>JACXTT010000045.1_pt1 | contig 168784 bp, 155 predicted proteins | sample 9270951 | NCBI WGS metagenome assembly JACXTT01 (sample SAMN15532306, study PRJNA645909) | rock metagenome | isolation source: weathered quartz diorite | place: Puerto Rico | collected 2017-06-21 | reverse complement strand
GCCGGGTTCGGACGGTAGACTTCGCGCCTCTGCTGCGGGGTGGAGCAGTCTGGCAGCTCGTCGGGCTCATAACCCGAAGGTCGTAGGTTCAAATCCTACCCCCGCTACCAATCTTAAAGGCTCCGCTCACATGGGGCCTTTTAAATTTTTCGGGCGGTTTTTCTGTATCGGTTCGGGGACTTTCCGATTCCCGGGGAAGTGCTTATAATTCAGCCGGGTTTTTAAGCAGTCGCAAGAGTAATTAAGAAGTGGGCCGCGCGCCCACTTTTGTTTTATGGGGTCTGATTTATGTATGGTTCGCGGGCGGATTTGCGAAAACTGCTCGAGCCCGGTGTCAACGCCTTGGGCTTTGAGCTGGTGGACGTGGAGTTGGCCGGCGGTCAGCACCACGCGACACTGCGAGTGTATATTGACAGCCCCCAGGGCGTGAACGTGGACGATTGCGCCGCCGTGAGCCGGCAGCTTTCCGCGTTACTGGATGTTGAAGACCCGTTGTCGGGAAGTTACTCGCTGGAAGTATCTTCTCCAGGGCTCGATCGGCCCTTGGTGAAGCCGGATGACTTTAAACGGTTTATTGGCGAGGCGGTCAAAGTGAAAATGCATCAGCCGATTCTGGGGCGGAAAAATTTTTCCGGCCGATTGGTGGAAGTGGCGGCGGATCACGTGGTGGTGGAAGTGGACAAAGAGCATTTTGATCTGGCGTTCGATGGCATGGAACGGGCGCGGTTGGTCCCCCGATTCTGAACGTCGGATATGATGGGAGGGCGAGAAAATGGGAAACGAAGTGTTATTGATTGTCGATGCGGTGTCGCGCGAAAAAGGCGTCGACAAGGAAATTATTTTTCAAGCGCTCGAGGCCGCGCTCGCCACGGCCACGCGTAAACGCCACAAGGGCGATATCGACGCACGCGTCGCGATCCATCGCGATAACGGCAGCTACGATACATTCCGCCGCTGGGAAGTCATCGCCGACGAAACCGAGCTCGTCGAATTCCCCGATCGCCAATACAAGCTTTCTGAGGCGCGCCAGCAAAATCCCAATATCCAAGTGGGTGAATTTATCGAAGCGCCGCTCGAGGCGGTTGAGTTCGGGCGCATCGCCGCGCAAGCCGCGAAACAAGTCATCATGCAAAAAGTGCGTGAAGCCGAGCGCGAACAAATCGTCAAGCTCTACAAAGATCGCCAAGGTGAAATGGTCACGGGCGTGGTCAAGCGTCTTGAGCGCGGCGACGCCGTGGTCGATCTCGGCAACGCCGAAGCCCTGCTGTCCAAGAACAGCATGATTCCGCGCGAAGGCTTGCGCCCAGGTGATCGCATTCGCGCGTTTTTAGAAGAAGTGAAATCGGTGCCGCGCGGTCCGCAATTGTTTCTTTCGCGCGTGGCGCCAAAATTATTGGTCGAGCTCTTCAAGCTTGAAGTTCCCGAAGCCGGAGAAGGCTTGATCACCATTCACGGTGCGGCGCGCGACGCTGGTTTGCGCGCCAAGATCGCGGTCAGCTCTTCAGACCCGCGCATCGATCCCATCGGTGCTTGCGTGGGCATGCGCGGTTCACGCGTGCAAAGCGTGTCCAACGAACTGGCCGGCGAGCGTGTCGACATTATTCAATGGTCGGAGAATCCCGCGCAGTTCGTGATCAACTCCCTGGCGCCCGCCGAAGTGTTGTCCATCGTCGTGGACGAAGAAGCGCATAGCATGGACGTGATCGTGGACGAAAAACAATTGTCCCAGTCCATCGGCCGCGGCGGCCAGAATGTGCGTCTCGCCTCCGAGCTCACCGGTTGGGAGCTCAACATCATGACCGAAGAATCGGCCCAGGAAAAAGGCACGCAAGAAGCCGCCAACGCCATTAAGGTGTTCATGGAGCAGCTCGATGTCGATGAAAATGTCGCCACGGTGCTGGTGCAAGAAGGTTTCACCAATCTGGAAGAAGTGGCTTATGTTCCCAAGCAAGAATTGCTGGCGATCGAAGAATTCGACGATGAATTGATCGAAGAGCTGCGTAACCGCGCGCGCGATTTGTTGCTGACCAAGGCCATCGCCCAGGAAGAAAAAATCAGCTTGGCGGAACCAGCCAAGGATCTTTTGGAAATGCCTGGAATGGACGAACACACCGCGCACTTGCTGGCGTCGCGTGGCATTAAAACCATGGAAGAACTGGCCGAGCAAGCGGTGGACGAATTGCTGGAAGTCGAAGGCATCACGGAAGAACGGGCGCGCGAACTGATCATGACGGCGCGCGCGCCGTGGTTTGAAGATAAACAGGCCGGATAACATCCCGCCTTTTAGGAGTTTATGACGCTGACCACCATCAAAGGATTTGCAGAACAGATCGGTATTCCGCCTGACACCTTGTTGCGTCAGTTGTCGGAGGCCGGCGTCGCGGCTAAAAAAGCCGATGATGCCCTGACCGACGAAGAAAAAGAAAAATTATTTATGTTTTTGCGCGCCAGTCATGGCGCCGACGAAAGCGCGCGCAAAAAAATCACGCTCAAGCGTAAATCCACCAGCCAAGTAGTCCAGGCCACGCGCACGGGCGCGAGTCGCACGGTGCAAGTCGAAGTGCGCAAGAAACGCACTTTCGTTAAACGTGGTGCAATCGAAGAAACCGCGTCCGTGTCAGAACCGGTAGCCGAGCCGGAAGCAATCTCGCCTGCGGCACCCGCCGTGGCGGAAACCGCCGCCGCGCCAGCACCCGCACCCACGCCTGTCGAAACAGCCGTGGAAGCCAAGGCAGCGCCTGTCGTGGAAACACCCGCACCCGCCGTCAAAGCCGCGCCCGCCAAACCGGAACCGGCTAAAGAAGCCAAGAAACAACCGCATAAAGAAAAACACGACAAAGGCAAGAAAGAGCGGCTGCAGAAGTTGCAAGAACGCGAGCGCGGCGAATTGCATTTGGCCGAAGGCAAAAAAGTCCGCCGCAAAATGAAAATCGCCGCCAAGAAACCGGTGGTAACCAGCGTCACCGGCCAACATGGTTTTGAAAAACCGACGACGCCGATCGTGCACGACGTGGCGTTGCCCGAAACCATCACCGTCGCCGAATTGGCGCAGAAAATGTCGATCAAGGCCGCCGAAGTAATCAAAACGCTCATGCAAATGGGCAGCATGGTCACCATCAATCAAGTGTTGGATCGCGATACCGCGACGCTGGTGGTCGAGGAAATGGGCCATGTGGTGAAGGAAGCCAAACCTTCCGACCCCGAAGCACTGCTGGCTTCTTTGCCCGTAACCGCAACCAGCGGTGAAGCCGAGCCGCGTCCGCCAGTGGTGACCGTCATGGGTCACGTGGATCACGGTAAAACTTCTTTGCTCGATTACATTCGTAAAGCCAAGGTCGCTTCGGGCGAAGCGGGTGGTATTACCCAGCATATTGGTGCGTATCACGTCGATACGCCGCGCGGCGTGGTGACATTTCTCGACACGCCCGGTCATGAAGCTTTTACCGCCATGCGTGCTCGCGGCGCCAAGGCCACGGATATTGTGATTTTGGTGGTAGCCGCCGATGACGGCGTGATGCCGCAGACGGTGGAAGCGGTGCATCACGCGCGCAACGCCAAAGTGCCGTTGGTTATCGCGGTGAATAAAATCGATAAGCCCGAAGCGCAGCCGGATCGCGTGCGCCAAGAGCTGACGAAACACGAAGTGGTCGCCGAAGAATGGGGCGGTAATGAAATTTTTGTGAACGTCTCCGCCAAAACCGGCGAAGGCATCGATCGCTTACTCGAAGCAGTGTTGTTGCAAGCGGAAGTATTGGAATTAAAAGCGCCCAAGAGCGGGCCGGCCTCGGGCTTGGTCGTGGAAGCGCGTTTGGATAAAGGCCGCGGCCCGGTGGCCACGGTGTTGGTGCAACGCGGCACGCTGCGCAAAGGCGACGTGCTTCTGGCTGGCCGCGAGTTCGGACGCGTGCGCGCCATGTTGGATGAAAAAGGTCATCCGGTAAAAGAAGCCGGTCCCTCCATCCCCGTGGAAATTCAAGGCCTCTCGGGCGTGCCGAGCGCGGGCGATGAAGTCGCGGTGGTCGAATCGGAGCGCAAAGCGCGCGAAATCGCGTTGTATCGCCAAGGTAAATTCAAAGACGTGCAGTTGGCGCGCCAACAAGCCGCCAAGCTCACCAATGTATTCGATCAGTTGAAGGAAAACGAAGAAGCCAAGACCTTGAACCTCATCATCAAGGCCGACGTGCAAGGTTCGGTCGAGGCGCTCACCGCGGCGCTGGAAAAAAACTCCACCGCCGAGGTCAAGGTAAGAGTGGTGCATGGCATGGTCGGTGGTATCACCGAGTCGGATGTGAATCTGGCGGTGGCTTCGAGCGCGATCATCATCGGATTTAACGTGCGCGCCGACAGCACCGCGCGCAAGCTGATCGAGCATCAAGGCGTCGACGTGCATTACTACAACGTCATTTATGACGCGGTGGATGAAGTCAAAGCCGCCATGGGCGGCATGTTGAAGCCGCACGTCAAGGAGCAAATGCTCGGCTTGGCCGAAGTGCGCGATGTGTTTCGCTCGCCGAAGATGGGCGCCGTCGCCGGTTGCTACGTGGTCGAAGGCACGGTGCGGCGCAATCGGCCGATCCGCGTGTTGCGCGATAACGTGGTTATCTTCGAAGGCGAGCTGGAATCCTTGCGCCGCTTTAAAGACGACGTGAACGAAGTGAAGGCTGGCACCGAATGCGGCATCGCCGTTAAGAATTACAACGACGTGAAGGTGGGCGACCACATCGAAGTGTTCGAAAAGATCGAGGTCGCCCGAACTTTGTAATTTCTTTGTAAACGTAGATTGACGCGGATAAGCAGAGATCTCGTTTTTATTTTCCGCTTATCCGCGTTCATCGGCAGTACTCAAGCAAGATTATGCAAAAAGACTCCAATCGCCCGCGGCGTGTCGCGGAGCTCATCAAGCGTGAATTGGCCATGCTGATTCCGCGCGAGCTCGACGATCCGCACGCGCATCATGTGACCTTGACCAGCGCCGAAGTGTCGCGCGACATGTCGTCGGCGCGGATTTATTTTTCCATGCTGAGCGGCGCCGCCGAGGCGCAAAAAACCGTCAAGTCGCTTAACCGCGCCGCGGGTTTTTTGCGGCATGAGTTAATGCAGCGTCTCTCGTTGCGCACCGTGCCCGCGCTGCGGTTTTATTTCGACGAATCGGTGGAACGCGGCGCGCGCATCGACAGCTTGATCGAGCAAGCCTTAACCGAAGATAAAAATCGCAAGGAGTAAGCGTGCGCACCCGCCGTCAATGTTCCGCGGTCAGCGGTGTCTTGCTGCTCGATAAGCCCGTGGGCCTGACTTCCAATCAGGCCTTGCAGACCGCCAAGCGTTTGCTGAATGCCTGCAAAGCCGGGCATACGGGCAGTCTCGATCCCATCGCCACGGGTGTGTTGCCGTTGTTTTTCGGCGAGGCCACGAAACTTTCGCAATTTTTGTTGAACGCCGATAAGCGTTATTGGGCGGTGTTTCGCCTGGGACAAAGCACCACGACTTACGATAGCGAAGGCGAGGTCACCGCTACCCGACCGGTTCGATCCACGCTGCGCGACATTCAGCAGTCCCTGAAAAGTTTTCAGGGAGAGATCGAGCAGGTTCCGCCGATGTATTCGGCCATCAAGCACCAAGGCGAGGCGCTTTATAAGCTGGCGCGCGCGGGCGTGGAAGTGGAGCGCGCTCCGCGCCGCGTGACGTTGCATGAAATTAAAATTTTAGGATTTCAAGACAGCTTGTTAACGCTGGAAGTCGCTTGTTCCAAGGGAACCTATATCCGCAGCTTGGCCCATGATTTGGGCGAGGCCTTGGGTTGTGGCGCGCACGTGGTGCAGCTGCGCCGTCTTAGCGTTGGCGATATCGATATCGAGAAGGCCGTTTCCTTGGAACGCCTGCAAGCACTGTCCGGCCCCGAGGAGTGCGCGCGATGGCTGCAGCCAGTGGATAGCATGTTGGGCGCGATTCCCGCGGTAAATCTGACGCCGCTGGCGGCGCATTATCTAAAGCAAGGGCAAGTGGTGACGGCGCGTCATCAATGCGTGCCCGGTTGGGTGCGCCTGTATGACGCTGATCAGAGGTTCCTGGGCATGGGCGAAGTCCAAGACGATGGCAGAGTGGCCCCACGGCGCTTATTGGCGCAGGATTAAAACGCCTGAAACAAGCTTTTTTTATACGGGGATTATCAAATGACCCGTGCCAATATTGGCGGTTGAGGCGGGGTGCCCCCGCAGGTAGAATACGCGCCCTCCAAAGCGCAACTGTCAGCCAACTGAGGTAAATATTAATGGCCGTAACCACCGAGACCAAATCCAAGGTCATGCAGGATTATCAAACACACGCGGGCGACACCGGTTCACCGGAAGTCCAAGTGGCCCTGCTGTCCACGCAAATCGAAGAATTGTCCGCGCATTTTCAAACGCATCCCAAGGATCATCATTCACGCATCGGTCTTCTTAAGATGGTGAATAAGCGCCGTCAATTGCTGGAATATCTCAAGAAGACGGATGGCGACCGCTATCGCAAGTTGATTGAGCGCTTGGGTCTGCGTAAGTAACACCAATAACAACGGTATATCGAGGACAAGGCTTTGGCAAAAATCACGAAATCATTTCAGTATGGCAGTCATACCGTTACTTTAGAAACCGGCGAAATCGCGCGCCAATCCAGCGGCGCTTGCATGGCCAGCATGGGCGACACCGTGGTATTAGCCACCGCCGTGGCCATGAAAGACCCGATGCCGGGAAAAGATTTTTTCCCGATGACCGTGGATTACCAAGAACGCACCTACGCCGCCGGCCGCATTCCTGGCGGATTTTTCAAACGCGAAGGCCGTCCCTCGGAAAAAGAAATTCTTACTTCGCGTTTAATTGACCGTCCGATACGTCCACTGTTCCCCGAAGGATTCACCAACGAAGTTCAGATCATCGTCACCGTGGTGTCGATGGATCCGAATATCGATCCGGATATAGTTTCCTTGATCGGCGCCTCGGCGGCCTTGAAACTTTCGGGCGCGCCGTTTAACGGCCCGATCGGCGCCGCACGCGTCGGTTACAAAGATGGAAAATATTTGCTCAATCCGGGCAACAAAGAAATCGAAGAGTCGCAACTTAATCTCGTCGTTGCCGGTACTCAGAAAGCCGTATTGATGGTGGAATCGGAAGCCAAAGAATTGTCTGAAGACGTCATGCTCGGCGCCGTGGTGTTTGGCCATGAGCAAATGCAGACGGCGATTAAAGCGATCAATGAGCTGGTGAAAGAAGCCGGTGTGCAAGCTTGGGCCTGGCAGCCGCCGCAAGAAGATTCGACGCTGAAGGACGCGCTGCAAAAAGAATTCGCCCCACTTGTCGCCGAAGGCTATCGCATCAAAGAGAAAACCGCGCGCCAAGACCGCATGGCCGAAATTCGCGAAATGGCCGTCGGCAAGCACGCCGCCGAAGGCGCTCCCGAAGGAACTAAGGAAAAGGTTCAGAAGATTATTGGCGACATCGAATACCGCACCGTGCGCGATCAAATTTTATCGGGCGCACCGCGTATCGACGGACGCAATACGCGCACTGTGCGTCCCATCACGATTCGCACGGGTGTATTGCCGCGTACCCACGGTTCCGCGTTGTTCACGCGCGGCGAGACCCAAGCATTGGTCATCACCACGCTTGGCACCGGACGCGACGCGCAAATCATCGACGCGCTCGAAGGCGAACGCAAAGAACCGTTCATGCTGCATTATAATTTTCCGCCGTTCTCCGTCGGTGAAATCGGCCGCGTCGGCAGCCCCAAGCGGCGCGAAATCGGTCACGGCCGTCTGGCCAAGCGCGCGGTGGTGGCGGTGTTGCCGGACATGGCGCAATATCCTTATTCGCTGCGTATCGTTTCCGAAATCACCGAATCCAACGGCTCCAGCTCCATGGCCAGCGTTTGCGGCGCATCGTTGTCGTTGATGGACGCGGGCGTACCGATCAAGGCGCCCGTGGCGGGTGTTGCCATGGGTCTGATTCTGGAAGGCGCGCGCTTCGCGGTGCTGACCGACATCATTGGCGATGAAGATCATTTGGGCGATATGGATTTTAAAGTCGCGGGCACCACTAATGGTGTCACCGCCTTGCAAATGGATATCAAGATCGAAGGCATCAACAAAGATATTATGGATGCCGCTTTGAAGCAGGCTAAAGAAGGCCGCTTACATATTTTGGGCGCGATGGCGCAAGCTATCTCCACGCCGCGCGGCGAACTTTCCGAATACGCTCCGCGCATCATCACCATTAAGATCAATCCCGAGCGCATCCGCGACGTCATCGGCAAGGGCGGCGCCACGATTCGCGCGCTGTGCGAAGAAACCGGTTGCACCATCGACATTGAAGACGACGGCACCGTCAAAATCGCCTCGGCCGACAACACCGCCGCGCAAGAAGCCGTGCGCCGCGTCAAGCAGCTCACCGCCGATGTTGAAGTCGGCATGATCTACGAAGGCAAGGTCGCCAAGCTTATGGATTTCGGCGCCTTTGTCACGATTCTTCCGGGCAAGGATGGCTTGGTGCACATCTCGCAAATCTCGCGCGAACGCGTCGAGAATGTCGGCGACAAGCTGAAAGAAGGCGAAGTGGTTAAGGTCAAGGTACTGGAAGTCGACAAGCAGGGCCGCATTCGTTTGTCCATGAAGGCGCTGGAAGAAGAGCAGGTTTAATAATTTCAGTCGCGGTAGTAAAAGAAAAAAGGGAGGCGTTGCCTCCCTTTTTGTTTAGTGCGATTTAAATATTAGTTTGGCGCGTGGTACGCGCCGCTCGAGCTTTGAAGAAAGAGTTAAGAGAAATATTTCTGCCTTAGACTTAAACTCGCGGCTGAGAAAGCAGAACTTTAATTTCTGGAATACACGAACCGCAATTCGTCCCCGCTTTGAGTTTCTCGCCGATGGCTTCCATGGTGTGGAGCTTGTTATCGCGAATCGCATTAAGAATAGTGTCTTTTCCCACGCCGAAACAGGCGCAGACAATGCCGCCGTCGGAACTAGGCCTTTGCGACGGTAAAGTGCCTGCCAACAGATGCATGCGTTCCGTATCATTTAAATTTTCTTGCGCGAATAAGGAAGCTAACCAATCGCGCGACGGCAAATCGGGTGTCGGCGCCACGAACACGCAACTTTCCAGGCGCTTACCCAAGATGCGCGCGCCGCGGTAATGACCGATGCCCGCATCTAAATAATCGATCCATTCAGCGCGTAAATTATTTTCCACGGGCGTGCATAGCAAAGCGCGCGCCCAGCCTGGCCAATCCTGCGGTTTTGAGTCGCCAGCCAATTCATAACGCCAATAACCTTTGCCAATGGCGCGAGTGCAATACGAGGCTTCAGGAATGTTCAATCGTCGCCGCGACAATATAAATCCATGCCATGCTGGTGCATACGGCGCGAGCTTAAGCGGCGTGTGTTTAAATTCCGGTTGGCCGGAAATGGGATCGATAGCGGGATTGACCAAGGCATCGACGCGCGCCTGCAGGGCAAATTGATCGTTCCAATGAATCGGCGCAAACACGCTACCGCGTTGCTGCGCGCTCGTGACTTGCGCACGCGCTAGCATTTTGCCCCAGCGCGTGCGCAAGCTTACCAAGGCGCCGTTTTCGATTTGGCATTGCGCGGCGTCTTGCGGATGGATTTCAGCATAAGCTTCGGGAGCGTGCGCCGCCAAGCGCGGCGAAAGCCCGGTGCGTGTGAGCGTATGCCAGTGGTCGCGCGTGCGCCCAGTATTTAACACTAAAGGATATTCCACATCGATGGCGTTGGCTGGCGTGCGCGGCGTCACCGCTACGAAGCGCGCTTTGTGATTGTCGGTGTAGAAGCGGCCATCGGCGAAAAAGCGCGCGGTTCCTTGCGGGCGTTCGCGTGTCACCGGCCACTGGATGGGCTCGATGACATCGTATTGTTCGTTATTCAGCGAGCTGAAAGCGCTGATATCGAAATCGCGTCGTCCGTCATTTTCCAAGCCCGACAGTGCGGCGTATTCACGGAAAATATCCGCCGCGGACTGATAATTAAAATGTTGTTCATGGTCCAGGCGTTTGGCGACTTGAGACAACATCCACCAATCTGCCTTGGCCTCGCCCGGTGGCGTTAAAAACGCGCGTTGACGCGAAATGCGCCGTTCCGAATTGGTGACCGTGCCGTTTTTTTCGCCCCATGCGAGCGCGGGTAGTAAAACATGCGCCCAAGCGGTGGTGTCGGTGTTACGCACGCAATCCGATACTGCCACGAATTCGCAGCGCGTTAAGGCGCTGCGCACGCGATCGGCGTCGGGCATGCTGACCACTGGGTTGGTCGCCATGATCCACAGCGCTTTGATGCGGCCTTCATCCACGGCGCGAAACATATCTACCGCTTTAAGTCCTGGTGCGCGCGCGATATTCGGCGCTTGCCAAAAACCTTGCACCCGATCCACGTTCGCGGAATCGAAATTCATATGCGCCGCCAGCTGGTTCGCCAGTCCGCCGACTTCGCGTCCGCCCATGGCATTGGGTTGGCCGGTGATGGAGAATGGACCCATGCCCGGCCGGCCGATGCGCCCTGTTAGCAAATGACAGTTGATGATGGCGTTGACCTTGTCGGTGCCGCTGGAAGATTGGTTCACGCCTTGGGAATAAGCGCTGACGGTTTTTTCATTGCGCGAAAACCAACGATAGAATTGCGCCACGTCTTTTTTATCGAGATCACAGGCAGCGGCGACAGCATCCAATGTCGGTGCGCTGGCGCGCGCGGCGTCTAGGGTGGCTGACAGATCTTGGGTATGCGCATTGACGAAATAAGGATTGATATCGCCGTTGTCATGCAGATAAACCAGCAGGCCATTAAATAACAGCGCGTCGCTTCCAGGCTTGAGCGATAAATGTAAATCGGCGCCTTCGCAAGTGGCGGTGCGGCGCGGATCGATGACCACGATTTTAACATCGGGATTAGCGGTTTTGGCTTGCTGGATGCGTTGATAAATCACCGGATGACACCAGGCGGTGTTCGAGCCGATTAGGACGATCAGCGAAGCCAATTCCAAATCTTGATAATTTCCGGGCACGGTATCGGCGCCGAAGGCGCGCTGATGCGCGGCGACGCTCGAGGCCATGCACAAACGCGAATTGGTGTCGATATTGGCCGAGCCCAAAAAACCCTTCATCAATTTGTTGGCGACGTAATAATCCTCCGTGGTCAATTGACCCGAGACGTAAAAAGCGACGCTGTCGGGGCCGTGCTCGCGGATGGCGCGCGCAAAGCCGTGCGCCACGGTGTCGAGCGCGGTATTCCAATCGCTGCGTTGTCCGCGGATTTCGGGGTAAAGCAGACGCTCGCTGTGACCCAAGGTTTCGCTCAATGCCGTGCCCTTGGAGCATAAGCGGCCAAAATTTGCTGGATGATTGGGATCGCCACGAATTTCGACAGCGCCATTCGCGGCGCTGGACACAAGCACGCCGCAACCGACGCCACAATAGGGACAGGTAGTTTTGACCGCGTGATTCATGGTCCGATTTTCATGGATGCTTGCCTGCTTTGAGCAATCCATGTGCCAAGGGTAAACTTCTGAAAAAACAGCGAGATAAATATTGCCTGTGGAATATCAGGCACAACAAGAATGCATTGAGCTTGGCAACGCACCAGTGTTGTGCGTCGATGGAGTAAAACCGAGGTGATTAATCATGACATTGACTCTTTTATCTACGGTTTTTCCGCACCAAGGCGAGATACCCGCGCGTTACACTTGTGACGGAGACGATGTCTCGCCACCGCTCGCTTGGTCGGGCGTGCCGACGGGAACAAAAAGTTTATTGCTCATCGTCGACGACCCCGATGCGCCCGATCCCCAGGCGCCCAAGCTGACCTGGGTGCATTGGCTGTTGTATAACATTCCACCCAGTCAAAAGGGTTTAGCCGAGGCGATGGATACGCAAAATCTTCCCCCAGGCACGCTGGAAGGAACCAACAATTGGCAACGCATCGGCTATGGCGGACCTTGCCCGCCTATCGGGCGTCACCGTTATTTTCATAAGCTTTACGCGCTGGACACGCTGCTGCCAGACATGCATAAGCCTTCCAAAAAAAATCTGGAGCAAGCCATGCACGGACATATTTTGGCTCGGGCTGAACTAATAGGAACCTACCAACGGCCGCGTTGATCCGGTGATAACCGGCTTTACAGCCATGGGAGGTTCTATTAGCCTAAGTGGGTGCGACATTCCTTGTTATCCAAAAGAATAATCACTAAAACAATTTTTGAGGCAGGCTCTAAACATTCCCTTTTTTCCATCACGCGAGTCTGGCGCTTAATGTTGGTGGGCGTCGTGGCGTTTGGTTTAAACGCATGCGGCACCGTGCCTCGCGCCGATGACAACAGCGCGAAACAAGCGATGTCACGCGACGCGCAAGAGGCGCATAACGACCACGACCCGATCGAGGGTTTTAATCGCGCGATGTACGCATTCAACGATAAATTCGACAGATATTTATTGAAGCCCGTGGCCAAAGGCTATCACGCGGTGGTGCCGACGCCCGTACGCAAGAGCGTGTCCAATTTTTTCAGCAACCTGCATGATCCTGGAATCATGCTAAATAATTTGTTGCAAGCGAAACCCAAGCAGGCCGCCTCGGATCTCGGCCGCTTCGTGGTCAACTCCACCGTTGGCATTCTGGGATTGTTCGACGTCGCGACCAAGTGGGGCATGGAAAAACACAATGAAGATTTTGGCCAAACGCTGGCCAAGTGGGGCGTGGGCGATGGGCCCTATCTGGTGTTGCCGTTTTTGGGTCCGAGCAGCTTGCGCGATGGTGGCGGTTTGGTGGTCGATTGGCAGACCTATCCGCCTAGCGCCATGGAAGATCGCAGTACGGGCGATAAATTAATCGTGGTGGAAGTGATCGACAGGCGCGCGCAATTATTGGATGCGGGCGATATTCTGGATCAAGCCGCGGGACAAGACCCGTATATTTTTGTGCGCGAGGCGTATCGTCAACGTCGTCGCAGTTTGATATATGACGGCAACCCGCCGCAGCCGCCACCCGACCCTTCTTTATTTGAAGACGACGCTCCGGCTCCCAAGGCCAAACCTAAACCGTCTTCCGAAAACGACGCGCCTCAGTCGAGATAGTCGTAGCAGAAGAGCGTCAAAAATTCGGGTAACGCTTCGGCGCTAATAAGCCTGTCAAATAGTTCCGCGGCAAATTGATACTTCCCAGCGGCGTAAGCCGCGTCTCCCACCGTGCTGCGAATGCGCTGCAGCTCTTCTGGAATCATCTGCCGCACCAACTCCAAGCTGACTTTGCGTCCATCGCTCAGCACGCCTTTGTTACTGCGAATCCAATGCCATACTTGCGCGCGCGATATTTCAGCGGTAGCGGCGTCTTCCATTAAATTATGAATCGGCACGCAACCGACGCCCGCTAGCCACGCGCCTAGATAAGCGATGCCGACTTCGATGTTGAGACGCAAACCCACTTCCATGATCGGCGATTGCGGTTCGAAGCTCAATAATTGCGCGGCAGTCACGTGTATATCTTCGCGTTTACGATGAATTTGGTTGGGTGTTTTCATCACTCGGTCGAAGGCCTCGCGCGCGACGGGCACCAGACCAGGATGCGCGACCCAGGTGCCATCGTGACCGTCGTTCACCTCGCGTTCCTTGTCGGCGCGTACTTTATCCAATGCCGCGTCATTGGCAGCAGCGCTGTTCTTGATCGGTATCTGCGGCGCCATGCCGCCCATGGCGTGCGCTTGACGACGATGGCAGGTTTGAATGGCGAGCAGTGAATATGCGCGCATGAACGGCGCGGTCATGGTGACCAAGGCGCGATCGGCGAGCACAAAGTGGGGATCATGCTGAAATTTTTTGATGCAGCTGAAAAGATAATCCCAGCGGCCGCAATTCAAACCCGCCGAGTGTTCGCGCAATTCATAAAGAATTTCATCCATCTCGAAGGCGGCCAAAATCGTTTCAATGAGAACCGTGGCTTTAATCGTGCCGCGCGTTATGCCCATTTTTTCTTGTGCCCGGATAAACACCTCGTTCCATAGACGCGCTTCCAAGTGGCTCTCCATCTTGGGCAAATAAAAATAAGGCGCCGTCCCTCGCGCTAATAAATTTTTAGCATTGTGAAAAAAATACAGGCCAAAATCGAACAAGCTCGCCGATATCGGCGTGCCGTCTACTAGCATGTGTTTCTCGGGCAGATGCCAACCGCGTGGGCGCACGAATAACAGCGCTGTATCCTCATTCAGCTGATATTTTTTTCCTTCAGGACTGACAAAACGGATGCTGCGATTGACGGCCTCGCGCAAGGCGAGCTGACCTTTAATAAGGTTAGGCCACGTGGGCGTGAGCGAATCTTCGAAGTCGGCCATGAATACGTTGGCGCCTGAGTTAAGCCCATTGATGATCATCTTGGCGTCCGCAGGCCCGGTAATCTCGACGCGTCTATCGGACAGTTCCGCGGGCAGGGGGGCGATGGTCCAATCGCTTTCGCGTATCGGGCGTGTGGCGCTTAAGAAGTCCGGTTTAATACCACGGTCCAGATCCACTTGACGATCCATGCGTTGCGCCAACAGCCGCGCGCGCGTGGGTTGAAAGCGGCGCGCTAAATCGGCCACGAACTCCAGAGCCTCTGACGTCAAAATCGAGGCATAATCGGGTAAGATCTGTGTCGGGATGGAAATTCCCTTGGGGAGGGAGGGTGAAGCGCCCATGTTGCACCCCTGGCCGTGGCCGGTGAATGCTGGTTCTTTTAACTATCTGCCGCAGTTATGGAATTTACAAGCCTATTAAACCCCCTAGATGCGGTTTAACTGAGCTGTGTAAGCGGGTCTTCCCATAGAAAAGCCGTTTTTCCCGCCTTAAGGCCTTCATTTCCCCAGCCATCAAGAGTAAAATCGCGCGCTTTCGTAAAGCTTGTGTGGGCCGTGTCCGGCCGGACTCGGCTTCAAAATGTTAAAGAGGAAAACGAATGGTAACCATACGTCTTGCCCGTGGTGGCGCCAATAAGCGGCCTTATTATCGCATCATCGTCGCCGATCGCCGCCGCGCTTTGAACGGCAACAATATCGAGCGCATCGGATTTTATAATCCGCTCGCGACCGAGAAAGAAGCAAAAGTACAAGTGGACATGGCGCGCGTGCAGTTCTGGATAAGCAAAGGCGCTAAGCCTACCGAGCGCGTGGCGCAGTTGCTTAAGCAAGCCACCCCTGCCTAAAAACATCATGGCCAATCCGTCGCATTCTGACGGCTTGGTGCAGTTCGGCCGGATCGCGGGCGTACTCGGTGTAAAAGGTTGGGTGAAGATTTTTTCCCATACCCGGCCGCGCGAAGCGATCATCGATTATTCGCCGTGGATGATAAAAGTGGGCGCGCACTGGCGCGAAGCGGTGGTTGAAGAAGGGCGCGCACAGGGCAAAGGCATCGTCGTCAAACTGGCGGGTGTCGATGACCGCGATCAAGCCAGCGCTCTGATCGGCTCTGACATCGCGATAAAAATCGCAAGTTTACCGCCACTAAAAAATGGCGAGTATTACTGGTCGCAGTTGCTGGGTTTGCGGGTGATTAATCTCGCGGGCGATGAGTTTGGAAAAGTCAGTCACTTGGTCGAAACCGGCGCCAATGACGTCATCGTGGTACAGAACGGACGCGAACGTTGGCTGCCAGTGACGGCGCAGGTTATTCGTGAAGTCGATTTGGAAGCAGGAGTGATCCGAGTCGACTGGGACGCGGATTTTTAGCGCTATGCGCATTGATGTTATTAGCTTGTTCCCGCCGATGTTTCAGGCCGTGACCGATTACGGCGTCACCGGACGGGCGATTAAGAATAAATTGTTAAGTCTGCGTGTGTGGAACCCGCGCGATTATACGAACGACAAACATCGTTCCGTGGATGACCGACCTTATGGCGGCGGTCCGGGAATGGTGATGATGGCCGAGCCGCTGACGCAAGCGATCGCCGCGGCCAAGCAAGAGCAAGTGACTGGGGCGAAGCTGATATATCTTTCGCCGCAGGGCAAACGCCTCGATCATGCCAGCGTGATCGAGTTATCGCAGCGACAAGGAATGATATTGCTCGCGGGCCGCTATGAAGGCGTGGATGAGCGTCTATTGGCGTCGCAAGTGGATGAAGAATGGTCGATCGGCGACTATGTTTTATCCGGCGGTGAATTGGCGGCGATGGTGATCATCGACGCCATCGCGCGGCAACTGCCTGGCGCCTTGGGCGACGAAGATTCGGCGCAGCAGGATTCGTTCGTGCAAGGCTTGCTGGATTGCGCGCATTACACGCGGCCGGAAATGTACGCTGGACGTCAGGTGCCAGAAGTTTTGTTGTCGGGCGACCATGAAAAAATTCGCCGCTGGCGATTAAAGCAATCCTTGGGCCGAACCTGGTTACGCAGGCCGGATTTATTGGAAAAGTTACAATTAAATAACGAGCAACAACGCTTGCTGGAAGAATTCCAGCAAGAACATCTTAAAGAGTCAGGAGTTAAAAAATGAGCAAGATTATGCAAGATCTGGAATCGCGCATGATGGCGGATAAAAATATTCCCGCCTTCGTTCCCGGCGACACCGTCACCGTTCACGTGAAAGTACAAGAAGGCGAGCGCGAACGCTTGCAGGCTTTTGAAGGCATGGTTATCGCCCGCCGTAATAGCGGATATAACTCTTCCTTCACCGTGCGCAAGACCTCGTATGGCGAAGGCGTGGAACGCGTATTCCCCTTATACAGTTCCGCCATCGCCAAAATCGAAGTCAGCCGCAAAGGCGACGTGCGCCGCGCCAAACTTTATTATCTGCGCGATTTGACTGGCAAGGCCGCGCGCATTCGCGAAAAAGTTTAAATTTAAATATTTTCTGGCTTGAAATAAAAAGGCCGGCGTCTTTGACGCCGGCCTTTTTATTTCCGCAGCGATAAAACACCGAACAAACGGCAGTGGCGTCCAGCGCCAGGTCGGCGGATAATAAAAACATGCGGCATAAAAAAATTTCTGCCATGCGCAAAGTTTACGATGCGGTCATCAGCACGCCCGTGGGACGTTTGGGCGTCATCTTGCAAGACGGAGTATTGGTAGACATCAACTTTCTTAAATCCTCCACGCCATTGCAAGCGCCGCGCCGCCTTGGTGAACGTCAAGTTTGTCGTCAACTCCGATCTTATTTCGCCAACCCGCGCACAGCGTTTCATCTTTCCTTGGCGCCGTCAGGCACGTTATTTCAACAGCGCGTTTGGAAAGCATTGCAGCGCATTCCCGTGGGCCGAACCTTGAGCTACGGCGCGCTGGCGCGAAAACTTACGACCTCGGCGCGCGCCGTGGGCAACGCCTGCCGCGCCAATCCAATACCTATTGTTATTCCTTGTCATCGCATCGTCGCCGCTGACGGCGCGGGTGGATTCATGGGCAAGCGCTCAGGGTCAGCGTTGCGTTTGAAGCATTGGCTGCTTGAGCATGAGCAGCGACGATAAGGAGAAGATCGAGCGCTTCTGCGACGCCCTGTGGCAACAAGAAGGGCTAAGCAGCAACACGCTCGACGCCTATCGACGCGATCTGGAAGGTTTGAGCCGCTGGCTGGCCGCGCGTCAAGTTCCGCTGCTAAAAGCTTCGCGCGCCGATTTATTGGATTATTTAGCGCGCGGCGCCGCGCAAAAAACCAGCCCACGCACGACCGCGCGCCAGCTTTCCAGTCTGCGCCGTTTTTACACTTATCATCTACGCGAAGACTCGATCAAGAGTGATCCTACCGTCTTAATCGACTCACCCAAGATCGGTCGGCCCTTGCCTAAATCGCTGAGCGAAGAGCAAGTCGTAAAATTACTGAATTCGCCCGATGTCTCCACACCACATGGCTTGCGCGACCGCGCCATGCTCGAAACTTTATACGCGACTGGTTTGCGTGTTTCCGAGTTGGTGGCACTCACTTCTTCGCAGATGGGTTTGACGCAAGGCGTGGTGCGCGTGATTGGCAAAGGAGACAAGGAGCGTTTGGTGCCCTTGGGCGAAGAAGCCTTGTCATGGATACAAAAGTATTTGAGCGAAGGCCGGCCGCAGTTGGTTAAACGCCGTTCCACCGACGCCGTCTTTACCACCGCGCGCGGCGGGCCCATGACGCGCCAAGCTTTTTGGCACAATCTTAAGCGCTATACACATATCGCGGGCATTCAAACGAAGCTGTCGCCGCATACTTTGCGGCATGCTTTCGCCACGCATCTATTGAATCATGGAGCGGATTTGCGGGTAGTACAGATGTTGCTGGGACACGCCGATCTTTCTACTACGCAGATTTACACGCATGTGGCGCAGGCGAGGTTGAAGAGTTTGCATGCGCAGCATCATCCGAGAGGGTAGTGTCATTCCCGCGAAAGCGGGAATCCAGTTCTTAAATCGAATCGCGCGCTTCGCGCACGATGATCAAAAGCTAATTGCGGGTGGCTCCGCCCCTGCACCCTGGGTCTCTTTCTTTTGTCCGGCCAAAAGAAAGAGACCAAAGAAAAGGCCGCCCGTGTCGCTGCACCGCGCATACTACGCGCGGTCCCCTGTGCTCCTCGCCAAGCCGGGCGCGAGCCTAACTCGCCGATCGCGAAAAACGCGATTCGGGCTCGAACAGAGGCTCGCGACTACTCCCAGCTTGGCTGCGGTGCTCGGTTGGCGACAACGGGATTTGAAAAATGCTGGGTTTGCTGCGCTCAATCTTATGAGCTAATGATCACAGTCGCTTACCAGCGCCACCATGATTGCTGGCTGAGGGGGTTAGTAGGATGAGGAATTCTCTGTGGTCGTGCTCCTCTGGGAATACCGAGGCTACTCCAATAAATGTTCGGCGTTGCTATAGTAATGGTTTGAGAAGTAGAGCCGAGCTGTTTTCTGAAGTCGTGGTCATACGTCAAAAGAGTATCGAGAGAAAGATCTTCTGCTTCAGCAAGTACTCGGCAGTCGTTTTGTTTAGGGTAGATCTGCATAAGCTGCTTAGCTCGTACTGAAACCGCAATAGGATTACGAACTGGCATACCCCAATACGAATTTCGACTAAAGCTCTCGTGAAGTTCGCGACGATCTATGTTCCGAATGTGTTCGCACTCAGAAGCCACTGTCTCTGATATATAGAATCTACCGGGCATATAGAACCATACACGCAGAAGAGCTTTTCGCTCATCTGCAAGAGAATCGCTAGGTTCAGTTGCTGCTGATGCTGCGTCGATTAGGTAAGACAGACACTGCGAATCTAGACCAACCTTCTGTTCATGCATTTTTGTATCCTGTAGATTGGGTTGAGCATAGCGAAACCCAACGCTTTTTTCTAATCCCGTCGTCCCCAACCGAGCACCGCAGCAAACCCGGGAGTTTTCGCGAGCCTCCTGATCGAGCCCGAATCGCGTTGTTTGCGATCGGCGAGTTAGGCGAGCGCCCGGGTTTGTGAGGAGCGGAGGGAACCGCGCCCGTATTTGGCGCGGTTGGGGACCCGGGTGTGCTTTCTCTTGGTTACTTCTCTTTGCACAAGCAAAGAGAAGTAACCCTGGGTGCAGGGGCGGAGCACCCGCTATTAGTTTTTGAGTATCGCGCACAAAATGCGCGATTCCATTCAAGACTTGGATTCCCGCTTTCGCGGGAATGACAATGGGGAGTTTTCGGGATGGTTACAGCGTTGTTCGGCGGGTTACGGCAAAAAGCGCCTAACCCACCCTACATTTTTATTATTTATTACGGACGAAATTGCTCAGTGATAAACCGATTTATCGTAATGCCGATCTTCAGTATCGATGTGAAACACCTCGACCCCTGGTACTCGCTTAAAGCCCAGCACCAACGCCAGTTTGTGAATCAGTGTTTTCCAATTGATCGAACGCACGCGACGGCGCAAGACTTCGTTCAGGTCGAGCGTCAGTTTTTGGTAGGTCAGATCCAAGCCCGGAAGTTTGTGAAAAAAACGCAGGGCGATATAACTATAAGCCACGGGCAGCAGCTTGATGATGATCGAGGCGTCTCCCAGGGTGAGCCACATGATGATGAAGCTGACGGCGGCGAGAATAAAAAACAAACCGTAGCGAATCGATTTCATGTGTTCCAGCCGATTGGCTTCCATGGCCTCGCGCAAGCGCAGCTCGGCGTTGCGCGAGTTGATGCTGTGCGTGTAATGAATGTCGCGCAACATGCTCAAGATGCTCAGCATCCGTTCGCTGTGGCGCTGACTGTCGATGAAGGAATCGATCGCGGCTTGCAAACTTTCCAGGAACTGACGGTAGTCGGGCGTCAGTGGCGGTTCTTTATAAGAGTCCACGGTGTGGTTGAGGAGATAGCGCAATTCCAGCACGTGCGCGACTTGCATGGGAAAACGCAGGTTGATTACCTTGGTGTAGAACGCGTGGAAATTATCCGGCGTCAGGCTGAGGCCGGAGAAATCGTGCGCGACGTCGCGCGCTTGCGCCAAATCAATTTCTTGCGTGTCGAGTTTTGCCATGGCATCAATAGAGACAGCGCTTGAATGAGGCGCAAGGATAACGAATTAAAGCCGTATTTTCTAGGGAATATACCCTAGTTTAGTGCGGCCTTGCTTCAGTTCTTGCCGAGCATGTTGCGCAGATTGGCGAGGTGAACTTCGGCGCGTCCCAGCATGGCTTGTGGGTCGGCGTCTTTATCCGATTCTTCCCATTGCAGGTCGGCGGTTGGCAGCTCATTGAGGAAGCGGCTCGGCTCGCACACGATGAGTTCGCCGCCGCGTTTGCGCCGATCGACGAAAGAGAAGGTCAGTGTTTTTTGCGCGCGCGTCATGCCCACGTAGGCCAGGCGCCGCTCTTCTTCGATGCCCTGGTCCGATTGCGATTGATGGTGCGGCAGCAGGCCTTCTTCCATGCCGACCATGAATACATGCGGAAATTCCAGACCTTTGGCGGCATGCAAGGTCATGAGCGAAACCAAGTCGCCGCTGTTGTCGTCGTTGCTTTTATCCAAAATTCCCGCAAGCGTTAAGCGCGCGACCATGTCGCTCATGGATTTTTCTTCTTCCTGGCGCGCCAGGCGCTGAATCCAGCCCACGAGTTCGAGCACGTTTTCCATGCGGCGCTGGGCGATTTTTTGATCGTTGCAAGTATCTTTGAGCCAATCTTCGTAATGCAGATCGGCGAGCATGTCGCACAAAAGTTTCGCCGGTTTTTCGCTCGCGGCTTTGTCGATCATGTCCATCAACCAGTGCGTGAACGCGCGCAACATCGTCACTTGACGTATGGCCAAGCGTTTCTCGATGCCCGGATCGAGCGAAGCTTGTAGCAGATTAGTGCCCAACTCACCCGCGTGCGCGCTCAGTTGCTCGAGCGTAGCGGCGCCGATTTCGCGCCGTGGCGTGTTAATGACGCGTAAGAATGCGTTGTCATCTCCAGGGTTGCACAGCAGCCGCAGATAGGCCATTACGTCCTTGATTTCGGTTCTGTCGAAAAACGACGAGCCACCGCTTAGGAAATAAGGAATGCGCCGCTCGCGCAGCACGCGCTCAAGCATGCGCGATTGGTTGTTCTCGCGAAATAAAATCGCGTAATCGCGGAAATCGGTGCTGTGTTTGAATTTGTGGTACAGCAATTCCGAAACAACGCGCTCGGCTTCGTGCTCCTCGCCGCGCGCTTTCAGCACGCGCAAGGGCTCGCCGAAATCGCGTTCGCACCATAAAGATTTTTCATAAATGTGCGGGTTGTTGGCGATCAAGGCGTTGGCGGCTTTGAGAATGCACCCACTGGAGCGGTAATTTTGTTCCAGCTTGATGACCTTGAGCGCGGGATAGTCCTGCTGTAATTGCTTCAAATTCTCCGGATGCGCGCCACGCCAGGCGTAGATGGATTGATCGTCATCGCCGACGATGGTAAAGGCGGCGCGCGTGCCCGCGAGCAATTTAATCAATTCGTATTGGCAAAGATTGGTGTCTTGGTATTCATCCACCAGCAAATAACGCGTGCGCTTGCGCCAAGCGTCGAGCGCCTCGGCGTTGGTTTGAAACAGGCGCACCGGTTTGAGAATCAAGTCGTCCAAATCCATGGCGTTATAGGCTTGCATGTGCCGCTCGTATTCGCCGTAGACGCGCGCGGCGATGTTTTGCGTGCTATCGCCTTCGGCGGAAAGCGGCGCCTCGGAAGGCGCGATGAGATTGTTCTTCCACAAGGATATTTGATAGCGCACGGCTTCGGCGGGATTGTTCTTGCCAGAAAACTGGCCGCGCAGCAGCTTGGCGATCAGCGATTGACTGTCTTCGCCATCGTAAATCGAAAAACCTTGGCGATAACCGATGTCCGCCAAATGCTCGCGCAGGATTTTTAAACCCAGCGTATGGAAGGTGGAGATCAGCAAATCCTTGCTTTGATCGCCGTGCAGCAAATCGCCGACGCGCGATTTCATTTCGCGCGCGGCTTTATTGGTGAATGTCACCGCGATGATGTTGCGCGGTTCAATGCCATAATCACGGATGAGCCAGGCGATTTTGCGGGTGATGACGGAAGTCTTGCCGCTACCCGCGCCAGCTAAAACCAGCAACGGGCTATTGATGTATTGTACGGCTGCTTTTTGTTGCGGATTCAGTTCAGGTAATCCTAAAACATAATAATAGTTATTGACTGGCGGGCATTTTAAACTGATTCCGCCTCGGATGGAAAGTTGATTTTGGAAAAAATTTATTATCGGCGCTGATATTTTATGCGCGCGCCGCCGTCAGAAAGTCATGCAGTTGTTGCGCCGCGCATTGCGGCTGCGCGAGCAAGCGTTCGATGAGATGGAGCAACGGATAACGCGGGATGTCGAGCAGTCGATGAGCATGAATCATGCGCAAGGCATGCACGCCCTCGCCCTGAAGCGCTTCCGTCCGGCCTTGAGCCAGCAAACGTCCCAATTGGCGATGATGCGAACCCGCGCTGGTGGCGGTGGTGATCAGATCGCCAAGACCGGCTAAGCGGCGGGGAGTTTCGGAAACACCGCCTAGAGCGCTGACGATCTGCGTCATTTCGTCCAAAGCGGCCGCGGCCAGGAAGCCACGCATGTTGTCTCCTAATCGCAATTCATCGGCCACGCCAAAAGCCATGGCATAGATGTTTTTAAGCACCGCCGACCAGCTGACGCCAGCGATGTCGCCGCTGTGTTCCAGATAAAGCGACGTGGCCGCGAAAAGCGCGCGGATTTTTTCATAGCTTGCGCTGTTTTCAGCACCCACTTGGGCGAAAGCTGGACGGTCGGCGCGGATTTCTTCCGAAATCATGGGGCCAGCGAGCAGCGCGAACCAAGAGCCCGGTTTTAAAGCCGCTTTCAGCGCTTGCGCGGCGCTGCGGCCGAGATCATCGATGCCCTTGGCGACGCTGACACACACGCAATCGCGGCTTAGGTGCTGGCGTAGGCGCGTGGCTAAATCAAAGTGCGGCACGGCTGGCAGACAAAAAAGCACGAAGTCTTGTTGTTCGGCAACGGCTTCTAGATTCAGCGCCGCGCCCCCCGAGGATGGATGGCGTTCCCATATAGTAAGTGCGTGGCGGCGGCGCAATAAATGTTCCATGGCTTGGCCCATTTCGCCATGGCCGAGGATAAGCACTCGATATTTATTTTTTATCATCCGCGTCGCTGGAATGGCTAGAACATCTAACTTTAAAGTAACGCCGATTTAAAAACATCTGCATTTTCCGCTTAATCAAGGAAGATAATCGTGAAGCAGTTTGCAAAGATTTTTCTGGCATTGCCGCCATGCTGGTGTCGGCATGCATATATCAATATAGTTCTTCTATATTAGTATCTGACGATTGAGCCATCCTTTGCCTAGCGCTAACCGCATCATTTATATTCCAGGAAAGAATCCCAAGCCACCTGCGGAGCAGCATCGGCGCGAGCTTTTGCGCAGCTTGCTTAGTGGGGTAGGCCGAGCCGATCCGAACACGGCGCAAGCGATCAGCCAAGAGCCGGACATCTTTCATTTAATTGCCTGGAACAATCTTTATTATCAGAGTTATCAGTCTTTCAAAGAGGATTTGCCTTGGATCGACGCGCTATTAAAGCGCAGCGCGCCAACGCCAGAGGAACGGCGCGACGCCTTGTCGTTTCGCCGCCGCAGCGCGCGTTTCATGTATAACTTGGCGGACTTATTCCAGTTTCTCATTCGCTTGCTGCCCGACCAGGCGGTCAAAAACACCATTCAAGAAACCGTGCGCTATTTTAAAAATGAGAACGGGATCGGCCAACAAGTGCGCGAATTGTTAAAGGCGCCGCTGCGGCGCATGTTGGCGCAAGGCGAGCGCGTCTTGATCATCGGCCACAGCATGGGTTCGGTGATCGCCTACGACGCGCTCTGGGAACTGACTCACGTGGAGAAGATTCCGCAGCGCGTGGATTTATTTTTAACCATGGGCAGCCCGCTGGGCATGCGTTTCACCCAAGCACGACTAATGGGCGCGCAAGAGCAAGGCCCGCGGCGTTATCCGCATAATATTCGGCGCTGGGTCAACGTTACCGCGCACGGCGATTTAACGGCGCTGGATCCGGTCTTGGGCGACGATTTTAAATCCATGTTGAAGCTGGGATTGATCGAGTCGATTATCGATATCAATCGCGGTATCTTTAATTATTTTCGCAATGACCGCGGGCTGAACGTGCATCGCTCTTACGGTTACTTGGTGAATCCAAACGTGGGCAAAGTCATCGCCCAGTGGTGGAATGAAAAACAGGATGCGTGAATGAGAAATTATTTAATCGCCATGAAGGCGCTGCTGTTGGTGCTTGGTTGCTGCGGGTTTAATCCTGCTTTCAGCGCACAGCCCTTGGAGCAGGTTATACCCGAGCCCATCATGGCCGCGCTTAAGCGCGCGCACCTGCCCACCCGCGGCTTGAGTTTATACGTGCATGAAATAGGCAAGACCGAACCGCTGCTGGCGGTGAGCGCCGATGCGCCGCGCCAACCCGCATCGACGATCAAGCTGTTAACCACGCTCGCCGCCTTGGAGGATCTAAGCCCCGCGTATCGCTGGAAAACGGAAGTGTATGTGAACGCGCCAGTTCCGTTTGGCCGGCTGGATGGCGATCTTTATCTAAAAGGATATGGCGACCCTTATTTGGTGGCGGAAAATTTCTGGCTGCTGCTGCGTTCCTTGCGTGCGCAGGGCCTCGAAAAGATTCACGGCGACCTGGTGCTCGACCAAAATTATTTCGCGCGCGAAACCGGCGACGCTGCCGAATTCGATAACCAACCGCTGCGCGCGTATAACGTTTTACCGCAAGCGCTGCTGGTGAATTTTCAGGCGGTGAATTTCCGTTTTATTCCGCAGCCGCAAAATAAGCGCGTGCATATTGTCGTCGATCCCTTGCCCGTGAATCTTCAGATCGAAAACAAGATAACGCTAACCCATAATCCCTGTCGCGGATGGGCGCATGGTTTGGGAATGAAAGTCACGCATCAGCAAAACCAGACAAAAGTTGTTTTCAGTGGCAACTACGATGCGGATTGCGGCGATAATGAATTATTCCGCGTGGTGTCGCCGTCCGCGCCATTTATTCTGGGGATGTTTCGCACACTCTGGACCGAACTTGGCGGCAGTTTCGAAGGCGGCGTGCGCGAGCAAGCGACGCCACCCGAGGCGCAGCTTTTTTATAGCGCCAATTCACCGCCGCTCGCCGACATCATTCGCTCTATTAATAAGTACAGCAATAACGTCATGGCGCGTCAGCTGTTGCTGACGCTCGGCGCCGAGCATGGCGGCGCGCCCGCTTCCACGGACAAGGGCATTCAAGTGCTGCGCGCCTGGCTGAAACAGCGCGGCCTCGATTTTCCCGAGCTGGCGCTGGAAAACGGCGCGGGACTTTCGCGTGAAGAGACGATTTCGGCGCGGCATTTGGGACAGGTGTTGTTGGCCGGGTGGCACAGTCCGTACATGCCGGAATTTATTTCCTCGTTGCCAATCTCGGCCATGGATGGCACCTTGCGCAAGCGCTTCAACGCCGCCGACTTGCCCGGGCAATTGCATCTAAAAACCGGCAGTTTACGCGACGTGCGCAGTCTCGCCGGTTATGTGCAAGACCGCCAAGGGCGACGCGTCGTCGTCGTGTGCTTGCATAACCATCCGCAAGCCGATACCGCCGCGGGTGAAGCGGTGCAAGACGCTATACTCAAGTGGGTGTATGAGCGGCCCTGAGATGCTAGGCTGGACAGTCAGGGCGGTATGGTCAATCCTTATATTTATATTTTTGGCTGACGAGGTGGACGCATAACATGGGCAACAAATTCGTCAACGCAAGCATTTCCGAAGAAAACAACGAAAACAGCCTGCCGGTTTTGGAAGGCACGCTCGGGCCCAGCGCCGTCGATATCCAGACGCTGTATTCGCGCCATGGCTTGCTCGCTTTCGACCCCGGCTTTCGCTCCACCGCCGCGTGCAAGAGCGCCATCACCTTTGTCGATGGCGACAAAGGCGTGCTGTTATATCGCGGTTACCCCATCGAAGAATTGGCGCAACATTCCAATTTCGTGGAGGTGGCCTACCTTTTAATGCACGGAGAATTGGCCGGCCCTGGGCAGCTCCAGGAATTTAAAGAGCTGCTCAATCAGCATAATCTGTTGCACGAACAAATCATGACTTTCTTTCGCGGCTTCCGTCGCGACGCGCATCCCATGGCAGTGATGGTGGGCGTGGTCGGCGCCTTGTCGGCGTTTTACCACGACGTTATGGATATTCGCGATGCCGCCAACCGCAACATCGCCGCGGTGCGCTTGATCGGCAAGATGCCGATGATCGCCGCCGCCAGCTATACCTATTCGGTCGGCCGTCCGCAGCGCTACGCCAACAACCGTCTCGACTACGCCTCGAATTTTTTGCAGATGATGTTCGGCGTTCCTAGCCAGGAATACAATGTCGATCCAGTGTTGGCGCGCGCCTTGGACGTTATTTTTATTCTGCACGCCGATCACGAGCAGAACGCGTCTACTTCGACGGTGCGCTTGGCCGCCTCGAGCGGCGCCAATCCGTTCGCCTGTATCGCCGCTGGCATCGCCAGCCTGTGGGGGCCCGCACACGGCGGCGCCAATGAGGCGGTGCTCAAGATGTTGATGGAAATCGGTTCGGTGGAAAATATTCCCAAGGCCATCGCGCGCGCCAAGGATAAGAACGATTCCTTCAGGCTCATGGGCTTCGGTCATCGTATCTATAAAAATTTCGATCCGCGTTCGCGCGTCATTCAGGAACAGGCGAAAAAAGTTTTGGCGCACCTGGGCAAAGACGATCCGTTATTGGCCATCGCCATGCGCCTGGAAGAAATCGCGCTCCAGGATGAATACTTCATCGAGCGCAAGCTTTATCCCAACGTGGATTTTTATTCGGGCATTCTGCTGCGCGCCATGGGTTTCCCGATGAACATGTTCACCGCCGTGTTCGCGCTGGCGCGCACCGCGGGATGGATCAGTCACTGGTTGGAGCTACAGGAAGAATCGCACGGCATCGATCGCCCGCGCCAAATCTACGTCGGCAAAACCTTGCGGCATTATCCAGGTAAAAAATAAGCGGGTTCGTGGCAGGCCAGCAACGGCGCTCTATACTAACAAGACTGATATCGGCAAGGAGCCATACATGTCCAAATTCTTGTGGTTGGCTGGTTTTGCGTTGCTGCTGAACGGCTGCGCGCTTTTCACTTCGACTTCGGGTCAAGTGGTCATCAAGGACGACAGCAGCACGGTCGATGTGCGCATCGGCGACAACGACCGTCGCTTAATCGGTGACTATTACAAACACAAAAAATCTTTGCCGCCAGGTTTGGCCAAGCGCGGCGGCGGTCTTCCTCCGGGTCTCGCCAAGCGCGACAAACTGCCGCCCGGGCTTCAGGGCGAGTCGTTACCCTACGATTTGGAAAAACGTTTATCGCCTTTGCCGTCTTCGTACGTGCGCGTAAAGATCGGTCAGGATGTTGTGTTGATGGACAAGAAAACGCGTGTTGTTTTGGACGTGATTTACAGCATTGCTAAATGATGATTTATCCCGACGCCGCGCAACGAGGACCGTCCGCCGCCACGATTTCCTCTAGTGGGGCTGGTTTGGCGATGGCATAGCCTTGGGCGTAGTCCACGCCGAGTTTGTGCAAAGCTTGCAGAATATCTTCGTTCTCCACGAACTCGGCGATGGTTTGGATTCCAATGACGTGACCGATTTGATTGATGGCTTCAACCAAGCTGCGATCGATGGGATCGTTCAACATGTCCCTGACGAAGCTGCCATCGATTTTTAGGTAATCCACCTTGAGATTTTTTAGATAAGCAAATGAGCTTAGTCCGCTGCCAAAATCATCCAGGGCGAAGCGGCAACCCATGCCCTTGAGTATGCTGATGAAGCGCGACGCCTTGACGAGATTGGCCACGGCCGCGGTTTCGGTGATTTCAAAGCAGACACGATCTGGACTGACTCCCGACAAATCCAGCTGGCGGATGACGAAATCGAGGAAAGTGTCGTCGCATAACGATTGCCCCGATAGATTGATGGTACACACCCAGTCGCAGTCGCTGGAGCATTGAGCGCCCAGTAATTTGAAACTGTTACGTATTACCCAGCGATCGATATCGGGCATCAAGTTGTAACGTTCGGCCGCGGGAATAAACGCCATCGGCGGAACCAACTTGCCTTCCTCGTCGCGCAACCGAATCAGCAATTCTCTGTGTGTCTCCAGGCCGCGGTTGGGGTTCAACGGAACGATGGATTGATAATAAAGATAGAAACGATTTTCATCGATGGCTCGGCGAATGCGCGATACCCACTGCATTTCGCCGCGGCGTTGTTTGAGTTCATTGTCGTCGGGCTGATACATGTGCACCTGGTTGCGGCCCTTGTCCTTCGCGGTATAACAGGCAACGTCCGCGGTGCTGAGAACCTCCGAGACGCTCTGACTATCCTCGCCAATGGCGACGAGGCCAATGCTGACGCCGGTTTCAAAACCGTGATCTCCCCAGAGAAACTTGAAATCCTTTAATGCCCGACATAAGGACTCGGCCACGGCTGGCGCGCGTTGCGGATCGCAATACTTGAGCAAGACGCCGAATTCATCGCCGCCCAATCGCGCCAGCACGTCCGTATCGCGCACCTTGCTGCGCAGCAGGCTGGCGACCTGGCGTAATAGTTCGTCGCCCGCCACATGTCCGCAGGTGTCGTTGACGATCTTGAATTGATCGAGATCCAAGTAGCATAAAACATGTTGACGGTTCTCGTTCTTGGCGCACACCAAGGCATCGTGCAGCTGACGCTCAAACTCGACGCGGTTGATCAGATTCGTCAAGGCATCGTGGCTGGCCTGATAGGATAATTGTTGCGTCAGTTTGCGCGATTGCCCCACGTCGTGAAACACCATGACCGCGCCAATGATGTTACCCGCGTGATCGCGAATCGGCGCCGCGGAATCGGCGATCGCCAATTCGTGATTATCGCGTTGCACCAACACCGCGTGGTCCGCCAGCGCCACGACCACGCCTTCGCGCAGACTCCGGGCCACCGGGTTTTCCACGGGCTGGCGGCTAGACTCGTCGATCAAATTCATGATTTGCCACAATGGCAGGCCACGAGATTCTGGCAGCGTCCAGCCAGTGAGCTGCTCGGCCACTGGATTGAGGTATTCGATGTTGCCCGATGCATCGGTGGTGACCACGCCATCGCCAATCGAGTGCAAGGTCACTTCGGCGCGTTCTTTTTCGTGGAATAACGCCGCTTGCTGCGTCAATAGCTGATCCAGCGCTTGGTTGATGAACTTTCCCAGGAAGCCGAACTCGTCTTGGCGTTTATCGTTGAATCGCCGCGCCACGTCGCCCTTGGAAAAAGCCTGAGCCGTGGTGAGCATCGCGGTAAAGGGGCCGGTCAGCAGCTGTTGCAGCACCCACACCAAACCCAGCCCGAAGATAAGCAGCACGATACCCATGGACATCAACATGTCGCGCCGTTGATTGGTGATGGCTTCTTCCAGGGAAGGAAAATAAATGGAAATAACCGCGCGCTGCGGCGTCTTTGATTTATTCGCGCCATTAATATTTAACTCGCGCGATCTAAGCGACAAACGCGGCGCCACTTGTCCGGACACCAGCTCATATTTGTCGAGACTGATCTTGATGCCGCTCACCGCTAGTTTTTTACGTAGTCGATCTAATTCAGCCTGTAGACCCGCGAGAGAATAGGAGGGCGTTGCATCAAGATATCCGTTTAGTTGATACGCCACTCTGTCGGAATTGGCTTCATAGCTTTCCGCTAGTTTTTGTTCCAGACCGCTAAGCATCCAGATGGCTATGGCCGACCCAAAAAGAGCCAGGCCCCAAAAGACCAGCACGGTGATTTTTACTGGTAGATTGGACCAGTGTCTGCGCGATAGCTGTTCTTTGATGTTATTTTTCATCTTAAATTTTTTAACGGTTCAACTTATCGGAAGCCGATTTTTTTTAAGGCCATTATCATCGGACAAACCCCGCTTAGTCCCGCCGCTATCAGGGCGAATCCGACAAACCAAGTGACTATCCACAGTTGTCCGTGGAACAAGACATGCGACAGCGTTAGCAGCAGCACCAGCACCAGCACCAAGCGTAACGCGCGTTCCGCTTCAAAATTAATGCGGCATTTATGCGTCTCATCGGCGCTTGTTTTGTTAACAAGCTCTCGGTCACCGTAACGCAAGCGCGATAGCATCGTGGTCAGGCGCCGATTAATTACTACTTCGAAAGTGAACCAAGCGACCAAGCCGTAAATCACGAGCGGTAAATCAAAATACAGCGCCACCAGCAGAGTTAGACCCGTGAAGAGACGAAAAACGCGTTCAGACATGGCGGTTTTCCCCTAATGGGCGGCGCTAACGTTATGGGATGATCGGAATCCCAATTTTTCTAGAAACAGCAGCATCGGGCAGATGCCGCTTAAGCCCGCGACGGCCAAGGCAAACGCCGCAAACCATGGAAACAACCACAGTTGCTGATTGAACAGGACGTAGGTAATGAGTAGTACACTGGAAAATACCAGACGCAAGGCGCGTTCCGCTTCGAAATTGAAACGGCATCCAGAGGGATTGGGATTCTCGTGGACGCTGGCTTGCGCGCCATAACGCAAACGTGAGACAAGCAGGGGAAGCCGCCAATTGGTGATGGCTTCAAAAACCATTAAGGCAATCAGTCCGTACATAACTGACCTTAAGTTGAAATAAAGAATGCCTAATAGTAAGAGACCGATGATGAGACGATAGATCCGTTCAGTCATTTCTGTGCCCTCAAAATTAAGAGCTGCGTTTATAGGTTTCCCCTATTAAATAGAGCAATAACCGCGCCAAGGGGATGAATTCAGATTTCACGCCCAGCAGAAGTGCTTGTTTGTATTGTCAAACATGAAGAGAAGGCTGGACAGCAGGAATACATCGATCAAGCAGCAGCGCGATTAAATTTGCTGGCAAGACGACGCGAGGTTACGCGCTTAAATCGATTCCAACTTCAGTGGCCAATGCCGCCACAAATTAATGTGACTGACGGAAGTTTTGGCTAAGGGCTCGGCGTTTTTCGTAGGCTGCGCGCGCGAGTGACACGTCTTCCAGGAAATAGGGCAGCTCGGCTAACGTCAGCGCCTGCGGCCCGTCCACCAAAGCTTTGGCGGGAGCGGGATGGAAATCCACCAAGATCATGTTAGCGCCCGCGATCACGGCTTGCGCGCTGACGTGCATGATGTCGAGTATGCCATCCGGTGCGGCATCGCGCGTGCCCACGGAGTGCGACGGGTCGATGCATACGGGCATGCGCGTGAGGCGTTTAACGACTGGCACGTGCGCGAAATCGACAAAGTTGCGATGCGGATCGCCCATGTTGGTTTTCATGCCACGCAGGCCGAAAATAATATTGCGGTTGCCTTCGCTCGCCAAATATTCGGCGGCGTTCAAGGATTCTTCCAGCGTGATGCCGAAGCCGCGTTTGAGCAGCACGGGCAGTTCGCGCTGTCGGCCGACGATTTTCAACAGCTCGAAATTTTGCGTGTTGCGTGTGCCGATTTGCAGCATGACGCCCGTGGGCTTGCCGGTTTTTTGCAGCGCTTCTTGAATTTCGTTTAAGTGCGAGTCATGCGTGATTTCCATGGCGATTACTTTGATGCCATATTTACCCGCGAGCTCGAACACCCAAGGCAAGCAACTCTTGCCGTGGCCTTGGAAGGAATAGGGATTGGTGCGCGGTTTGTACGCGCCCATGCGCGTGCACACTTGACCGTTGTCGCGCAGCGCTTTGAGCATGGCTTCGACATGCGGTGGATTATCCACAGCGCACAGACCAGCGAAGACGTTCAGATTATCCTGACTGAAACTTACGCCGTTGTATTCAAATCCAGTGACGCGTTTATCGTCTTTATGCCGGCCGAGAATGCGATATTCTTCCGACACGCGCACCACGTGGTCGACGCCAGCCAAGCTTTCGATTTCGGTTTTGTCGAGCGAGGCGGTGTCGCCCACCAGATAAATTTCGGTTAGCGTTTGTTGCGCGCCGACTTCTTGATGGATGCGGGTTTTGATGTTGGACTTATTACTCAGATAGTCCAGAATCTGACGATATTCTGGACTTTTGTCGGTGATGTCGGACTTGAGGATGACGATCATCGGCTGGCCTTTGTATGATGCGTTTATAAGGCGGGTATTTTAACAACTGCACCGATAAAAACACTTTTTTCGCCACAAGAGATTATAGATTGACACACAAGCCGCCTTATTCGCTCAATCGCCACGTGCTTGAAAAAGAGGTGCGTGTGGACACTTATCGCTCTCAAGGCGCTGGCGGTCAGCATGTGAATCGTACCGAATCGGCGGTGCGTTTGACTCATTTCCCATCTGGCGTGGTCGTGGTGGCGTCCGATACGCGCTCGCAGATACGCAACCGCGAGATCGCTTTTGAGCGTCTGGCGCAGAAGTTGCGCGCCTTGAATCATGTACCGAAACCGCGCAAGCCTACCCGCATCAGCCGTGGCGCCAAGGAACGTCGTCTGGCCTCCAAGAAGCGCCACGCGGCGTTGAAACGCACTCGAACGCGGGATACGCGAGAATATTAGAGTATTCTCATTCTTATGTAACGGGAAAGCTTGTGTGCCAAGCAGCATTGTCAGGCTAAAAAACTTCACGTAGGATGTTTTTACGCCCGCCAAGATTCTTACTGACGTGGGCGGTTTGGCTACTTAAAAAAAGGGGTGTGTATGCAAACCGGTACTGTGAAGTGGTTCAACAACGCGAAGGGTTATGGATTCATCACCCCGAGCGATGGCAGCGAGGATGTATTCGTGCATTTTTCCACCATTGAAGGAGACGGCTATAAGACCCTCAACGAAGGGCAGAAGGTCGAGTTTGAACATGCTCAAGGACCGAAAGGTAAGCAAGCCACGCGCGTCATTCCTAGCTGAGAGTAACAAAAAACTAGAAATACAAATCATGCCTTCTTAAAGGCCCCGTCCGCGCGCGGGGCTTTTTTATGGTTCTCTTTTTCAGCTAAATCTGGTTCCATGGCCGTAACTTTATGTCGCTTGAAACACTAACCGAACTGATCAAGAACTATGGCTACCTGGCCATTTTGATCGGCACTTTTTTGGAAGGCGAAACCATTCTTATTTTGGGTGGCTTCGCCGCGCACATGGGTTTTCTCGAACTTCACTGGGTCATCGCCAGTGCTTTCGCGGGCAGCTTCAGCGGCGATCAACTGTATTTTTATATTGGTCGCTATTACGGTCCGAAAATTATCGCCAAGCGTCTCTCGTGGCAAGCGGGCGCGGAAAAAGTTTACAAGCATCTACATCGCCACCAAAACCTGCTGATTCTTTCGTTTCGCTTTTTTTACGGGCTGCGCAATGTCACGCCCTTCGCCGTGGGCGCGGCGCGCGTATCGCGCATGCGGTTTTTCTTGCTCAATCTGGTGGGCGCCGTTATCTGGGCCATTTCTTTTGGTTATGCGGGTTATTTGTTTGGCGAAGCTTTCCGCCTGTTCCTGAGCGACTTTAAACGTTACGAGCTGTATGTATTGTTGGGCTTGGTATTGATCGCCTTGGTTATTTGGCTGATTACGCTAATCCGCAACCGTCGCCGCGCGCTCGCCGAAAAGAAATAATTTGAATATTTTTTTGAAGTAAGAATTAAAACCGCAGAGAGCGCGGAGAGAAAAGAGAAAGTTTATTAATTTTTTATTCTCCGCGGTTAACAATCATTGTTCAGCGAGTTTTTTCCAACGCCACGGCATAAAAACCATCGGTGCCATGCCGATGCGGCAACAGCCGCAGGGTTTCGGATGGCATATTCAGCGCGATATGTCGCCGCGCCAGAATTTCCCCCGCGGGAATAATGTGAAATTCCGGATTGGCCGCGAGGAAGGCAGCGACGATATTTTCGTTTTCCGCGCGCAGCAAACTGCAGGTCGCGTACACCACGCGTCCGCCAGGCTTAAGCAGCTTGGCCGCGGCGGTCAGAATGCGCTGCTGCGCGTCGGTCAATTCGACTAAATTAATATCGCGCCATTTGATATCGGGATTACGCCGCAAGGTACCCGTGCCAGAACAAGGCGCGTCTACTAGCGCGCGATCGATTTTTCCATAGAGGCGTTGAATGCGGTCATCGCGTTCGTGGCTAATGGACACGGTGCGCACGTTGTTAAGCCCGGAACGTTTAAGTCGCGGTTTGAGTTTCTCCAAACGGCGCGGTGAAATATCCATGGCGTAAACCGTGCCCGTGTTGGCCATTAACGCGCCGATATGTAAAGTTTTACCGCCCGCGCCCGCGCACAGATCTACCACCATTTCATTGCGCTTGGGTTCGAGCATGAGCGCTAATAATTGACTGCCTTCGTCTTGCACTTCGAATGATCCTTCTTTAAAACATTTGGTTTTAAAAACCGGAGCACGATCCTTGCGGCGTAAACCGATGGGAGAATAAGGCGTGGGCTCGCAGGCGAAACCTTCTAATGTCAGTTGCGCTTGCACTTCTTCACGCTTGGCTTTAAGCGTGTTAACGCGCATGTCCAGCGGGGCCGGTTGATTCAGTGCTTGTGCCAGCGCTAAGGCTTCTTGTTCGTCATATTGCTCGAGCACCGCTTGCGCCAACCAATCAGGAAGATTCGCGCGCTGGGCAAAAGGCAATGTGCCAATGTCTAATTGGCGCGCGCGTTCCGCCATTTCGCGCGCTGGCCCACGAAAGCCGGTTTCCTCGAGCGCGCGGGCGCTGTAGCCTTTCATCAGCAAATAGGCCGCGACGATATTGTTCGCCTCTGGCGAGCCCGCCACGTATTCCAGCACGCGCCGCTCGCGCAAACAGCCGTACACCGTTTCCGCGACAAAGCCGCGATCGCGCACGCCCATCTCGCGGTGATCGCGGAAGTAGCTTTCCATTTCACGGTCCGCCGGAAGTTTGGCGCCGAAAATATGCCCCAGCAGCTCGACGGCGGATTTGATTAATATCGGTTTGGACATGGAAATATTCTCACCGCTGAATGCGGCGGTCAGGCGTGACGGGAAATTATTTTCCGTAGCGTTTTAACAGGTCGGCGTACGCGTCGATGCGCCGATCGCGGAAAAACGGCCAAATGCGGCGAATATCTTCGGAACGCTGGCGGCTGACTTCAGCCACCAATACTTCGGCTTTGTCGCTGCTGGCTTGCGCCAAAAATTCGCCTTGCGGTCCAGCGATAAAACTCGAGCCCCAAAATTCGATACCCGCGCTGCGGCCCGAAGGATCGGGCTCGGTGCCTACGCGATTGCAGCTCACCAGCGGCAAACCGTTGGCAATCGCATGCGCGCGCTGAATCGTGATCCACGCGTCGCGCTGACGTTTTTTCTCAGCGTCTTCGTCGCGCGCGTCCCAGCCGATGGCGGTGGGGTAAAGCAGAATATCGGCGCCATGCAAGGCCATGAGCCGCGCCGCTTCCGGATACCATTGATCCCAGCACACCAATACGCCCAGGTTGCCAACCGAAGTAGTGATCGGCAGGAAGCCTTGATCGCCTGGCGTGAAATAAAATTTTTCCGAGTAACCCGGATCGTCGGGTATATGCATCTTGCGATATTGGCCTTTCAACGTTCCATCGGCGTCGAGCACCACCGCGGTATTGTGGTGCACGCCTGGTGCGCGCTTCTCGAAAATCGAGCCGACGATGACCACCGATAATTCCTTGGCGATTTTGGCAAGTTCTTGCGTGGTCGGGCCAGGAATGGGCTCGGCTTGATTGAAGCGCTGCGTATCTTCGGTTTGGCAAAAATAAACGCCCGTGTGCAGTTCTTGCAGCAACACCAAGCGCGCACCGCGCTTGGCGGCTTCGCGGATGGCATGGATGCTGGCTGCAAGATTTTTGTCGCGGTCTTCGGAGCAGGACTGCTGCACCAATCCGACTTTCAGTGTCATGTTCATGGCGCCAATGTTAGCATGTTCCCGCGCCGATTTTATTGCCGGTTCTTGACAATCGAGGTAAGAATTTCCTATCGTGCGCGTCTCGAATAACCAAAAGGAGAGTTCATTATGAAACGCGCATTGATGCTTTCTGCGGTATTGCTGTTTGCTGCTCCCGTTGCCATGGCTTATCAAGTCACGGGTCCGGTGCTGGATGTAACCGATACCAAGATCGTGGTGGAAAAAGGCAAAGAGAAATGGGAAATCGCTCGTGACGCCAACACCAAGGTACAAGGCGAGCTCAAGAAGGGCGCCAAGGTTACGGTCGAATATAAAATGACCGCCACCAGCGTTGAAGTCAAGGGCGATAAGGGCGCGGAAAAAGGCAAGGCCAAAGGCAAAGACAAAAAATAAATCTTTACTGTTAAGTCAATTAAATAAAACGGGAAGGTCGATAAAGACCTTCCCGTTTTATTTTGAATCTATGCCAGCACGCCTTTGGGTAATTGCATGGTAACGCAATGCAAGCTGCCGAATTGATAAATCAAAGGTAAGCAATTAATTGCGACGATCTCGTGTTCTGGGAAACATTCCTTAAGACGCGCGAGCGCGATGTGATCGGCTGGATCATCGTAAGTCGGCACCAACACCGCATCGTTGATGATAAGAAAGTTGGCATAAGTGGCGGGCAGGCGTTGACCGTCTTCATCGTGGCGCGCTTGCGGCCAAGGCAGCGGCACCAGGCGATAAGCTTTGCCATCCGCCGCGTGAAATGTTTTCAATTCTACTTCCATCGCTTTAAGTTCGGCGTAGTGCTCGTCGTTTTTGTCGTCGCAGCTCACGTAGGCAATCGTATCGCGGTCGGTATAGCGCGCGAGTGTGTCGATGTGGCTGTCGGTGTCATCCCCCGCGAGATAACCATGATTCAGCCATAAGATGCGGTTTAGCCCGAGCAGTTCCTTGAGTTGTTGCTCCAGTTGCGTGCGCGTTAAGTTGGGATTGCGCGTGGGCGCCAGCAGACAGCGCGAAGTAGTGAGTAAAGTTCCAGAACCATCGACTTCGACAGAGCCGCCTTCGAGCACCAAATCCACTGATTGCATCGCCACCTGACCGAAACTGTCCAGGGCATAGAGCCTGCGCGTAATTTGATTGTCGAGCGCGTAGCCGTATTTTTTTCCCCAACCGTTAAAACCGAAATCGAGCAACAGCGGTTCGTTTTGACACATCACGGTCAACGGCCCGTGGTCGCGCGCCCAAGTGTCGTTCGATGGCACGACATGCAAGATGACGTGGTTTAAATCGATGCCCGCAGCGCTGAGTTGTGCGCTAATGTGCGTGCGATGCGCCGTGTCGTAGCACGAGATCAGAAGTTTTTCGCGCAAGCTCACTTGGCGCGCGATGTCGACGAATACGGGCTCCACTTGCTTAAGACGCTTGGCCCAATCGCCGTGGATATGCGGCCAAGTCAGCATCACGCCGCTTTGCGGCGCCCATTCGGGAGGCAGATATTGACGACAGGTTTTTGTCATAAGAATCCCTGAATAATATTTTTTTACCGCCAAGACGCCAGGGAACTAGGAAATTAAATTTTAAATCCTGGTGTTTTTGGTGTCCTGGCGGTTTAAAATTTTTAGCTCTGCTAAATCGGCGCGTATGCTAGCCCAGTCATCCTGGCCACGCCATATTTGATAGCGATATTTTTTCGCGGGTTTGACCTGAGTCGGGAAGTAGTTTTGAATGTGCGCCTCTTTTTGCCTTTATCGGAGTTGCGATGCCGCTGATTCGTCCTTTTGCTGGTTTACGTCCCGCCACCGGGCGCGCGGCCGATGTGATCGCGCCGCCATACGATGTGTTAAGCACGGAAGAAGCGCGCCAGCGCGCCCAAGGCAAGCCGTGGAGTTTTTTGCACATCTCCAAACCGGAGATCGATTTGCCGAAGGATACCGATCCGTATAGTCCCGCGGTGTACGCCAAGGCCAAGGAAAATTTCGACCGCATGCTGCAGCAAGGCGTGCTGCAGCGCGATGCCGAACCTTATTATTACGTCTATCGCTTAATCATGGGCACGCACCAACAAACCGGCATCGTCGCCGCGGCGTCGGTGCTTGATTACGACAGCAATCGCATTCGCAAACATGAGTTCACCCGTCCCGATAAAGAGGACGACCGCGTGCGCCAGATCGATGCGCTGCAAGCGCAAACCGGCCCAGTATTTCTGACTTACCGTCAATCGACCGCGGTCGATGTCATTGTCGAAAGCGTTAGCCGCGGTGTTCCCGATGTCGATGTTACCGCCGACGATCAAGTGCGGCACACGCTGTGGGTGATGCGCGACCGCCAGCAAGTGAACGCCATTACCGCGGCATTCGATGCCATGCCCTGTCTTTATATCGCCGATGGCCATCATCGCTCGGCTGCGGCATCGCGCGTGGCTAGCGCGCGCCATGCGCGCAATCCCAAGCACGGTGGCGCGGAGCCGTATAATTATTTTCTGGCGGTGGCGTTCCCCGACAAGCAAATGCAAATTTTGGATTACAACCGCGTGGTAAAGGATTTAAACGGCTTAACCCGCGAAAATTTTTTACAAAAAGTTGCAGATGCTTTTAGTGCTAAGACAGAATCGACGGCGGTGAAACCAAAAAAAGCTGGCGAGTTCGGTTTGTACTTAAAAGGCCAATGGTACCGTCTACAAATAAAACCCGAACGCATACCGAAGGAAGATCCGGTGAAACGTTTGGATGTCAGCTTGCTACAAGATAACTTGATCGCGCCGATATTGGGCATCACCGACCCACGCCGCGATAAGCGCATCGACTTCGTTGGCGGGATTCGTGGCCTAAAAGAACTTGAACGCCGCGTCGATTCGGGCGAAATGATGTGCGCCTTGTCTTTCTATCCGACGTCGATCACCGATTTAATGTCAGTCGCCGACGCCGGCCAAGTAATGCCGCCCAAGTCGACTTGGTTCGAGCCTAAGCTGGCCGATGGACTGGTGTCGCACGTATTGGATTAACGTTGTCCGCTGCCGCTCACTTTGGCGAGCACCGCATCCAGCAGGCGCACTGGCAGAACCCGCCGTAATACTAAAAATAAATGCGCTGGAAAAGTTACTGGGTAGCGTGCTTTGGGCCGCTTGGCCTCCAGCGCCTTCACCACTTTTTGCAACACTGCTTCGGGCGCAAGCGTAAACGGCAAAGGCTTAGAACCGCTCAAACGCTTTTCGACTCGTAGATAATAATCGCGGTGCGCGCTGTTATCGCGCACGATATTTTTCTTATAGGCGTTGAAAGCATTTTCGCGAAAACGGCTAGTGATGGGGCCGGGTTCAATCAACGATATAAAAATACCCGTGCCGCGTAACTCCAGACGCATGGTGTCGGATAAAGCTTCCAAGGCAAATTTGCTCGCGTTGTAAGCCCCGCGATAAGCCAAGCATGCAATTCCCAATAAAGAACTGATTTGGATAATTCTGCCCTCGCCCTGGGCGCGCATCGTCGGAATAATAAGATTGGTGAGTTCCTGCGTGCCGAGCACGTTGGTTTCAAGCTGCGCGCGCAAGGTGGTGCGTGATAAATCTTCGACCGCGCCCGGTTGACCGTAAGCGCCATTATTAATAAGCGCGTATATCCGGTTGTGACTGAGCCGCAGTGCGTCTTTTACCGCTGCATGGATGTTTTCGGAGGAATCTAAGTCTAGTTGCAGGCTTTCCAAGCCGTCCGCGGCGAGCGCCGCGACATCCGTGGCTTGGCGCGCCGTGGCGATGACATGGTAGCCGCGATCGCGTAAACCATGAGCCAGACAGCGGCCGATGCCCGAAGAACAGCCGGTGATTAAAACAGTTCGCGATGACATGTAGGCAAATTACCATGCTTTGATTCTATGTCCTATATTTTGCTTATGAACAAATCATCCAAACCGCGCCCGCGGCGCAAAACCCGAATAAAAAAAGCGCGCGGTGACACGCATGTTAGAAAAATGCTCGAACAATTGCTTGAGATCGGACGCGCCTTGGCGTCGGAAAAAGATCTCGATAGTTTGCTGGGCATGATTTTGGCGCATGCGCGCAGTTTAACGAATGCCGACGGCGCTTCGATTTACACGCGCGATGGTCAGGGCAAGCTGTATTTCCGTTTGTGGCAAAACGCCTCGACCCAGGCTACGTCGAATGCCCAGAAAACTTTAGTAGGCGAGTACAGCATCGCAGGTTATGTCGCGCGCACGGGCAAGGTCTTGGCGCTCAAGGACGTGTACAAGATTCCAGAAAAAGCGCCTTATACTTTTAACCCGGCTTCGGATCGTTCCATCGGTTATCGCACGCAATCCTTGCTGACGGTGGCGCTTAAAAATAAAGCCGATGACATCGTCGGTGTGTTGCAACTGATCAATCGTAAGCGTAATCCCAAGCGCTTGTTGCGCACCGCCCAGGATTTTAAAAAATGGGTTCAGCCGTTTACTGCCCAAGACCAAGCGGTGGCGCTGGCTTTGGCCGGGCAGGCGGGTGTGGCGCTGGAAAACAGCATGCTATATGCCGACATCGAGCATTTGTTCGAGGGCTTCATCAAGGCCTCGGTGCAGGCCATTGAAGCGCGCGATCCGACCACCGCGGGCCATTCGTTTCGCGTGGCGGATTTTACCGAGCGCTTGGCGACCGCCGTGGATCGCGCCGACGACGCGAGCTTGCGTGGTATTTCTTTTAACAAGGAACAATTGCGCGAGCTGCGTTACGCCGCGTTGCTGCACGACTTCGGCAAAGTTGGCGTGCGCGAAAATATTTTGGTCAAAGCCAAGAAATTACAACCAGCGCAATTGGAATTATTGCAGCAGCGATTTCGTTATGCGCGCGCGAGCTTGGAGCGTCGGGCTTATCGATACTTGCTTGATCTTTCCAAGCAGGGCAACAACGCGGATGAATTTTCAAGACGCCGTGTAGAAGTAGAGCAGCAACTGACAGCCGACAAAGCCCGCTTGGATGTTTTTTTGCAGCAAATCTTGCACGCCAATGAACCGACCGTGGCGCATGCCGAAGTCTCGGCCGATCTGCAGGCTATCGTCGATTTCCATTTTCCGGGAGAGGACGGCGAGCAGCTGCCTTTATTGGAGGCTTTCGAGTTTGCCGATCTGGCTTTGTCGAAAGGCAGTTTAAACGCCACCGAGCGCGTGCAGATCGAATCGCACGTGAGCCATACCTTCGCTTTCCTTAGCTTGATTCCTTGGACTAAAAATCTCTCGAATCTGCCGGCCATTGCCTATGCCCACCATGAAAAACTCGATGGTTCCGGTTACCCACGACGCTTGGCGGGCGCGGCTATTCCCATGCAATCGCGCATCATGACGATTGCCGACATATACGATGCCTTAACCGCGGGCGATCGGCCGTATAAACACGGTTTACCTGAACAACAGGCCCTGGATATTCTGGCGCTGGAGGCCAAGGCGGCTAAAATCGATGCCGCCTTGTATAAGGTGTTCGTCGAATCCAAAGCTTGGCGGCTCCATCCCTAGAAGTTTGCTTCGTGGCGCGCGTCTTGATTTCCGGTATAATTCGCGCGTTGCCATGTACTTAATTCTCTTCGCAATCACGGCGAATTTATTTCGCCCCCTAACCCAACCATGACAACGGCAGTCAATACTTCTGCGCATGCCAAACTGCGCGTCGGCGTGGCCGGCGTCGGCTATCTTGGCCGCTTCCACGCGCGCATCTATGCCGCCATGCCCAACGTGGAGCTGGTGGGCGTGGCCGATGTCAACGAAAAAGCCGCGCAAGAGATCGCTACGTTGCACGGTTGTCGCGCTTACACCGATGCCGAGCAACTGCTGGGCAATGTCGACGCGGTCAGCATCGTCGTGCCCACCGTGTATCACAGCCAAGTCGCGCGTCCGTTCCTCGAGCGCGGCGTGCACATGTTGATGGAAAAACCGATCGCGCCGACTTACGAAGAATCGCTGGAACTGGTCAAATTAGCCGAACGCGCGGGAGTGATTTTCCAAGTAGGGCATCTTGAGCGTTTCAACGCGGGCATCATGGCGCTCGCCGAACGCGCGCAAAGTCCACGTTTCATCGAAGTGCATCGTCTCGGGCCGTTTGTCGAACGCGCCACCGACGTGGACGTGGTGACCGATCTCATGATTCACGATATCGACATCGTCTTGTCATTGGTGAAATCGCCGATTCGCTCGATTGCCGCCACGGGCACTCCCGTGCTTACCGACCACGTCGACATCGCCAACGCGCGCATTGAATTTGAAAACGGCGCGGTCGCCAATGTAACCGCGAGCCGCGTGTCGAATAAAAAACTGCGCCGCATACGTATTTTCGGCGACGAACATTATTACGGTCTCGATTACATCGATCAGAAGCTGGAGATGGTGCGCGCGGAGCCAGACCCGGCTAACAACAAATGGCCGCGCATCGTCACCGAACGGCTCGACATTCAACCGCGCCCACCGCTAGACGCCGAATTGGAATATTTCGTTAACTCCGTACGCACTGGAACGCCGCCCTTGGTCAACGGTCGGGTGGGACTGGAAGCGTTGCGGGTCGCCCTGTTGGTTAAGGAGAAAATCGCTGCATGCACGCCGTAGTCAAGCCTGTCCCGTTTCTCGATCTTTCCGCGCAATATAAAAAACTCGAAACCGAATGGCTGAACGCCATCCGCGAGACTGGCGTGCGCGGAAGTTTTATTCTCGGCCCGCATACGCAGGCTTTTGAAAAAGAATTCGCCGAATACGTCGGCGTCAAACACGCCATTGCGGTGGCGAATGGCACCGACTCGTTGTTTCTTTCCTTGCGTGCTTTGAATATTGGTAAAGGCGATGAAGTCATCACCACGCCGTTTACTTTTTTTGCCTCGGCCGAAACCATCGACATGGTCGGCGCCACGCCCGTGTTCGCGGATATTCTGCCGGATAGTTTTTGCCTCGACCCCGCGAGCGTGCGCGCCAAGATCACCGCAAAAACCAAGGCCATCGTGCCCGTGCATATTTTCGGACATCCCGCGGAGATGGGCGAAATCATGGAGATCGCGAAAAAACATAAACTCACCGTGATCGAAGATTGCGCGCAATCTTTCGGCGCCTTGCACCAAGGCAAAGTGGTCGGCGCCATCGGCGATACGGGCAGTTTTAGTTTTTATCCTACCAAGGTGCTCGGCTGTTATGGCGACGGCGGAATGGTGACGACCAATTCCGATGCGGTGAACGAACATATCCGCCGCTTGCGCAATCACGGTGCGGTCAAGCCTTTCGTGCACACCGAGATCGGCATGAACAGCCGCCTCGATGAAGTACAAGCAGCGTTGCTGCGCATCAAGCTACGCTATATAAAAGAAGACATCACTGGTCGGCAAAAAGTCGCGGCGGAATATACCAAACGGCTCGCGGGCTCATCCGTGAAAACGCCAAGCTTGCCCAAGAATGGCACGCATTCTTTCAATCTTTACACGATTCGCACGCCGCGGCGCGACGCCGTGCGCCAAGCGCTTACCGACGCGCAGATCGGTTCTTCGCAGTGCTATCCGCAGGGTTTGCATCTACAAGAGGTTTATAAATATTTGGGCGCTAAACCTGGCAGCTTGCCAGTATGCGAGCACGCTTGCACCGAAACTTTATCGCTGCCCGTTTATCCTGGCATGCCGCTGGATCATATCGAGCGTGTGTGCGAGGTTTTGTTGCAAGCGGTTAAAGGCTGAAGACGTTAAGCCATAAGCGCGAGATTACGCGAAGGTTGCGCTATCCCAGCCCCACATGGAATCTTTGACGTCGGTGAATTCAATATACACCCGATTGGGCGCAATTTTAAATTCGTCTTTTAGGAATTGGCACAGGACTTTCGAGAGCATTTCGGTTTTGCTTTCCGGCAGACCAATGGATTTGAGTTCAATATAAGCGCAAGGTGCATCGCTGCCCGCGAACAGCATGGGTTGCGCGGCTTCGATGCGCACCATGACGTATTTTTCAGGTTTGCCTAAATTTTTCGCCGCCAGTACCGAAAGTCTTTTCAGTATTTCATCCTTGTCCGTGCCCGCTATATCGTGATTGGTCTGGATTTTAAGATAGGGCATGGCGTTAATCCTCCGTCGTTGTCATGATGAACATCTTATTTCACTATAGCGTAGCTCATGAAACAATTTTCGCCTTCTTGCGAGCGCAATAAAGAACACATCCTCGGGGTTTTGCGGGAAATACTGCCCGCGGGACAAGTGCTTGAAATCGGCAGCGGCAGTGGTCAGCACGCGGCGCATTTTGCGCGCGCCTTGCCGCAGGTGGAATGGCAGCCGAGCGACGTGGCGGAAAATCTTCCCAGCATTCGCGCGTGGCGCGCCGAGGCCGGCTTAGCTAATTTGCGCGAACCGTTAGTGCTGGATTTGTTTGGCGATTGGCCCGTGATCAATGCGCAAGCGGTGGTGTGTATTAACACCATTCATATTGTTTCATGGCAGGGCGTGGAAAAATTATTCGATGGCGTGGGGCGATTGCTATCGGTCGGCGGCGTTATGTATGTTTACGGCCCGTATCGCTATCGCCAACGGCCGCTTGAACCCAGCAATGAAGACTTCGATCGTTGGCTGAAAGCGCGCGAACCGCGGTCCGGTGTGCGTTTATTCGAAGAAGTGAATGCACTGGCTGAAAAAAACCGCCTGATCTTAGCTGGAGACCGCGCGATGCCCGCGAACAACCGTTCGATCTGGTGGGTTAAGAAATAATTTATTATGGCAGCCAACTAACTAAGGATCATCCATGGCTAATCGAAAAAAACCCACGCGATCATATCTGGCCTTAGAGCATCGTCACCAGCGGCTCCTGCCTTTTAATGCCTTTATCCATCGAGTCGCTTTGTATCTGGCGGTCGCCATTGTTCTCGTGTTTGGCACATTGAGTATTGGAATGCTGGGTTATCATGAATTAGAACATTATTCCTGGGTCGATTCGTTCCTGAACGCATCGATGATCTTGGGAGGCATGGGCCAAATAAATGAATTGCGCACCGAAGCAGGAAAATTTTTCGCTGGCATGTATGCTTTATTTTCAGGATTGATATTTTTAGCGGGAGCGAGCTTGGTGCTTGCTCCGATGGTTCATCGCTTACTGCATCGTTTTCATCTTGAGGCGGACAATATAAAAAACAACGAATAAATTTTAACGTGTCTTAATGCCATATGAGCGATGAAAGAAAAATTATTTTCTTGCTTGTGCAATGGCTTCCTTCAAATTGCTGCAACCCGATGCCTGCAGACGCTGCACTAAACCTCGCACGATTTTATATACGTTAGCCGGTCCTTGGTATATCAAGCTAGTGTAAATCTGTATCAAGTCCGCGCCCGCGACCAGCTTCTCCCATGCGTCATCGGCATTTTCCACGCCGCCCACGCCAATGATCGGGATATGCCCTTGCAGTTGAGTATATAGCTTGCGAATGATTTCCGTGGACAAAGATTTAAGTGGCCGCCCGCTTAAACCGCCAGTTTGCGCGCTGAGCGTTTCATCATGGAGGCCAGGACGCGTAATAGTAGTGTTGGTGGCAATGACCGCGTCGAATTTATATTCCAAGAGCAGTCTAGCGATGGCGCCAATTTGGGTATCGTCCAAATCGGGCGCGATCTTCAAGGCGATAGGAACGTAGCGACGGTATTTTTGCGCGAGTATTGTTTGTTCTGTTTTCAGCCGCTGCAATAATTCGCTTAAGTTTTTTTCTTCTTGCAAATCGCGTAGACCGCTGGTGTTGGGCGATGAAATATTGACGCTAATATAGTCGGCGTGAATGTAAACCGCGCGCAAGGCCCGCAGATAATCGTCGCTGGCTTGCTCCAGGGACGTGTCGCGATTTTTGCCGATATTGATTCCAATCGGGCCGTAGCCTTCCTGCGGCACCAGGTTAGCGATAAATTTTTCCACGCCGACGTTGTTAAAGCCCATGCGATTGATGAGCGCGGCGTTGGTGACCAGGCGAAACATGCGCGGGAGCGGGTTGCCCGATTGCGGTCTCGGGGTAACGGTGCCGAGTTCTAAAAAACCAAAACCAAAATCCAATAAAGGTTTAATGTGCTCGGCGTTTTTGTCCAGGCCCGCGGCCAGACCCACGGGGTTCGAAAAATTTATTCCCATGACGTTAACTGGTATAGCAGGCGCGCGGCGCGCGAAACAGGAACGTAATAGCTGCCTTATGCCAGGCAAGCGATAGACACTACGGAGTAAAGCGAAACTTAAACGATGGCTGGTTTCGGCATCCAGCCAGAACAGCAGGGGACGAAAAAATTTATACAAGAGCGCCTCATGGTATTGGACGGTGACGGCGTGCACGCATGATAACTCACGCGTATTCTAGTTGGAATGATGTTCAACCTGCATAGTGTTTGAATTTGCCGCAGCAGCGTGTTATGACTGCACGATAGCTTATCCATCTCAGTCCAGGAGGACGATGTCCATGAAGGCTCAGCAGGTTAGTTACTTCGCGATGCAAGTCCCTAACCGGACGGGCGAGGCAGGACGGATTCTGTCGGGATTGGCGAAGGCGGGAATCAATCTGTTGGCGTTCACCGGTTTCCCGCAGGGACGTCGCTCGCAAATGGATTTCATTCCCGCCAACCCCGTTACCTTCCTGGCGGTGGCGCGTGGCATGAAGCTGCGCTTGCGCAGCAAAAAAATCGCCTTTCTTATTCAGGGCCGAGATCGGCGCGGCGCCGTGGCCGAGTTCATGTCGAAATTGGCGGTGGCCAAAATCAATGTCATTGCCGTGGACGCAGTATGTGTGGGCGGCGGGCGTTTCGGCGCTATTCTATGGGTCAATCAGAAGGATGTTAACCGGGCGGCCCGGGCCCTCGGTGCCTGATAACACACGCTTGCCCGCGTCATGGAGTCTCGCGTTTAATTTTTCCTCGTAGTTTTCCGTTGCTGCGGTAAAATCCGCATCCTGCAAATATAAAATGTATTGAACCTTTCCTGAGGAAGAGTCTTTATTTTTTTGGAGTTAAGCATGGCCAAGAAGTTGAACCGTTATAGTTCTCGCATCACCGAGCCCAAATCGCAAGGCGCGTCGCAAGCCATGCTTTATGGCACTGGCTTGACCACCACCGACATGAGCAAGGCCGAAATCGGCATCGCCTCGGTATGGTGGGAAGGCAATACTTGCAACATGCATCTGAACGATCTCGCCGCGAAAGTGAAAGAGGGCGTGAAGACCGCGGGACTGGTGGGCATGCGCTTCAACACCATCGGCGTCAGCGATGGAATTTCCATGGGCACCGACGGCATGTCGTATTCACTGCAATCGCGTGACCTCATTGCCGACTCGATCGAAACCGTCGTCAGCGCGCAATGGTATGACGGACTTATTACGATTCCGGGTTGCGACAAGAACATGCCCGGTTGTTTGATCGCTATGGGCCGTTTGAATCGGCCGTCGCTGATGATTTATGGCGGAACGATAAAACCTGGGCACGCGCACGATGGCAAGGTGCTCGATATCATTTCCGCGTTTCAAAGTTACGGTGAATTTATCGCTGGCAAAGTGGATGAAACCGGCCGTCAAGATATCGTGCAACACGCTTGTCCGGGCGCGGGCGCTTGCGGCGGCATGTATACCGCCAACACCATGGCTTCCGCGATTGAAGCCATGGGCATGTCTTTGCCTTATAGTTCCTCTACACCCGCGACCGATTCGGGAAAAATCGATGAATGTTTGAAGGCCGGCAACGCCTTGCGTCATTTGCTTGAGCAAGACATTAAGCCGCGTGACATCATGACGCGCGCCGCTTTTGAAAATGCCATGGTCATCGTCATGGCGCTTGGTGGCTCCACCAATGCAGTGCTGCATCTGATTGCCATGGCGCGTGCCGTCGACGTGCCGCTTACCATCGACGATTTCCAGCAGGTCAGCCGACGCGTGCCGTTTCTGGCGGATCTTAAGCCTTCGGGAAAATACGTGATGGAAGATTTGCATAAAGTCGGCGGTATTCCCGCGGTTATGAAATATCTACTCGAAAAGGGCATGTTGAACGGCGATTGTTTAACCGTCACGGGCAAGTCCATCGTGGAGAATCTTAAAAACCTGCCAGGTTTTAAAAATGGCCAAGACGTGTTCATGCCCCTGGAAAAACCGATCAAGGCGTCAGGACATATACAAATCCTGCGCGGTAATCTTGCGCCTGGCGGTTCGGTGGCGAAAATCACTGGCAAGGAAGGCATGCGTTTTAGCGGGCCCGCTAAAGTATACGATTCCGAAGAAATGATGCTGCACGCCTTGGAGCGCAAAGAAATTAACAAAGGGGATGTGGTCGTGATCCGCTACGAAGGCCCTAAGGGCGGTCCGGGCATGCCCGAAATGCTCACACCTACGTCCGCCATCATGGGCGCGGGCTTAGGTAAAGACGTGGCTTTGATCACCGATGGACGTTTTTCTGGTGGTTCGCACGGTTTCATTATTGGTCACGTGGTGCCCGAGGCTCAGGAAGGCGGACCGATCGCCTTGATTCAAAATGGCGACGTCATCACGATTGACGCCGATAAAAATATGCTCGCGGTGAATGTTAGCGAAGCCGACATGGTCCAACGCCGCGCGCTTTGGAAAATGCCGCCGTATAAAGCCACGCGCGGCACGCTCCATAAATATATTAAGAGCGTGAAGAATGCCTCGGAAGGTTGCGTAACGGACGAATAGCGTGCGATCTTGACATGAAGCGCATCAATTGGAAGTGGATTATCGTGCTCATCTGCGGCGCATGGTTGGCGGTCATGGTGGGAGCTAGTTATTTAAGCTACGAGCAAAAAACCCCAGTTCGTATCGAGAAGTGGTCGCCGCAGCCCTAAAGTAAATCTGTCCCGACGCGTAATCGTTAGATGTGCGAGACCAGCTTGGCCTCGGGAATCAGCGCACGCAAGGCCTGCGTAATTTCGAAACGCACCCCCGGAATAGGCCTGATACTAATCCATAGGAGATTCAATTTAAGATTAAGTTCAGCGAACACCACGGCATGATCGTAGGTGGCGAAGACAGACTGAATATGTTTGATGGTTTCTTGAATAAGATGCTGTGGTTTTTTAACAAGACCGGGAAATAATACGATGAAGTCGCTTAAGGCATTTCCCTTTTCGTCAAACGTGGGCACGCGTTTACGCAGCGGTTCCGCGGGAATCAGCGGCGGGGAAACAATTAATCGAGACATGTCGCGGCGCGCCCGGTATTGTGTGTGGCAGACATCATAGCCTAATATTTATAGCCGTGGCTAACAGTAATTTTTTTGATGTTTAACAAGGAAGCGAGAGATGAAAACAACGGAACATCGTTTAAGCATCCGCAGAAAAGCCGCCATTCCTGTTTTGGTTAATTACGATTTTTCTTATTCAAAGCGCGCCAAGATTAGCAATCTAAGCATGAGCGGCGCATTAGTTAAAATGAACGAGGGGGCGGATTTACCTCCGGGTGCGAACGTTGAGGCCGTGTTGGCCTTGCGCCAGGGCAAGGAGCAAGTGGCTTATCGTTTACCGGCTAAGGTAGTGCGTGTAGCAGGAGGAAGCTTGGCGCTACAATTTCGCTCCTACGACGATAGCGCTTATACCGCGTTAGTGAATTTCCTGTACGCAAACTAAGCGCATTTAAATTATTTTTCGCGAGAAATTTTTGCGGTCAGTGGAACATCGGTGGGGCGTGGCAGTAAAAAATCATCGCGCGCGAATACGTAGCCGCAGAGGCACAATGCCGAGCTAATAGGCAGGACGGTGTTGCAATGCGGGCATTCTTGGGTTTTGGTGTTCTTGAATGCCTCCATGATTTTTTCTACCTTCGCCGCTTGTTGCGCGCGGAAGGCTTCCGTCGGTGTTGCCGAACTATTTTCGCTTACGTTATTTCCCTTCGCTATTTGCACTGCTCGGCGCGCTTCGGCGATTTTAGCGGCTTGCGCGTCGCGCTGATCGCGCAAAGACAGAGCCTCTTGAATGGCGTGCACCAACTTGGCGGTTTTGCGGGAGTTGGTGGGATCGGATAATAAATCCAGACGTGCGGTTTCCACCGCTGTCACCATTTGATCTACCCGCGCTTCAAGATAGGCTTGAAATAATTCTTCATCCTGTAGCAGTTGTTCTTCAGGCAGAGGAGCGTCAGTACCCGATGAGCCAAGGGCGTAGCCGCAGTCGCAGCGCTGGGTGTCGGTGGACACCAGCAGGCCACAGGCCGGACACGGTTTTTGATAAATACTAAAAGCGCTCATCCCGATATCCCTCGCCGCATTTTTGCCCCCAGCATGGCAAGTCCATTTGCCTTAGTAATTTGAGATAAAGTATAGGCGCCGAAGATTGAGGCATTGGCTGGCATTCGAGGGGATGAGATAACTGGAAGAGGGGGACCGATGAGTGGAGCACGGAGACTGAGTATCCGTAGTTTTTCCAAGGCAAATCCTCATTTAAATTCACCCGAAAACAGACTTAAAGAGATAGGCTTAGGCCGCAATTTTGCTTAACCCCTGTAACGCACAGAAGCTTAACAAGCGCGGTTTTATACTTAAAATCGAGCAATTGATTTATAGGAAGCCCCCGTTGCATGCAGCACAGCACATACGAAGAAAAAAAACAGCGTTTGATTGAACATTTGCACATCCATCGCGACGCGGATATTCGTCTTGGAAAAACCACTTCCAATCTATTTCGCGATCGCCAAGATACGCCCGCGCAAAAACTGGATGTGCGTGACTTCAATAACGTTCTGCGAGTGAACGCCGCAGCTGGCTATGTCGAGGTGGAAGCGATGACGCCTTATGCCAAGCTGGTTTCCGAATGCCTTAAGCACCAGGTTATGCCCGCGGTAGTGCCGCAGTTAAAGTCGATCACCATTGGTGGGGCCACGGTGGGCTGCGGCATCGAGTCGTCTTCGTTTCGTTACGGATTGGTGCATGAAACGATACAGGAAATGGAGATTCTTTTAGGAGATGGTCGTGTCGTTTTGTGTGCGCCTGACAATGAAAATAGCGACCTGTTTTATGGGTTTCCTAATTCTTATGGCACGCTCGGGTATGCGTTAAAAATTAAAGCCAAGGTGGTGCCCGTCAAACCCTATGTCAAGCTGACACATCAGGTTTATTCCGATCCACAAATTTATTTTTCCTCCTTGGCGCAGCAATGCGCGCGGTTAGATGTGGATTTCGTGGATGGCGTGGTATTCAGCCGCAATGAAATGGTGATCACGCTGGGACAGCTCATCGATCAAGCGCCTTATGTCAGCGATTACACCTATAAGAACATTTATTATCGATCGCTGCGTCAACGCCAGGAAGACTATCTAAGCGTGGAAGATTATATATGGCGTTGGGATACCGATTGGTTTTGGTGCTCGAAAAATCTATTGGCGCAAAATTCCATTGTTCGGCGCTTATACGGGAAATCGCGCTTGAATTCGATTAACTATACAAAAATCATGCGCTGGAACAGCCGCTGGAAACTCATGAGTCGGTTGAATCGGCTATTGGGCATTCATTCCGAATCGGTGATTCAGGATGTTGAAATCCCGATCGAAAACGCGGCGAAATTTTTATCTTTCTATCATGATGCGATTCGCTTCATGCCCGTTTGGATTTGTCCCACGCGTACTTTTAATAAAGCAGTGAAATTTGATCTCTATCCCATGGACACGGAAAAGCTTTATGTTAATTTTGGTTTTTGGGATGTAATTCGAGGAAGACGTGCACTGCCACTCGGATATTATAATCGCCAAGTGGAAACCACTGTTATGGATTTGGGAGGAATAAAGTCATTGTACTCGGATTCCTATTTCACGCCGCAACAATTTTGGAAAATTTATAACAAGAACGGCTACGAAAAGTTAAAGCAAAAATACGATTCCCAGGGAAGGTTAAAAGATATTTACCGCAAGTGCGTGCTTAAGGAGTAGTCTTGTCAAAAATCTCTGTTGGCTATGGCCGACAACTGTTGCATGCGCCATACACGAAGAATATTAGGCGCGGTTAATAGTCTAGGTAGGATGCAGGTTTTCACGCTTCATCGCTTGGTTTATTACGGCTATCGGCCGTGAACTAGGAATATTGGTCTATACTCCTACACTTGTATTTCCCCTATGTTTCGGCCTTAATAGACGGGCATGGTGTTACTCGTGAATAGGCCGTAGGGAAAAGTGGTCCATCGCAGTTGTCAGCAGCAGTTCTCATGAGCCAAACGTTACGCAAGGAGGTTTTGCATGAGGCGTACTACGAACGATGATGCTAAAGCACTGAATGGCGATAGCGCGCGAGAAGCTGTCGAAGTGTCGGAAGCCATCAAGGCGCTGCAATCGCAGTTGGCCGATTTGCGAAAAATTGTTCAAGCAGCGAAGCCCGCAGATACTTCGGTTATCGAGCCTGCCCGTCGTCAGTAATTTCTAGTTTTTTAAATCCCAACTTCTATTTACCAGCTGGGCGCTAGCCCAGCTGGTAACCATGTTACCGCGTGATTCTGACCGTGGACCCCAGCGATGATGGATAGCACGCCCGCTGTTTTTTGTCTGCAAAAAATCCATAGAGGTAGGTGCCCAGAACAATACCGCTAATGGTAAACAGCACCGACAGCTTGCCTTCACCCAGCATGACGGGCGCGGTGCCTGGGCAAGAACCCGTGAGCCCCCAACCCATGCCAAACATAAGAGCACCTGGCACAAGATAACGGCGCATGGGTTTGCCAGCGAACTGCAGCGCGCTATTCCCCAGCAGCGCGCGGGCGCGAAAGAATTTCAATGTCAAAATCCCGATGATGCCAACGCCCACGGCGCTGGCGATCACCCATAGTAACTGGAGATTTTCAAATAGAAATAAGCGCGCATGAAGATCGAAAGTGGTGGCGCCAGCACGGCTTAAAAGAAAGCCGAACAACGCGCCAAAAAATAGAAATAAAGGTTTCATGATTTAAATCGCCGATGAAAACAGTAATTGAACCGTGGCCAGACCGCCGCCGAAAAACAAGGCGCCCGCGAGCAGGCTGGGTGGATTGAGCAAGGCGCAGCCAGAAATGACGTGACCGCTGGTGCAACCGCCCGCCAAGCGCGAGCCCACGCCCATCAGTACACCGCCGAGGATTAACACTAGGGCTTTGAGCCAGAATATTTGCGGCAAAACGCTGTCATACATTTCGCCCATGGCGAAGGTAAACGTAACACCATTGGCTCCATGCGCCGTTAATGCCGCGATTAAACCGCCCAGAGGCAATCCGAATAAAAACCACAACAACCCATTATCCGCGGTTTTCTGGTCACCGCGCGCGAATGCTCCCGTACGCGATACTAAGCCGCATAAATGACTGTAACCTTGCGAAACGCCGAGCTGGCGATTGCTCAGCCAAAATTGGGTTAAAGCAAACAAGCCGATGGCCAAGCCGCCAAGCCATCCTGGCCAAAAAATGCTGTCTGACATAGTGAGTTCTCCGATAAAAAGCCGCGCTAGTGGCGGCTGTGTAGGGAAGTTTTGTAACATGCAAGGATGGTGCCGACAAATAATGCTATCGTATGCACCTATAAGGCATGCGAAACGCTAAACGATCAGTTACTTAGTCGCTAATGGGGTTATTGGCTAACGTTATGACGCAATTCGAGGCAGAGTAACCATGTATCTTCAGTATTTCGGTTTACGCGAAAATCCGTTTTCGATTCCGCCAGATCCGAATTATCTTTATTTAAGCCGCGGTCATTTGGAAGCGCTGGCGCATTTGCAATATGGCTTAGGTGAAGGCGGTGGATTCGCGCAATTGACCGGCGAAGTGGGCACGGGTAAAACTCTGCTGATTCGCGCCTTGGTCGAGCGCTTACCGGACGAAGTCGACGTGGCGTTGATTTTATATCCGGTCTTGACGGTGGCTGAATTCGTCGCCGCGATTTGCGATGAACTGCGCATTCCACGCCCTCACGATCGCGCCAGCCTTAAGCAACTTATCGATGTGCTCAATACGCAACTGTTGCAGAATCACGCGCGCGGTCGACGCACGGTGCTTATCATCGACGAGGCGCAAAATTTAAATCGCGAAGTGTTGGAACAAATTCGACTTCTCACCAATCTAGAAACAACCAAACAAAAACTGCTGCAAATCATTCTCATCGGTCAACCAGAACTGGCTAGCCTATTGGCGCAGAAAGATCTGCGCCAGCTTGCGCAACGCATTACCGCGCGTTATCACTTGGCCGCGCTCACGCGCAAGGAAACCTTCGATTACATCATGCATCGTTGTCGCGTGGCCGGGGCGAAGACTCCGCTGTTCGAGCGCACCGCCATGGAGCGGGTGTATGCCATCTCCGGTGGCATCCCGCGTCTTATAAATATTATTTGCGACCGCGCACTCTTGGGTGCTTATACGCGCGAGAAACCCTCGGTCGATATTACTATCGTGCGGCGTGCGGCGGCGGAAGTGGGTTCGTCGGTGCCGAAGCGCCGTTGGTTCACGCCCGCCACGTATGTCACGTTATCTGTGGCATTCGCGGCCTTGGTTCTGGTCGGCGGATGGATGTGGTGGGCCGGGCTAGCCAAGCCGCCTCAGACAAATGAAGCTAGCTCTAGCGCTTCATCGGCAAGCATTCCAGCGGAAAATAATAATGTTGCTGCCACGCCCGTTGCCACGGCCAACGCCGCCATTGCAGCAACAACGTCGCCTGCCGCCACCGTAAAACCTGCGATGACTCTCGAAGCTTTGTTAACCAGCGCCGAGATGACAGCGGACACGGAATCAGCAATGAAAAATCTTTTTGAGCGCTGGAGTTTAGATTACGCCGCGCTCCAAGGTAAAACCGGATGTGAGCGCGCATTGAACGCGGGATTGCACTGTCTCTATAAAGTCGGCGCTTGGAGCAGCTTGCGTAGCTATAACCGTCCCGCCGTTATCGAATTGCAAGATAGTGCTGGCCGCAAATATCACGCGCTAGTCGCGGCGCTTACGCAAGACTCGGTGTCGTTGGAGTTGGGCGGGCAACAACACAATTTTCCCATGACTGAAGTAAACCGATTTTGGTTTGGAAAATATCTTTTATTATGGAAACCGACCGCGCCGCAAGAAGCGACGTTGCATCTGGGCGATCGGGGTGAATCCGTCATTTGGCTGCGCGATGCGTTAGCGCGTTATCGGGGCGAGCCGCTAGTAACAGAGGCGAGCGATGTTTTCGATCAAGAACTGCAACAACAGTTAATGGAATTTCAAGGCCGCCAGCGGCTTGCCTCCGACGGCGTCGCTGGCCGCGCCAGTCTGGCGCGGCTACAGGCTTATTTACCGAGCGGATCGCCGACTTTGGTGGCGGACGCGACTTTGGAGACGCGCTGAGTATGTCTTATATTCTGGATGCACTGAGGAAATCCGAACAACAACGGCGTCCTGGCGCCGCTTCCAGGCCTAGCGGCGCGGTGCATAATGTTTCTATTCCCATGCCAGGCGGTGGTTGGCTGCTCCTTATTGGTTTTATCTTATTGGTAGGAATACTGACTGCGGCGTTTTTTTTCTGGCGCAACACGGTTAATAGCGTTGCTGTTTTAGTGCCTGAACCCGCGTCTGTCTCAACGGCATCGGCTCAGATTGTTGAAACACTTCCCGCCACGACGATTGAAAAAAACGTGGCGACGCCTGCTGAGTCAGCAACAGCACCGCTCAGCGCCAAGAACGAAAGTTCCGTTGGAGACTTAGCCGATGAGGCGCAGGTTCCCGTCCGCACGAAACCCAAGGCTAAGCTAAAATCCAAGTCGGTCACAAAGCATCCCGCCGCCAAAGCCGTGACAACCTCGGCGTTGGCGCCGCAAAAAAACATTCCAGCCACGCCTATCGCGTCCGATCACACTCCTTTGTTGCAGCAGATGCCGCAAGAATTTCAACGCGCATTGCCGCCCTTGGCGGTGAGTATCCACGTGTATTCACAGGACGCCGCGCAACGCATTCTTTTCATCAATAATCGTGAATACCACGTCGGCGATAAAATCAATGGAAGTGTGCGCGTGGAAGAAATCGTTCCGGATGGCACCGTGCTGAGTTATCAAGGCGAGCGTTTCAAAATAGGCCGTCCCCGCTGAATTCATTAAACGAGAGCAGCCTCAGCGATTTCCGAGCAACCTCGGTATCGTATAACAGCAGTCAGTCCCAGGATATCTCTTACAGCAGGAAGTAAGGAAGATATTTATAGATTAGAGAAAAGTTTGGCAAATTCAGAACGTTCTTCTTCGCTCATGGAGAGGGCGGGAAGAAGTTCGCTGGTGGGGAATTCGTAACCGCAACGGCAACGCGCCACGTTCATGGCGACGCTTGATGTGCAATTCGGACACTCCTTTTTATCGGCGGGAGTATATAAACGCGGCGCGGCTTTAGCCGTCGCAGGCATGGCCGCTAATTTTGTTTCGCTGACCGCTGGTTTGGGGGTTATTTCTTTTTCCGCTGGCACTGGTGTTGCCGCTATCACTGGCGCGGTGGGCTTAGTGTTCTCGCGCAAAATTTTTTCCGCCTTAGCGGCTTGTGCCTGACGAAATACTTCATTCGGTTGCACGGTTTGAACCGGCGGGGTAGATGCTGGTGTTGGCTTTGATGCCGACAGCGTCACCGTCACAGATTTTTTGCGCGCCGTTGCGGCCTGATTTTTCTTTACCATTGCCGCGGCAGAGACGTTGACGGGACGTTTGGTATTTAGAGGGTTTGTTGTTGGAGCGGTAACGGCATTCTTTTTGGCGTGGACATGAAAGGAAGGCGCGCTAGTCGCCGCCTGTTTTTTTGCCACCATTGTTTGATTTTTAATTTTCTTGTGCGATGTAATCGTGACAGGAACCGGAGCGCTAGCCGTATGAATAGAAGCCGCTGGCGGCGTGGCACTGGATTGAGATTTTTTTAATTGGGCGATATGTGCCGATTGCGCGGCCAGAGCCTCTTTGGCTGTCTGTGCTTCTTCGATGGCTTGCGCGACCAGCGCGGATTTTCTTTTGTTGGCGGGGTCGCGGGCAAAATCCCGCTGCGCGTCTTTAACGGCGGCATCGGCTTGTTGCGCGCGCGCGGCTAGGTATGTGGCATAAAGCTCTTCGGCATCCAGCCGAATTTCTCCCGAAGAAGGCGCTTCGCTGGCGTTTCCTTGATCAAAGTCGAAACCGCAAGTGCATTGTCTTGCATCCGTCGGAAGCGTCATCATGCATCCGGGGCAGACTTTTTGGAAAATGCTTCTCGTGGTAGTCACAACATTTCCTTGTCTAGGTAAATTTGATGTTGAGCATATGGCCGCGTCAAAAAGTATAGGCGCTGGTCTTCGCTAAAGGATTGATGTAACGACGTTTGGAGCCACTTGGCCGACAGGTGGTGCGGCTTAAATGGCGCAAAAATAACGCGGTTTGGAAGACACGAAAATTTATCGAATTTTAGGCTGTTTTAGAGGTTTCCCGCCTTTTAGCAGGTGAACAGGGCTTATGGCTTAATGTGGCAAACGCATTTTTGGGAGCGGGGCTAAACAAGAGCAAGTTTAAAAAATTAAAGTAATCGACGATAGTTGCGCAGTCGTTTTTGCATCAAGCGACGCTGTATTCTCCACGGATCGTTCCAGGGTAATTTTGCTTGTAGCAAATCTCGGCACAGACTTAACATGCCCTGGATGTCATCGAGATGCACAAATTCAGGCGCGGGTCCATCAGGTCCGCGGCAATCCGGACCGCCTTCCAAGCCTTGGTTGTGATAATTGCCGAGCGGAACGGAGATGCCTATGGCGGGTAATCCGTATGCCGTGGCGGCGGTAGCCTCGCAGGCGCCGCCATCCATTACGCGTCGTTGGTGTTTTCCTGGCAAACTTTGTTCGGCGACATTGGTTAATACTTTCAGGTAATCAGGATTGAATACCGTGCGCCGATCTCCTAGGCGAACCACGGGCCCTTTGCCAATGAGCGCGCCAGGCAAGGTGCGCGAGGTTTCAAGACTCACGCATACGATCGGCCGCTGCGCTGGCGCCAGCCATTCGAGATCGAAGTGACCGATGGCGCCGACAAAACCCACTTCTTCCGCGCGCGTGAGCAATCCGAGAAATGGCCATGAACGCTTGCCACGATTTTTTTTGTGAAAATCCAGCGCGGTATTGACGATGGCAAAAACACCGACCAAATCATCCGCTGCTTTGGTATAAATTTTTTTCCCCGACCGCCATACGGCCGAACGGAATTTAAATCCACCAAAGAGTTCATTGGCTTTGGGTCTTGGCACCGCTGCGCGAGCGATGCTTACTTCGGCGGTGTCAATCGCCTGTTTTGATTTAAGCAGATGTACTCGATCGAGCCTGCCTTCTTCCCAGAGACCGGAAGACGTAGCCAGCCACATGCGGCTACCCGCTAGATGCTGGATAGGCGAACCGCCATGCCATTTTATTTTTAAGCGCGTGGCGGATAGCCAGCGCATGCCATGAAAACCAGGGTGATCGGTGTGAGCGATAAAAATTTTTAACGGCTCGGCTATCTTGCAGCGTACAAGATGTAGGTATTCCGCTCCCGAAGCGCAGCCGATAATCATGTTACCAATGGGATCGTAGAAAAATGGAACACGGGCTTGTTTCAAAATCGACGCAACCAGCGTCATTACGGCTTGTTCGCGGAAAGGCGCCGTCGGTTGACTGAGAAGCTGGGTGAGCAGGGCATAACGGCTGGCGTTCATGACGCGCGACTATAACTTTTATCGGGAACAAACAAAAGATTGTTAAGCGCTGAACCTCGGCTAAGATAAGCATTCAAGGCGAATGCCGTCCGCGTCTTTTAATTTTTTTTGAACGATAAGAAAAAATGTCCCAGCTTGTTATCTTTGATGCCACTGAAAGTGATTTTTCCGAAAAGGTGCTAGAAGCTTCCCGTCAACATCCAGTGTTGGTGGATTTTTGGGCTGATTGGTGTCCGCCTTGCCGCGTTTTAACGCCCGTATTGGAGCGAGTCGTTCAAGGATTTAATGGAAAAATCCTGCTGGCCAAGGTCGAGGTCGACGACAACATGCATTTAGCGGGGCGTTATCAGCTGCGTGGATTTCCCACGGTGATTTTATTCGTCGGTGGCGTGGAAACCGGGCGCTTCAGTGGTGCGCTGCGAGAACCGCAAGTAGAAGCTTTTATCGCCGAACACGCGCCCGCGGCATCGCTGTAGCGCGGAGCGGAATGAAAGATTATTCGATTTTAAGACGTATGCTGCTTTGTGTGCCAGATTCAGTGTGCGCGCTTTCTAATATGGCGCGCTGAATTTCGTCGCGGCTGCTAAAAATCCTGCCCAACTCAATCCACTCTCCGCGTTTCACATCCACGGACGTCGTCAGTTCTTGAACGTTGGCCAAACCGGTGGAAGGATTGAGCAGGTTCGATAGACGCGGCGTGATTTCAACTTGAATATGATCACCGCGCACTCGCGGCAACACGTCAAATCCGGTGGTCACGTCTTGCATCTCTATGCCTTCAGTTAAGATCGCTTGGTTCTGCTGCAATTCAATAATTCTTTTGATATGTGGCACCAATTTGCCAACACGAATATAAGCGCGTTGCCCGTCTTGGGTTAAAAGCGTTTGGGTGTTTTGGCTGTTGCCGAGATTGTTTTGGCGTTGCGCCGAATAGCGCAGCTTGTCGTTTTGTATCACCGCGCCTTGTTTGTTGGATGGCTTCGATGGAAGTTTGAGGCGTGCGTCCTTGCCTAGCTCCGCTTCACCTGAGAGCGACTGCGTGGTGCTGGTATTATTTTCCGCAACGCCTTGTTGCACCGTGATACGTAGTTGTTGCGCGGCCGCGTCCAATTGCGTTAGAACGCGTTCGATTTCTTTAAAATTTTTATCCGAGGTGCGCACGATCAATCGATAATCCATCCCCGTTAATGCGTCTTCCGCTCCCAGCAAAGGCTGGATGAGCGGGATTATTTCTTGCGCGCTACGGTGTTTTAGGGGAATGACGCGGGTTTCGTCGGCGACCGCTTGCAGTGGCATGAAAAGATTTATCGCCAGCACCATAACGCTGACGACGAGAAAACGAGGTTGGGCCTTAATCCAAATCGAGACGCCGAGCTTCACTAAAATGCTTGCGCCAATAGGCATCGTCAAAGCTCGTCGTGTACACCTTTTTACCGCTGGAAGGCGCGTGCACAAAGCGTTCATCGCCGAGATACAGCGCGACATGAGAAGATTTCTTTCCTTCTTGGGTGAAGAATAAAAGATCGCCGCGTTGCAAATTGCGTCGTGAGACGGGTTGCGAAACGCGACGCAGATTGCTGGTTCCATGGGGAAGCTCGATGCCGATTTGACGATAGCTATATTGAACTAGACCGCTGCAATCAAATCCAGCCGGTGTATTACCGCCGTAATGATAAGGTTTTCCCACCATGGCCAAGGCTTGGTCGGCGGCGCGGCTGGCCATGGCGGGCGGCGGACTTTCCGGGGAATGTCCACAGGCCGTCATGAGATTAAAAAATACAATGAGGAACAGGATCTGGAAAATTCTTAATGACATGAGCAGGAAAATCTCTACAACCCAGTGGTGCGCAAGGCGGTAATGGGCTCGCTGCGATCCCATATTTCGTTGAAGCGGCGCAGCAAGGTCACCGTTTGCCGAGTATCTTGCAGGCCGACAAGATGTTCAGGCTTGGCGTTATCTTCTTGATGTAAATAATTGCTGTGATCCACCGCCATGAACATCTCGCGTATGCCGAGATGTTCTTCACCCACTTTGCGTATTTGAATAAAATCGCTTAAACGGCGGCATAAACTTACCAAGCGATCGTTCTCACGCAATGCCTGCTCGGTGTCTTCCACAAGGATGCGAACTAAATTATGACGGTTGCGCGCGGCAAAGCTGGCCAGCGCGCGCGACACGCGCGTGGTATTGAAAAAATAGCCATCGAGTTGTGGAGCAAAAATGACGATTTCGCGCACCGCGCTTTCAACCAACTGCGAGATGCCATCGCGCACCTCGTCGCGCTCCTTGATGACTCGGCGTTGGGGCGCGGGTTTTTCTTGTGGCTGTTTATTTTCCGCTGTATCCATCTCGATGATCAAAGCCCTCTGTTGCATGACATTATTAAAATATATATAGCTCAAACTTGGCGTTTGGTACGAAATGCTGAAGTGAGAATAAAACAGGAACGGGGAATTAATCTTTGAGACGCGTCAAATCTTTTGCTTGGATTGCGGCATTTCCGATGTAAGTCGCTGGCGTCAATGCCAGCAAGCGGTTTTTGGCATCATCGGGGATGGCGAGTGAACGGATAAGCTGATGCATGGATTCACGGTTGATACCGTCTTTCCCGCGCGTGAGGTCTTTAAGTTTTTCGTAGGCTTGTTGCACGCCGTAGCGGCGCATGACGGTCTGCACGGCTTCGGCTAGCACTTCCCAGTTATCGTCTAAATCTTCATGCATGCGCTGGGCATTGGCCTCGAGTTTGCCCACGCCCTTGAGGCAAGAATCGGTGGCGAGCAGCATGTAACCTAAAGCCACGCCTAGATTGCGCAGCACGGTGGAATCGGTTAAATCTCTTTGAAAACGCGACACGGGTAATTTTTCCGCCAGATGACGCATCAAGGCATTGGCCAGGCCTAGGTTGCCCTCGGCATTTTCAAAATCAATCGGGTTAACCTTGTGCGGCATGGTGGACGAACCGATTTCGCCTTTCACGACTTTTTGTTTGAAATAGCCAAGCGAGATATAACCCCAAACGTCGCGACTGAAATCGATCAGCACAGTGTTAAAGCGCGCCAAGGCGTCGAGCTGTTCGGCGATGTAATCGTGCGGTTCGATTTGCGTGGTATAAGGATTCCAGTTAAGCCCCAGTCCTTCGACAAACGATTGCGCTAAAGCCGGCCAGTCGACTTCCGGATAAGCGATAAGATGCGCGTTGTAGTTTCCCACCGCGCCATTAATTTTTCCCAGAATCGGCACACTGGCGATTTGGCCGCGAACGCGCTTGAGACGATAGGCGACATTGGCCATTTCTTTGCCGAGTGTGGTCGGTGAGGCCGGTTGCCCGTGAGTGCGCGCCAACATTGCTTGCTCGGCATGACGCACGGCCAAATCGGTGATCGCGGCGATGAGCTGGTCGAGACGCGGCAGCAACACCGCGTCGCGCGCTTTTTTTAGCATCAAGGCGTAGGCGAGATTGTTGATGTCCTCGGAAGTACAAGCAAAATGAATGAATTCGGCGCAGCGCGTGACTTCGGCGTTGGCGCGGGTTTTTTCCTTCAGAAAATATTCAATCGCTTTGACGTCGTGATTGGTGGTGGCTTCGATTTCTTTTACGCGCTGCGCATCGGCTTCGGAAAAATTTGCCGCGATGTCTTCCAGTAATTTTTTACTGGCTGCTGAAAACGCGGGGACTTCCTTGATATGCGCTTGGTTAGCGAGCATTAACAGCCAGCGCACTTCAATCAGAACGCGATGATGGATTAGTCCGTATTCGCTGAACAGAGCGCGTAGCGCGGCGGTTTTAGACCCGTAGCGGCCGTCGAGTGGCGATAGGGCGGTAAGCGGATTCAGCGGCAGTGCCTGGGGCGTGGTGGGTTTATTCATGCGTGCCTGCTGGCCATGACATTCTCCGTGGACCGCGCGATTTTAACAGAATCGACGCGAAAAATATCGTTCAAACTTGAGCCGAGCGCGTTTGAGCTTTGGGGATCGCTGCTTCAATCACGCCACCGCCCAGACATTCATCGCCGTCATAAAACACCACCGATTGACCGGGCGTGACGGCGCGTTGCGGCGTATCGAAGTGAATGTTGACGCCGCTGGCTTGCGCATAAAGCGTGCAGCCCTGATCCGCTTGGCGGTAACGTGTTTTCGCCTGCAGATGACAAGGCATGCTCGGCGGCACCGCGCTGATCCAATGCAATTGGTCGGCATATAGCGCCTCGCTGTAAAGCGCGGGATGCTGTTCGCCCTGCTCAACATACAAAATGTTATTGGTCACGTCCTTGGCGACGACATACCAGGCTTCGCCTTCGCCGCCGATACCGAGTCCTTGACGCTGGCCGATGGTGTAATACATCACGCCATCGTGCCGACCTTTGACGGCGCCGCTTAAGGTACGCATCTCGCCCGGTTGCGCTGGCAGGTAACGCGCCAAAAACGATTTGAAGTCGCGTTCACCGATAAAACAAATTCCGGTGGAGTCCTCGCGGTTGTAATTTGGCAAGCCCGCTGCTTGCGCCAGGCGCCGCACCTCAGGCTTGTCGATCTCACCCAAGGGAAACAAAGTGTGCGCCAGCGCTTCTTGTCCAAGCAAGTACAAAAAATAACTCTGATCTTTATTCGTGTCGCGCGCTTTGAGTAATTGAAAACGTCCGGCTTGATTAGCCACGCGCGCATAGTGACCGGTGGCAATGCGATCGGCGCCGAGTGTAAGAGCGTGTTCCAGGAACGCGTGAAATTTTATTTCCTTGTTGCACAGCACGTCCGGGTTCGGCGTGCGTCCCGCGCGATATTCACTCAGGAAATAACTGAACACCCGGTCCCAATATTCGCTGGAAAAATTAACCGTGGTTAATGGAATTCCCAGGCGATCGCAAACCGCGCGCGCCGATTTCAAGTCCTCGGTGGCGCCGCAATGTTCAGCGCTGTCGTCTTCTTCCCAATTCTTCATGAACAAGCCGCTGACGTCGTGTCCGGCGCGCTGTAGCAACAAAGCCGCGACCGCAGAATCGACGCCACCGGAAATGCCGACCGTGATTTTCATCATCGTCTACCTGACAGATTGAGCCGCGTGCGTGGTAGCGCTGACAATATCCTTGAGCAGTTCCAGCGGGTAGCGCTGACCCGCGAGATAATCGTTTAGACAGCGTTCCACTTGCGGACTGCGATGGCGTTGACGCTGCGCGCGAATTTCATCCACCGTGAGCCATAAGGCGCGCGCGATGCCGTGATCCAGGGTTCGTTCGGGCTCATGACGCGTGACACGGCCGATAAAAGCAAAACGCAGATAGGTGAGAGATTTCGTGGGATGCGGCCAGCGATAAACTCCGAGCAGACTTTCTGGCGTGAAGTGCCAGGCAGTTTCTTCCAGTGTTTCGCGCGCTACCGCCGCCAGCAAACTTTCGCCTTCATCGAGATGACCCGCGGGTTGATTGAGCACCAGTTGGCCGTCGGCTTCTTCTTCCACCAAAAGAAATTTTCCTTCGCGTTCGATGATGGCCGCGACCACGACATTGGGTCTCCAAATCATATTTTCACTTTATCAGATTCAGCTTCGCGCCACTGGCCCGGAGCGATGCCGTCCAGCGTATGCGGGCCGATGGCGTAGCGTACCAGGCGCAAAGTGGGGAAACCGACTGCCGCGGTCATGCGCCGCACTTGGCGGTTGCGGCCTTCGGTGAGCACGATCTCCAGCCACGAAGTAGGAATGGATTGGCGGAAACGTATCGGCGGATCGCGCGGCCACAACGGTGGTTCTGGAATCAACTTGGCTTGCGCGGGCCGAGTGCGCGAACTGTCGATAATGACACCGCGTTGCAAACGTTCCAAGGCTGCTTCATCTGGCACGCCCTCGACTTGCGCCCAGTAGGTTTTCGGCATTTTGAAGTGTGGATCGGAGAGACGTTGCTGTAGTTTGCCATTGTTGGTGAGTAGCAGCAGGCCTTCGCTGTCGCGGTCCAGCCGGCCCGCGGGATAAATATCTGGGATTGATATATACGATGCTAGCGTTGGTCGTCCGTCTGGATCGGTAAATTGCGTCAACACGCCGTAAGGTTTGTTAAAAAGAATTAGCCGCGTCATCGGCGGATTTTAACGCGAATACCCGTCTGCCGTATCGGGAGGCGCTGATGATAGAATGCACGCCAATTTTAGCGGAGCAAGCCATGGCTTTTAAACATATTAAAATTCCCGCGGGCGACAAGATTGGCGTCAACCCCGATAATTCGCTGCGAGTTCCCGAGCGCCCGATTATTCCTTTTATCGAAGGCGACGGCACTGGGCGTGACATCACCCCAGTCATGCGCCAAGTGGTGGATGGCGCGGTGGCCAAGGCTTACGGCGCCAAACGCTCCATCGCCTGGATGGAAATTTTCGCCGGTGAAAAAGCGGTGGCCACCTACGGCAACGATAGCTGGTTGCCGGATGAGACTTTGCAGGCAGTAAAAGAATATCTTGTTTCCATCAAGGGCCCGCTTACCACGCCCGTCGGTGGTGGCATTCGCTCGCTCAACGTCACGCTGCGGCAAGAGCTCGATCTGTATGTTTGTTTGCGCCCAGTGCGTTACTTCAAAGGCGTTCCGAGCCCGGTGAAACAACCTGAAAAAACCGACATGGTCATCTTCCGTGAAAATTCAGAAGACATTTATGCTGGCATCGAATGGGCCGCGAACTCTGCCGAAGCACAGAAGGTGATTAATTTCCTGCAGCGCGAAATGGGTGTGAAGAAAATCCGCTTTCCAGAATCTTCCGCCATCGGCATCAAGCCCGTGTCACGCGCGGGTACTGAGCGCCTGGTGCGGCGCGCGATTCAATATGCTATCGCCAATGATCGTTCTTCAGTAACCTTGGTGCACAAGGGCAACATCATGAAGTTCACCGAAGGTGGATTTAAGACTTGGGGTTATGAGTTGGCGCAGCGCGAATTCGGCGCGCAACTTATCGATCAAGGCCCCTGGATGCGCTTGCAGAATCCCAATACGGGAAAAGAAATCGTCATTAAAGACGTGATCGCCGATGCGTTCTTGCAGCAGATTTTATTGCGCCCGGAAGATTACAGCGTGATCGCCACGCTCAATCTTAATGGCGATTACATTTCCGACGCCTTGGCGGCGCAAGTCGGCGGCATCGGCATTGCCCCTGGCGCTAATTTGTCCGACACCGTGGCGATGTTCGAGGCCACGCATGGCACCGCGCCAAAGTACGCGGGCAAGGACATGGTGAACCCGGGCTCGTTAATTTTGTCCGCGGAAATGATGTTGCGTCATTTGGGTTGGGTGGAGGCGGCGGATCTTGTCATTGAAGGCATGCAAGCGGCCATCAGCGCGAAAACGGTCACTTACGATTTTGCTCGGTTAATGCCAGGCGCTACGCAAGTGAGTTGCTCCGGATTTGGCGCGGCGATGCTGGCGCATATGTAAAAAATCACTCGACTGGCGCGCGTTCGTTGCTGTTGGTTTGCAGAAGAAACTCAGCTTCATCGCGTAGAGTTTTAGCCTGTTGGGTCTGTCCCATATTTTCAAGAATCGCGGCTTTCAAAAGCACCGAATCGCGCGATTCCGGGAGCAGCTTCAACGCGGCATCGACAGCTTTAAGCGCTTGTGGATTCCGATTCGTGAGGTAATAAACCATTGCCAGGTTGTGATAACCCTTTTGATACGAAGGGTCGTATTTGATCGTGTCTAAGAAATGCGCGGCGGCGATGTCATAGTCTCCGCGTTGCGCGCAAATGACGCCGAGGTCATCGTGCGCTTCAGCATTGCGCGGATTCAGCGCCAGCGCTTGGCGCAGGTCTTTTTCGGCATTTTCACGATCGCCTTTCCACAAGTGGCGAATACCGCGTTTAGTGTAAGCCAGCGAACTTTTGGGATGACGTTCAATATAAGTGCTGAGATCGGCAATGCCTTCATTGATATTACCCATGCGGCCTAAGGCCATGCCGCGTCCAAAGTAAGCGTCGTCGAGGTGATCGTTTAATTTCAAGGCGGTGGTGAAATCGTCGACCGCTGTGTCGAATTGACGTAACTTGAAATAAGTTTCGGCGCGTTTTAGATAAAGCTTGGCGTCGCTTTTTTTCGCTGAGATTTGCTTGTTGTATACCGTCAGCCGTTTCTCCATTTCCTCCTGGCTGGCAGGTTCATCGAGATTAGCGGGTTCGCTCCATGCCGCGGCCGAATAAATCAGTAAAATAAAATAAACGAATACAAACCACGAGCGTCCGTGAAGTTTCATTTATATTTTTTCATGTTAATGCGGGGTCAGATAGCCACTGGCATTCGCTGGTATTTTGGTAAAACAATTTTTATATGTCTGGGTGGAAGTCACGTCCGGTTTGATCTGAAAATCTTCTAGTGAAATCTTCACTTCACGTCCAGAAAATTTGCCCTCGCAGTTTTCATAAAGACGATTGCCGGATGCATCGAACTGACGGTATGCGTGCAAGTCCTTGGAGTGCTGGTGCAGATTAATAAACGTGCGTATCGGCGCATTGCGCGCCCATGGCAAATAGATGAATGAAAAATCCCTGGTGAGTTGACCGGAGGGATCGTAAACATAGACCTCGACAATGTGCACGTTATCGGGTTTGTCTTGATCGCGGCGCACGCGGCTCAACAAACGGTTGGATTTAGCATCGTAGTAACTTGTCTCGCGGAAGCTAAAGCGTTTCGCAAATTCGCCGCCGTAACGCCCGACTGCTTCGGTGCTGCGTACTTCATGAGTGGCCAGCGCGCGCTCGTGCAAGGCATACACCGTGTCGGCAAAACGGTTCCAGGTTTTGACCTGATCTTCGTCTGGCGTCATGGCGATGGCGGATGGCGCCGAAAAAGCCATGAAAGGAAAAATCGTTAACAACGGTAAGAACAAGAAGGAAGCAATGACAGATCGTAATGGCATAGCGTTAACCTTTTGCAATAGATGTCGCGCCGAAAAATTTACATTCCATTTACTTAAGGACGGATTGAGTCGCGTAGCTATTCCTCATTCGAATGCGTGAAGTAGGCTTAACTAAAAAGAAAACCCGGCATGGCCGGGTTCTATAAAACTACAAATGAATAACGCTAACTTTTGGAGCGTATGTTGGAAGCCTGAGGACCTTTGGGGCCTTCTTGAACTTCGAACTCAACTTGCTGACCTTCTTTAAGGGTCTTATAGCCTTCCATTTCAATGGCGGAATAATGCGCGAAGACATCATCGCCGCCGTCGCTAGGTGTAATAAAGCCATATCCTTTGCTAGCGTTAAACCACTTCACGGTGCCTAATGCCATACATCCCCCTCCTACTTGCGGCAGAAAGCCGCTGTCCTTGTTTCCTGGTAACTGCCGCGTCTACCTTGGCGTGCACCGAGGATAAGACCGCTGCCAAGCCATCTTCCGTCTTTTTTTAGGCAAGTTCAAGCAAGCGGGTTGGTCGTGCAGCGCAATACACGGGGTGGAAAACCATAAAAACGCCTCAAAATTCATGCCACAATCGTTGGGGTTGAATTTTCAAGGCTTGGTCGCACAATGTAGGAGATTCGTTAGCGTGGGCACCGAACTTTCCAAAAAATTATGCTGTAATTAGAAATATGAGCGATAAGCCTCAACATTATCTTGACGGTCCTGTTGTTCAGGAAGCCAAACCTAAACTTCAGAAACCGCAGTTGTACAAAGTCATCCTGCTGAACGACGACTATACTCCTATGGAGTTCGTGGTGGACATCCTGGAAAGGTTTTTTGCCAAGAACCGTGAAGAAGCAACTCATATCATGTTGCACGTGCATCAGAAAGGCATCGGGGTTTGCGGCATCTATACTTGGGAGATAGCAGAGACAAAGGTGCGCCAAGTATTGATGTATGCGCAAGAGAACCAACATCCCTTGCAGTGCACCATGGAACCGGAGTAACAGTTTTCGTTGATGGGGCGTATGCCCGGAGGCGGTGGTATGTTGTCACAGGAACTTGAATTTTCGCTAAACAGCGCATTTCAGAATGCCCGCGAAAAACGCCACGAGTTTATTACCGTGGAGCATTTGCTCGCAGCGCTGCTCGACAATCCCTCGGCGGCACGCGTGCTGCGCGCTTGCGGCGGCAACATCGAAGAATTGCGCCGCAGCTTGAATGCCTTCCTGGAAGAAAACGTTCCCAAGCTCGCGCCCGGCAGCAAGATCGATACCCAACCTACGATCGGTTTCCAACGCGTGATTCAGCGTGCCGTATTGCATGTCCAAGGCGTGGGCAAAAAAGAGGTTAATGGCGCCAATGTTCTCATCGCGATTTTCGGCGAGAAAGAATCACACGCGGTTTATTTTCTGCACAAACAAAACATCAGCCGCTTCGATGTGGTGAATTACGTTTCCCATGGCATTTCAAAAGTGCCCGGCGAAACCCAGGGCGAGTTGCCCGCGCAGGAAGAGAATGAAGAAAGCGTTGCCGCCGAAAAAAGTCCGCTCGATGTTTTCTGCGTCAATTTAAACGAGCAAGCACGTCTTGGCAAAATCGATCCCTTGATCGGACGCAGCCGCGAAGTGGAACGCACGATTCAAGTGCTGTGCCGTCGGCGTAAAAACAACCCGCTGTATGTCGGCGAAGCCGGGGTGGGCAAGACCGCCATCGCTGAGGGACTGGCGAAAAAAATCGTCGACGGTCAAGTGCCCGATGTCTTGTCGCACAGCACTATCTTTGCGCTCGACATGGGTTCGCTGTTGGCTGGCACCAAGTACCGCGGTGATTTTGAAAAGCGTTTGAAAGCGGTGCTGCAGCAATTAAAGAAGCAAGAGAATTCGGTTTTGTTCATCGATGAGATTCATACCATCATCGGCGCGGGCGCGGCTTCAGGCGGCGCCATGGATGCGTCCAACCTTTTGAAGCCAGTATTGGCTTCGGGCGATCTCAAGTGCATCGGTTCGACCACCTATCAAGAGTACCGCAATATTTTTGAAAAGGACCGCGCGCTGTCACGCCGTTTCCAAAAGATCGACGTCAGCGAACCGTCGGTGGACGAAGCCGTGGAAATTTTGCGCGGTCTCAAGGCGCGCTTTGAAGATCATCATGGCGTGCGTTACACCTTTCAGGCGCTGCGTACCGCGGTGGAATTGGCGCATCGCTATATTAACGATCGCCATTTGCCGGACAAGGCTATCGACGTCATCGACGAAGCGGGCGCTTTACAGCAGTTATTGCCACCGAGCCGCCGCAAAAAAACCATCGGCGTGCACGATATCGAGGACATCGTTTCCAAGATAGCGCGCATTCCTCCCAAGACGGTTTCGACTTCCGATCGCGAAGCCATGAAGACCTTGGAGCGCGATTTGAAGATGGTGGTGTTCGGACAAGATCAAGCGATCGATGCGCTGTCGAATGCGATCAAGATGTCGCGCTCCGGTCTCGGTCATCCGGAAAAACCGGTCGGCTCTTATCTGTTCGCCGGCCCCACGGGTATCGGCAAAACCGAAGTAACGCGTCAGTTGGCGCGCATTTTGGGGCTCGAGCTAATTCGCTTCGACATGTCGGAATACATGGAGCGTCATACTGTTTCGCGCTTGATCGGCGCGCCGCCCGGTTACGTCGGTTTCGATCAAGGCGGTCTGTTGACGGAGGCAATCGTCAAGCATCCGCATTCGGTGCTGCTGCTCGATGAAGTAGAGAAAGCGCATCCGGATGTGTTTAACCTGCTGTTGCAGGTGATGGATCACGGCACGTTGACGGATAACAACGGACGCAAAGCGGACTTTCGCAATGTCATTTTGGTGATGACCACCAACGCGGGCGCTGAACGGCTGTCGCGTTCTTCGATGGGCTTCACCAAGCAAGATCATGCGGGCGATGAGCTGCAAGAGATAAAGCGTTTATTCAGCCCCGAGTTCCGCAACCGTCTGGACGCGGTGATTCAATTCAAGGCGTTGAATGAAACCACGATTGCACACGTGGTCGACAAGTTTATCCTGGAATTCGAGGCACAACTTGCCGACAAGCATGTCACGCTCGAGCTCGATAATGCCGCGCGCGCGTGGTTGGCCAAGCATGGCTACGATCCCGCCATGGGCGCACGTCCGATGGCGCGTTTGATCCAGGATCAAGTCAAAAAACCTTTGGCTAATGAATTACTCTTCGGCAAATTAGCTGGCGGCGGGCACGCGATCATCACCGCCAATGACGAGGGTTTACACTTCGATTTTGTTTCGGCGTCCGATAAGACTACTACGGTCTGAACTTCGGTTACGTCTGAAATGCAGCGCCGCGATCAGCGCGCGCGGAAGGTAATGCGTCCTTTGGTGAGATCGTAGGGAGTGAGCTGCACCGTCACCTTGTCTCCAGTGAGAATGCGAATGTAATTTTTGCGCATCTTGCCTGAAATATGCGCCGTCACCACATGTCCGTTGTCTAGTTTTACCCGGAACAAGGTATTGGGAAGGGTATCGATGATCGTTCCTTCCATTTCAATGTGTTCTTCTTTAGCCACGCGATGCTCTATTTGTTATTGCGGCGGTATCAATCTATTCAAAAAATAGATCCAATAAATAAGCAATGCCTTGAACGTAAGATGCCTTGCCGCCGCAATAATAGGCAATCTTAAGATCTTTAATTATTTGATCCGGCTTCCTGAAAACCGAGTTTTTGTCTGTGGCTGGGCCGGATCAATAATTGGCGGCGTATGATGCCGTAGTCCTGCTTGGGCGTAAAGCTATTTCATCGGTATTTCTGCGTATTACTCTTGATTGAGCAGTGTTTGCCGCAAGGAAGTGGGTGCATCTGTGCCGAATTTTCAGAGCTGGAAATTTTCCACCAAGGTCCAGCGGCCGTTGACCAGGGCCTCCAAGGGTCGGTAATTTCCTTTATAAGACATTTTCGAACATTCTTTAATCCAATAGCCTAAATACACCCACGGCAAGTTAAGCGCCCTGGCCTGTTCGATCTGCCATAACACCGCCAAGACCCCTAAAGCGCGACGCTTTTCTTTTGGATCAAAAAAAGTGTATACCGCGGAAAGTCCGTCGGGCAAATTGTCCGTTACCGCTACACCCAATAATTTTCCTTGCAAGCGCATTTCATAAAACGTGCTATCGATGTATTTCGAGCCGAGAAAATTCATGTACTTTTTTGGATCGGGATCGTCCATGCCGCCACCGCGATGACGCGCGGCTTGATAACGCTGATAGAGCTCGAAGTGCTCGTCGTTGTAGAGCGGAGCGCTGTCCGTCACCGTTAAATCTTCATTGCGTTTCCAGATGCGCTTTTGGCTGCGATTTGGCTGAAAATGCTCCACCGGAATCCGCACGGGAATACAAGCGCTGCATTGACGGCAGTGCGGCCGATAAATCAAATCGCCGCTGCGCCGAAAACCGAGGCGCATGAAGGCGGCGTACTGACGGCTATCGAGCGGTTGACGCGGATCCAAAAACAACGATGTCGCCGAGCGACCGGGAAGATAACTGCAAGCGTGCGGCATGGAAAGAAATACTTCCGGCGATTTGAGATGACTGGTCATGTGTCGAACCTCAATTCGGAGACTATATATTTAGAATATCACTAGATCGGCTTGTATGCGCCACGGATGTGGTGACTCTGCCTGATGCAATGCTTTTTCTAAGTGTTGCATGAATTCCTGACGGCGGATTTCCTCCGCCCCTAAGCTAAAAAGATGCGCCGAAGGCAGCTGACAGTCAATGAGGCTAAAACCCCAATTTTCCAGATGGCGTATCAAATGAACCAAAGCAACTTTGGAAGCATCGGCTTCGAGGCTAAACATGGATTCGCCGAAAAAAACACCGCCTAAAGCCACACCATAAAGACCGCCGACAAGTTTTCCCGCGCGCCACGACTCCACCGAGTGCGCTAGACCGCGTTCATGCAGCAGGCAATAAGCTTCGATCATCTCCGCCGTAATCCAAGTGCCACCACCCGGATATTGACGACGCGGCAGGGCGCAGCTGCTCATGACAGCGCGGAATGTTTTATCCAGGGTGACGCTAAATTTCTGTTGGCGCAAAGTTTTGCGCAAGCTGCGCGAGACGCGTAATTTTTTCGGAAACAATACCGCGCGTGGATCGGGCGACCACCAAAGAATCGGTTGGCCTGGATTGTACCAAGGGAAAATGCCGTGACGATAAGCTTCTAGTAAGCGTTCGGCGCGCAGATCGCCGCCCACGGCGAGCAAACCCTCGGGTGAGGCCATCTCCACAGGAGGAAAACGTAAATCGTTTGAATCAGGTTTAAGCATGAACATGATCTATTTTTCCGCCGTCATTTCCTTTTTGAACGGCGCGTGTTCATTGAGTTCATTTATGTAAGAGCTGACCTCAATGCGCTCGCGCGCTAAATATTCGGCCACGGCGCGATTAAACTGCGGATGCACCAAGCGATGCGCCGAGCGCGTGATCACCGGAGTAAAACCACGCGCCAATTTATGCTCGCCTTGTGCCCCGGCTTCGAAGCGTTTCAAACCCTGCGCGATGCAATAGTCGATCGCGGTGTAATAACAAGTTTCAAAATGCAGGCTATGAAATTCTCCGTGGCCGCCCCAATAACGTCCGTACAAAGTATCCTCGCCGCGCAGGTTGAGCGCGCCTGCGACATATTTACCACCGCTGCGCGCGAACACCAGCACCACTTGCCGCGCCATGGCCTTCCCTAGACCATGAAAAAATTCCCGTGAAAGATAAGGGATCGCGCCGTGGGCACGAATAGTCGAATGATAAAATTCATAAAAAATGTCCCAATGCGTGGCACGGATGGCATCGCCCGTCACCACTTCCATGGCGATATCCGCTTCCTGCACGTAGCGACGCTCGCGTTTGATCTTCTTGCGTTTGTGCGCCGCAAACGTCGATAAAAAATCGTCGAAATCGCGATAACCTGGATTGCTCCAGTGAAATTGACAGCCGGTGCGTAGCATGTGATTTTCAGTTTCTAACAAGGCAGCGTCCGCCTCGTTGATAAATAACCAATGCAACGAAGACGCGCCATGCCGTGCCTGCATTTCCCAGGCGCCATGTATTAATTGTTTTTTGATATCGGTCGATTCCGCCCCCACTTGCGCCAACAGGCGTGGTCCGGTGGCGGGCGTGAACGGCACGCTGACCACGAGCTTGGGATAATAAGAATGATCGGCGCGGGCATAGGCATTGGCCCAGGCCCAATCGAATACATATTCTCCGTATGAATGCGTTTTGAGATAAAGCGGCAATGCGCCGAGCAGTTGACCTTGTCCTGGTCCTTGGCTGTGCAGAACCAGGTGTTGCGGACGCCAGCCGGTTTCGACGCTGACGCAACCGCTGCTTTCCAGCAGCGTCAGGAATTCGTGGCGCATGAAGGGATTAGCCTGGCCCGCCAAGTCGTTCCAGTCGGCGGCAGCAATTTTATCCAGTTTATCGACGACACTAAGATGCATGTTATGTCACAGGGAAATCCACCGCAGGTAATCTAAACTGGCTTAATAAAAGAGTTAGGTCAAGAGAAAATGATTATTGTAAGATTAACCGCACTGGCGACCGCCGATTGTTTTTTTGACAAGCTTCAAAAATAAAAAATCCCATATGAATCTCCACGAATATCAGGCCAAGGATTTATTGTCCGAGTTTGGCATACCGGTTCCGCGAGGTAAGACGGCCAGCTCGGTGGCCGACGCGCTGACCGCAGCCGATGAATTGGGCGGTGATACTTGGGTAGTGAAAGCGCAGATTCACGGCGGCGGGCGCGGCAAGGCCGGTGGCGTTAAAAAAGTCATCGGACGTCATGCGCTCGAAAGAACCGCGCAAGATTTATTGGGGTCGCGCTTAGTCACGCATCAAACGGGCGCGTCGGGTCAACCGGTTGATCGCGTGCTGGTGGAGGCGCCCAGTGAAGTGAAGCGTGAATTATATTTGGCTTGTCTTATCGATCGCGCGCTTGAGCGCATCGTCTTCATCGCTTCCAGCGCGGGTGGCATGGACATCGAGGAAGTGGCGGCTAAGTCTCCGGAAAAAATTTTAAAGGTAGCGGTGGATCCGGTGGCTGGTTTACAGGCCTATCAATGCCGCGAGCTCGGTTTCGCCTTAGGTTTAAAAGATAAACAAGGTACGGCCTTGGCGCGCCACATGCTGAATCTCTATCGGTTATTTTGCGCGCGCGATTTAAGTCTGGTGGAAATCAATCCGCTGGCGGTAATTTCCGATGCTGATTTAATTGCGCTCGACGCCAAAATCCAAGTGGACGATAACGCGCTGTTTCGCCAAAAAACTTTGCAAGCTTTGCACGACGCCGCGCAAGACGATCCCAAGGAACATAAAGCGCAGCAATTTGGCTTAAGTTATGTCACGCTGGATGGCAGCATCGGTTGCATGGTCAACGGTGCTGGCTTGGCCATGGCCACCATGGACATCATTAAGCTGCATGGCGGCGCGCCAGCGAATTTTCTCGACGTCGGCGGTGGCACCACCTCCGATAAAGTCGCCGAAGCATTCAAAATTATTTTGTCCGATGCGCATGTTAAAGCCATCCTGGTTAATATTTTCGGTGGCATCGTGCGCTGCGATCTGATTGCCGAAGGCGTTATTCAAGCGGTGCAAGAAGTCGGAATTAAAATTCCTGTCATCGTGCGTTTAGAAGGAACCAACGCTGAAAAAGGGCGAGAGCTGTTAAAGCATAGCGGATTAAAAATTACCGCCGCCGATAGTTTGACCGACGCCGCTAAACTGGCGGTCGCGGCGGTGAAATAATTTAAAGTACAGAACAAGACGACGCTAATAGGATTTTCAATGAGCGTGTTGATTAATAAAAACACCAAAGTGATTTGCCAAGGCTTCACTGGCAAACAGGGAACATTTCATTCCGAGCAGGCCATCGCCTATGGAACGAAAATGGTCGGCGGCGTCACGCCCGGTAAAGGCGGGCAAACGCATTTAGGTCTACCCGTGTTCGATACCGTGCGCGCCGCGGTGCGCGCCACGGGCGCGGATGCGACGATGATTTACGTGCCCGCGGCCTTCGCCGCTGATTCCATTTTGGAAGCCGCCGATGCGGGCATCAAAGTGATCGCCTGCATCACCGAAGGCATTCCCGTGCAAGACATGCTCAAGGTGAAAGCCTCTTTGCGTCGCTATACCGACGTATCTCTGATCGGTCCTAATTGCCCGGGCATTATCACACCGGGCGAATGCAAAATCGGTATCATGCCAGGCGTGATTCATAAACCTGGCGTGGTCGGTATCGTTTCGCGCTCAGGGACGTTAACTTACGAAGCCGTGCATCAAGTCACTCAAGCGAAGCTGGGGCAAAGCACCTGCATCGGCATCGGTGGCGATCCGATTCAAGGTTTAAATTTTGTCGATTGTTTACGTTTGTTCGAAGCCGACCCAGCGACACAGGGTATTATCCTGGTGGGTGAAATTGGCGGTCAGGCGGAAGAAGACGCGGCGGCTTATATAAAGAAACAGGTGCGCAAACCGGTGGTGGCTTACATCGCTGGCGTCACCGCGCCGAAAGGCAAGCGCATGGGCCATGCGGGCGCCGTCATCGCGGGTGGCAAGGGCACAGCCGAAGAAAAATATCGCGCGCTCGAAGCTGCTGGTGTGCATACCGTGCGTTCGCCCGCGGAAATCGGCGCACGCATGCGCGCGTTGTTGAAATAACATGGCCGAGCGTTTGCGTATTGCTTTGGGCCAGATCAATCTGCTGGTCGGCGATATTTCCGGCAACGCCGAGAAAATGATTGCCGCAAGCGTGTGCGCGCGCGATCAACTTAAAGCGCACATCGTGGTTTTCCCCGAGCTGGCTTTGACTGGCTATTCTCCCGAAGATTTATTATTGCGTCCCGATCTATCGGTGCGCGTGGAGCTGGCGCTCGGCGCCATGCTCAAGCAAATTAGTGGCATCGATGTCATTGTCGGATATCCCAAGCGTCAATACGGCCGTTTGTTCAATGCTGCGTCATTGCTGCGCGGCGGGAAAGTAGCGGCAAGTTATTTTAAACATTGTCTTCCCAACTATGGCGTGTTCGACGAGAAACGTTACTTTGCCGAAGGAACCGAGGCTTGTGTGTTTGAAGCCGCGGGCATACCGATTGGCATTACCATTTGCGAAGACGTGTGGGAACAAGGACCGGTTGAGCAAGCGGTGGGCGCGGGCGCGAAACTGATGATTAATCTTAATGCTTCGCCTTATCACATGAATAAAGCGCAAGAACGTTTCGAAGCGGTGGCGCGCCGCGCACGCGCCAATGCGGTACCGATTGTGTATCTCAATTTAATCGGTGGCCAGGACGAGCTGGTGTTTGACGGCGATTCGTTCGTGGTCGATGCCCAAGGCGCAAGAACGCAGCGCGCGCCCGCGTTTGAAGAAAGTTTGCAGCTCGTGGAAATAGAAACGGCGCGTCATGTCGTTCCAGTCGCGGCGACGATCGCGCCCGAACTTCCGCTCGAGGCGAGCGTGTACGCCGCTTTAGTTCTGGGTGTGCGCGATTACGTGCAAAAAAATAATTTTCGTGGCGTGGTCATCGGACTTTCAGGCGGCATCGATTCCGCTTTGACGCTGTGTATCGCCGTGGACGCCATTGGCGCCGCGCAAGTGGAGGCGGTGCTAATGCCTTCGCGCTATACCGCCTCCATGAGCCTGGAAGATGCCCGCGCTCAAGCTCAAGCGCTGGACGTGAAGTGCCACACGATACCTATCGAACCCATGTTCGAAACATTTTTAGCCGCGCTAAAAGATGAATTTAAAGGCATGCCGCCCGACGCCACGGAAGAAAATATCCAAGCGCGCGTGCGCGGTGTATTGCTCATGGCGATTTCAAATAAATCCGGAAAAATGGTGCTCACGACCGGCAATAAAAGTGAAATGTCGGTGGGCTACGCCACGCTGTATGGCGACATGGCGGGCGGCTTCGCCGCCATTAAGGATGTTTCCAAGATGTTGGTTTATCGCTTGGCCGAATATCGAAATAAAACGAAACCAGTGATTCCCGCGCGCGTCTTCGAACGACCGCCTTCGGCCGAGTTGGCGCCGGATCAGAAGGACGAGGATAGCTTGCCGCCTTATTCGGTTTTGGACGCCATCCTCGAACGCTATGTCGAGCTCGACCAAGCCGCCGAAGCCATTATCGCCGCCGGATTTGACGAGGCCACGGTACAGAAGGTGATTCGCCTGGTCGACCGCAATGAATATAAGCGACGCCAAGCGGCGCCTGGCGTACGCGTTACTCCGCGCGCATTCGGGCGCGATCGGCGTTATCCTATTACTTCCGGTTACGGCAAAAATACAAAGAGCTGATCCGGTGGCAAGTTTTAAGGCTTAGTCTTTAATAAGGATCGGCGATCTAAAAATTATCGAGGTCATGACAATGAAAAAAATCGAAGCCATTATTAAACCTTTTAAGCTCGATGACGTGCGCGAGGCGCTTTCAGAGGCGGGGGCGAGCGGTCTGACCGTGACGGAAGTCAAAGGCTTCGGCCGGCAAAAGGGGCATACCGAACTTTATCGTGGCGCGGAATACGTGATCGATTTTCTGCCCAAGGTAAAAATTGAACTGGTCGTCGCCGATGAAATGCTGGAGCGTTGCATCGAGGCGATTACCGCTGCCGCGCGCACGGGGAAAATCGGCGATGGAAAAATATTCGTTACCACGGTCGAGCAAGTGGTGCGCATCCGCACTGGCGAGCAAGGTCCAGAAGCGATTTAGCGGAAAAAATAAAAACTAATGATTGGCCGCTATTTTATCAATCTCCGCTAGATAACGGCTGTTGGGGAAATTTTTAATCAGTACCCGCGTCGCGTCTTTCTCCAGGTCACTCATGCCAGCTGCCTTGTAAGACAAGGCCATGATGCCGAGCGCGTCTTCGGTCGAAGGTGTGCGCGGATAAGTTTCCAGCATGTACTTGCAGCGATTGATGGCCGCGACATAACCACCGCGGTCGTAGTAGAAGCGCGCCACTTGTGTTTCATATTTGGCTTGCGCTTCGAATAAGTAGGCCATGCGCTGTTTGGCGTCTTCGGCATAACGGCTCTTGGGAAAACGCTCCACCACTTCGCGAAACGCCAAATACGATTCACGCGCGCCCTTGGGGTCGCGGTCGGAAAGATCGTCTTTGGCGCCGAACAACCAGTTGGTTAAAGTTTTTTCGCCATGAAAATTAACCAAGCCTTTAAGGTAGTAGGCGTAGTCAACGTTGGGATGCGTGGGATGCAAGCGTATGAAACGATCGGCAGCGGCGATGGCCAAGGCCGGCTCGTCATATTTATAATACGCATAGGCAATCTCTAGTTGAGATTGTTCGGCATATCGTCCATAAGGGTAGCGCGCCTCCAGCGTCTCAAAATATTTAACACCGGTTTCATAATCGCCATCTTTTACCTTGTCCTTGGCTTCTGTGTATATGCGCTCCGGCGACCAATCTTTGGTCGGGTCTTTGGTGCTGGCGCAAGCGGTTAGAAATATTAGAACGATAAAACCAACGAAGATGGGATGAAAACGACGCATGGATTCGACATACCTCACGACAACGCATAAAGTCTCGCCAGCTTAACGCGATTTTGACTCGCCGGAAAGGCCGGCGCTCGATATGACCCAAGAAAATAAATTGTCCGCGCGTATCCCACCCGAACTTAACGGCCAACGGCTCGATCAGGCCTTGGCGACGCTGTTTGCCGACATTACGCGTTCACAACTGCAGCGTTGGATTAAAGAAGGCCGTGTTCTGCTTAACAGCCGCGCGCCGCTTAAGCGCGATAAAGTGAAAGAAGGCGATGCGATCGAAATAAATCCGCCAGCCGCGATGAATAGGGAATGGCAGGCGCAAGCCATTCCGCTTGAAATCGTCCACGAAGACGAAGCGATTTTGGTCATTCATAAACCGGCTGGCTTGGTGGTGCATCCGGGCGCGGGCAACCCGCAAGGTACTTTATTGAATGCACTGCTGAATCATGTGCCGAAGTTGGCGCAGCTGCCGCGCGCGGGCATCGTGCACCGCCTCGATAAAGACACCTCGGGTTTGCTGGTGGTCGCTAAGTCCGAACGCGCGCGCCAAAATCTCATCGAACAATTACAAGCGCGCAGCGTCGAGCGTGAATATCTCGCCATCGTTAACGGCGTCATGGTGGCCGGCGGCACCATCGATGCCGCGATCGCGCGTCATCGCAAACAACGCACGCGCATGGCGGTGAGCGAGCGCGGCAAGCCCGCCGTTAGCCATTATCGAGTCATCAAGAAATACCGCGCGCATACGCTCGTGCAGGTCAAGCTGGAATCGGGCCGCACCCATCAAATTCGCGTGCACATGGCGCACTTGAATTATCCCGTGGTTGGCGATCCGGTGTATGGCGGTCGCCTTAAGATTCCCGCTGGCAGCAGCGAGGATTTAAAAAATATTTTGCGTAATTTTAAGCGCCAGGCCTTGCATGCGCTTAAGCTCGGTTTGATCCATCCGCAAACGGCAAAGCCCATGCAGTGGGCGACGTCGGTGCCTAAGGACATGAGCGAACTAATGGAGGCTTTGGCGCGCGACGCCAAAATACACAGGAAATAATTTCCTCGAATCGCTTGGCGCCAATAGTAATGTAGGGTGGGTTAGGCGCATGCGCCATAAGCCACCGAACAATCCAATGCCATGATTGCCGATCAATGCATCATCAGGCGACACTTTCGCGTCCCTTTGCTAATATCTCGCGCCAACGGTTCAGCTAACCCAATGGCGTTTTGATGAATGTCCTAGATTTCGTTCACCTCGATTGGCCGGCGCCAGCACACGTGAAGGCGCTGACGACCACGCGTCACGGCGGCTTCAGTGTTGGATCTTTTACTTCTCTCAATTTCAGCAACCGCGTGGGCGACGAACCCGGCAGCGTGCGCCGCAACCGCATGCTGTTGCGCGAAGCGCTTAAGCTTCCAGTGGAACCGTTGTGGCTTTCGCAAGTGCACGGTAGTCGCGTGATCGATGCGTTTGACGCCGGACCAGGCGAAGAAGCGGACGGTTGCGTCACGGGCACGCCTGGCGTGGTGTGCGCGGTGTTGACCGCGGATTGTTTGCCGATATTTCTGTGCGACCGGCGCAGCACGCGCATTGGATTGATTCATGCCGGTTGGCGCGGGTTGGCGGCGGGAATTATTGAAGAAGGCTTGCGTCGCATTCAGATTCCCACGGGTAATCTTTTAGCTTATCTCGGTCCGGCCATTGGGCCCTCCGCTTATGAAGTGGGCGCTGAAGTACGGCAAGCCTTCATTAGCCAGGATCGTGACGACGCCGAATCTTTCACCGCCATACCGAATCGCCCTGGCCAATGGCTGGCCGATTTGTACGATCTCGCGCGGCGGCGATTGCGCGCGCAAGGCGTGCATGCCATCTATGGCGGATTGCGCTGTACGTTTCGCGAACGCGACTTGTTCTTTTCCCATCGCCGCGATGGCAATTGCGGCCGCATGGTGTCGCTGATCTGGATGGACAAAAGCGCGCGTTAAGTTCAAATATGAATTCATTGATTCTCTGGATTATTGTTTTTACCGCCTTGGGCGGTGTGCTGAGCGCGTTCACCGCGGGCGCATTTTTGTTGTTGCCGGAAAATTTGCGCGCACGCTTGCTCGCGCCGATGGTGAGCTTTGCCATTGGCGCCTTGCTTGGCGCCGCTTTCCTCGCCATCTTGCCGCACGCCTTCGAAATTCCTGGCGTCAACGCCCATTCCGTCACGCTCACGGTGCTTTGCGGCATCCTGGCGTTTTTCGTGCTCGAGAAGTTGGTGATCTGGCGTCATTGCCATACGGATGACTGTGACGTGCATGGAACGACCGACGCGCATGACGGCGCCCATATGCCGGACATGGACAAGGCGCGCAAGGCGGCGACGGGCAATCTTATTCTGATCGGCGACGGTATCCACAATATGGTTGACGGCGTGCTCATCGCCGCGGCGTTTCTCACCGATCTTCATCTAGGCGTGGTCACCAGCATCGCCGTGATTGCCCATGAGATTCCACAAGAGTTGGGCGATTTTGCCATTTTGTTGCACAGCGGTTACAGCCGCCAACGCGCCTTGCTGTACAACGTACTCACCGGGCTGACCACGGTCATCGGCGGCGTCGTGGCGTATTTCTCGCTTTCGCTGGCCAATCAATTGGTACCGTATGTGCTGGCGATCGCCGCGTCGAGTTTTATTTATATCGCCGTGGCCGATTTGATTCCTGGCCTGCACAAACGCCCTAAGTTTAGCGACAGCATTCAACAAATCGCATTAATTGCCCTGGGCGTAGCGATAATTTCAGCGGCGCATGCCATGCTGCATTAACTGTAAAATTAAGTGAGCGAGAACAGTAGCAATTGGTCGTTTTAATGGCTTATATACTCTTGACACCCCTCTTAGCGAGGCTTATAAGAGAAAAGGTAGTCAGGAGTTTTTACGTCTATGTTTTCTAAAACGTCAGGAGGATTTTAATGAACAAAAAGCTTATGGTTGTCGCTTTACTTGCTGCTATTCCCGCCAGTGCCATGGCGGCCGGTGAAAATAATATCGGAAATTGCGGTTGGGGCGCCAAGTTGTTCGATGGCCAACGCGGGATTGCTCCACAGGTTCTCGCCGTAACCACCAATGGTACTTCCGGCAACCAAACTTTCGGCATTACTTCCGGTACCTCGGGTTGCACGCAGGATGGTGTAGTCAAGTCCAACTGGAAGACCGCGATGTTTATCGACGGTAATAAAGAGAAATTGGCGCATGATATGTCCACCGGCAACGGTGAAGCGCTGGAATCTCTGGCCAAGCTGATGGGCATTCAAGATCAACATAAGACCGCTTTTTTCCGCGTCACCAAAGATAACTTCGCGCGTATCTTTGCTTCCGACAACGTAACAACCGATCAAGTGGTTGCGTCTTTGAAGCAGGTGTTAGCGGCGGATAGCGAACTCGCTGCATATTCTAAATCGATTTAACTTAATTTATTTTTAAATTGTCGTAATATCGCGGCACCCAGCAGTCGTAAGCTGGGTGCCGTTTTTATTTCTACGCGGTGAAGATTATCAATGTCCGTGCGCTGGATTTTTTTGCTGTTATTTTTGCATCTGCCGTTCGCCGCTTCCGCCGCGGACAGTTCCTACCTGGATGAATTGATCGCGCAAGCGCGCCAGAAAAATCTGGCGCAACGCAGCGAATGGCTTAATTTGCTGCATTACAAACCTTATCCTTATTGGCCAGGCATGCGCAGTCTCGCCGACGACCCGGATTTTTTTAACGCGCGCGACGGAAAAACCAACGCGGCCGCGGAACTGGAAGCCACGCTCGCTAATTTTTTCTCCGCCACCGAAGAAACCGACAAGGTCCAGAATCCCCAATGTCGATTTATCGCGCGTTATCATTGGTTGAAGAATGAACTTCATTTCGACCCCGCGCGTTTACCGGAACGAGCATGTAAACGTTTTCGCGCGTGGCGCGACAGCCTCGATCCTTATTCCATCACCTTGGTTTTTCCCGCCGCGTATTTGAATAACCCCGCGTCGATGTACGGGCATACGTTATTGCGCATCGATGCCAAGGATCAAAATGAACAAACGCGCTTGCTGGCTTATTCCATTAGTTACGCCGCGGGCACGAATGAAACCAGCGGTTTGATTTTCGCGGTGAAGGGTTTGTTTGGCGGTTATCCTGGTTTATTTTCCATCACGCCGTATTACCTCAAGGTGAGGGAATACAGCGACATCGAAAATCGCGATGTGTGGGAATACCAATTGACGCTTACACCCGCCGAGATCGATCAACTGTTGATGCACGTGTGGGAACTTGGCCCGATCCGCTTCGATTATTATTTTTTCGACGAGAACTGCGCGTATCATTTATTGTCCTTGCTGGAAGTGGCGCGGCCTGGTCTGGAATTGACCGATCGGTTCCGCTGGTGGGCGATTCCCTCCGACACCGTGCGCGCTGTCGCCGAGCAACCGGGCTTGCTTAAGCGCGTGGTTTATCGTCCCGCCAACGCCACGGTAATACGCCAGCGCTTGACGGACATGGATCCCGCACAACGTCATTTGGCAAAAGAGTTAAGCCAACCGGAAAAAATTTCCTCTGCCCAAACGTCCCTCAACGAATTCTCGCCAGCGAATCAGGCGAAAATTCTAGAGCTCGGTTATGACTACACCGAATATCAAATGGCGACAGGCCGCCAAGTGAAAACGCCCGGTCATTTGCGTGAATTATTGCTCGCAAGAAATCGCGTAGATGCACCGCCGCAAAAACCGCAGGTGCCCGTGCCCACGGTGCGGCCCGATCAAGGGCACAAGACTTCGCGCTTAGGAATAGGGATTGGCAGCCGCGGCAGTCGGTATTATGAAGACATTCGAATCCGTCCGACCTATCACGATTTGATGGACGACGATGGAGGCTACACGCCAGGCGCTCAAATTCAGTTTTTTGATACGACCTTGCGCCATTATCGCGGCGATGCCGGATTGCGCTTGGAAGAATTCAAACCGCTGGATATCGCCTCGCTTTCCCCGCACGATGAATTTTTCAAGCCAACGTCATGGAAGCTGAATGTCGGCTGGACGCGCAAGCGATTTTCCGAAACGGATGACCCGTTGGTGTTGCGTTTCAACGGTGGTCCTGGATTGGCGTATAACGCTTTTGGCGCGGATGGCGGGGCTTCCGTGTATTACGGTTTCCTGGAAACGAGTTTGGATGTCGGCAAGCGATTCGAGCACGATTATGCCTGGGGCATAGGCCCCAGCGTGGGATGGCTGGCAAATTTTTCCGAGCGTTGGCGGGTTAATTTGTTTGCGCGATCCTTGCGCTACGGTTTAGGGGACGATCATTGGGCGCGCGAATTGAATTTGGAGCAACGCTACTCCTTGACCCGGCAAAGCGCGGTGCGGTTTCAGTTGTACCGCAAGCAAGAATTCCAAAATTACTGGAACGGTGGAGATATTTCGTTGTATTTTTACTTCTGATGCGGCGCCTGCTCATTATCGGTTTGTTGGCTGTCAGCCTTTTCGGCTGCAGCAACGTTTTTTTTCAGCCATATCGCGGCCATGTGCGTACACCCGCGCAGCTTAACTTGGCTTTTGAAGATGTATATTTCCAAGCTGGCGACAGCACGCCCTTGCATGCATGGTTTCTGCCCGCGCAAGGAAAAGCCATTGGCACAATTTTATTTCTACATGGCAATGCCGAAAATATCAGCACGCATATCGGCTCGGTATACTGGCTTCCGGCTAGAGGCTTTAATGTATTTTTGCTCGACTATCGCGGTTACGGCGTTTCCGAAGGAACGCCAAGTTTTGCTGGCGTGCAAGACGATGTCGACAGCGCATTAAAAATTTTATTGCAGCGCAAAGATGTCCAGCAAGATCGCATCGTGGTATTTGGCCAAAGTTTAGGAGGCGCGATCGCGATTTATTACGTAGCGCATTCGCGGTATCGTCAGAATATCCGGGCGTTGGTGACGGAAAGCGCATTTTTCAGCCAGCGTCAAATTGCGCGCGAAAAACTTTCTTCCTTTTGGCTGACGTGGCCGTTGCAATATCCGTTATCGTGGACCGTATCCAATGCTTACAGTCCGTCCGATTCCGTGGCGCAAATCAGCCCCATTCCTTTTCTTGTCATCCACGGCGATCAAGATCAGATTGTCCCCTTGTACCATGGCCAACGTCTATTCGAGCTCGCCAAGGAGCCCAAACAGTTATGGGTGGTGAAGGGCGGCGGACATATTGAAGCATTTCGTCATCAAGTTTATCGCGATCAATTTATCGCGTACCTGACGAAAATTTTATCGACATCGCCAGTGTCCGCGCCCTAAATTTTTATAGGCCCCTCATCGCGCGAAAAAATCGACGATTAAGGCGCATGGAAACGCATCGACAAATCCACGGCTTGGATATTTTTGGTCAAATCGCCGACTGAAATATAATCCACGCCGGTTTCGGCGATGCGGCGAACATTTTCCAAGGTCACGCCGCCCGAGGCTTCGAGCTTGGCGCGGCCGCGCACCATGGCCACCGCCGCGCTTAAGGTTTCAAGATTGAAATTATCCAGCAATAAATGCCGCGCACCCGCGGTTAATGCTTGCTGAAGCTGATCCAGATTTTCCACTTCGATTTCAACGCGGATGTTTTTTGAGGCGAAAGCCTGAGTCGCTTGCAACGCGGCGCTAATCGAGCCCGCGGCGGCGATGTGATTCTCCTTGATTAAGACGGCGTCGTATAAACCCAGCCGATGGTTCTGGCCACCGCCACAAACGACGGCATATTTCTGCGCTAAACGCAGACCAGGAATGGTTTTGCGCGTATCGAGGATTATGGTTTTCGTGCCGCGAACCACAGCGACATATTGCTGGGTACGCGTAGCCACGCCCGAGAGCAGCTGCAAAAAATTCAGCGCGGTGCGTTCGCCCGTCAACAATCCGCGCGCTGAACCTTGTAAGGTGCACAAGGTTTGACCGGCCTGAATCGCGGCGCCGTCTTTCGCGTGCCACGCAAGATGAATCTGTTTATCGATTTGGCGAAAGACTTCATCGCACCATGCCGCGCCGCAGAACACGGCGTCTTCGCGCGTGATGATTTGCGCTTGTGTTCGTGTTTCGGCGGAAATCAGTTGCGCTGTCACATCGCCAGCGCCGATATCCTCGGCGAGCGCGTAAGTTACCGTGGTTTCAATATCGGCCGGAAGTTTTAACGCGGACATTATAATTTTCCGTGCTTTTCAGCGCGACGAACCAGCATCGTCAAGATCGGCGGCGTTATCAATGTCGTCAGAATTACCACCGCCACAATCACGGAAAAAATACTATCGTTGATGACGCCTAATGCTTTTCCCGTGACCGCAAATATAAGTCCGACTTCACCTCGCGGCACCATCCCCCAACCGACGATCCATTTGTTGATCGGCCCCGCGCCCAAGCCTGACACCAGTTTTCCGACGATGGCAACCAGTGTAATGCCCAATACGTTAATGAGCGCGGACGAGTTGAAAAACACGTCAAGCTTAACTTGCATTCCAGTGTAAACAAAAAACAAAGGCACGAGAAAATATCCAACGGGTTCCATCAGCACCTGTAGGCTATGTTTTTCGTGCTGATGCAATGTTTGGTTTATTTGCCGTGCGGTGTTGGCGTCGCCATGGATGCCGATGCTGCGTATATCGGCGATCAGTTTCGGTTCGGAGAAATCCCGGAAGTGGACTTCATCGAGCACTAGGCCCGCGGCAAAAGCACCGACAATCGGCGCTAAACCAATTTGTCCCGCCAGCCAGGCAAAAACTAAACAGAAAGCAATCAGGATCGAGAACTTCATGCCGCTGCCCGCGTGAATCTTTGCCAGCCCGCGGCTGGCGAGTGGAGCGATATATTGGCCGATCACCAGCGCCCCAAAAAGAAAAAGCGTGGCTTTTAGCGTGATCCAGATAATCTCGCTGATCTCCACGCTGCCCGCTTTAACGATGGCTGAAACGACAGCCAAAATAATGAGACCGAGCACGTCGTCGATGACGGCGGCGCCCAGCACGATTTGTGCCTCGCGCGATTTTAAAATTCGCAGGTCGCTGAAAACGCGCGCCGTGATGCCGACGGAAGTAGCCGAGAGTGTCGCGCCGAGCATGAGATAAGCGTTATGGGAAAGCCCGGGCAGCAACCATGGTCCGACTACATAGGTTCCTAGGGCGAAGGGCGCGGCAACGCCAATACAGGCCACTAAAAGCGCCGACGCACCGACTTTACGCATGGCGCTGACATTGGATTCCAACCCGATCTGGAACAATAAGATGACAACGCCGAGCTCGGTTAGAAACGCAATGATGGCGTCCGATTTGGCTGGTTCTATTATGTCGACGCCTAGCAAATAAAGATTTCCCAGCACGACGCCAATCAAAAGTTCTCCGAGCACCGCTGTCTGGCCAAGTTTTTCTATTAAGCCGGAAATTCTGGCGAACAAAAGCAATACCGCGAGCCATATGTAAGTATCGGTTGTGGCGGGATCGGAGGACGCCCATGTCGCGTTAGCGCATAAAAAAATTAGAAAAAAGCCAATCAATATGGGGAGACGGATGGGTTTATTTATCATGAGTTTTTTAAGCACGCGGCGCCATGGAAAAATCTCCGTAAAGCACATACAAGTATTTTTGATCTTGATGCGTTCGTGTATTCCAAAGCAAGCCGAAAAAAGTTCCTATTAAATCCGCTGTATGGTTCACGGGCGAAGATCCACGGGCATTATAACCAGCTTAAAAATGTTAACATTAATAAAACAGGTTGTTCTAATTTGTTGACATGTGTCGCGGCTCGGATATTCTGCTTTAGTTTTAATGGTTGTTCCATGGAGATTTAGGTCAGAGACAAGGAAGGTTAAGGATGAAGCCCGAGTTTGCCAGTAATTTACCCGATGGTTGGAATCGTTTTTCGCGTTTCTTTTTTGCCTTAGGCGACACCACGCGCCAGCAGATTTTGTTGGTGTTCGAGCCCGGCGAAGAGATTTGCGTTAACGATATTGCGCGTTTGTTCAAAATCAGCCGTCCAGCGATATCGCATCATCTTAAAGTTCTGCGCACCGCGGAATTGCTCAAAAGCGAAAAGCGCGGCAAGGAAATTTATTATAGCGTCAACCGCAGTTATTGCCTGGAAGTGATGAGCACTATGCATGAGTTCATCAGTTTACAGTCTCCGTCCGCGGTATCGAAACGTAATTTTTAATCATCGCCCTGCTCCTGCCGCGACCCATTTGTGGTTATAGTAGGTGTCAGTGACGACTTCACCCGCATCCAGCAATCCCTCGTCCCGCACTCACCCGCCAGTAACACGGCGGGAAGTGTGGGCCTGGGCCATGTACGACTTCGCCAATTCCGGTTATACCACCGTAGTGTTGACGGCGGTGTTCAACGCTTACTTTGTGGGCGTGGTGGCCGCCGATGGCGCGGGTCAAGAGGGTTCAGCCACGCTGCTCTGGACCGTGGCCATGGCCGTGGCCAATATTCTGGTGCTGGCCAGTGCCCCCGTGCTGGGCGCGATCGCCGATTACGCGGCGCATAAAAAACGTTTTCTAGCATTCACCACCATTGGCTGCGTGTTATTTACCGCGGCGCTTGGTTTCGTCGGGCGTGGCGACGTGGCGCTTGGCATGACATTGGTTATTCTTGCGAGTCTAATGTTCGCCAGCGGCGAAAATTTCATCGCCGCCTTTCTTCCCGAAATCGCCGCACAAAAAGACATGGGCCGCATCTCCGCTTATGGTTGGTCGCTTGGCTACGTGGGTGGCGTGCTGGTGCTGGGTTTGTGCCTTGTCTATATTCAGTTCGCGCAAGCACATGGCGACGCAGCGGTGCAGTATGTGCCCGTGACCATGTGGATTACCGCGATTATGTTTTCCTTGGCGGCGTTGCCGACTTTCCTGTGGTTGCGCGAACGCGCCGTTGGCCAATCCTTGCCGTCAGACGCAAGTTATCTGAGCATCGGTTTTGCGCGCGTGCGCCATACTTTTATACACGCGCGTCATTATCGCGATCTATTTCGGTTTCTGATTACGCTCACGATTTATTACTGCGGCATCAACACCGTCGTGGTGCTGGCGGCGATTTACGCGCAGGAAGTCATGGGCTTCAGCATGCAGGAAAATATCGTGCTGATTCTGGTGGTAAACGTGACCGCGGCCTTGGGCGCCTTGGCGTTTGGTTTGATCCAAGATCGCCTGGGTTCGGTGCGTACGCTAGCGATGACGCTCGTGGTTTGGATTACCGCCTTGGTGATCGCTTATTTCACCGAAAGCCGCGCGGCGTTTTGGTTGGTGGCGAATCTGGTGGGATTGGCGCTCGGTTCCAGTCAATCGGCGGGACGCGCGCTAGTGGGACAATTTTCTCCACCGCAACGCGCCGCGGAATTTTTCGGTCTTTGGGGTTTGGCGGGAAAATTGGCCGCGGTGGTGGGGCCCTTGGCGTATGGCGCGGTCGCTTATATCTCGCATGGCAATCACCGCTTGGCGCTGTTAACCACCTGTGTTTTTTTCATCGTCGGTTTTTTATTATTGATGACGGTGAATGAGCGCCGCGGCCGCGCGGCGGCGGTGGATGTGAATTAGAAAATTTCTGAAACATGAGTTAAGCAATCCTAGGCGATGATCAAAATAATATTGATCGCTACAGTTATCGTTTTTATATTTTTCTGGCCGCGATTATTGCGCGCTTGCGAGCGCGCCAACGGCGCCAATTGGGGCAACCGCTGGCTTAACCGCTTGGATGGCTTGAACCGGATACTTTGCCGCCGCGTGCATCGTTTAAAACATGCGCCCATCGAATTGCCCGCCACGGGCGGCGTATTGGTGGCGTCCAATCACGTTTCCGGCCTTGATCCCTTATTATTGATCGCCGCCAGTCCGCGTCCCTTGCGGTTTTTAATCGCGCGCGAGGAATACGAGCGCTGGTGGCTGCGCTGGTTGTTTCGCGCCGTCGGTTGCATACCTGTGGAGCGCGAGCGCAATCCGCGCGCGGCTTTGTATGCCGCGCGCCAAGCCCTGGAGCAGGGAGAAGTGGTGGCGCTGTTTCCGCATGGACGCATCCATTTGGATCATCATGAATCGACGCCGTTGAAACGTGGCATCGTGCTGCTGGCGCGCATGACGGGTGTTGCCATTTATCCCTTGCGCATCGAGGGAATCCGCGGACAGGGCATGACCGTGGCGGCGGTGTTTGTGCCCAGCCGGGTACGGATTCACGGTTTTGCGCCCTTGCGTTGTGCCGACCAGTCGCTGGATAGTTGCTTGGAACAACTCTGGGACCTGTTGGCTCCGCCGCACAAACGCGACAACCCCCACCGATCCGCAAAAAAGAGCTAAAAATGATGATTTATTTAAAATCGAATCTTGAAACAAGTAGGGTCTTTCCCCATTTAATTAAGCGACACGATTGCTCAAAATAAGGCAGTTAATCATGCGCATGGACAAATTAACCACGAAGTTTCAGCAAGCACTCGCGGAAGCGCAGAGTCTGGCGCTGGGGCGTGACCATCAATTCATCGAGCCAGTACATTTAATGGCGGCCTTGCTCGATCAAGAAGGCGGCACCACGCGCCACTTATTAACTAAGTCGGACATCAGTAGCGATGCCTTGCGCACTAAGTTATCGCAAGCCATCGACCGCCTTCCGACCGTGGAAGGCACGGGCGGCGACGTGCATGTTTCGAACGATCTCGCCAAGCTACTCAACCTCACCGATAAATACGCGCAAAAGCGCGGCGATCAATATATCTCCAGCGAACTTTTCGTGCTCGCGGCGCTTGACGACAAAGGCGAGCTTGGCCGTCTGCTTAAAGAAGCGGGCGTTTCCAAGAACGGCATCGAAAAAGCCATCGATGCCATGCGCGGCGGACAGAAAGTGGAAGACCCCAGCGCGGAAGAAGGCCGTCAAGCCTTGGAGAAATACACCATCGATCTCACCGAGCGCGCCGAACAAGGCAAGCTCGACCCTGTTATCGGACGCGACGAAGAAATCCGTCACGCGATTCAAGTTTTACAACGCCGCACAAAAAATAATCCGGTGCTGATCGGCGAACCGGGCGTGGGCAAAACCGCGATCGTGGAAGGCTTGGCGCAACGCATCGTCAACGGCGAAGTGCCCGAAGGTTTAAAAAATCGGCGTGTGTTGGCGCTCGACATGGGCTTGCTTATCGCGGGCGCCAAATATCGCGGCGAATTCGAAGAGCGCCTTAAAGCCGTTTTGAAAGATCTCGGCAAGCAAGAAGGCCGCGTTATTTTGTTCATCGATGAACTGCATACCATGGTGGGCGCGGGCAAGGCCGAAGGCGCCATGGACGCGGGCAACATGCTGAAGCCGGCCTTGGCGCGCGGCGAGCTGCATTGCATCGGTGCCACCACGCTGGATGAATACCGCAAGTACATTGAAAAAGACGCGGCGCTGGAGCGGCGTTTTCAGAAAGTGCTGGTCAACGAACCGACGGTGGAAGACACCATCGCCATTCTGCGCGGTTTGAAGGAAAAGTACGAAGTGCATCACGGGGTCGATATCACCGATCCAGCGATCGTGGCCGCGGCCACGTTGTCGCATCGTTACATCACCGATCGTCAATTGCCGGACAAGGCCATCGATCTTATCGATGAAGCAGCGTCGCGCATCCGCATGGAAATCGACTCCAAACCCGAATCCATGGATCGCCTTGAGCGCCGCTTGATTCAACTCAAGATCGAGCGCGAAGCCTTGAAAAAAGAAAACGATGAAGCGTCGAAAAAACGTTTCGCCAATTTGGCGGGCGAGATAGGCAAGCTGGAAAAAGAATACGCCGACTTGGAAGAAGTATGGAAATCCGAGAAGGCATCGGTGCAAGGCGCGGCGCATATTAAGGAGGCGTTGGATCGCGCGCGTCTCGAATTCGAAACCGCGCGCCGCGCGGGCGATTTGGCGCGCATGTCCGAGCTGCAATACGGCCGCATTCCCGAATTGGAAAAACAATTAGTCGCGGCGCAAGCCGCCGAAGGCAAGGAACGTAAATTGCTGCGCAACGCCGTGACCGAAAACGAAGTGGCGGAAGTGGTGTCGCGTTGGACTGGTATTCCCGTGGCCAAAATGATGCAAGGCGAGCGCGATAAATTGCTGCACATGGAAGAAGCCCTGCATCAGCGCGTCATCGGCCAAGATGAAGCGATACGCGCGGTTGCTAATGCCATTCGCCGTTCGCGCGCCGGACTTTCCGATCCGCGCCGTCCTTACGGTTCCTTCCTGTTCCTGGGGCCGACGGGCGTAGGCAAAACCGAATTGACCCGCGCCTTGGCGAATTTTTTGTTCGACAGCGACGAGGCCATGGTGCGTGTCGATATGTCCGAATTCATGGAAAAACATTCGGTGGCGCGACTTATCGGCGCACCTCCCGGGTACGTCGGTTACGAAGAAGGCGGCTATCTCACCGAAGCCGTGCGACGCAAGCCTTATTCGGTGATTTTGCTGGATGAAGTGGAAAAAGCGCATCCGGATGTATTTAACGTTTTATTACAGGTCTTGGACGATGGCCGGCTTACCGACGGTCAAGGTCGCACCGTGGATTTCCGCAACACGGTTATCGTGATGACGTCCAACTTGGGCTCGAATGTGATTCAGGAAATGATACAGTCCGGAACCGATCAGGGCGCTGGTAAAACCACGCGCAAGGACAGCGCCAAGAACCCGAACCACTACGATCAAATAAAACAAGCGGTGATGAATATCGTCGCGACTCATTTCCGCCCCGAATTCATCAATCGCATCGACGATATCGTCGTGTTCCATCCGCTCGGCCGCGAACAGTTGCACCGTATCGCTTCCTTGCAAGTGGAATATCTGCGCGATCGCTTGCGGCTGCGCGAAATGGATCTTAAACTCACGCCGCGCGCCTTGGATAAATTGGCGCAAGCGGGATTCGATCCAGTGTTTGGCGCGCGTCCCTTAAAACGCGCGATTCAACAACATATCGAGAATCCCTTGGCGCAGGAAATTCTGGCGGGCAAGTTTGGCCCGAAAGACATAATTGAAGCGGATGTGGCCGGAGACGAAGTTGTTTTTCGCAAGAAATCCATGACGTCCGAGAAAACCAATGCCGCTTGAATAACAGCGCAAGGATGAACTTTTTGCGGTTTCACCCATCCATGCACATATACAGATATAGGGAAGCTTTGAATAATTACCTTGACCGCCAGGACGCCATGGTCGCCAGGAAAAAAGAGCTTGAATTGAATGATGCTACCTGGCGGTTCAAATGAATAAATCAGAGTTTCCATAAGATACTAAATTTTGATTGGAGAAAAATTACATGTCTTTTGATCGCCGTTCGTTCAAGGTAGGGATCATCGCTGGTGTTTTTTTGATTACGGGTGTGCTCGCGGGGATAGTCTTTAGTTCGCGCTTCGGTTGGTTACCCAGCGCCAATAGTGCTTCCGCCGAACCCGCCACGGTGCCCATAAGCGGCCCGACTCCTCCTAACTATGTTCTCGTGGTCAAAGCGGTGATGCCCGCGGTGGTGAATATCTCGACCACGCGCATGGTGCGTCAAGACGGCGGCGAACAAGGTTCGCCATTTACGGATGATCCTTTCTTTCGTCAATTCTTCGGCGATCAATTCAAACATCAGTTTCAGATGCCACGCGAACGGCGGGAAAATAGCCTCGGTTCGGGTGTTATTGTCTCTGCCGACGGTTTCATCATCACCAACAACCACGTGATTGCCAAAGCCGATGAAATCAAAGTGGTGTTGAATGACAAGCGCGAGTTCACTGGCAAAGTCATCGGCACCGACCCCAAAAGCGATATCGCCGTGATTAAAATCGACGGCAAAAATTTGCCCACCATCCCCTGGGGCGATTCCGACAAGTTGGAAGTAGGTGAATACGTTTTGGCTATCGGCAATCCCTTCGGACTTAATCAAACCGTCACGCAAGGCATCGTCAGCGCGGTGGGGCGCGCCAACGTCGGTATCGCCGATTACGAAGACTTCATTCAAACCGACGCCGCCATCAACCCGGGTAATTCTGGCGGCGCGCTGGTGAACGTGCGCGGTCAATTGGTCGGTATCAACACCGCAATTTTTTCGCGCTCGGGCGGTTACATGGGCATTGGTTTCGCGGTGCCGAGCAACATGACGCGCGCTGTCATGGACAGCTTGCGCAAGGATGGCAAGGTGGTGCGCGGTTGGCTCGGAGTTTCCATTCAAGAAGTCACGTTGGAGTTGGCGAAACAATTTGGCCTGAAAGAAAGCAAGGGTGCGCTGGTGAGCGAAGTCATCGCGGGCAGTCCAGCCGCGACCGCTGGCATCCAGAGCGGCGATATCATTATGTCATTCAATGGCCGCGAGGTGGCCAACCCCAGCTTGCTACGCAACATGGTGGCGCAGACCGTGGTGGGTAAAACCGTGAAGGTCGAGTTGCTGCGCGATAAAAAACTCATGGCGCTCGACGTGCACATTTCCGAGCAACCCAAGGACATTGCGCAACCGGAGGGCGAAAGCGCTCAAACACCAGCGGATAATTCGGTGTTGTCGGGCATGGAAGTGCGCAACCTTACCCCGGATATCGCGCGTCAATTGGGCTTGCCGCCAGGCACCGCGGGCGTGGTGATCGCCGGACTCGAACCTGGCAGCGCCGCCGAAGCCGCCGGGCTGCAACCGGGTGATATCATCATGGAAATCAATCGCAAACCGGTGCGCAATCTGGGCGATTTCAAAAGCGCGGTCAGCAAGCTTTCCAAGAAGGACAGTACTTTATTTTTAATCAACCGCAACGGGCGTAAATTGTTTCTTACTATTAAGCCCTAAAAGTTAGAACTTATCTCAGAGATTATTTAATGAGCGTTTGGGTTTCGCGCAGCGAAACCCAAACGCTGTTTTTAAAATTCCCGTTGTCCCCAACCGAGCACCGCAGCGAAGCCGGGAGCTTTTAAGCGAGCCCCTGTTCGAGCCCGAATCGCGTTTTTCGCGATCGGCGAGTTGGCGAGCGCCCGGCTTCGTGAGGAGCGCAGGGAACCGCGCGTATTTAGCGCGGTTGGGGACCCCGGGCGTGCTTTCTTTTGGTTTCTTTTCTTTGCACGAGCAAAGAAAAGAAACCCTGGGTGCAGGGGCGGAGCACCCGCTATTAGCGGTTGAACGCGAGCGAAGCTCGCTGGACATAATATTCGGTGCGCTGCTCAGTACATCCTGTGGAATCTATTTTGTTTGAATCAAAGTTTATCCAGTCGCAACCGTTCGCACCAACTTTCAATCGCCTCGCGCACCTGCAGCGGGCTCTCCGTCAACGGCCAATGATAAGCATTGAGCGCGACAATTTCCGTGCGTGGGTGGGCAGCGAGTATTTGACGCGTCTTAACCGGATCGGTATAGGTCATCGCCGATGAAAGCAGCGCCAAGATCGGCGCGGGGATGGAAGTCAGGGATGGTAGCGGACGGATGATTTCAATGAGTTCCTGCAGAAAGCTGGAGCTAGGGAAATATTTCAGATCTTCCCAAGGCGAAGAATAAAGATCGAGCATTTCTTGTTGTTTGCCGACATTTAAAAAATTGGCGCGCGTGATTTCGTCCAATTTGCGTAGATCACGATTGGGGATCAGTTTTCGGCGCAATCCCAGAAAATTCAACAGACGAATTAGCGTCGCAAATCCTTGGGCCGGCGAACGTAATAAACTGAAGCGCCGCATCTTACCGCGCAAGGCTTGGGAAAATACCGGATCGATTAACACCACTCCGCGAATGCGCGTGGGATGACGCGCGGCGAATTGCACCGCCACTTGCGCGCCCAAGCTATGCCCGACGAGCACGGCTTGATCGTAGCCCTCGGCATCCAAGATCGCGCGCAAATCATCGCACCACCGATCCATGCTAAGCCGGCCGCGCCAAAACGATTCGCCGTGACCGCGTAAATCCAATCGTAAAATGTCCCAATGTTCTTTTAATTTGGTGTGTTCCAAGAATTCCGACCAGCGCGTCATGTTGCTGGCCATGCCGTGCAATAACACGATTAACGGTTTGGATGCCGTGGGTTCGCGAAATAGACGATAGCTCAGTGTGGCGCCATCGGCGGTGTGTAACAGGCAGGAATTTTCCATCAACGCGCAGGATAATGGCCCAGGCGAATTTTCGCCACATCGGCGGTAAAAATATTTTTCTAATGCTTTTTGCCGAATAAATCCTCTATAAAACAATCGTGACGAGAATGCTTGACGAATAGCACGCGGCTCGTGATAAATTGCCGTCCCATGAGTTGCTCTTATCGCTGCACCACGGCTGTTTCCATTTCCGAAGTTGAACCTCATCTGGCGGCTTGGCATGATTTGATGTCGCGCACGCTGGAAGACAACTTTTATCTTTCTCCTGACTTCATCTGCGCGGTATTGCGCCGCTACGTCACCAAGCATCGCCCGCTTATTGTTTTTGTTTATCGGGTTGACGGTCTAAATGAAAAGCTGGTGGCGGTCGCGTCTTTTTCCTTATGCCGGCCCACCTTGCGCATGCCATTGCCAGTGCTGGCGGGGATGGTTAGTCCGCATGGTTTTCTTTCCCATCCCTTGCTCGATCGTCATGACGCGCCTGGCGCGCTGCAGACGCTGAGTGAATGGCTGGTGCGGCCGGAACATCCTTGGCGTTTGGTGTTTTTCTACGGGATTTCGGCGACGTCGCCTTTTTTACCGCGACTGGAAACGCAGCTGACGCAACAAAAGGTGGCATTTAAGTCCAAGCGCATGTTCATGCGACCGATGCTTAGCCGTTATGAAAACTTTGACGTCTATTTAACGGCGCTGTCGCCGGCGCGGCGGAAAAATTTTCGACGCCGTTGGCAACAACTGGAAGCCGCTGGCCGCGTTGAGATTGTCCTGCATCGAAATCTCGATCAATCGCCGCAGGTGGCGGAAAATTTCATGCATCTTGAAAAACAGGGCTGGAAGGGGATTCGCGGCACCGCGCTGGCTTGCCAACCCGCCGACGCTGAATTTTTTCGCGATCTCGTCGACAGTAGCGCCGCGGATAATAAATTATTTTTTGTCGAGCTGAAGCTAGACGGCCGTGTTATCGCCATGACGACGAATTTCGTGTCTGGACACACTTTGTTCGCTTTTAAAATTGCCTACGATCCCCATTTCGAATCCTATTCGCCAGGGATATTAGCCGAAATTCAAACCGTCAAATTATTTCACGAAACATCGGGCTTAACGAAGGGCGAGGGCGGCGCAACCGGAGATTCTTATTTGCGTTCCTATTGGCGTGATTTGACGCCGATGCAGGGATTGTATATCGCCATGCCGCAGCGTGTATCGCATGCTTATTTGTCGCTGGTGTCCGCGGTTTGGAGCATCAAAAGCGCGTATCGCCATATTACCGAAAGAGCTTCCAAATTGTTTTGCGCCAATATTTTCCTCGATAGTTTTTCTTCGGCGAACGAGATCGTGCTGGCCTATAGCCAGCTGGCATGATCCAGCATTCATTGCCGATCGACGAAGCCTTGCCCGCGTTGCGCGCCGCGCTCGCGGCGCATCGGGCGGTGGTGTTGCAAGCTCCGCCCGGCGCGGGAAAAACCACCCAAGTTCCATTGGCCTTGTTGAACGAAGCTTGGCTCGGCGGCCGTTCTATTTTAATGCTCGAACCGCGGCGCTTGGCGGCGCGCGCCGCGTGCGCGCGCATGGCGCAGTTGCTGGATGAATCGCCCGGGCAAACGGTGGGCTATCGCATCCGTTTCGACTCCAAGGTATCCGCCAACACGCGCATCGAAGTGTTGACCGAAGGCATCCTCACGCGCCGCCTGCAAACCGATCCCGAATTAAAAAATGTCGGTTTGGTCATATTCGATGAATTTCATGAGCGGCATTTGCACGCCGATTTGGCGCTGGCGCTGAGTTTGGATAGCCAGAAAATTTTGCGTGAAGATTTAAAAATTTTAGTGATGTCCGCCACCTTGGATGGCAAGGCCATCGCGCAGCTTCTGGATGACGCACCCATCATCGCCAGTCATGGTCGCAGCTATCCAGTGGAAGCGCGCTATCTCGCGCGCGATCCCGACGGCCTGATACCGCCCGTGGTTAGCGAAACCATACTCAAGGCGATCGCCGCCGATCCAGGCGATGTACTAGCTTTTCTTCCAGGCGCCTGGGAAATTCGACGCACGCAGGATTTACTCAGCGCCAAACTCGCTGCGGAAGTAGATGTGTTTCCGCTCTATGGCGATCTGAGTTGGGAGGCGCAAGACCGCGCGCTGCGGCCGACGGGTCGGCGCAAGATCGTGCTGGCCACGCCGATTGCCGAAACCAGTTTGACGATCGAAGGTATTCGCGTGGTGGTGGATTCGGGATACGCGCGCGTTCCGCAGTTCGACGCCAAATCCGGTTTGTCGCGCTTAACCACGGCGCGCATCTCGCGCGCTTCGAGCGAGCAACGCGCGGGTCGCGCTGGCCGTTTAGCGGCGGGCGTGTGCTATCGGTTGTGGAGCGAAACCACGCAGCGCGGTTTGATTCCCTACACCACGCCAGAAATACGCAGCGCTGATTTGGCGCCGTTGGCGCTCGAGCTCGCCGCTTGGGGAATTACCGAGGCCTATACTTTACGCTGGCTCGATCCACCGCCCGCCAGCGCGTTCAATCAAGCGCGTGAATTACTCATCGAGCTCGATGCCTTGGACGCCGACGGCCACATCACCGAAACCGGCCGCGCCATGGTGCGCTTGCCCTTGCATCCACGCCTAGCGCACATGCTGCATGCTGCGGAACGCATCGGCCTCGGCGCCTTGGCCTGCGACATCGCCGCTCTGATTTCAGAGCGAGATATTTTACAAGGCGGCCAACGCCGCTCCGTCGATTTCACGCAACGGCTCGAAGCCTTGTGGGCGTTTCGCGCGCACGGACGCCAAGGCGCCGAGCGCCACGGCGCGGATGCCGCGGCTTGCGCGCGCGTGCAACAGGCCACGCAACAATTTCACCGCTTGCTAGCCTCCACCGATACGGTGAAAGCGGCTGATATCGGACGCGTCGGGGTGTTATTGGTCTTGGCTTATCCTGATCGCGTGGCGCAAGCGCGCGCGCCAGGCGAGCTGCGTTATCTGTTGGCGTCGGGGCGCGGCGCGCGCTTGCCCGAGTTTGAAATCGCCATACGCCATCCTTATTTGGTGGCAGCCAGTCTCGACGCGGGCGATACCGAGGGATTGATTTATCTCGCGGCGCCCGTCGATGAAGACGATCTGCGCCGCTATTTGCCCACGCATCTACGCGAAGAAGAAAGCGTTTATTGGGATATTCAGCAACAACAAGTAATCGCTTGCCGCGAACAACGTTTTGCCGCGCTGGTGCTCGCTAGCAAAGCCTTGAAACAAGCGGATCCCGATAAAATACGCGCCGCCATGTTGGAAGGTATCCGCCGTTTGGGCATTGAAACTCTGCCGTGGACAAACGCGGCACGTGAATGGCAGGCGCGCGTTCTGTCGTTGCGCCATTGGTTGGCCGATGAAAATTGGCCGGATGTGTCCGACGCCGCGCTCTTGGCTACGCTGGAAGAATGGCTCGCGCCTTATCTCGATGGCATGATGCGGCGCGATCATTTAGCGCGTTTAGATTTAACCGCCATTCTTAAATCACGACTCGATTGGGAAACAAGTCGCCGCTTGGAAGAAGGCGCGCCGACGCATCTCACGGTGCCAAGCGGTTCGCAGCGCTCCTTGGAATATCGTCCGGGCGATTCGCCCGTGCTCAAGGTGAAGTTGCAAGAAATGTTCGGCCAGGCCGATACGCCGCGCGTCGCTTGGGGCCGCGTGCCAGTAACTTTGCATTTGCTTTCTCCCGCGCAGCGACCGATACAAGTTACGCAAGATTTGCGTGGTTTTTGGGAGCGCACTTATAACGAAGTGAAAAAAGAATTAAAAGGCCGTTATCCTAAACATCCTTGGCCGGACGACCCCTGGAACGCCACGCCCACGGCGCGCGCTCGCAAGCGCTTATCTCAATGAACGCCAGTAAACCGGTTTTACTCTCGGTGATCGAACTCGGCGGTTATCCTAATTTCGCGCCCGTGTATCAACGGCTAGGTTACGCGGTGGAGAGCGTGTCTTCGGTGCGCAAGGCGCTGAGCCTGATGAAAAAAATTAATCCGCAGGTGATTGTCGCTGAATTTAATTTTCAATCTGATTTTCGTGACCGCACCAGTAGTCTTGAATCTTTATTGGCGGTGGTGCAACGAACATCCAATACCAAAGTGATTATCTTTTATGAAAAAGATCATTCTCATCAATTAGTCAAACTCACCGCGCGTTTTCCGGTGCACGAAACGCTCGCGTTTCCGGTGGAAACGACGCAGCTCGAAGCCAGCTTGCAGCGGGCAAAGACCGCTTAATATCACGCGATTTTGGCGAGTACTTGTCGTGCTTGTTTAACTAGGTATAGAGTCATCCACGTCGTTTTCCGAAGTTTCAGCCACGCGTTTCCATTGTCGTTTGTAGTACCGCGGCATCACCACGAATAAACAATCACAAGGAGGCGGTTATGAATCTTCCTGTTTCGTTTTCTTCCGACTACCAGCAAGCCATGGGGCGCTTGCTGGTGCTTTACACGCAAATCGACCGCTTGATCATGGAGATCTGCGCGCAACGTTTGCCCGAGGCGCCAAACGAAGAAGCGCAATTGGCGCTGGCCAAGCAGGTCGGTGATGAAAGCCGCCACGTCTCCATCCAGCGCGCATGGATGCGCGATTTCGGCGCCGATCCAACGCCGTTGATTACTCCCGAGCAAGAACAGTTAATCCGCGAGCATTTCCAGTCCTTGCCATGGATGGATTTTCTAGTCGATTTGTATTTATGCGTGGAAGCTTTGGGCAGCGAGGCCGTGGAGCGTATTGTGCCGTTGGTGGATCTAGGCACGCGCGAATCCTTGCGCATCCCGCTCACCGATGAGCTCGATCATGTCGACTTTGGTCTTAGACAAATTAAGAAAGAACTGGCGCGCATGTCGGCGATGGAGCGGCAGGTTTTTATAAATCAATTGCCTGTGCGCATCGAGTCCCTCACCAAAGCCTTTCATGGATTTGGCATTCCCGAGCGGCAAATGTTCGAGGCGGTGGGCGCCGATTACGATCGCCTTTGTTTTTTGTTGGAACAACGTCAAAAAGAATTGATCGCCGATTTAATCGACGCCAGTCAGTGTTTTTCCAAAACAACGTCTTCTGTTTCAACCGCAATGGCTTGAATTCTTGAGCGGAAACCGACTGAGCGTGGGTCGATGCCGATAAGCGGCGTCTGTATAAATATTCTTGGCAAGATCAACTCTTATAGAATTGCCGCGTCCCATTGTGGGATAGTTTAAAAACATTCGGCGTGTGCATTAATTGCGCGCATACAGAGGAGATCAATCATTATGTCCGACACTAATAATACCCAATCCCCCATCGTCAAGGTCGCCGCCGTCGCCGTCATCGTATTCGCCATTGCTGGCATCGGTGTCATGACGGGCATCATTCCCACCGCGATGTCGGCGAAAGAAACCGCCAAGGCATGCACCGATTGTGGCGTCATTGAATCTATTCGCCTGGTCGAACAAAAAGGCCAAGGCTCGGGAGCTGGCGCCGTGACGGGTGGCATTGTCGGTGCGGTGGTTGGCAACCAAATCGGTCAAGGCCGCGGCAAAGACTTGGCCACGGTGGCGGGAGCGGCGGGCGGCGCTTATGCGGGAAATGAAATTGAAAAGAACATGAAGAAGACCACGCATTTGCAAATCACCGTGCGCATGAATGATGGTGGCATGCGTACTTTCACGCGTTCGCACGATGCTGGATTCAAATCGGGAGACAACGTAAGAGTCGTCAACGGCAATCTTATAAAGGCTTAACGATAAACTGCGCCAAGAGAACATGGGTTTCTCTTGGCGCGGTGTCTTAGCACGCTCATTCCTGCGGCTCGTAACCTAAGTTAGGCGACAGCCAGCGTTCCATGGTCGCTATATCGATGTTCTTGCGCCGCGCATAATCTTCCATCTGATCTTTCGCCAAACTGCCCACGGCGAAATAACGCGCCTCCGGATGGGAAAAATAAAAACCACTCACGGCCGCGGCCGGCCACATGGCGAAACTTTCTGTGAGCTTAACCCCCGTGTTTTTTGTCGCGTCGATCAAGCTAAATAGCAGCGCCTTCTCCGTGTGATCCGGACAAGCGGGGTAGCCTGGCGCTGGACGAATACCTTGATACTCTTCGCGGATCAGCGCGTCGTTGTCGAGTTTTTCCGCGGAAGCATGCGCCCAAAATTCCTTGCGCACGCGCTCATGCAGCCGTTCGGCGAAGGCTTCGGCCAAGCGATCCGCCAGCGCCTTGGCCATGATAGCGCTGTAATCGTCGTGTTCCTTTTCGAATTTTTTAGCTAACTCATCGGCGCCATGAATGCTGACGGCAAAACCGCCGATGTAGTCTTTAAGGCCGCTTGATTTCGGCGCGACGAAATCGGCCAGCGCGCGATTCGGACGGCCTGGCGGTTTTTCATCTTGCTGACGCAGCGTGTGTAGCACCGTCAATGTTTTGGCGCGCGTTTCGTCGGCGTACACCTCTATATCGTCTTCGTTAACGCTGTTCGCGTGAAACAAACCGATGACGCCTTTGGCGGTGAACCAGCGTCCGTCGATAATGCGCTTCAACATCGCTTGCGCGTCGTTGAATAGTTTGGTCGCTTCCTGGCCGGATTTTTCGTCCGTCAAGATATCCGGATAACGGCCTTTCATTTCCCAAGTAATGAAGAATGGCGTCCAATCGATATAAGACAGCAATTCCGTCAACGGATAATTGTTGAACAGGCTAACGCCAGTTTTGCGCGGCGCGGGCGGCGTGTATTGCGTCCATTCGATTTTGGTTTTATTGGCGCGCGCATCGGCGAGCGACAGCAGGCGCACGCCGGATTTCTTGCCTTGATGGCGCGCGCGCACTTCGTCGTATTCGGCTTTGATTTTGTCGACAAAATCCGTTTTGAGATTGGTCGAAAGCAAATTCGACACCACGCCCACGCCACGCGAAGCGTCCTTGACCCAAACCACGGGCGCGGCGAAATGCGGCGCGATTTTCACCGCGGTGTGCACGCGCGAGGTGGTGGCGCCGCCGATCAGCAGCGGAATCTTGAAATCTTGGCGCTGCATTTCCTTGGCGACATGCGCCATCTCATCGAGCGAGGGCGTGATCAGGCCGGACAGGCCGATGACATCGACTTTTTCTTTTTTAGCTGTTTCGAGAATTTTGGCGGCGGGCACCATCACACCAAGATCGATGACTTCATAATTGTTGCAAGCCAACACCACGCCCACGATATTTTTTCCAATATCGTGCACGTCGCCTTTGACAGTGGCCATGAGTATCTTGCCCTTGGCCTTGGCGTCGCTGGATTTTTCCGCCTCGATGAATGGAATGAGATAAGCCACGGCTTTTTTCATAACGCGCGCGCTTTTCACCACCTGCGGTAGAAACATTTTTCCGGCGCCGAATAAATCGCCGACCACGCCCATGCCGTCCATCAACGGACCTTCGATCACTTGGATGGGGCGCGCATGTAGCTTGCGCGCTTCCTCGGTATCTTGTTCGATGAATTCATCGACGCCTTGCACCAGTGCGTGTTTCATGCGCTCCGTTACTGGCGCGTCGCGCCAGGCCAGATCTTGAGTTTTAGCTTTGCCGCCTTCACCGGCAAATTGCGCGGCGATTTCGAGCAGCCGTTCGGTCGCGTCCGCGCGTCGATTGAGAATCACGTCTTCCACGCGTTCGCGCAGTTGTGGAGGGATTTCTTCGTAGACCGCTAACTGACCCGCGTTAACGATGCCCATGTCCATGCCCGCTTTAATCGCGTGGTACAAAAACACCGAATGAATCGCCTCGCGCACCGCGTTGTTGCCGCGGAACGAAAACGAAACGTTGGACACGCCGCCCGAGATCAGCGCGTAAGGCAGCTGCTGTTTAATCGCGCGCGTGGCTTCGATAAAATCCACGGCGTAGTTGTTATGTTCCTCGATGCCAGTCGCGATCGCGAAAATATTCGGATCGAAGATGATGTCTTGCGCGGGAAAACCCACTTGCACGGTAAGTAGGCGATACGAACGCGCGCAAATCTCGACCTTGCGGGCGAGCGTGTCGGCCTGACCTTTTTCGTCAAAGGCCATGACCACGACAGCGGCGCCATAGCGGCGCACCTCGCGCGCTTGCTCGATGAATTTGGCTTCGCCTTCCTTGAGGCTGATCGAATTCACCACGGGTTTTCCTTGCACACACTTCAAACCCGCTTCGATCACGCTCCACTTGGAAGAGTCGATCATGGTCGGCACGCGCGCAATTTCGGGCTCGGAGGCGATCAGGCTCAAGTATTGCGCCATGGCTTTTTCGCCATCGAGCATGGCTTCGTCCATGTTAACGTCCACCATTTGCGCGCCGTTTAAAACTTGCTGACGCGCGACATCGACGGCTTTTTCATATTCGTTATTCAAGATAAGTTTTTTGAAAACTGCCGAACCGGTGACATTGGTGCGTTCGCCCACATTAACGAACATGGTTTGCGCGCCGATATTAAGCGGCTCGAGTCCCGCCAATCGGCACTCTGGTTCAATTTTCGGCAGCGTGCGTGGACGAATGTGACGCACGGTTTCGGCGATCGCTTTGATGTGCGCGGGCGTGGTGCCGCAGCAGCCGCCAACGATATTGAGGAAGCTGGATTCCGCCCAATTCTTCATGTGCAGCGCCATGAATTCAGGCGAATCGTCGTAACCGCCAAAGGCGTTGGGCAATCCCGCGTTGGGATGACAACTGACGTGCACGTGCGCCACGCGCGCCAATTCTTCCACGTATTGACGCAATTGCTCCGCGCCCAAGGCGCAATTAAGCCCGACGCTTAAGGGACGCGCGTGCGCGATGGAATTAAAAAAAGCTTCAGTGGTTTGGCCGGACAAGGTGCGGCCGCTGGCGTCGGTGATGGTGCCCGAGATCATGATCGGCACGCGAATCTTGTGCGCTTCGAAATATTTATCGATGGCATACAGCGCGGCTTTACAATTGAGCGTATCGAAGACGGTCTCAACCAATAGCAAATCGGCGCCACCGTCGAGCAGACCGCGTATGCATTCGGTGTAAGCAGTAACGAGTTCGTCGAAACTAATATTGCGAAAACCAGGATTGTTCACGTCCGGCGAAATCGAAGCGGTGCGGTTCGTGGGTCCGAGCACGCCCGCGACAAAGCGTGGACGCGCATCCTCTTTGTGTTCGTATTCATCGGCCACGGCGCGCGCCAAACGCGCGCCTTCGCGGTTCAATTCGTAAGCCAATTCTTCCATGCGATAATCGGCCATGGAGATGGATTGCGAATTAAACGTGTTGGTTTCCAGGATATCGGCGCCAGCCTCGAGGTAGGCCGCGTGGATGTCGCGGATAATTTTTGGCTGCGTCAGCGTGAGCAGATCGTTGTTGCCCTTGAGGTCGTGCGCCCACTTGGCAAAACGTTCGCCGCGGTAATCTTTTTCGCCGAGCTTATAGCGCTGGATCATGGTGCCCATGGCACCGTCCAGAATCAGGATGCGTTCTGTGAGAAGGGCTTCAAGCCGCGCCAGACGCTGGCGTCGGGCGTTGTCGGGAACAACGTAGTGGGATGCGGACATTCGTTAGCATATAGCGCATAAAAGTTGGCGTGCAGTGTACCGGAAACTAAAAGCGAATGCTTGAAACGACAATCCCCGCGCGCGGCGGGGATTGGCGACAGCCAGAAAAATATCCGGCTTAAGCAGCTTTGTTACCGTACTTAGCTTTGGCTTGGCGCGCGGCCTTGGCTTCTTGCGGAGAGTAGGCGCGGCCCGACCACAGCATGGTGTAGGCGATCTCTTCGTTGCCGTTCTCGCATAGCTCCAACACTTTTTGGAAAAGCGGTTGGAAGGTTTTGCTGCGATGCGATTGTTCGTGCTCCTCGAACGAGCGCCAGAAGGTGACAATCAAGGCTTCTTTGTCTTTCAACGGGCTCGTGACCGCTTGGCCGATGGTCGAGCCTTCGTTGGAGATGGATCCCGTATTCAGAGCCACGAAACCGCCGACAAAGCCGGTGTCGGAATGATAGGTTTTTACGTTTTCGCATAACATCGCCACGCGTTCTTGCAGATCGTCGACGGTATATCCGGGTTTCAATATAACCCGGTTGACGGTAACGATTCCGTCCGATGAGAAACCATGAATGAGTTCAGCCATTGCTAGCCTCCAAATTTAAATTAAATGATCCGTCATCCATCATGGGTTAAGAATCAACGATTCAAAAATGGCAGCCGTCCTTTGCGCCAATACCTTACTGATTTAGTCAACTAATGAGGGTATAAAGTTCTATTTCAAGAGAGAGCAAGATTTGGACCAAAAAAACCGTGGAAAACGAGGGTTATGAAGGAAATTTTAGCTGTCGATGGAGCGTGAGCTGAGACTAAGTTGCAGAATGCGTTGAATAAAATCTTCGTAGCTTAAGCCGGATTTGATGGCCGAAAGAGTGCAATCTTCGTCTGAGGCGATACCCGGGTTGGGGTTGGCTTCCAGCACATAGATTTGTCCCTCGGAGGTAAGGCGCAAATCAATGCGTCCATAGCCATGCATGTCGAGCAGGTGATAGACGCGTTTGCATAAGTGGCCGATGCGCTCGACCATGCCATTTGGCAGATTGCGCGCGAATTGATATTCGATTTTCCAGCGCTCGCGGTATTTTTCGTCCCACTTTACTTTGTAGGTCGCCATGCGCGGCATGCCCGGTTCGACGCTATCGAACACCAATTCGCGAATGGGCAATACCTCCAGTTTATTGTTGCCCAGAATCGTTACGTAGAGCTCGCGCCCATCAATGTATTCCTCGGCGATGGCGTCGCCTTGCAATTTTTCGTGAATCAGCGCCACACGTTCGCGCAACTGCGCTTCATTTTCCACGTACGAAGCTTGGGCAATGCCCACCGAGCCTTCTTCCATTAATGATTTGACGATCAGGGGAAATTTGAATTTGCGCAGCCGGCCGATTTTTTTTCCGTGGGGAAAAACCACGAAGTGCGGCGTGCTGATGCGATGAAAAGTCAGAATCATTTTGGTGAGCGCTTTGTCGCGCGCTAACAACAAACCGCGTGGACTGCATCCGGTGTAAGGCAAGCGCAGCATTTCAAAAAAGCTCACCACGTAATAATCGAGCGCGCTGTTGCCCGCGAAATCCTCCAGCAGATTAAAAGCGATGTGTGGTTTCCATTCTTCGACGGTTTTGCGAATCGGCGCCAAATCGTCATATACGCCGACTACTTGTACTTCATGGCCTAAGTTCAGCAAGGCGTTTTTGACGTCGAACTCGGTGCGGTATTTTTCCATGCGCGGGTCGTTTTTGTCGCGCAAGTCGTCTGGCGGCACCAGCGAGTAATGCACCAGTAGCATGACGCGCCGTTTGTTCATATGGCCAAGCGCGAAGTGCCGCTGCGCAGCGAACCCATGTAGAGCATGACGAGCGAGGCGATCAGCGCGATTTTGGCTTGCTCGTGATCGCGCGCGGCGTGCAAATTCATTTCCTCACAATGGCGAATCATGTCTTCGATGGTGAGGTGAATGCGATAACGCGAATCCGAGGTCCAGCGCGCCACGGTATTGATCGCTTCGCGCCGCAGTCGGCGAATAAAATGTGCCGCGGTTTCCTGCTTATTGCCTCCGACGGCGGGAAAAATTTGCCGCAGTTGCTGTTCGTGGAAACGCGGCAGGCCGAGCTGCAGCCGCGTTTGTTTTTCGGCGTAGTATTCGCGCAGCGTGATGCGCAACGTACTAATCGAATCCACTTGTTTTTTGCTGCGCACGGGCGGTGTTGCGCCAACGATTTCTTTCATGAGTTCGTCGACATAGTTAAGTTTTTTAATCGCTGGCCAGTCACGGTAGTTTTCGCGCCAGCGCGAGTTTGGGTCCAACCACACGGAAAAAGTTTCGGCCCAATCTTCCGCGGGGTGACTTTGCGCGTACCAATGGTCCAGATGCAGTACATAGTTGCGGCTATAAGGCCGTGGCAAATAACTTTCGGGATAAGCCTTGCTGGCGCGGCCGAAGCGGCGGCGCCAGCTTTGCTTAAGGTGCAGGCGATAAGCGTTAGCGAGCGCATGCGCGGTTTCGTGGCGCAAAAGTTTGGCGCGCGCTTCGGTGCTGTTGCCGTCGATTTCGAGCATGTAGGCTTTTTCTAGACGCGTTAGCCGTGGATGCACTAGATAAAATGGAATGGCGAATCCGGGAACGCCGTCTGGGCAAAACCAACAATCCGAAAGCCAGCAATGCGGCCGGAAATTGATACCGCGGTCTTCAAGCTCGCGATAAAGAGCTTCGATTTCTCTTAGCAGTTTGCTGCCGGTCAGCGTGAGACCGAAGTCGCACAAATGAGTATCGAGTAAACGGTCATCCGACCAGCGCGTCCACGATATCATCGGTCGGCTGGATGTTTTTTTGCGCCGCGCGCGTTTTTTGGATTTTCGAGAAGCGATGTCGGTCTCCTTTATTTATATTTGTTCTAATAGATAGGTGTAACACGATAACCGGCTTTCTCAAGCAGATTCAATAAGCCCGCGTCGCCCGGCAAATGCGCCGCGCCCACGGCGATAAAAGCCTGGCCTTGCTTAAGCAGCGGCGTCATGCGCTCGAGCATGCGCGTATTGCGCGTGGTCAATAAGCGGTCCATGACTTTTTGATACATGACGTCGTTGTCCGGCTCGTGCTTTTCGCTAATCTCGAGCAAACCTTTTAGGTCGCGTGCTAGATAAGCCTTGATGAGTTTTTCAAAAGCTTTATCGAAATCTTGATAATCGCGCAAGGTTTCTTGCAGCAACAAGGTTTGATCGGACAAAGGCAGTTCGTTGAAAACCGCGATTTGTTCTTGAATGGTCTCAAGCCCCCTGATCGGTTTATTTTGTTGCGCCGCCCGCGTTTCCAGCATGAGATCGAGATATTGCCCGGTTTTCGGCGGCGGCATGGACAACATCATCATCACCGCCCAGGGTTTTTGTTTTTCCACGCCTAGGGTGGGCAAGCCATGCTTAGTCAGTGTTTGCAGTACATCGGTGTAGAGTTTTTTACCGATGACTTGTTCCAGGGTTGTCCCGTCGTTGAAATACATGGCTTGCGCCATTTGCACCAAGCCATCGCCGTCGATCAGCGCTTCCATGGCGAAGCGGCTCGAATCGTTCAGAGATTTGGCGACGATCTCGGGCAAGGCAAGCACGCGCGCGTCGTCGGAATGAATCGTTCCAAAAAGGAAACTCGGCGGCGCATTTTGGGTCTCAATTTTCCACAGGACGCCTTTGGTGAATTTGGTGCTGGCGCTTGATTTAAGGCGCGCGTTCGCCGATCGACTACTATTATCGTTATTCGCCGCCAACGCGGCGCCGAAGCCGAGCCACAAGGCGCAAACGCCAGCGAGAAAATATTTAAGATAGATAAACATGCCAGTTCTAGACTGACGAGAGGCCGGTCGCGGAAAACGAGCGCTTGGCATGATGGTGTCAGGAAGGAAGCCCGATGACCATGCCTACAAGAATATAATAGGAATGCGAATGCGCCAAATTTGTTTTCTTGCCTTGATGTTGGTCGTTTCTAACGCACTAGCCGATGAGGCGCCAGGCTGGGAGTTAGGTTTGGGCGTCGCGTCGCTAACCATTCCTGACTATCGTGGCGCGGCCGGACATCGACAATATCTGCTGCCGCTTCCTTATATTCATTATCGTGGCGCCGTTTTTCAAATTGACCGCAGCGGCGCCCATGGCGATTTGTTTCGCTCGGATCGCGTGAAACTCGATATCAGCGTAAACGCTGGTCCTCCCGCGAAAAGCCGTAAAAGCGATGCACGCACGGACATGCCAGATATTGATCCCACTGTTGAAGCCGGACCTTCATTGCAAATTTTTCTGGGGCAAGATCCCGTTAACAATAAACGTTGGTCATTGCTGTTGCCGTTGCGTGCGGCAGCGGCGACGGATTTCTCGCACGTGCAGCGCATCGGTTGGATATTTTCACCAACCCTGCATTACGCCACGCCCAATATCGCCAAGCAATGGGATTTTAGCGCCTCCATCGGTCCGTTGTACGCCACGGAGGATTACCACGATTATTATTATGAGGTAGCACCCGCTTTTGCCACAGTCTCGCGTCCAGCTTACAACGCACGCGCGGGTTACAGCGGCAGCCGTATAACGCTCACTACCGGACGGCGATATTCTAAATATTGGGTCGGTGCTTTTGCGCGCTATGATAATCTGCGCGGCGCGGTATTCGAGGACAGCCCCCTGGTGAAAAAGAAAGATTCTTTCATGGCTGGTATCGGCATTGCTTGGATTCTGACAAAGTCGCGATCTCAACCCTAGCGTCTTTGGATTTTTTAAAATCGCTCTTCCTGCTGGAAAGGGGATTTATCTTGAGTATTTCTAGTTGTTCCCACCGTTGGTTTGCCGGTAACATGCGAACATGTCTGGCAATACCATCGGCAAGTTGTTTACCGTCACCACCGCGGGTGAGTCCCACGGCGCGGCCTATGTCGCCATCGTCGACGGCTGCCCGCCAGGCATGGCGCTTTCCGAAACCGACCTCCAACCTGATTTGGATCGGCGCAAACCCGGTCAATCGCGGCACACGACTCAGCGGCGCGAAGCCGACGAAGTAAAAATTCTCTCGGGTGTTTTCGAAGGTAAAACCACGGGAACGCCCATCGGCCTGTTGATCCAAAACACCGACCAGCGCCCGCAAGATTATTCAAAAATTCTCGGCCGCTTCCGCCCTGGCCACGCCGATTACACCTATCAGCAAAAATACGGCGTGCGCGATTATCGCGGCGGCGGACGCTCATCGGCGCGCGAAACTTCCATGCGCGTGGCCGCGGGCGCCATTGCCAAAAAATATTTGCACGAACGCTATGGCGTCAATATTCGCGGTTACCTGGCGCAGCTCGGACCGATCAAGCTTGAGCTTAAAGATTGGAACGAAATCGAGCGCAACGATTTTTTCTGCCCCGATGCCTCCAAGGTGACTGAGCTTGAGAATTATATGGATGCCTTGCGCAAAGAAGGCAATTCCATCGGCGCGCGCATCAACGTCGTGGCGCAACGCGTGCCCGTGGGCTTGGGCGAACCCGTGTTCGACCGCCTCGACGCCGATATCGCCTACGCCATGATGAGCATCAACGCCGTCAAAGGCATCGAGATCGGCGCCGGCTTTCGCGCCATCGAACAAAAAGGCACCGAGCACCGCGATGAAATTACGCCGCAAGGTTTTCTTTCCAACAACGCGGGCGGCATACTCGGCGGCATTTCCACCGGCCAAGATATCGTCGTCAGCATGGTGCTGAAACCCACCTCCAGCATCCGCTTACCCGGCCGCAGCATCAACGTTGAAGGTCAAGCCGTAGAAGTCGTCACCACAGGCCGCCACGATCCTTGCGTTGGTATTCGTGCCACGCCCATTGCCGAAGCGATGTTAGCCATTGTGTTGATGGATCATGCCTTGCGTCATCGGGCGCAGAATCTTGACGTGAAAAGTCCCACGCCCGTGATACCTGGCAGTGCTTGAGAATATACACGTCAGAATTTCCTTGATTTAAGTTGTGGCGCATTCATTAATGCCCTACTGGCGCCTCTCCGGTTTTTATTTTTTCTATTTCGCCACTTTGGGCGCGTTGGTGCCGTATTGGGGTTTGTATCTCCAGTCCATCGGCTTCACGCCCGTTGATATCGGTAATCTCATCGCCATTTTAATGTTCTCGCGCATCGTCGCGCCTTTGGTATGGGGTTGGATCGCGGATCATCGCGATAGCCGCATGAGTGTGGTGCGGTTAGCGTCGTTTCTTACCGTGGTCGCCTTTACTGGAGTTTTTTGGGGAACGAGTTTCTGGTGGATGGCGTTGGTAATGTTGTTGTTTAGTTTTTTCTGGCATGCCTCGTTGCCGCTGCTCGAAGTATTCGTGATGCACCACACCGCGTCGCGGCCAGGACTTTATGGACGCGTACGTTTGTGGGGCTCGATTGGATTCATTGTGACGGTTCTGTCATTGGGTCTAGTGATCGATGTGTATGGCTCACGTTGGTTGTTGTCAGTGTTGTTTTTATTGATGTTGAGTATTGGTCTATTCAGTTTGACATTACCCGAATCGGAAATGAAAGGCGCGACGGATGCGACGACGCCGTTTCGCCGCACTTTATGGCGCGGTGAAGTGCTGGCTTTTTTGGCGGCGTGTTTTTTGATGCAGCTTAGTCATGGCCCGTATTACACCTTCTATTCTATTTATCTCGAAGGCCACGGCTACTCCAAAACATTGATCGGTTCGCTGTGGGCGTTTGCCGTGTTATGTGAGATCGGTGTGTTTCTGCTCATGCAGCGTTTGCTCAAGCATGTCACGCTGCGCACGGTGTTGATGACGAGTTTTTTACTGGCGGCGATTCGTTGGCTGTTAATTGGGCATTACCCGGAAAGTCTTTCCATATTGGTTTTGGCGCAGGCGCTGCATGCCGCTACGTTTGGGAGTTTTCATGCCACGGCGATGCAGCTGGTGCATCGTTTTTTTACTGGCAAACATCAATACCGCGGACAGGCGATATACGGCAGTTTCAGTTTTGGTGTCGGTGGCGCGGCGGGTAGTTTTTACAGTGGACACGTCTGGACTAGCTTGGGCCCAACGTTGACCTTTAACATTGCCGCGGCCAGTGCGGCGCTGGCGTTTCTGGTGACTTATTTTTTGATTAAGCCCAAGTCTTAATACGCTTCTGCCGCCGATAGGCGGAGAGCTGAATGATTTCCGCGGTGTGCGGTTTTTTTAAATCCATGGTCAGCGGTTTTTCGTAATTTTTATCTTCCGTGAAAATTCCATTCAGCGCCGTGCCTAAGTCATCGACCAAGCGATAAACATCGACGTCGGTTTTAGCGGAACGCAATATTTCCTGGCGCACCACGGTTAACGCTTGCAGGGTTTTTTCTTTGCGCACGAGATCGGTCAAGCGGTGGCAGGAATTAGACACGTAGACGGCGCGAATCAAACGCGTGATCAGATCGTGATGCAGCGGCGCGCTTTCAAAAATATCTTTGATGTTGGTCGCCGCCGGATTCACCGGAAATTGGTGATAGCCCAAGTGCTCTTCCAGCTGCGCCAATAATTCTTTAAAGTTCATGTTCCTGTTTCTCGAATGATGCCTAGCATCGCCTGACCCGCGTTAGACAAGGTGCGCTTCTCGTGCGTCACGATGCCGAGTTCTCTTTGAATTTCTCTCTTTTTAATCTGGACCACTTTTAGCCCTTCGTCAATCATAGTACGTGGCAAGGCGCTCCACCCGAGGCCGATGGCGGCCAGCATTTTCAGCACTTCGAGATAATTGGTGGACATGCCGACCTGGATGCGCTCACGCAAGGGGCCCAAGGCCTTCAGGATAATTTCACGCGTGTAAGTGCCAGGACCGGGCAATATCGCTGGATAATCGAGCAGCATTTGTGTTTGCGGATGCGCTTCCCGCGCCAGCGGGTGCTCGCGGCTGACGACGATATCGAGCGGATCATCCCAGATTTTTTCTACGCGCAGTAATGGCAAAGGTGATGGCGGCAGGGTGACCACCGCGAGTTCGAGATCGCCTTTGGCTACTGCCATGCAGGCTTTTTCCGAGTCCATGAAGCGCAGGTTTAACCGCACCTGCGGGTAGCTTTGATGAAATTTTTTAAGCGGTCCGGGCAGACGGTGCAGACCGACGTGGTGGCTGGTGGCGAGCAGCAATTCTCCCGCGATAGTGCCTGAAAGATTGGCGATGCCGCGTTTCACGTCCTCCAGCTCTTTCAGCACGAAACGCGCTCTCAGCAGCAAAGTTTCACCGGCCTCGGTGAGGCGGATACCGCGGCCGATGCGATCGAAGAGGCGTGTGCCAATCTGTTTTTCCAGCCCCGCGATTCTTTTGCTAATGGCCGGTTGGCTGAGGAATATTTTTTCGGCAGCACGGGAAAACGAGCTGGTTTCGGCCACAGCCATGAAAGCTTGCAGGGCGGATATATCCATAACTTAATAGAATAGAATATATGATAAATATGAATTTGTGTTATTTATCTAGTATGCCTAAACTTTGCGCAATTCATTGATCCCGTAAACGACCATGGTTGCCAAGACGCTGTATGACAAGCTCTGGGATGCGCACGTCGTTCGTCAAAACGACGACGGCACCTGCCTGCTCTATATCGATCGGCATTTGGTGCACGAAGTCACCAGCCCGCAGGCGTTCGAGGGGCTTAAATTAGCCGGCCGCAAAGTGTGGCGCGTGGACGCGAATCTCGCCACCGCCGATCACAACGTGCCCACGACGCAACGCGCGCGTGGCATTACCGATCCGGTATCGCGCTTGCAGATCGAAACCTTGGATCAAAATTGCAGCGAATATCGCATCACCGAATTCGGCATGAATGATCCGCGCCAAGGCATCGTGCACGTGATTGGTCCAGAGCAGGGCGCGACTTTGCCAGGCATGACGGTGGTGTGCGGCGATTCGCATACGTCCACGCATGGCGCTTTCGGCGCCTTGGCGTTTGGCATCGGCACCTCCGAGGTCGAGCACGTACTGGCCACGCAATGTTTGATACAAAAAAAATCCAAGAACATGCGCGTGCGCGTCGAAGGCGTTATTCCTCCGGGCGTAACGGCGAAAGACATGGTATTGGCCATCATCGGCAAGATCGGCACCGCGGGCGGTACGGGCGCGGCTATTGAATTCGCGGGCAGCGCCATCGAGCAACTTAGCATCGAAGGCCGCATGACCGTGTGCAACATGGCGATTGAAGCGGGCGCGCGCGCGGGCATGATTGCTGCCGACGACAAGACCGTGGAATATTTTCGTGGCCGGCCTTATGCGCCGAAGAGCGACATGTGGGACGCCGCGGTGCAAGCCTGGCGCGATTTGAAAACCGATAGCGGCGCGAAATTCGACAAAGAAGTTATTTTGAATGCCGCCGATATTAAACCGCAAGTCACCTGGGGCACGTCGCCAGAAATGGTGGTCGCGGTCGATGGCAGCGTGCCCGATCCAGAAAAAGAAAATGATTCAACTAAGCGCACGGGCATGCAGCAAGCCTTGAAGTACATGGGCCTTGAGCCAGGAACGCCGATTCGCGATATTCGATTGGATAAAATTTTTATCGGTTCGTGCACCAACTCGCGTATTGAAGATTTGCGCGCGGCGGCCAGCGTCGTTCAAGGCAAGAAGGTAGCGCCGACAATTAGTTTGGCTTTGGTGGTGCCAGGTTCAGGCCTAGTGAAAACACAAGCCGAAAAAGAAGGCCTCGATAAAATTTTCAAAGCCGCGGGTTTCGAGTGGCGCGAGCCAGGTTGCTCCATGTGCTTGGCGATGAACGCCGATCGTTTGGAACCAGGCGAGCGTTGCGCGTCAACATCCAATCGAAATTTCGAAGGCCGGCAAGGCGCGGGTGGGCGTACGCATTTGGTGAGCCCCGCCATGGCCGCGGCTGCGGCTATTGCTGGACACTTTGTCGATGTGCGCGAAATAAAATAACGCCAGAGAAATTTTATGCAAAAATTCGAAACATTAACCGGTTTAGTGGCGCCGCTCGATCGCGCCAATGTCGACACCGACGCCATCATCCCCAAGCAATATTTGAAATCGATCAAGCGTACTGGCTTTGGTCCCAGTCTGTTCGATGCTTGGCGTTATCTCGATGCGGGCGAGCCGGGCATGGACCATAGCAAGCGCCGCATCAATCCAGATTTTATTTTGAATCAAGCGCGTTACCGTGGTGCGCAGATTCTTTTGGCGCGCGACAACTTCGGTTGCGGATCGTCGCGTGAACATGCTGCCTGGGCGCTCATGGATTATGGTTTTCGCGCGATCATCGCTCCCAGCTACGCGGATATTTTTTATAACAACAGTTTTAAAAATGGTTTGTTGCCCATCGTGCTTAAGCCCGATGTCGTGGATCGATTATTTAAAGAGACCACGACCACGCCAGGGTATTCGCTGACGATCGATCTGGCGGCGCAAACCGTCAAAACAGTTTCTGGCGCGGAATTTAAATTCGATATCGATGGCTTTCGTAAACATTGTTTGCTCAATGGCCTCGATGACATTGAACTCACTCTTCAACATGTGGCAGAGATACGCGCCTATGAACAACAACGTCGCCAAACAGCGCCTTGGCTATTCGCCAGCAAGGAGCGCGCATGACTAAAAAAATTGCTGTGTTGCCGGGCGATGGCATTGGCCTGGAAGTTACCGCCGAGGCGGTAAAAGTGCTGGAGCGCTTACGCCAGGATTTCGGCCTTAAAATAGAATTGGAAACCGCGCCCGTGGGCGGATCGGCGTATACCGCGCACGGCCAGCCTTTGCCCGAATCAACTTTGAAACTGGCTAAACAAGCCGACGCAGTATTATTGGGTGCCGTCGGTGGACCGCAATACGACCAGTTACCGCGTGAATTGCGTCCGGAAAAAGCGCTTCTGGGTCTGCGCGCCGAGCTTAAACTTTTTGCCAACCTGCGTCCGGCGATTCTTTATCCGCAGCTCGCTTCAGCATCCAGCCTCAAATCGGAATTGGTGGCGGGCTTGGATATTCTGATCGTGCGCGAGTTGACGGGCGATATTTATTTTGGCGAACCGCGCGGTGTGCGCACGCTCGCCAACGGCGAACGCCAAGGTTTCAACACCATGGTGTACGCCGAGCATGAAGTCGAACGCGTGGCGCGCGTGGCTTTCGATGCCGCGCGTAAACGTCAAAAGAAATTGTGCTCGGTGGAAAAAGCCAACGTGTTGGAAACCTCGGGCTTGTGGCGCGAGGTGGTGTTGCGCGTGGCCAAGGATTATGCCGATATCGAACTTAGCCATATGTACGTCGACAATGCCGCGATGCAGCTGGTGCGTGCACCGAAACAATTCGATGTGATCGTCACTGGTAATATTTTTGGCGATATTTTGTCGGATGAGGCGGCGATGTTGACGGGTTCCATCGGCATGTTGCCTTCAGCGTCGCTGGATGCAGCGAATAAAGGCATGTACGAACCGATTCACGGATCGGCGCCGGACATCGCGGGTAAAGGCGCGGCCAATCCCTTGGCGACGATTTTATCGGTGGCGATGATGTTACGTTACACGCTAAACGTCGCTGCGCTAGCAGATAAAATTGAAAAAGCGGTATCAGCGGTGCTCGATCAAGGCTTGCGCACGGGCGATATTTACACGCCAGGCACGAAAAAAATCGGCACCGCGGAAATGGGCAATGCCGTGGTCGCGGCCTTGGTAAAATAATCTTCGATGAACGAATTAATAAATTGAGGTAGCAAGATGAAGCAGGTGGGTTTGGTAGGTTGGCGCGGGATGGTGGGATCGGTGTTGATGGGGCGCATGCAACAAGAGCGCGACTTCGATCATATCGATCCGGTTTTTTTCACGACTTCGCAAGTAGGGGGCAAAGCGCCCGCGATCGGCAAAGACGTGCCACCGCTTAAGGATGCGAGAAGCATCGATGAACTTAAGCGCATGGACATCGTGATCACTTGCCAAGGTGGTGACTACACCAGCGAAATTTTTCCGAAACTGCGCGCCGCGGGATGGAAGGGTTATTGGATCGACGCCGCTTCCACACTGCGCATGAATGACGATGCGGTGATTATTCTCGATCCAGTAAATAAAAACGTCATCCAGCAAGCACTCGCCAAGGGCGTGAAAAATTACATCGGCGGAAATTGCACCGTGAGTTTGATGCTCATGGCGCTGGGCGCGTTGTTTCAAAAAAATCATGTTGAGTGGATGAGCGCCATGACCTACCAGGCCGCTTCGGGCGCGGGTGCACAGAACATGCGCGAGCTGCTTAAGCAGATGGGCGAGGTTCATTTGGCAGCTAAAGGTTTGCTCGACGATCCGGCTTCGGCGATTCTCGATATCGACCGTGAAGTCGCGGGCACGCTGCGCGATGAAAATTTTCCCACGGCGCAATTCGGCGTACCGCTCGCGGGCAGTTTAATTCCCTGGATCGATAAAGAACTGCCCAATGGACAAAGCCGTGAAGAATGGAAAGGTCAGGCGGAAACCAACAAGATTTTAGGAAAAGAAAACCAACCCATTCCTATCGATGGCTTGTGCGTGCGTATCGGCGCCATGCGTTGCCATAGTCAGGCACTCACCATCAAGCTGACGCGCGATATTCCTTTGGATGAAATTGAAGCCATGATCAAGGAATCGAACGAATGGGTGAAGCTGGTGCCGAATAAGCGCGACATCACCATCAAGGAGCTCACGCCCGCGGCTGTGACCGGCAAACTTACGGTGCCTGTGGGACGTCTGCGTAAGCTCAGCATGGGCCCGCAATTCCTCGGTGCTTTTACCGTTGGCGATCAGTTGCTGTGGGGCGCGGCCGAGCCTTTGCGACGTATGCTGCACATCTTGTTGCAAGCCTAAAATTAAAGCTGGAATTTAAATTAATCAGCCAAATTCCAGGCGCTATCGATCTATTTGCGGTCGTTCTCGCTAAGGACTATACAAAGAGAAGGTCCAGCCACACCCCGAGAAGCCATTCGGGGGCTTAATTTTGAGGATTTAACAGACATTGACATTTTGGCCAAAAATATAGCAATTGGCCATTTCTCTACCGTGGAAAATCTGGTAAAAAACCATCTGTACGCTATAGTTAGTTGAGATTTGTAAAAAGTATTGCTATTTATTTACATAACTCCCGGTCTTATAAGGCTTTAAGCTAAGGAAACCTGTTGAATACAAGAGGGGTAAACAGGATGTCTCCCAACAGGAGCGGAATGGCGCTGTTATTACGCTGGTTCGTGGTGCTCAGCTTGGCGCTGTTTCCGATTGCCAGTCACGCGCTGGCGCTCGGAAAACTTAAAGTACTTTCTGCGCTTAACGAACCACTCAATGCGGAAATTGAATTCACTTCGGTTACTGAAAAAGAACTGAAAGGTTTGGTTGCGTCGCTCGCGTCGCGCGCCGATTTCGACGAAGCGGGTGTCGATCGCCTAGATTTTCTCTCACAAATTAAATTCCTGGTCGCCAAGCGCGCCGATGGCCGCTATTACTTGCAGCTGCGCACCGATCAACAAATTGATGAACCGTTTTTACATTTACTGTTACAAGTTGAATGGCCGGGCGGCAAGCTGGTGCGCGAATACACCGCGCTGATTGATCCTCCTTACAAGGTCGCGGGTAAAGCGGCGCCCGTGGAAACACCTGTTATCGAAGCGCCGACACCCGCGCCAGTTCCCGCGCCCGTTCCTGAAATGCAAGCCACGCCAGCTCCAGCACCGACTGAAGTTGTGCCAGAAGACAAAATGAAGGAAGAAATTCCTGCGGTTGTCGCCAAGCCAGAAGAAATCAAGACACCAGACAAAACACCAGATCAGAACGCTCAAGCCCCCGAACAAGCAGCACCAAAAGAAGAAACGGCTAAGACGGAGGCAACGCCACCGCCAGCGCCTGACGTTTCAACGGATGAAAAACCGCTCGGTCCACCGACTTCTTCCGATCAAGTGGCAGGTGCTTCTCCGGAAGAACCAGCGAGCCCCAAAGTAGAGCCGCTAGAAGCAACGCCGAAAACTGAAGCCGCTCCAGAAGCGCCAGCGCCGACGCCAGCGATACCTGAAGAAAAACCCGTTCCCGTGCCAGCGCCCGCCATCGCTAGCACCATGTCTGAGTACAACGTGAAGAAGGGCGATACTTTATGGTATATCGCCGAGAAAGCGCGCGCGGATAATAAAGACGTCAACGTCGAACAAATGATATTGGCGATTTATCGCACGAACAAAGACGCTTTTTTTGGCAACAACGTTAACAACCTAAAAGCCGGAAAAATTCTCAAGATGCCGGAGCGTGAAGCCGTTGCTAGCGTTGCCGGTCCGCAAGCACGGCGCGAATTTCGCGCGCAATACGATGCTTGGCAGGAATACAAACTGAAGTTGGCTGCCGCCAGCGGCGCGGTCCAAGTCACGGAGGCCGCGCAAGCCGCGCCCAAAGCGACCGAGGTAAAACCCTCAGCCCCTGCTCAGCCAGAATCTCCCAAACCCGCGGCCAAACCCGCCGAAACGACTCCGCCCGTTGCGGATAAAGGCCGTCAAGACGATTTGCTTAAGATCGTGCGCAACACTCTGCAAAAAGAAAAGAGCACGCCCGATAAGAAAGTGACGGAAAAAGAATCGGCCAAGGAAGCAGGCGCCAACGAACGCCAAGCTTTAGCGGAACGTGCCGCGACATTGGAAGAATCGCTGGAGTCCAAGCGGCTTGAAAATAAAGAACTGAGCGAAAAACTTGGGCTGGTGCGTTCTCAACTTAAAAAAGAATCGCGCCTCATCGAATTAGAAAGCCAAAGTCTGGCGCAGCAGAAGAAAGCGCCTGAAACCAAGCCCGCTGAACCGGCCGTTAAACCAGCTGAAAAGCCGGCAGCGACACCACTGCCGCCAGAACAGAAAATAAAACAACCCGAAGCGATGAAGGTCGAGCCGTTACCGGCTGCGCCTAAGCCGGCTCCATCTGCCGCGCCTAAAAAACGCGCGCCGCTTCCTCCGCCGCCAGCCAAGGAAGAAAAAGGATTCTTAGCGACATTACTGGAAGCTATACAGAGCGATCTGCTGGTGCCCGTGCTTATCGGCGTAGTGGTGCTGGTGAGCGGTGGCATTGCCTTGATATATTTCCGTCGACGTCAGAAATCGATTGCGGAGTTCGAAGAAAGCATACTTTCCGCCGATGCCATCAGCACCGAGCAACCGGCGACCACGGGCAGCCCCGACAGCCAACAGAAGCAAGCCGCGACAACGGGCGGCGATACTTCCTTCCTGAGTGATTTTAGCCAGGGCGGCATGGGCAACATTCACACCGATGAAGTGGATCCTATTGCCGAGGCGGAAGTTTATCTAGCCTATGGACGCGATGAGACTGCCGAAGAAATTCTTAAAGAAGCCGTGGTCAAGAATCCGGATCGACAGGAACTGAAACTTAAACTGCTCGAAATTTATCATCAGCGTAATGATGTATCCGCATTCGAAACCATGGCGGAAGAACTGTATGCCGCGCTCGGTGGCCGCGGTGGCAAGATATGGGACAAGGTCGAGGAAATGGGCCGTAAGCTCAATCCAGAGAACCCGATGTTCCGTGGCGGTGCTCCAGCCAAGACAGGAACGCCGAAAGCTAAACCGGCCGCGCCAGCTAACGCTCGTCCTGCCGCGCCGACGGCTGATACGCACGTAAATATGCAAGCTCCATCTCCGTCAGCGGCGCCTAAGACGGAAGTGGTAAGTGGAATTGATTTTGACGTTGGTACTTCCGCGGCGGGTGGTGGTAATACCGAATCGTTTGATATTGGCGCCCCTGTGGATGATATGAAAGCTCCCGCAGATGATTTCGCCGCGCCCGCGTCAGCCAGCGCCGCTAAGGCGGATAGCGGTCTAGATTCATTGGATTTTGGCGCGCCAGCCGATCCAGGTTTAGATTTTGATATCGGCGCCAAAGAGGATGATCTCGGTGGCGGCCTAGACGCTCCCGCCGCGCCTGCCGCAGCGGATAATGAAATTAAATGGGAAGCCGAAGCCACACCTGCCGCGGCGGAAGATACCGTGGCGCCCGCAGCCGGCAACGGTGAAAATTCAGCGCAATGGGACGAAACCGCCACCAAGCTTGATCTGGCCAAGGCTTATATCGACATGGGTGACGCCGAAGGCGCGCGCAGCATTCTGCAAGAAGTAATGACGGAAGGCAGCGACGCGCAAAAGAAACAAGCGCAAGAACTATCGGCGCAAATCGGCTAAACGCGCCTCGCGTTTTAAAATCTTCGTTTAAAGTAAATTTCCGCGCCACGGGTGAGACCCGTCTTGCCTTCGATGCCGATGTAGCCGTCGGCATCGACTCTTAAATCGATTCCCGCAAAGCCCCCTGTGCGCGCCGCACGGCTGAAATTAATCGTGTGATTGATGTTGCCGCTGGCGCGCTCTTGCCCATCTAGGTAACCGTAATTTCCTCCTCCATAAAGACGCCAGTGCGGCGTCAGCTTGAATATCGCGCCGACTTGCGCATGCGCCTCCGACCAATCGATGACGACGGCTTGAACGTCGTTTTTATGATCTGTTTTCTGGTAAGTGTAATCGAAGGCGTAAAACAACGTGGCAGAGGTGGCGGAGAATAAAATCCCATGCACGGAAAAACCGACGTGATAACCATCGAGCTCGAGGCCAGCGGTGGTGGGATTATTGTTTTGCGTCACGTAGGCGTAACCACCGTACATTCCCAGCGTTAAATATCGATTGGTTTTCTCGCGCCATGAGACGCCTAGCCAACGGTTGGTGGTATCGTAACGGGCATGGCCGTAATCAAGCGGCGCCTTACTGCGGGCCAAACGCAGGGCAAAATCCAGCGTTTGGTCATCTTTTTCCAGTATTAAAGGACCTGCTGCTTGCGCCACTCCGGATAGAACCAGAAAAATAAAGCACGCGAAAATTTTTGTCGTCATGCGCCATGCACTCTGTCATACACGAGAAATGTATAGGCGTGCTGATTTTTTTCATCCGCTGAATGCGATTCCCGAGAAACTTCATGCCATTGGCTGCGATCGAATTCCGGAAAATAAGTATCGCCGCTAATGTCGGCGTGCACTTGCGTGAGATAGAGCCGGTTGGCTCGTGCCAGCGCTTGCCGATAAATTTCAGCACCGCCAATGACAAAAATTTCGGGATCGTTGCGCGCCGTGGTAAACGCATCCTCGATGGAATGCACTACTAAACAGCCTGGCGCCTGATAGCCGATATTGCGGCTGATAACGATGTTAGTGCGATCGGGCAGCGGTTTACCGATGGATTCGTAATTGCGCCGCCCCATGATTACGTGGTGACCGCTGGTAATGAGGCGGAAGTGCTTGAGATCGGCGGGCAAACGCCACGGCAGCGTATTACGCACGCCGATCACCCGATTCTCCGCCATGGCGACGATTAACGAGACGCGCCCCGCGCGATTCACGCCGATTACACCGCCACCGATGCCTTGATGGAAGGATGGGGATCGTAATTCAATAACTCGAAGTCGTCGAAATCGAATTCAAATAGCGATTTTATTTCTGGGTTCAGGCGCATCGATGGCAAGGCACGCGGTTCACGCGCTAGCTGCGTGTGCGCTTGCTCGAGATGGTTGAGGTAAAGATGGGCGTCGCCCAAGGTATGCACAAATTCACCGGGTTTAAGACCGGTGACTTGCGCGATCATCATCGTCAGCAGCGCATAGGAGGCGATGTTAAACGGCACGCCGAGAAAAATATCGGCGCTGCGCTGATAAAGCTGACACGAAAGCCGACCTTGCGCCACGTAAAATTGGAATAACAAATGACAAGGCGGCAAGGCCATGCGTTCAATCTCTCCGACGTTCCAAGCGCTGACGATCAGTCGACGTGAATCGGGATTTTCGCGAATTTGGTGAACGACTTGGGAAATTTGGTCGATGTGTTTTCCATCCGTGGTCGACCAGGAGCGCCATTGATGACCATACACGGGTCCCAGATCGCCATTTTCCTTGGCCCATTCATTCCAAATACTGACGCCGTGTTCTTGTAAATAACGAGTATTGGTGTCGCCGCGCAAGAACCACAGCAATTCATAAATAATCGATTTGGTGTGTACTTTCTTGGTAGTCAGCAGGGGAAAGCCCTGAGCCAAATCAAAACGCATTTGGTGACCAAATACGGAAAGGGTGCCAGTGCCCGTGCGATCGTCTTTACGTATGCCGTGGTGCATCACGTGATGCATCAAGTCGAGATATTGCCGCATGCGTCGATGTCTCCGTGGGCCTGATCGTGATTATAAAACTTGGTTAGTATATCCGCTCATTAAAACAACCGCAGCCGTCCAACGCCGATTAATTTTTGTGATCACCGCTTAGCAACTTGATGGCAAGTTTTTTGCCTTTTTCCACCGCCGGTTGATCGAGCGGATTGATGCCGTAAAGCAATCCAGTGTAAACCGTGACGCGTTGATAAAGATCGATCAACTGGCCTAGAACATGAGCGTTGAGCGTCGGTAATCGTAGCGTCATATTAGGATGGCCGGTCTCGGTGATGACTTGGCGAGTGGCTTGCAGCTCGGCGGCGATAACCTCGTTCATGCGCTTACCAGCAAGATAGGGAAAGAATTTTTTATCTTCGGGAGGCAAGGGAATCGCTAAATCGTGATCCCAATTGTCCAGCGCGATGAAGGTAAAAATTTTATCGAGACGCGACTCGAGATACATTTGTAATTGACTGTGCTGATCCACCGCGCCCATGGCGCGCACCGGCAGGGTGCCCGCGGGAGGTTTCCCCGGTCGGGTTTCCATGTGCTTGCCGAGCGATTCCGCCCACAGCTGACAATACCAATCGACAAAGATCTGCAATGGGTCCACATACGGCATCATGATGGAGATGCGCTTGTCCTTATGGATATCGAGCAGATAAAACAAGGCCGCCATTTCCAACGCCGGATTTTGCGTGACTTCCTCGGAAACACAACGTTCGGCGTTGGCGCCCGCGCCCGCCAGCAACGCCTGAATATCCAAGCCAGCCACGGCCAGCGGCAAAAGACCCACGGCGGTGAGCACTGAATAACGCCCGCCTACTTTGGGAGGCACGGGCAGCGAAGGAATCGTTTCGCGTTGCGCGAGATCGCGCAACCAACCTTGCGAGGGATCGGTGATGATCCATTGATGTTGACGCGCTTTTTCCTTGCCGAGTTTTTTTTCCAACCATTCGCGCAAGATTAAATACTGCACCACCGTTTCGATGGTGCCGCCCGACTTGCTGACGCAGATCACCGCTAAGCTTTCGGCCGAACAATATTCCAGCAGGGCTTCCAAATGATACGGGTCGATATTCTCCAAAAAATGTAATGTCGGTTGAGGCTCGTTTGAACTCACCGCTGACAAAGTTTGATGCACGGCCTTGGCGCCTAGGCTCGAACCGCCGATACCGATGATGGCCACGTCGTGGAAATGACGAATATTTTCCGCCATGGCTTGAATCGACGGCAGCAAGCTTTGCATTTCAACATGCAGATTTAGGCAGGCGTATTCGGCGCCTAGACCAGCCGCGGATTTTTTAACCAGCGATTGATGAATCTGGCGTAATTCCGACGCGAGCGCCTTTATTTCAGCCGTGCTAATGCCTTCTTCGCCGACACCCGCTTGGTAAAGATGCTGCGTGTCGATATGCAAAAGTTTTTTTGCCGTTGTGCTCTGTGCCATGGAATTTTTGTTTGAATGAATCACGGTTTTCTCATTATTTTTTATCGCGGTACTCCGCTGCTTCCAGCGTATTCAATAGCAAGGTCGCGACGGTCATGGGTCCGACGCCGCCAGGAACGGGTGTAATCCAGCTGGCGCGAAGTTTAGCGGCTTCGAATTCCACGTCGCCGACGAGTTTGCCGTTTGGCAGACGATTGATGCCGACGTCGATAACAATCGCGTTGGGTTTAATCCATTCTCCTTTGATCATGTCCGGTTTGCCGACGGCCACGACCAGGATATCCGCGCGTTTCACGTGATCTGCTAAATCGTGCGTGAAACGATGGCAAATCGTGACCGTGCAACCGGTAAGCAGCAACTCCAAGGCCATGGGCCGGCCGACGATGTTCGAAGCGCCCACGACCACGGCCTCTTTACCTTCCAATTTTTCACCCGTGGAATCCAACAAACGAATAACGCCACGCGGCGTGCACGGACGCAACCGCGGCATGCGCTGCGCCAGCCGTCCAATGTTGTAAGGATGAAAGCCATCGACGTCTTTGTCTGTGTGGATGCGCTCAATAATGATGGTTTCATCGATATGTTTCGGCAAAGGCAACTGCACCAAAATGCCATCCACGTCGGCCTGGGAATTCAACCGATCGATATGTGCCAGCAAATCGGCTTGGGTGACATCGAGCGGCAGATCGAAATCGAAGGAATTGAAACCCGCTTCGTTACAGGCTTGGCGTTTATTGCGCACGTACACTTCGGAGGCGGCAACATGACCTACCTTAAGAACCGCCAGACCCGGCGCGCGCATGCCTTTTCCAAGACGTCGATCTACTCGCTGCTTAACTTCGGCGCGCAGTGCTTGGGCAACTTTTTTTCCGTCCAGGATGCGTGCGCTCATAATTTTGGTAGGCAAGCCGATTGATCGCTGGGTGGCATCATCGCATGCGCGCCAGCCCCCGCCAAGCCGGCTTTTCCCGTTTTTTGACCTATAATTCCAGCGTGCGTCATTGACGGTCTGAAAGCCGGTGCGTATAGTTCCTGCCTCGCACAGTGGGAAATAATTGGTTCTTCGCGTAAGCATTTCCAAAATTTATTACTGCTGATGGCCGATGTTGGGCATGATGCGCCAACTCGGGGTATAGCGCAGCCTGGTAGCGCACCTGCTTTGGGAGCAGGGTGTCGTGGGTTCAAATCCCTCTACCCCGACCATATTTTGCAATTGCGTGCTAGGGGCGCCTGGGATGTAATGAGCAGGTTTCGGCGCCCGTAGCTCAGTTGGATAGAGCACCAGCCTTCTAAGCTGGTGGTCGCAGGTTCGACTCCTGCCGGGCGCGCCATTTTGGGATGGAGCGCAGCGCTTCGCCGCAGGTTATAATGAGCGCGTTGATCTAGTGCATGGTGGGCGTAGCTCAGCTGGTTAGAGTCCCGGATTGTGATTCCGGTTGTCGTGGGTTCGAATCCCATCGCTCACCCCAGTTTTCAAATCCGGGCCGTTAGCTCAGTTGGTAGAGCAGCTGACTCTTAATCAGCGGGTCGTAGGTTCAAGCCCTACACGGCCCACCATTTTTCCGGGGCAGAGATATAAAAAGTTTTTTCTTAACGTGCCCCGTCATCGATTGCCGCGTTTTTCCTGAAAGCGAGAGATAATCCGTCTGGCATGGCGCAGACAGGATGGGCGTAATACTGAATGGAAGATTGCTGCGAATGTGGCGGAATTGGTAGACGCGCTGGATTTAGGTTCCAGTGGGGAAACCCGTGGGAGTTCGAGTCTCCCCATTCGCACCAGTAATTAAGAGATTTGCGTGGATATTCGAAGTATTCTTGGCCTGTCTCTAGCAAATCGGTATGATTCCTGCACAAAATAGCGCTTGTTTAGATTTTTGTTTTTAATTATTGGGGATTTAAATGCAAGTCTCAGTTGAAACCATCGGAACGCTTGGACGTCGTTTAAAGATTGCCGTGCCAGCGGATCAGGTGGAAAAAGAATTTAGCGCGCGGTTGCAGCGTTTATCAAAACAAATGCGTTTGCCCGGTTTCCGTCCTGGCAAGGTCCCACTTAATATGGTGGAAGCGCATTACGGCGGAAGATTGATTGAAGAGGTGGCGGGCGACCTTATCCAAACGACATTATATGAAGCAATCGGCAGTCAAGGCTTGCGTCCGGCGGGCGATCCGCGTGTGCAACGCCAACCGCTAGCGCGCGGGGAAGAATTGCAATATACCGTTGAGTTCGAAGTCTACCCCGAGGTCAAGCGTTTTGATTTAAGCGGCGCGCATATCGATCGGCCCACGGTCATCATCAACGAATCGGATGTCGATAACACCATCGAAACTATTCGCAAGCAACGCGCCACTTGGAAACCGGTCGAGCGCGAAGCGCGCTTAGGCGATCGATTAACGATTGATTTTACCGGTCAGGTTAATGGCAAAGAATTTGAAGGCGGCAAGGCAAATGCGTTCCCTCTGGTGCTAGGTAGCGGCACCTTGATTGAAAGCATGGAGCAAGATCTCGTCGGCGCCAAACAAAACGAAGCCAAGCGTCTCGCGGTAAAGTTTCCCGCGGATTATCGGCATGCTTTATTGGCGGGGCAGACGGCTGATTTTGATGTGAAGGTGAATGAAATCGCCGAAGCCATTCTTCCCGAAGTAAACGAAGCGCTCGCCAAAGAGCTGGGAGTGAAGGAAGGAGGCGTGGAAAAATTACGCGCGGATGTGAAAGCCAATTTACAGCGTGAGGCGACAACGCGAGCACGCAGTGTGGTGCGCACGCAAGCGCTCAAATTGTTGCTGGATGCCAATCCCATCGAAGTGCCGCAAGGTTTGCTCGATGCCGAATCCAAGCGTTTGAAGGACAGCGCACTTGCCAGTGGCGCGGGCGTGGCTGATGAAATTTCTTATGAAAAGCGCGCTCGCAGTCGCGTGTCACTGGGTTTGATTTTGGGTGAAATCATTCGTGCTCGCGGTTTGGCGCCCGATGCCGCTCAGGTCCGTGCGCGCCTCGAAGAGATGGCCGCCGATTATGAATCGCCGCAAGAATTTATTAAGTGGCATTACGAAAAACCCGAACGTCTCGGTGAAATCGAGAGCTTGGTAATGGAAGAACGAATTGTCGAAGATCTTCTTAGATCCGCGCAAGTGGCGGATAAGCCAATGAGTTTTCAAGAACTTCTGAAAATTGATACCGCCATTCAATAGTTCTAAGGTATTTTTTATTTTCGCCAACGGTTTTTTGGAGCATGATATAAGGAATGATGATGAAAAATAGTGGACAAGATAGCGGTGCGGTGAATCCCCAAGCCTTGGGTCTAGTTCCCATGGTGATTGAAAGCACGGGCCGTGGAGAGCGCGCGTATGATATTTATTCGCGTATGCTTAAAGAACGAGTGGTTTTTCTCGTGGGTCCCGTGGAAGATCACATGGCCAACCTGGTGGTGGCACAGCTGTTGTTTCTGGAGTCGGAAAATCCCGACAAAGATATTCATCTATATATCAATTCGCCAGGTGGTGCGGTAAACGCGGGTTTAGCCATCTACGATACCATGCAGTTTATCAAGCCCGATGTCAGCACCGTTTGCATCGGCCAAGCGGCCAGCATGGGTGCGTTGCTACTGGCGGGTGGCGCCAAGAATAAGCGTTTTGCCTTGCCGCACGCACGCATGATGGTGCATCAACCGATGGGCGGTTTTCAGGGGCAAGCGAGCGATATCGACATTCACGCACGCGAAATTTTGCGCGTGCGCGCACGGTTAAACGAAATACTGGTCAAACATACCGGACGTACCGTTGATCAGATTCAGGACGACACCGATCGCGATTATTTCTTGGATGGAGACGAAGCCAAGGCTTTCGGTCTAATTGACATGGTCATTGAAAAGCGCACCTAAAAACTAGGTGCTTTTCCGACTGAATATGCTATAAATTTAAGGTATAAGTGCGTGAACTTGCAAAGCGTGGCGGAAACCCGCATCCTTGGCAAAAGAATCCTTAATCGATAAACGAGGTTAAAGGATGGCTGACAATAATCATACGGGCAGGGGCGATGGAAAAGGCGAAAAGCTCCTGTACTGTTCTTTCTGTGGCAAGAGCCAGCACGAGGTGCGCAAGCTAATCGCTGGTCCGTCGGTGTTCGTGTGCGATGAATGTGTCGAACTGTGCAACGACATCATTCGCGAAGAAGTCCAAGAAGAAAAAAACGCCGCCAACGCGAAAAAGAAATTTCCTACCCCACACGAGATTCATCAAATCCTCGATGAATATGTCATTGGCCAAGGCGACGCCAAAAAGGTGTTGTCGGTCGCGGTTTACAATCACTACAAGCGTATCGAAAACGAAGGAAAGATCGGCGACGTCGAGCTTTCCAAAAGTAATATTTTGTTAGTCGGACCCACTGGTTCAGGCAAGACGCTGCTGGCCGAAACCTTAGCGCGCTTGCTCAATGTCCCGTTCACTATCGCCGATGCCACGACGCTCACGGAAGCCGGTTATGTGGGCGAGGATGTTGAAAATATTATTCAGAAACTTCTGCAGAAATGTGACTACGATGTCGAGAAAGCGCAGAAGGGCATTGTCTATATCGATGAAATCGACAAGATATCGCGCAAAAGCGAAAACCCCTCTATCACCCGCGATGTCTCGGGCGAAGGCGTGCAACAAGCATTGCTGAAATTAATTGAAGGCACTATTGCTTCGGTCCCGCCCCAAGGCGGCCGCAAACATCCGCAACAGGAATTCCTGCAGGTCGATACGCGCAATATTCTCTTTATTTGTGGCGGCGCGTTTTCCGGGCTCGAGAAAGTGGTGCAATCACGTTCCGAGAAAAGCGGTATCGGCTTTGGCGCTGATATTAAGAGTAAGGCCAATCAGAAAAAGGTCGGCGATGTGTTGCGCACCGTCGAACCCGAAGATCTCATTAAGTACGGTTTAATTCCGGAATTCGTCGGACGTTTGCCAGTCATGGCGATTCTCGACGAGCTCGATGAAAAAGCCCTTATTCAGATTTTGACCGAGCCCAAGAACGCCTTGGCCAAGCAGTATCAGAAATTGTTCAAGCTCGAAGGGGTGGAATTGGAGCTAAGCGAAGACGCTTTGTTCGCGGTGGCGAAACGCGCCATGGAGCGCAAAACCGGCGCGCGCGGGCTACGCTCGATCCTTGAGCGCGCCTTGCTCGATGTGATGTTCGATCTTCCCTCCGCGGATAACGTGAAGAAAGTAGTGGTGGAAGCCGGTGTGATCGAAGAGGGCGCCAAGCCTCTGATGATTTATGCCGAAAACGACGAACAAGAGAAGCGGCGCGCCTCGGTTAGCCAATAATCGTGAGCATATCAGCAACGATCAAAGAACCCCGCCACCGAGCGGGGTTTTCTTTTTTTATTCCGAGGAAGTTTGTATGGCTATGCGCGCCTTTTGTCGGCGACGAAACGTTGATAAATAAATTATCTTTATTGATTGAAATCGGTACGTTTAGGCCCCAAACTTAAAGTACTCCCACATACATTAATTGCGAGCGGAAATGCAAGAAACTAAACCTGCCGTGATAGTACCTGGATCGGAAACCGCCATCCCCGTGTTGCCGTTGCGCGATGTCGTGGTGTTTCCTCACATGGTTATTCCTTTATTTGTGGGGCGCCGCAAATCAATTCGCGCGCTGGAACAGGCGATGGAATCCGGAAAACAAATAATGCTGGTGGCGCAGATGAGCGCTTCCGACGACGATCCGACGCCGGATAATATCCACACCATTGGCACCATTGCGAGCATTTTGCAGTTGCTCAAATTGCCGGATGGCACTGTTAAGGTGTTGGTCGAAGGCGAGCGCCGCGCGGTATTGCAAAAGTATTTAGAAACGGAAGATTATTTTTCCGCGCAAGTCGCGCTATTGGAAGCGATGCCGCTTACCGATAAAGAGGGCGAAGCGTTGACGCGCTCCGTGCTCAATGAGTTCGACCAATACGTCAAACTCAATATGAAAATTCCGCCGGAAATTCTTACCTCACTGGCGGGCATCGACGATCCCGGCCGTTTAGCGGATACCGTCGCCGCGCACTTATCCCTCAAGATCGAAGACAAGCAGCAAATTCTTCAAATCCAGGACGTGCGTGAGCGTCTGGAAAAAATTCTCTCGGTACTCGAATCGGAAATCGATTTGCTTCAGGTCGAGAAACGCATACGTGGCCGTGTCAAACGCCAGATGGAAAAGAGTCAGCGCGAGTACTATTTGAATGAGCAGATGAAAGCGATTCAGAAAGAACTGGGCGAGCTCGAAGAGGGTCCGAACGAAGCCGAGGAACTGGCGAAGAAAATTGAGAAAGCCGGCATGAGCAAAGAAGCTCGCGAGAAGGCCGAGTCTGAACTGAAAAAGCTTAAAATGATGTCACCGATGTCGGCCGAAGCCACGGTGGTGCGCAACTACATCGATTGGCTCGTCAACGCGCCGTGGAAGAAGCGCACCAAGATACAAAAAGATCTGGCGAAAGCGGAAGAGACGCTCGAGGCCGATCATTACGGTCTCGAGAAAGTCAAAGAACGTATTCTCGAATATCTCGCGGTGCAGCAGCGCGTGAATAAATTGAAAGGTCCGATTCTATGTCTCGTCGGTCCTCCGGGCGTGGGTAAAACTTCACTCGGCCAATCCATCGCGCGCGCCACGAATCGCAAGTTCGTGCGTATGTCCTTGGGCGGCGTGCGCGACGAGGCCGAGATTCGCGGTCATCGGCGTACTTACATTGGTTCCTTGCCTGGCAAGATCATCCAGAACATGTCCAAGGTAAAAGTGCGCAATCCGCTTTTCATGCTCGATGAAGTGGACAAGATGGCGATGGATTTTCGTGGCGATCCCAGCTCGGCACTGCTCGAGGTCTTGGACCCAGAGCAAAATCACGCCTTCAACGATCATTATCTGGAAGTCGATTACGATCTTTCGGACGTGATGTTTATTGCCACGGCCAATACGCTGAATATTCCGTCGCCATTGCTGGACCGCATGGAAGTCATTCGTCTCTCGGGTTACACCGAAGACGAAAAGGTGAATATCGCCCTAAAGTATCTTGTGCCCAAGCAGCTAAAAAATAATGGGCTCAAGGATAGCGAGTTGCATGTGTCGGAAAAGACGCTGCGCGACGTGATTCGTTATTACACGCGCGAAGCCGGCGTACGTAATTTGGAGCGCGAGATTTCCAAGATATGCCGCAAAGTGGCGAAGGAATTATTGCTCAATAAGGCTAAAGCGGAGAAAACGATTTCGGTTACTCCTAAGATATTGGATAAATATCTGGGAGTGCGCCGCTACCGCTATGGCACCGCCGAGCAGGTCAATCAAGTGGGCCAAGTAACAGGCTTGGCTTGGACCGAGGTCGGTGGTGAATTGTTGACGATTGAGGCCATTATCGTTGCCGGCAAGGGCAAGATGACCATCACCGGTAAACTCGGCGACGTCATGCAGGAATCGATTCAAGCCGCCATGAGCGTGGTACGCTCGCGCGCCGCCAAGCTCGGCATTTCCCCGGACTTTTATCAAAAGCATGATATCCACGTGCATGTGCCCGAAGGCGCGACACCCAAGGACGGTCCTAGTGCTGGTATCGCCATGTGCACCGCGATGGTGTCTGCGCTGACCAAGATTCCAGTCCGCGCGGAAGTGGCCATGACCGGTGAGATCACCTTGCGCGGGGAAGTGTTGCCCATTGGCGGACTTAAAGAGAAATTGTTGGCGGCGCATCGCGGCAATCTCAAGGTAGTGCTGATTCCGGAAGAGAACCGCAAGGATCTTACCGAGATTCCGAAGAACATCCGTGACAGCCTAGATATACGTCCGGTGCGATGGATCGATCAAGTGCTGGAAGCTGCGCTTGAGCGCTTACCCGAACCGCTGGATGAAGCCAAGCTCGCGGAAGCGGAAGCCGCTAAACCGCCCGCGCACGACGCTATCAATCCGCTCACGACGCACTGACGAGCGGGGAACAAACAACACCCTCATGGGAGGGTAAAGTTCTTCTTGTCCCCTCCGATCGCGGCATGGTGCTTTCAAGCGCCATGCCGCGTTTTCATTTCTTGACAATGGTTTCCCACGCTTGTATATAAACCGCGACGCTTCTCGCTTTTTTGGGTGCGTCAAGTATTTTTTCAGCGGCAATTATTTTCGGAAATTCCATTCACCATTACATAGCGAGGGCACGCCAAGTGAATAAGACCGATCTGATTGACAGACTTTCTGAGTCCACTGAACTTAACAAAACCTCCGCCACGCGCGCCGTGGAAGCTGTTTTAGATATTATTACCGGTACATTGCGCCAAGGCGATTCTGTTACCTTATCCGGTTTCGGTACGTTTTCCGTCAGCAGTCGAATGCAACGCACTGGCCGTAACCCGCGTACGGGCGAGATGATCACCATCCCCGCCTCCAAGGCGCCTAAATTCAAATCTGGCAAAGGTTTGAAGGATGCCTTAAACTAGCCGGCCTTTTGGGGGGAGCAGTAAAAATCCCCAATGGGTGCTTAGCTCAGTTGGTAGAGCGTCGCCCTTACAAGGCGAATGTCGGGGGTTCGAACCCCTCAGCACCCACCAGAAGACTGGAGCGGTAGTTCAGTCGGTTAGAATACCGGCCTGTCACGCCGGGGGTCGCGGGTTCGAGTCCCGTCCGCTCCGCCATTGATACGCAGGGCGAGGTGTTAAATCCTCGCCCTTTGTTTTTTAGGCAACAGAAATTGAAACGCCTACGGACCTTTATATAAATTAAAATATATAAGTTAAAGTTATCACATGCTGTCGACGATCCGCGAAAAAACCCAAGGCATTATCGCCTCCTTCATCATGCTTTTAATCGTTATCCCGTTCGCGCTATGGGGTATCAATTCTTATTTTGATAAAGGGTCGAAGGTAGACGTGGCCAAGGTCGATGGCGTGGATATTAGTCAATCGACTTATCGCCATACACTGGATCAATTACGCGGACGCGTGGATCCCAAGGCATTCGATACCCCCGCCTTCAAGCGCATGATTCTGGATAACTTGATCGATCAAACCTTGTTGATACACGACGCGGAAAATCAAGGCTATCGCATTAGCGATGCGCGTTTGGCGCAGATGATCCGCGAAGCGCCGTATTTTCAGCGCGACGGTAAATTCGATGCGACAATGTATGAAACGGTATTGCGCCGCGAAGGCATGAGCACGCACGATTTTGAAACGCGCTTGCGCGGCGACAACCTCAGCGGACAAGTGCAAGTGGGTTTAAGCGAAAGTGGCATCGTGACCGAGGGCGAGATTTCACGGCTTGCTAAGCTGATGTCGCAAGAACGCGAAGTGGCCTATGTCGTCATTAGCCCTGAAACATTTCTGACTAAAGCCTCCGTCAGTGAGCAGGCGATCAAGGAATATTATTCCGCCAAGACGGATATGTTTAAAACGCCAGAACAAGTTCGCGTTGAATACCTGCGTCTATCGGCGTCCGATCTGAATCAAGGTTTGCAGCCCACGGAAGAAGAACTCAAGAAAGCCTATGCGGACGAGGCCGGTCGTTTTGTCGTTCCCGCGGTGCGCCGCGCGAGCCATATTTTGCTATCTCTGCCCGCCCAGGCTTCGCCGGAAGAGGCCAAGCAAGTGTTGGCAAAAATGCAGAATATAGCCAAGCAAGCTCAAAAAGGCGCCGATTTTTCTGGTTTGGCAAAAAAATATTCAGCGGACACCGCCACCGCCGCGCGTGGCGGCGACCTGGGTGAAATTCGCCCTGGCGTGCTGCCAAAAGAATTGGAGCAAGCGGTGCTGGCCTTGCAAAAATCGGGCGCCATTAGCCAACCCGTGCGCACTACCTATGGCTACCATCTAATCAAGCTTACGGCTTATACCCCAGAGAAGCGCAAATCTTTCGCGGAAGCGCGCAAGGAGCTGGTGGAAGCCGTACGCCGTCGCCGCGGAGAAGAAAAATTCTTCGAGGTCACGGAAAAATTCCGTAATCTTATTTACGAACAACCGGACAGTCTGGTGCCCGCCGCCAAAACTTTGGGCCTCGAAGTGCAGAAGAGCGATTGGTTCACGCGTTCCGGAGGTTCGGGTATTGCGGCTTCGCCTAAGGTTGCACAGGCCGCTTTCGAGCCTGATGTGTTGAGCCAAGCGCGCAATAGCGACGCCATCGAAGTAAACAATGACACGCTGGTCGCGATTCATGTCGTTGAGCGCAAGCCTGCGGGCCACAAATCCTTGGAAGAAGTGCGTCCACAGATACAACGCATTCTTCAGCAGCAACAAGCACAACAAGACGCGCATGAATTAGGCGAGACGTGGTTGACGCAACTGCGTGCTGGCGCTGCGCTGGATGCTTTAGCCAAGAAGCGCGGCGTTAAATATCAGGCGCCTAAAATGTTGACGCGTCAGCAAACGGCGGGCGCCGATCCGCGTCTGGTGGAAGCGGCATTTCGCGCGCCACGGCCGGAGAACGGCAAAACCGTTTACGATTTGGTCGATTTAGGCAATCAGGGATATGCCGTGATGGCGCTTAAAAGCGTGCGCGATTCGTCGGGGAAGCTTGAGGCTAGCGTGCAAGAAAAAGCCACGCGTTTATTGGTACCGCGCCGTGGCGCCGATTACTACGCTAATTACAAAACCGGTCTGCGCCAAAAAGCCAAGATTAAAATATTTGACGATCAACTTTGATTTCAGTTATTCCAGCAGCTTGCTGTAATTAAGACCGATAGCCACGGTATTGAAACCGCCATCCACGTAGGTAATTTCTCCAGTAATGCCCGACGCCAAGTCGGAGCATAGAAAAGCACCCGCGTTGCCCACTTCGTCGATGGTTACGCCGCGGCCGAGCGGCGCCATCTTGTCGTTGTAATCCAGCAATTTCTTGAAATCGGTGATGCCCGCGGCGGCCAATGTTCGGATCGGTCCGGCGGAGATGGCGTTAACGCGAATATTTTCCGGACCCAAGGCCTGGGCCAGATAACGCACGGTGGCTTCCAGGCTGGCCTTGGCCAGCCCCATGATGTTGTAGTTGGGAACCGAACGCTCGGCGCCGATGTAAGAGAGCGTGAGCAAGGCGCCTTGGCGTCCTTGCATCATGGCGCGTCCCGCCTTGGCCAGGGCGATAAAACTATAAGAGCTAATTTCATGGGCGATGCGGAAACCATCGCGCGTGGTCACGTCCACGAAATTTCCCGCCAACTGTTCGCGCGGCGCAAACGCCACCGAGTGAACGATGATATCGAGCCCGTCCCAAAAATCGTCCAAATGAGTGAAAACCGCTTCGATTTGTTCGTCGCTGGAAACGTCGCAGGGGATGACGATATCGGATTTGGTTTGCGCCGCGAGTTTTTCCACCCGTTCCTTCAGCTTGTCGTTCTGATAGGTGTAGGCGATCTCAGCGCCTTCCCGATGCATGGCTTTGGCGAGCCCCCAAGCGATGGACCGGTCACCGGCCACGCCTACAATCAGTGCTCGCTTGCCCGCGAGAAATCCCATAAAACATTCTCCATCTATTTATTTGTTTGTCTGAAAGGACCGGAGCGGCGTTGTTATTCAAAGCATCCGGGCGATATCAGCCGCTACAGTAACGAAAATTCACGCCCACGGGAAGAGGGATGTGGACGGAGAATTTGGTATATTGCGACTTGACCACGCCGATCGCTCGACACGGCACATGACAGGAGAATGGACTCAGGCAGCATGAAACGGCTTGACGCGACGCGGAATGTATTTTGGATGATGCTGTTTCTTTTTTCCGCGCAGGCAGCGGCTTCTTGGAACAATCCTTATCCGGCTGTCGACGCGGAAAAAAATATCCTTTATTCGGCTTTCCGCGAGCGTCCTAAAACCCTCGATCCAGCGCGCGCCTACAGCGAAAATGAGTATGCTTTTATCGCGCAAATCTATGAGCCGCCGTTTCAATATCATTATCTAAAACGTCCTTATACTTTGGTGCCGTTAACCGCGACGCGCGTGCCAACGCCGATTTATTTAGATCAACAAGGCCGGAAGCTGCCCGCGAATACTTCGATCAACCGCATCGCCTACAGCGTTTACGAAATTCAAATTCGCCCGGGAATTTATTTTCAGCCGCATCCCGCTTTCGCGCGCGACGCAACGGGTCAGCTGGTTTATCGAAATTTAAGCGAGCACGATTTGGCGTCTATCTACGCCATCGGCGATTTTAAACAAAACGCCAGCCGCGAACTGACTGCCGCAGACTACATTTATCAGATCAAGCGCCTGGCGCATCCCAAAGTGCATTCACCGATTCTAAGCGTCATGGCCGAGTACATCGTGGGCATGAAAGATTACGCCAAGAGCTTGAATAAAGCCTACGATCAAATCGGCGGTCGGGAAAAATCGGTTTACCTCGACCTAAGCCAATATCCGCTAGCCGGCGTCGAGGAAGTCGACCGCTATACCTATCGCGTGAAAATTCACGGCAAGTATCCGCAGTTTCTTTATTGGATGGCGATGCCGTTTTTCGCGCCCATGGCTCCCGAGGTGGATAAATTTTTTACCCAGCCGGGCATGGCGCAGAAAAATTTAAGTCTCGATTGGTATCCCGTGGGCAGCGGAGCTTACATGCTGACGGTGAATGATCCGAATCGCCAGATGGTGCTGGAGCGCAATCCCAACTATCACGAGGAATTTTTTCCTCTCGAAGGCGAGCCGCAAGATCGTTCCGCGGGTTTGCTGGCCGACGCGGGCAAGCGTTTGCCGTTTGTCGATAAAATCGTTTTCAGCCTGGAAAAAGAAGATATCCCTTATTGGAATAAATTTCTGCAGGGTTATTACGATCAATCGGGCGTATTGAAGGACACTTTCGATCAAGCGATTCGTTTTACCGGTTCTGGCGACACCGAAGTGAGCGACGCCATGAAACAAAAAGACATCCGCTTGCTCACCAGTGTCGCCACTTCGACTTATTATCTGGGTTTTAACATGCTGGATGCCAAGGTCGGCGGTTATACCGAGCGCGCGCGCAAATTGCGCCAGGCGATATCGATTGCCATGGATTACGAGGAGCAAATTTCCATTTTTCGCAACGGCCGCGGCATACCCGCGCAAGGCCCGCTGCCACCAGGTATTTTCGGGTTTCACGAAGGTCAAGCTGGAATCAATCCTTATGTGTACGATTGGGTGAACGGCGCGCCGAAACGCAAATCCATCGATGAAGCGCGCAAGCTGATGAACGAAGCCGGTTATCCAAACGGTGTCGACGCCGTCAGCGGCAAGCCCTTACAAATTAATTTTGAAACGCCCGCCACCGGCTCCGAGCAAAAAGCGCGATTGGATTGGATGGTGAAACAATTTAACAAACTCAATATCCAATTGGTCATCCGCGCCACCGACTACAACCGCTTTCAAGAAAAAATGCGCAAGGGTGATGCGCAACTGTATGAATGGGGTTGGAACGCCGATTATCCCGATCCGGAAAATTTTTTATTTCTTTTGTACGGCCCCAATAAAAAAGTCGGGCATGATGGCGAGAACTCCTCGAACTACGATAGCCCCGAGTTCAATCGCCTGTTCGAGCGCATGAAAAACATGGACAACACGCCCGAGCGCGCAGCCATTATCGATCAGATAACGGAGATCGTGCGCCGCGACGCACCTTGGGTGTGGGGCGTGCATCCCAAGGATTTTTTGTTGCTGCATTCGTGGGTGTATAACGCCAAGCCCAATCACATGGCCAATAACACTTTAAAATATCGCCGCATCGATCCGTCCAGACGCGCCACGCTGCGCGATGCCTGGAACCGGCCTATTATCTGGCCGTTGGCGCTTATCGGAGTTCTGTTGCTGTCGGCGATCGTGCCCGCGGCCATGGCCTATCGTCGACGCGAACGCCAGGTTGTAACACGCGCGGCAGCGAGGCGCGATCGGTGATTGCCTATATTATTCGCCGCTTGTTTTACGCCATTCCGATTCTTATCGGCGTCAATCTGATTACCTTCGCGTTATTCTTTTACGTTAATAGTCCCGAGGATATGGCGCGCATCAATTTGGGCGTGAAGCGCGTCACGCCCGAGGCGATCGCGAAATGGAAACACGATTACGGTTTCGATAAGCCTTTGCTGTACAACGCGCCCGCTGCGCGCCTTGAAAAAATCACCGACACCATATTTTTTAAACATTCGGTGCGGCTATTTGTTTTCGATTTCGGTTATTCCCAGGACAATCGCGACATTCGTTACGAAATATCTCAGCGCATGTGGCCTAGCTTGGCCATCGCCTTGCCGACGTTTTTAGTGGGCCTGTTTGTCTATGTGAGTTTCGCGCTTTTGCTGGCTTTGTTCCGTGGCACATATTTGGATGCTTGGGGAGTCATCTTCTGCGTCATCATGATGTCGATATCGGCTTTGTTCTACGTCATCGGCGGACAATATTTGCTCAGTAAACTTTGGCACTTAGTGCCTATCTCCGGTTATGCCGATGGCATGAAGTCTATTAGCTTCCTTATTCTGCCCGTGATCATCGGCATCATCGGCGGTATTGGCATGCGTACGCGCCTGTATCGTACGTTTGTTTTGGAAGAAATTGGCAAAGATTACGTACGCACCGCGCGTGCCAAGGGTTTGTCGGAATTGCGCGTGCTATTTGTGCACGTGCTAAAGAATTCCCTGATTCCAATCTTAACTGGCGTCGTGGTCGTGATTCCAGCTTTATTCCTCGGCAGTTTGATCATGGAATCTTTTTTCGGCATTCCAGGCTTGGGCAGTTACACCATCGATGCGATTCGTTCGCAAGATTTCTTCGTGGTGCGCGCCATGGTGTTCCTCGGCTCGGTGCTTTATATCATCGGCCTGGTGTTGACCGATATTGCCTACACCTGGGTCGATCCACGAGTACGACTGAGATAGCGCCATGCCGATCAAACTGGATTTTTTGTGGACCGACTATCTGATCTTCGCCTTGATCGGCGCGATTATCCTGTTTGCTTGGTACACGATTCGGCACGAGCATTTACGCGCGCCATGGCGTCAAGTGGTGCGACGCCCGATCGCCATGGCGGCCTTGGTGATGCTGTTGGCTTATGTCGCTATCGGCGTGTTGGATTCGATTCATTTTCGTGAGCGTGTTGGTGCGGCGCAATACTCCACGGAAAAGCTCAGCGTGCTCGATAAACTGGCTTACACGCTGCGCAAGAATACCGAGAAAACTTATTCCGCGCCGTTCGCCTTGCAAGTCTACACCATGGAAACCGTGGAATATCCCGATGGGCGCCGCGCGCGCGAATATCCGCGCCTGCTGTATGGTGGAGCGCATCTAAAAAATCCCGATGAACGCGCGCGAGATATTGGAAAACGCATGGCCAAGGCGACGCTCATCGGCATATCGATGTGGATTGCGATCGTTTTTATTTTTTTACTACTGCAAAACCGACATTCGTTTTCTTTCAAGCAAGCGCTGATTGGTTTCGTGCGCGGCGATGGTCAAATTCCCTGGCGCAGTATGCTGGTCACGCTGGGGGTTTTAATAATACTTGGCGCCAACGCTATTTATTTGTCGGCTTCCTATCATATTTTCGGCACCGATCAGGTCGGCCAAGACGTGTTTTATCAAACGCTCAAAAGCATCCGCACTGGCTTGGTTATCGGCACGCTTACCACGCTTGTTATGCTGCCGTTTGCCGCGTTATTCGGCATCATGGCCGGATATTTTCGCGGTTGGGTGGATGATGTGATTCAGTATATCTATACCACCTTGAGCTCCATCCCCGATGTATTGTTGATCGCCGCTGCAGTCTTGAGTCTGCAAGTTTACATGGCTCAGCATGGGGAATCTTTCGACAGCGCCGTCGATCGCGCCGATATGCGCTTATTATTTTTGTGCTTGATTCTCGGCGTCACCAGTTGGACCAGTCTTTGCCGCTTACTACGCGGCGAAACCCTTAAACTGCGTGAAATCGATTACATCCAAGCCGCGCGCGCCCTGGGATCGAGCCATGTCTCAGTGATGGCGCGGCACATTCTGCCGAACGTCATGCATATTATCTTGATTACGGTGGTGCTCGATTTCAGCGGCCTGGTGTTGGCGGAAGCGGTTTTATCTTATGTCGGCGTTGGTGTCGATCCGACCATGGATAGCTGGGGAAACATGATCAACAGCGCGCGCTTGGAGATGGCGCGCGAGCCGATCATCTGGTGGAGCTTGGCCTCGGCGTTTGTATTCATGTTTGGCTTAGTGCTGTCGGCCAATCTTTTTTCCGACGCCATACGCGACGCCTTTGACCCGAGATTGCGCAAATGAAAAAAACGCTTCCCTCGCGCGATTCACTGTTACAAGTGGAAAATTTAAAGACCTGGTTCGATACGCCCGAAGGCACGGTGCACGCGGTCGATGGCATCGACTTTGAGATCGCGCGCGGCGAAACCTTGGCCTTGCTGGGAGAATCCGGCTGTGGCAAATCCATTTCCGCGTTGTCGCTGTTGCAGCTGATTCCGCAACCAGCGGGATATATTGTGGCGGGCAGCGTGCGCTTGGAGCAGCAAGATGTTTTAAAGCTGGCGGAACGCGACATGCGTGGCGTTCGTGGCAAGCGCATCGCCATGATTTTTCAAGAACCGCAAACCTCGCTCAACCCGGTGATGACCATCGGCGATCAGATCAGTGAAGCTTTGCCCGATACCAAGCGTCTTAGCCGCGAACAAAAACGCTCCCAAGTGGCCGCCTTGCTGGAAGCCGTGGGCATCGCCGATGCCGCACGCCGTTACGACGAATACCCACATCAATTTTCAGGCGGCATGAAGCAGCGCGTCATGATCGCCATGGCTTTAGCCGGCCAGCCGGATTTGTTGATTGCCGATGAGCCGACGACGGCGCTGGATGTCACCATCCAAGCGCAAATTTTGCGCTTATTGAAAGAACTGCAGAAAAAAACTGGCATGGCCATTTTGCTGATCACGCATGACTTGGGCGTAGTCGCCGAAATGGCCGATCGCGTGGCGGTGATGTACGCGGGACAAATCGTGGAGTCGGCGGCGCGCGATCAGTTTTTTGAGACGCCGCAACATCCCTATTCGCAAAAATTATTTCGTTCCATCCCAGGCCGCCTGCAGCGCGGCGCGTCCTTGGAAGTGATCGCTGGCAGCGTGCCGTCCTTGCGCCAAGAATTTTCTCGCTGTCGTTTTGCCGATCGTTGCGATTATGCTTGGGATTTGTGCCGTGAGTCGGTCCCACCTTGGATAGCGCAAGGCGATAGAGGCGTGCGCTGTTATCTGTATGATGCGACGGTTACGCCACCGATTGCTCCCAAAAAAGCCACGCGCAAGAAAGCCGCCCTAAAGGAAAAGCTCAAACCCGCGGAAGTTTTATTGCAGGTTTCCGATCTTAAGGTGCATTTCCCGATACACCATGGCGTGTTTCAGCGTGTTGTCGGCCATGTTAAGGCTGTCGATGGCGTGTCATTTAATATTCCCCGTGGACGTACCTTGGCGCTGGTGGGCGAATCCGGCTGCGGAAAAACCACGGTCGGAAAAAGTATTTTGCAGCTTATCCCGCCCACCGCGGGAAGTGTCATTTACAGCAACCAAGAATTGACGCGGATGCGCGGCGAGCGCTTGCGCGCGTTGCGACGACATTTGCAAATTATCTTCCAAGACCCTTATGCGTCGCTCGATCCGCGCATGCTGGTCGGTGAAATTTTGGAGGAGGGCATGCGTGCCCAAAAAACAAGCGCAACATCAGGCGAACGCCAAAAAAAGATCGAGGAAATATTGCAGCACGTCGGTTTGCCCGCCGATGCACGCTATCGTTATCCGCATGAATTTTCCGGAGGCCAACGCCAACGTATTAGCATCGCGCGCGCTCTGGCCGTGGAACCGAAATTAATCGTTTGCGACGAACCCACCAGCGCGCTCGATGTGTCGGTGCAAGCGCAAGTGCTCAACCTGCTCAAGCGCCTGCAAGACGATCTGGGCTTGAGCTATCTCTTCATCACGCATAATTTGTCGGTGGTGGAGTACTTGGCGCACGAAGTGGCGGTTATGTATCTCGGTTGCATTGTCGAACGTGGCAGCGTGGACGAGGTGTTGCAGAACCCGAAGCATCCCTATACGCAAGCGCTATTGTCGGCGGTGCCCATCATCGACAGCAAAGATCGCCGTCCTATTATTCGATTGCAAGGCGATATGCCTTCGCCCAGCAATCCGCCTTCGGGTTGTCATTTTCATCCGCGCTGCCCGCACGTCATGGATGTTTGCCGTCGAGAATATCCTAGCTTGTCTTCCGTGGGCGATACGCATACCACGCACTGCCATTTATATGGCGCGGGGAAGAAAAAAGAGAGCGATTGAAAGGGTGAATTAACCGCCAGGCGATTCTGGCGGTTTAAAAAATTATTTAGAAAAATGAGTTAAGCGGTGGGGCCGCCGCGAGTCCAGATTTTTAGCTTTTGACCCATGCGCAGCACGTCATCGGCTTCAAGAACATTCCAATTCAATACCTGACGCACCAGCACGTTATAACGGCGCGCGATGCTGGTTAGCGTTTCGCCGCTGCGTACGCGGTGAATGATGGGTTCGCCACTGACCGCCGCACGCGTGCTGGGATTACGATATGCCGCATGCACCACGGGTGGCGTCATGGCGCGCGCGGAATAAGGAATCATCAAGTCTTGTCCGGTACGCAACAGATTGCTGTGTAGATTGTTGGCAGTGCGCACGGCCTCGATGCTGAGCCCGTAACGGCGACTGATTTCAGAAATAGTCTCACCGCGTTTCACCGCGTGATGCAACCATTGAATTCTTTCGTTCTCTGGCAGGCTGCTTAAGCCAGCCACCAGCGCGTCTTTTTTATCGATCGGCACCAGCAAGTAATGCGGTCCTTTGGGGTCCGTGGCCCAGCGCGTATAGCCTGGGTTGATGTTGTGCAAATCATCAATCGGTAGATCGACCAGTTTGGCCACGACGCCTAAATCAACTTGGTATCCGGTTTCGACGCGGGTGAAATAAGGCGCATTGGGAATACTGGCTAATTTGACGCCGTATTTATCCGGATCCGCCACGATGCTGGCCATGGCCATGAGCTTGGGCACGTAATGCAATGTTTCGCGCTTAAGCTTGAGATATTGGTAATCGGTGGATTTACCCTTGCGGCGGTTGAGTTCTATCATGCGACCGACTTTGCCTTCGCCTGCGTTATAAGCGGCTAGCGCTAAATGCCAGTCGCCATCGAAGTCGTTATAAAGTTTTTCCAGGTAATCAAGCGCGGCTTTGGTGGAAGCTTCGACGTCGCGCCGACCGTCATACCACCAGTTGGCTTGCAGCCCATACAAACGTCCGGTCGCGGGCATGAATTGCCACAGGCCGACGGCGCGCGCGCGCGAGTAAGCGTGCGGCTTATAAGCGCTTTCAATCGCGGGTAGCAAAGCGATTTCCATGGGCATGCCACGTTTTTCCACTTCATCGGTGATGTAATAAAGATAAAGCCGCGCGCGTTCCATCATGCGCTGCATATATTCGGGATTGTTAACGAACCATTGGATTTCACGTTCGACTTGTGGCGAATCGAGCGCCTTCATCGCAAAACCAGCGCGCAGCCGGCTCCAAATATCGGGAAAATCTTTTTTCGCTGAAGCGGTGTCGATTTGATCGCCAGTGGTCTCGTTGCTGGCTGGCGTGCTCGGCGCGGCAGGTGCTGAAAATACATCTTCACCCATTAACACTGGGCTGCTGACGGCGGTGGCAGGAGTCTGAGATTTCTCCTGAGATGTCTTCAGGTTGTCGGAAGAGGTGGTGGCGCACCCGCTAACGACTAAAAGAAAAACCACAGGCAATACTTTATTCTTCATGGTATTTTTCATGCGCGTCATAGTATTGGGAAGAGAATCCAGCGTCAACTTATTGAACAACAATGATTTAAGTAAAATCTGCTTTTGTGGTTTTGTCCAGCCCGACTGTCTTAAAAAGTTTAATTTTTTTAAAAATTAAACGCCCCAACGGCCTGCCGATCATCCACTGAAACCATCCTTCCATCGGCGTACGGCAGCGAATACCGCTGTATCGGATTTTAGCGTTTGCTGGGTAAATTTTTCCGCGGCCTGGCGCACGCTAGCCATACCCGAACGCAGAAAGGGATTGATGCGCCGCTCTAAGCCAATAGTCGAGGGCAAAGTGGGAAGATTTTGCGTTCGCCGCGAGCGCGCGAGCGCTTGATGAGCCTTGGCGTCGGTATTACCCGGCTCAACCGCCAAGGCAAAACGCAAATTCGCTTCGGTGTATTCGTGTCCACAGTACATGGAAGTGGTTTCGGGCAAGGCCGCGAGTTTCGACAATGATGCATGCATTTGCTCGGCCGTGCCCTCGAACAGCCTGCCACAGCCCGCGGAAAAAAGCGTATCGCCACAGAACAAGGTCCCTGCACCATAATAAGCATTATGGCCCGAGGTATGCCCTGGCACATCGAGCGTGTTGAATTCAAGATCGAGCTCGGCCAGCGTAAAGCGATCGCCTTCCTTAAGCGGATAGTTAATGGCTGGAATACGCTCGCGCGCTGGCCCGTATACGGGAATATTAAAGTGCTGAAGAATATCCTCGACGCCCGCCACGTGGTCACCGTGATGATGAGTGCATAATATGGCGACTGGTTTTAAGCCATGTGTTTCCAGTGCCATTAGCACGGGTTCGGCATCGCCCGGATCGACGATGGCGACCCGATTCGGCGCCGATGGGCCGCGGATAAGCCAGATGTAGTTGTCCTTAAAGGCGCAGACGTGTAAAACAGAAACCATGTAGTCAGTTTGAGATCAAGGAGGCAGCGCGTCAATGAGGGATAACGGTTCCTATACTATACGGCAGCAGCAGCTGCGCGAATGGTTTGACTTGCCTCTGGGCCGCTCGTTGCAAGCGCTCGAAGCGCATTATCTGCGCACCATTTTGCCCAATTTGTATGGCACCGTGGCCGCGCAGCTGGGCCGCATCGGCCACTTGGACTTCATGGATTCCTGCATCGCGCCCACGCGCATTTTGCTCGACAGCCTGGGTGAAAAAAATGGCTGCGTCGTGCATGGCCAACCGGAAAACCTGCCGCTCGACACCAAAAGCACCGATGTTCTCATTCTGCCGCACACGCTCGATTTCTGCGACGACCCGCATCAAGTGTTGCGCGAAGCCAGCCGCGTGCTGCGGCCCGAGGGACACGTGGTCATCCTCGGTTTCAATCCCATGAGCCTGTGGGGATTCCGCCGCCTGTTCGCCAGCCGCCCGCTATCGGCACCGTGGTGCGGAAAATTTTTTCGTCTATCGCGCGTGAAAGATTGGCTCAATCTACTCGAGCTTGAAACCACGCATGGCATGATGCTTTATTATCGTCCGCCGCTGCGTAATGAAAGCGTGATGCAACGTTTGCATTTTCTAGAAAAAATGGGCGACCGCTGGTGGCCGATGATGGCGGCGGTGTATCTGGTGGTCGCCAAGAAACGCGTACTCGGCGTCACACCTTTGCCGTTGACTTGGAAAACCAAACGCTTGGTCGGCAACGTCGCCTCGCAACCCGCCGCGCGCGGCATGGTCCTACGCTTTCAACCGCGCCGTATAAAATAAAACGTCTTGGATAAAATTCTCATCTTCACCGACGGCGCCTGTCGCGGTAATCCTGGTCCTGGCGGTTGGGGCGCGATACTGCGCATGGGCGAGCGCGAAAAAGAATTGTACGGCGCCGAACGCGAGACCACGAACAATCGCATGGAGCTCATGGCCGCGATCCAAGCGCTCGAAGCCTTGAAGCATCCTTGCGAAATCATTCTCACCACCGATTCCGAATACGTAAAAAAAGGCATCACCGAATGGATCGACGGCTGGAAACGCCGCGGCTGGAAAACCGCCGATAAGAAACCGGTGAAGAACCAAGATTTATGGCAACGCCTCGATGACGCCGTGCGGCGGCATAAACATGTCATTCATTGGAAGTGGGTGAAGGGGCATAGTGGGCATGCTGAGAATGAGAGGGCGGATCAACTCGCCAATATGGCGATTGATGAGATGTTGGCGTGAAGCTGGTTGTCATTCCCGCAAAAGCGGGAATCCAGGTCTTGAATGGAATCGCGTGTAACGCGCGCGATGCTCACCCGCTATTAGCTTTTCATCGTCGCCACAGGCGACACAACTAAAACAATCAGTATAATGCTCCCCCAATGCGCCAAATAATCCTCGACACTGAAACCACCGGCCTCGAACCTTCCGAAGGCCATCGCATCATCGAAATCGGTTGCGTCGAGTTGGTCAACCGACGTCCGAGCAACAATCGCTATCAGCAATATATCAATCCGGGACGCGAGATCGATGCGGGGGCGATGGAGGTGCACGGCATTACCAACGAGATGCTCGCGGACAAACCCAAATTCGCCGATATCGCCAAGGATTTTCTGGAATTCATCAAGGGCGCGGAGTTGATTATTCATAACGCGCCGTTTGATATCGGCTTCGTTAATCATGAACTGGCGCTCATGGCCAACGGCAGTGGGCCGTTGCGCGTGGAAGAATTTTGTTCGGTGGTGGATACGCTGAAACTGGCGCGCGGCATGCATCCAGGGCAGAAGAACGATCTCGATTCGCTGTGTCGGCGCTACACCGTGGATAATTCGCACCGCAGTTTGCACGGCGCCTTGCTCGACGCCGAGATTCTGGCCGATGTTTATCTGGCGATGACAGGCGGCCAAACGGCCTTATTCGAAGACACGCATAGCCATTTGAAGAACGCCACGGCGGCGACGAGCTCTACCGTGGTGCTGACCGATATTCGTCGGTTGGATTCGAATCGTTCGACCTTACTCGTGATTCAACCAAGCATCGAAGAATTGGCCGCGCATCAAGCTTGGCTCGAAGAGCTGGATAAAAAAAGCAGCGGCCGTTGCGTTTGGAAAAAGTTGGAAACAGTAAATTCCTGACGCTGTCAGTTACCCCGCATCACATTTAGTTCGCAACTAATTTTTTTCCTTTGAAGTTCAGGCTAGTTCCCGGTTGCATCACTTTATATGGGATGCGCATTTTGTCGAGCTCGTCGGTGAAGCTCTTAGTATTCTGCGTCAGAACGGGGAAGGTGGCGTAATGCTGCGGAATAACCAGTTTGGCGCGTACCGCGCGCGCGGCGCGTGCCGCCATTTTGGGTTCCATGCCGAAGTGACCACCGATATTAATGAGCGCCACGTCGGGCGCCTGTTCACCGATGATTGACATGTCGTTGAAGTAAGCGGTATCGCCCGAGTGGTAAATGCTCGGACCGTTTTTGATTTTGATCACGAAGCCGGCCGGGTTGCCGCCGTAGACGATATCGGGTTCTTTCTCGCCCGCAAGGGGGTTGCCCATGCCGCTCGCATGGATCGCGGGCACCATATTAATGGTGACTTCGCCGTCGGCGACGACGATTTCACCGCCGATGTTCATTAAAGTGTCGAAACCCATTTGCTGTTTGGGATAGCCTTGCAATTTAGCTAGGTTGCTGCCGAGCTCGAAGTTAGTCACCAGCCGCGCTCCGGTTTTTTTAGCGAGCTCCACGGCATCGCCGACATGATCGAAATGCCCGTGCGTGATCAAGATGTAATCGACTTTAGTAATCGCCGCTAACGGGTCTTTGTCTTTCGCGGCGTTGGGATTGGTCGGATTTTTCAGCCACGGGTCGATCATCAATACTTTTCCGTTCGGCGTCGTGATTTCAAAAGCCGCGTGACCGTGCCAGATAATCCGCGTGGTATCGGCGGACTGAGCCAGGGCGTTGATGGTGAATAATAGAAATAAACTGGCAACGATATTTAAGATGGTTTTCATCGAGTGCTCCTTTATTAATGTGATCCGTTTTAACCGCCAGCATAAACCATATGCCCTAGGATGAATCAAGTCTTGCCTCATATCGTGTTTATGTTCGCCATACAGCTGACAAGCGCATCGTCCTGCGCTAGTCTCCGCAGCCATGTCGCCGCCCGTCATCGCCGTTTCCCATATCAGCAAGCATTTTAGCAATGTCATCGCCGTCGATGACATCAGCTTCGACGTGGCGCCGCGCTCCACCACCGCGTTGCTGGGCGGTAATGGCGCGGGTAAAACCACTACGCTTTCCTTGCTATTAGGTTTGTTGTTGCCGACCTCGGGCAGCATTTCAGTTTTTGGCGTGGATATGTTGCGCGACCGTTATCAAGTGTTGCCGCGCTTAAATTTTTCTTCACCCTATGTCGATTTGCCGCGACGTTTGACGGTGCGTCAGAACCTGACGGTGTATGCGCGGCTTTACGGTCTTTATGATGTGGGTGGCCGCATCAAAACCTTAAGCGAAGAACTGCAGATCGGACGTTTTTTGGATCGTCCTTACGGCCAACTTTCCGCGGGCGAGAAAACGCGCGTGGTGCTGGCCAAGGCGCTGTTGAATGAACCGGAATTATTGTTGCTCGATGAGCCCACCGCCTCGCTCGATCCCGACACCGCCGATTACGTGCGCGGCATGCTCGAGGCGTATCGCGCGCGCACGGGCACGACGATATTGCTGGCGTCGCACAACATGTCGGAAGTGGAGCGCTTGTGCGACGATGTGATCATGCTGCGCGCGGGGAAGCTCGTGGATCGCGGGACACCGGATGCCTTGCTCAAACGTTATGGACGGCAAAACATGGAAGAAGTGTTCATCGATATCGCGCGCGATCGTCATGCGGCAACGGGTGCTGAATCAGTGCCATTGGCAAAAAAATGACCGATCCTTCGACTCAACTCAGAACAGGTGTCGCTCGTGCACGCACTGGTTTTTTTCCTTCTCTGCGCCGTATTTACGCCTTGGTGTTTCGGCATGTGTATTTATTACGCAGTTCGGGTCCGCGCATTCTGGAGCTGATGTATTGGCCGACGGTGCAAATGGTGTTGTGGGGTTTCATTACGGTATTTTTGGTCAACCACAGTTCGTGGGTGGCGCAAGCATCGGGCGTGCTGCTTTCGGGTGTTTTGTTGTGGGACGTTTTGTTTCGCAGCCAACTCGGCGTGTCCTTGGTGTTCATGGAAGAAATGTGGTCGCGTAATTTGGGGCACTTGTTTGTCAGTCCGTTGCGGCCATATGAGCTGGCCTGCGCCTTGCTTACCATGAGCTTGATTCGCACCGTCATCGGCGTTGGCGGCGCGGCGCTGATCGCCATTCCGTTATTTCATTATTCGATTTTTAGCATGGGCTTGCCGTTGCTGGCTTTCTTCATGAATCTGATCGTCATGGGTTGGTCCATCGGATTATTGGTGTCCGGCATCGTGTTGCGCTATGGCCTCGGCGCCGAGAGCATGGCGTGGGTGGCTATCTTTGCCGTGCAACCGATTAGTGGCGTGTATTATCCCATCGCTACCTTGCCTTCCTGGCTGCAACACATCGCGGCGCTTCTGCCGTCGAGCTATGTATTCGAGGGTATGCGCGCGGTGCTTTTCGACCATAGCCTACGCATGGATTTGTTGTTATCCGCGGTGGGATTGAACGTGATTTACCTGGGCGCTGGGTTTCTGGCTTTTTTGATGTTCTTCAACATGGCGCGGGTGCGAGGACAACTGCTGCATGTTGGCGAATAATGACAAGCACAAGCCAGCGGAGTAGCATTTGCCCGCTTTCATCGCTACGGAATTCCACGCATGCCTTATTTTGTGTTTAAAGTGTTGCCCGAAACAAAGCCGCAGCTCGTTAACTCCTTTAGCAAATATCTCGAAGCCAAAGAACTTTGCCGCCAGCTGCGCATGGCCGAGTCGCCCAACGATCCCAACATGTTCCGCATCAGTTTCGCGGAAGACGAGGCCAAAGCCAGACGCTTGATCTCCGAAAAGCGCAAACCCTCGTCGCCGCTGGAAGAGTGGGAGGCTTAGTCGGCGCTTTATAAAAATTTCCCCGCGCTTGGAATTTTATTATTTCTCCAGCGTCATATTGAGGTGTCCATCGACATGCGGTGGCCATGCAAACAGAAAATCACTTAAAATTTTTCAAGGCAAGGAGCAGGGACATGAGGCAGGTCATTATAAAGATTGGATTCGCCATTGGTTCGTTGGTTTTGTTAATCACGCCGTTTACGTTACAAGCGGAAAGCGCGCCCGAAGACATTATTAAATATCGTCAGAATGTAATGCATGCCAATGGAGCACACATGGGAGCCATGGGGGCGATTATTCAAGGCAAGGTAGATTACAAAGCTCATTTGGCGGAGCATGCACGCGCACTGCAAGCCATCAATAAAGATATTCCCGCGCTATTTCCCAAAGGCTCGGATTTTGGCGATACCGAAGCTCTGGATGCCGTATGGCAAAAGCGCGCCGACTTTGAAAAACTCGCCAAGAAAGCACGCGTCGATGCCGATGCGCTAGCGAAAGCGGTGCAGTCAGGCGATGCCAAAGTGTATGGTCCAAAATTCAAAGCGCTGGCCGATGACTGCAAGGCCTGCCATAAAGATTTTCGCAAGGAAGAGAAGCAATAAATATTCTTGCCTTATCCGTTACTCAAAAAGCGCGGCGTGGCGGTTGGTTAGCCGCCATGCTGTTATGCGGCGCGGCCTGCGCCAATGGAGCCGCGCCCGACGTGGTCAAGCAGGGTGAATATATTTTTCACGCCGCGGGATGCGTTACTTGCCACACCGATGAAAAAAATAAATTACCCGCGTTGGCCGGCGGACGCGCGCTTAAAACGCCCTTCGGTATTTTTTACACACCCAACATTACCCCGGATAAAAAAACTGGCATCGGCCTCTGGAGCGATGAAGATTTCATCCGCGCCTTACGTTTCGGCGTGAGCCCGCAAGGCGAGCATTATTATCCGGCTTTTCCTTATACTTCTTATACTCGCCTCAGCGACGCTGATTTGCGCGCACTCAAGACTTACCTCTTTAGCGTAAAACCCGTCGCGCAAGTAAACAAACCGCACGATCTCGTCTGGTATGTGCGTTCGCGGTCGGTGTTGTATGTATGGAAAAAATTATTTTTTACGCCTGGCGAGTATCAGGCACAAGCCGATAAGCCCGCGAGCTGGAACCGCGGCGCTTATTTGGCCACCGCCGCTGGGCATTGCGCCGAATGCCATACGCCACGCGGCCTATTCGGCAATCTGCAACAGGCGGAATCCCATAGCGGAACGCGCGAAGGGCCGGATAATGCAGTGGTGCCGAATATCACCCCGGATAAAAAAACCGGTATCGGTCGCTGGAGCCGTGGCGATCTCGTTTATTACTTGGAAACCGGCGCCACCCTCGACGGCGATTACCCGGGCGATTTGATGGCGGATGTCATCGACAACGGATTGCGCTATCTGCGTAAGGACGATGTGACGGCAATAGCCGAGTATATTCAGTCCTTGCCGCCGATTGAGCGCGCACTGAAAAAGAAAAGTAAAAAAGAATTTAATTTTTAAGAACGCCATGTGTATTTTTGGTTACAGATGACAGGTTTGTCCCATCCGCCGAGCGGTGATGACAATACTTATCCGTTAGTGCGTTAATACATGCGCCGATAATAATTACAAGGAGCAGGTATGGAAGGCGCAATAACTCTAACAATAATTGGCGGCGTAATATTTTTATTTTCGTTTGGTTTTTCCATTTGGAACCGCGTGGCAGCTGACGAAACACGCTTGCAAACGATTCAAAAAGAAATCAACGCCCATGTCATTTCGGTAAAACAAGACATTCAAATCCAAGCCTTGTTGGCCAAGGAATTCAAAGTGGAACCCAGCGTGGTGATGGCTTTGCATTCTGACTGGTCCGATTGGGGCTCAATCACTCTTGAACTAGCAATGGCGCAGCGTTTAACTCAGACTGAGGCTTATCCTGACTTCATCGATGCGTTGAGAAAAATCGAATCGCTGCGGAATAAAAAGATGAATAAGATCGCCAAGAGCCTTGGTTTCAAGCTGGGTCCAGTATTAAGCGTGGTCGAGCATACGCGCAATGAGCTGCGCCGACAGGCGTATTCTGATCGAGCGCCAATATTCTCAACGCCTGAAACAGTTGCCAATATTCAATGAATGCAGGGAATGGTGGGCGATGCAGGGTTTGAACCTGCGACCCCTGCCGTGTGAAGGCAGTGCTCTACCGCTGAGCTAATCGCCCGATCGAGAAATCGAGCGCGCCAGTTTAAGCTTGCTGGCCAGCAGCGTCAATTCAGCTGATTTTGTCGGCGTTTTTCTTTACCATGGGCGGCCCAAGCACACCACTAGGCCAAATCCGTGACCGTTCGCACCCGATTCGCTCCCAGCCCCACCGGTTATTTGCATGTAGGCGGGGCGCGCACCGCGCTTTTTTCCTGGCTGTACGCGCGCAAGCATGGCGGTACATTCATTTTGCGCATTGAAGACACAGACCTGGAACGTTCCACCGCCGAGTCGGTGGATGCCATTCTGCAAGGCATGACCTGGCTGGGATTGGAGTATGACGAGGGACCGTTCTACCAGACGCAGCGTTTCCCGCGTTACAAGGAAGTGATTCAGCAGATGCTGAAAGCGGGGCAGGCGTATCATTGTTATTGCTCCAAAGAAAGGTTGGAACAATTGCGCACCGAACAAATGGCACGCAAGGAAAAACCGCGGTATGACGGAAAATGCCGCCATGGAGTAGAAAATCCTCCGACGGATGTGGCGCCCGTGGTGCGTTTCAAAAATCCACTCGATGGCGCGGTGACGGTCGAAGACTTGATCCGTGGGCGCGTGGTGTTTCAGAGCAGCGAGCTGGACGATCTGATCATCGCGCGCGGCGACGGCACGCCGACGTATAATTTTACCGTCGTCGTCGATGACATGGATATGAATATCACGCACGTTATCCGCGGCGACGATCACCTGAACAACACGCCACGTCAAATGAATATGCTGCAGGCGCTCGGCCGTACGCCACCCGTGTATGCGCATGTGCCGATGATTCTCGGGCCAGATGGCGCGCGGCTGTCCAAGCGCCATGGCGCGGTCAGCGTGATGCAATATCGCGACGACGGATTTTTACCCGAGGCCTTACTCAATTATTTGGTGCGTTTGGGCTGGTCGCATGGCGATCAAGAGATTTTCTCCATTGACGAGATGGTCAAACTGTTCGACGTTACGAAAGTGCACAGTTCGGCGGCGGCGTTTAATCCGGAAAAGCTGCTATGGCTCAATCAACACTATATTAAGAATAGCGACCTGAAACATATCGCCCATCACCTAAGTTATCACTTAGGAAAATTCGGTATCGATCCCGCATCCGGACCGGATTTGCTCGAAGTGATTAAAGTGCAGCGCGAACGCGCCAAAACCTTGGTGGAAATGGCGCAAAACAGCGTGTTCTTTTACAAAGATTTTGACGCTTACGATGCCAAGGACGCTGCCGCGCACTTAAAGCTGGAAGCCGAAAAGCCGTTGGTATTGCTGCGCGAACGCTTGGCCGCGCTTTCTCTCTGGGAAGCGCAAGCGATTCATGAAGCGGTGGCAGGAGTGGCCGAAGCGCAGGGTTTGAAGCTGGGTAAAATCGCCCAGCCCGTGCGCGTGGCGATTGCTGGCCGCGCGGTTTCGCCGCCGATCGATGTCACCTTGGCGCTGGTGGGCCGCGATAAAACATTAAAACGGCTCGACGCCGCATTGGCATATATAAGGAATCAGACGGTTGCGGCTTGACCCACCTGTATACGGACGGTTAAAGTAGCGGCCCTTTTAGGGGCTATAGCTCAGCTGGGAGAGCGCATGCATGGCATGCATGAGGTCGCCGGTTCGATCCCGGCTAGCTCCACCAAATTTTTAGCGGCTTGCTTAGGAACAAGCTATTTTTTAAATCACCGTTTTTGTCCCCATCGTCTAGAGGCCTAGGACACTGCCCTTTCACGGCGGCGACAGGGGTTCGAATCCCCTTGGGGACGCCAAATAAAAAGGGCCAACTACATGTTGGCCCTTTTTATTTGGCTGACGTTAATTATTGAAACAACTCATGCAGAAAACACTGCGGTGTTCGAATAACCTTATATATCTATCACTTAAATATCATCTCGTTTCTTGTAATTTAATGAGACATACTAGCGCACGTAGTTTTATCGACTAAATAAAAAATTTGAGGGGGAGGGGTAGTATGCGTTTTATTCTTTTGCGAAGTTTACGCATCGAATCCATTTTATTTTTAATTTTTATCCTTACCGCGTGTAATGGCGGAGGCGGTGGTGGCGGGGGCGCCAATAACGCTAACCTCATTACCGTCAGCGGAGTGGTATTGGACGCCTCCGACGTCTCTGCCATTCCCGCGGCAGGTGTGCTGGTCACGATGCGTAATGTTAACAACACCGTTATAGCATCGGTCATTTCAGCAGGCGACGGGTCTTATTCATTTGCCAATGTTCCAGCCTCTACGGATTTTTATATTAATACCAGTAAAGCTGGCTATGTAAATTGTAATTCTCAGGTATTTAATGTAACGGCAACTGAAACAATTGATGTGATGATCCTTTCCTTGGCCTCAGCAAAGCAGACGGCCGACGCCATTTATGGCAGCGCTGGAGGCAGTTCTTGGAGCGATACTTTTTATTCTGGCAAAAGTTGGTTTGGTTTAGATTTTGTTAATGGATCAGGCGCTAGTGCATCCGGTCTTACCATTTCTTCAGCCCCCAGTAATACGACAATTAAATACAATAATGGCGCTGATATTTTTTCAGCAATACCGCCATCTGCTTTTGCACAAAACGAACCGCTTATAGGTGGGTATAGTGCTTCTGCCGGACTTTATGTATTTTCTCCGAGCAATGGTTCTGGCATCAAATTACCTCTGATTAAGGGCGAGGTAAGTTACGCCCTCTCTTTTTTAAGCGCGCACATATTGTCTCCAACCGCCATCAATTCGGGTAACCCCAACACCCTCTACGCCATCACCGCCTCTACCTCACGAACGGTCGCTGTCGGTTCATTGGGCACCATTATTACCTCTTCCGATGGCTTATCGTGGCAGACAAGCTCGTCTAATGTCGTCTTCAATCTCAACGGCGTTGCCACCTCCGGAACTAACTTCGTTGCCGTAGGCGATTTAGGAACGATCGTTACGTCACCTGATTTGATCAATTGGACACCTCAAACATCGGGAACCACTAAGCACTTACACGGGGTGGCTTGGACAGGCGTGCAATTTATTGCTGTGGGTGACACCGGAACGATCTTAACCTCGTCCGATGCCGTGACGTGGACAGCGCGCACCTCTGGAACGACGAGTGATTTGTATGGAGCCGCAGCGAATAGCGCTATCAATATCGTTGTCGGCGCGGGAAATACTATTTTAACTTCCCCAACCGGCCTAACGTAGACACCAAGAACATCGCAAGGTTCTGGAGTTCAGCACAGTGTGGTTTGGTCCGGAGCTGAGTTTTTGATTGCGGGAGATATTGGCTCGCACCCTGTCCAAACTTCCTATGATGGAATAACGTGGACCGGGCAAACACCGGTCTATGGAAATTCTATGTATGCCGCCACCTGGTCAGGATCACAGTTCGTGATTACTGGAATGACTGGGATAACCCAAAGATCATTCGATGGCGTGAGCTGGTCTGGTATCGACGCAGGCCATGAAGACTTATATGGCGCTACTTGGTTTAACAACCAATTTATTGTGGTGGGTAAGCATGGGATAATCGTTGCAACCCCTTAAAGATAGCTGAACAGACAATATCGAAAGCCAGATTATCGTTATATCTTTTAGCTGATAAGAGGATGCACGGGCAGTTTGCTCATGCGCCATTCATCAGCTTTCGCGTCGTATGCGAACACGTGAACACATGCCAATCGGTATCGTCCAATTTATAATTTAAAATATACACATTAGCTATTGCGCATATTAAAGGTAGGCAGATTGAAGCGGGGCCAAGAAAAGAAAAAGCACAGCGACGATCGATCGCATGAAGCCGTTTCCTTAAATCATTTCTGTTTTTATTTTAAGTGTCGATTTTTTTTAAGATAAACGTTTACGTTTTATCGCCATTTTTTGTGTCGGCGGTTTGGCGATCCAGGGTTTGAGCGGCGCTGGAGCGGGCATGCCAATGTGATAACCTTGGCCGTAATCAACGCCCATGGTGTGCAGCATGGCGAGAATCTCCGCGTTCTCGACGAATTCGGCGACCACGCCCTTGCCTAGACTATGCGCCACTTGTGTCATGGCTTTCACCAAAGCCTGATTTTCCGGATTCGATGTTAGATCGCGCACGAAACTGCCGTCGATCTTGACGGTGTCTACGGGCAAGCTGCGCAGATGCGTGAAGGAAGTAAAACCCACGCCGAAATCATCGAGCGCAAAACGGCAACCCAAGGCGCGCAGCGGTTCCATGAATGCTTTCGCCCGGCCAATATTTTGTACCGCGGTGGTTTCCGTGATTTCAAAAATAAGCCGTGTCGGTAATATCGCATCCTCGGCGAATACTCGCTTAAGCCAGTGGAAAAGAGCGTCGTCACCGAGATGCGTGGCGCTGAGATTGACCGCGAGCGCGATGTTCAACCCTTGCGAATCGAGCGCCGCCAATTGCGATAAAGCAATATCCAGGGTCATGTAGTCCATACGCGTGATGAGGCCGGTGCGTTCGGCGATGGGGATGAACTCGCCCGGTAGAATCAACCCACCGTTGGCCTGTGTCATGCGGATCAATCCCTCGTAGTGCGAAAGTTGACCCGAAGCGATCTCTATCACGGGTTGGTAATGAAGCACGAAATCGTGCTGGTCAAGAGCGACATGCAACCGTTGCAACCATTGCTCCGCTTGTGTTTCCTGATAATGCATTTCTTGGCTGTAGACGCTAATTGAGCCAACCGGTTGTTGCTGAGCATGCAGCAGCGCGCTTTCAACGTGAGAAACGAGTTCCTCGGCGTTGGCTCCGTCTTTAGGGAAAATACTAATGCCGATTTTGGCGTCGACACGCAGACGTTCTTGTCCGGCTTGAATATGCAAGCGCGAAAGTCCCGATAGCAGCGACTGCGCCAAGGCCCAGGTTTTTTCCAGATCATATTCAGGCAGCATCAACAGGAAACGGCTGCCGCCCAAGCGTGCGATAGGCAAGGATGATTCCTGGCTTGAAGAGTTAATTTCGCGCAGGTGTTGGCTGAGAAAATTGCCGATTTGTATTATGACGGCGTCGCCCGTGGCGCGCCCATAGGTGTCATTGATTTGAGCGAAGCGCGATAGGCCGACATGCAAACACGCGAGTGTTTTTTCCTGGCTGCGCAATAAATCCAGCATATTCCTCAGGATCAAGGTGATACCGTGTTGATTTAAAAAGCCCGTCACCGCATCGTGGTCGGCCAGAAATTCAACCTGATTTTCGGCGCGACGTTGTTCGGTCATGTCGTGGATAGTGCAAACAAATAGTAATTCCGAGCCCACGATCATCGGCGCGATACCTAAACGTATAGGGAAAATTTCGCCGTTCGACCGCATACCCATCGATTCCCAAACGTTATCCGTCATGTCGCGCCAGGAGTTTTCCATTGCGCTCCATCGTAAATTGCCCAGATGGGCGAGCAGCTGTTTAGACTCGGTGTCCGTTAGCAGGGATTTGATCGTGGCAGCGTTGTTTTTTTCCAGATTAATGCGAAAAATTTTTTCCGCGGCCTTGTTCGCTGAACGGATTGTCCCTTGTGAATCCAGTGTGAGAATTCCTTCAATCGCGGTTGCGAGTACCGCCGCGTTAAGCTCGTTGGCGGAGCGCAGCTGTGCATTGGCCCGATTAAGCACGCGGAAACGGATATAGAAACCTGTAAGAAGCGTGATTCCTAGTATTACGGCCAGTAGATACACGACCCGCGTTGTATTCCAGAAAGGCGGTGTGGCTCCGTACCAACGTTCATAAATATGTTGGTAACTCGCTGAATTTATAAATTCAGAGATCACGGGATTAAGCCGATTGAGCAATGCTTGATTATTTTTGCGAACGGCGATAGCGCGTTCGATGACCACCAATGGTTTTCCGACCAATCGAATGCGATCCGTCAGATCCGTTTTCCTCATCAGACTGTCCATCACTGGAACCGGATAAATTAAAGCATCGACTTCGCCAGTTAATAGCGCAGTCAAAGCCGTGCTTGGCGACTCGTATATTTTCTGGCGCGCTCCGACATATTTACTAATCAAGTCGGCGGAGACATTGGTTTCGACAATCGCTATGCTGCGGTTTTGGTCGATCAAGTCTTGCAGTCCGTTAATATCGGGCAGATCGGAGCGCACATAGAGAGACACTGACATGCGCATGATCGGTACACTGAAATCAAATTTTTCGTGCCGCTCGGATGTGATGCCCATGTTGGGGATGAGGTCGGCTTGTCCGGATTGCAGCGCCGCACCGACCGCCTGCCACGTTGGCAGACTGCGATAATCAATGTGTAACCCCGCGCGCGCGGCGATTTCCTCCATCACTTCGATGCCGAAGCCAGTCGGCACATTGTTTTTAGTGGTGTCAAAAATCGGCGGGAAGTGGGCGGGAAAAGCGGCGGTTAGTGCTTTCTGATCGTGGCGCGGAGACGCGGCGCAGACAGGATTGGCGTACAGCAGCAAAGAAAATATCGCTAGCGTTAGATAATTTACTCGCTGTGCCGCATATTTTTGGCGTTGTGAAAGCATGCAATGCGACCGATTACGGTAACAATACTTAAGTATAGGCGGGAAGGTAGTTAAAGCATTTGTAGATATTTTGATATCGAACGAACTCAGGTAATTGGCGCTAATCCTACAATTATTGCTTGTATGGGCGTTAACCGCCTGCTGTAAACCTTGGAATCCAAGCCGCCCCATGTGGGCACGATAAATTTTCAACGCCGCTGCAATATTGCTTTCCAATAATGCGCATAAGCTGATTCCAGGCAGTCTCACCCCCGCATTAGGCGCGTTTCTCCCATTTTTTTTTAAGAAATTCTAGACTTTTCAAAAACCGCCGCCGTTTTGTTTGTGAACAGAAAGCAAGAAAGTGGATTATCGTATTGATCTACATCGAGAACCACTGACGGGGAATTTTTAGCATATGGCAAGCGTCATCCATGGTTAACGTGGTAAGAGCTGTTTTTAGCGCCGCTCCATGCCACAATGGTTTACCGAATAAATGATTATTAATGTAAAAATATTTTTTTTGGAATTTAAAAATATGGAAATTTTATTAGCGGATGATCATGCATTGGTTCGAGATGGAATCAAACAACTTATTCATCGTCAGTATGAAAACGCCTGCATTTTAGAAGCAACGACTTTTGATGAAACCATGAACATGGTCGAGCAGAATTCGGAGCTTGATCTTGTATTGTTGGATTTGGTCATGCCAGGCATGAATGGGATGGAAGGCATTTCTATTTTGCGCCGTCGTATACCCGCTACCCCAATCGTCATTCTTTCCAGCACCGAAGAACCTGCTTTAGTCAGGCGCGCGCTGGATCTTGGCGCCAAGGGGTATATCTTAAAGTCTTCCAGTGGCAAGGTCATGCTGAGCGCTATCGGTTTGGTGTTTTCGGGCGGGGTTTATATACCACCTTCCTTGTTGCGAGAAGCGACATCTTCAACGGCTGTCGACCACGCTCCTAAGCAGGTAAGGCAGTTGTCCAGCGAGGCATTTCAAAATTTAACTCGACGGCAACGTGAAATATTGGCCCAGCTAGCGCAAGGCAAAGCCAATAAAGAAATTGCGCGCAATCTTGGAATAACGGCAGCCACCGTGAGGACGCATATTAATTTATTATTCAAAATCCTAAATGTTTCTAATCGCACGCAAGCAGGGCGGATAGCAACCGAATTAGAGTTAACTCAGGATCATTGAGTAAATCAAATATCTTAAGAATGTCCCGGATTAGATGATGTAAATTCATGCGCCAGCTTTGTCCATTTCTCCCGCCCCATTTTGCTCGCTTCGTTAAATACTAACGGATTTCCTGGTTTTAAATCGCCCTCTTAAAACGCCTTGAGCTAGTAGCCTGAAAAAATTTGTTTGAGGGCTCGGGCGATGAGTCAACTGATTGGCGCTTAGGGCGTTGTCTCTCATGTCCGATGAAAAAATCCATAACTGGAGGAATCGCATACATGAAGATAACCAAAACCATCACCTGGGCGATGGCTTTCTCTGTCTTGACCGCATCGTTATCCGCTTTCGCGGATCGTGATGATCATCGCGGCCATCGCGATAATCGAGGTGGATGGCATGGCGACATTCGACACTTTAACGATCATGATTTGAGTCGTTGGCGCAGTGGTCATTGGAACCACGGATATCATGACGGCCGCTTGGGTTGGTGGTGGGTGGTGGCGGGCTTGTGGTATTTCTATCCGCAGCGAGTTGCTTCCTATCCTGATCCGTATACGCCACCGCCAGTTGTCGTGGTGCAGCCTGCGCCAGTGCAAAGCGCGCCACCGCCTGCGCAATATTGGTACTACTGTGACAGCGCCAAGGCTTATTATCCTTACGTGCAGTCTTGCCCCGCTGGTTGGAGAATGGTTTCGCCAACGCCCGCTGGCGCACCAGGTTAATTAATGGGAGCACTCATGTTGAAATTTAAAAATATGATTCCGAGCATCATGCTTGGCGCGATGTTAGCTGGATGCGCATCGATTCCGACCGGACCCAGCGTGGCGGTTATGCCTGGCGCGGGTAAGCCGTTCGACCAGTTCCAAATGGACAACGCCATCTGCAAGGATTTCGCGCAACAGCAAATCGGCGCGAATCCGAACCAAGTGGCTCGCGACCAAGTGTTGACGGGCGCCGCTGCTGGCGCCGCAATCGGCGCCGTATCGGGCGCGCTCATGGGGCATGGCAACGCGGGCGCAACGCAGTCCATGGCCGGAGCAGGCGTGATTGTTGGCTCGGCGGCTGGCGCCAATAGCGCGAATATCAGTGGAATGAACTTGCAGCGACGTTATGATGTTGCCTATCAGCAATGCATGTATGCCAAGGGCAATCAGCTTCCGGGTTACCTGGGGCCGCGTTACCTCTTGCCACCTCCGCCCCCGCATCCTTAATTTTTTTGGTGGAGTGAGATCGTCAGCTTGCCATTTTATTCGATCCTGGTGAATGGCCAAAAATCATCGCCTATTTCCTCGTGAGCGGTAAAAAACAGAACAGTATTTCGGTGTCAGCGTAAACGCGACAAGTTTTAACGAGACTCATTTACGCCTTATTGCGACATGGCATACCATGCATGACGCGGGGTGTATACTAAGCAAGTAGTTTGCGTCGCAATTCAAAATAAATACATACAACGCTGGAATTTTTACTCAAGCTTTGAGGAGAGAGCCATGGCACATATCGTTATTCTCGGCGCTGGCATTGGTGGTCTGCCCGCCGCTTATGAAATACGCGCCGCATTGGACGCTAATCATAAAGTCACCGTCATCAATGCGTCAGAATCATTTCAGTTCGTTCCCTCCAATCCTTGGGTAGCCGTCGGCTGGCGTGAACGGCAGCAGATTACTTTTCCGCTACGTCCCGCTCTGGAGAGAAAAGGAATTAATTTTATCGCTCAAACGGCGACCAAAATCGACGCAGCTAACAACCAACTCACGCTGGCGAATGACGAAGTCGTGAATTACGACTATTTGGTCATCGCCACGGGTCCGAAGCTTGCCTTCGATGAAGTGCCTGGCGCGGGGCCCCATGGCCACACTCATTCCATTTGCACTACCGACCACGCGGAGAAAGCCTGGTCCGATTATCAGGAATTTTTGGCGCAACCTGGACCGGTTGTGATCGGCGCCATGGCGGGCGCCAGCTGCTTCGGTCCAGCGTATGAATTTGCCTTCATCATCGCCGCCGATCTGCGCCGCCGCAAACTGCGTCATAAAGTGCCGATCACTTTCGTCACCAGCGAGCCCTACGTTGGCCATTTAGGTTTGGGCGGGGTGGGTAATTCCCAGGGACTGCTCGAAGCCGAGATGCGCGATCACCATATTAAATGGATTACCAATGCCAAGGTGAGTCGGGTCGAACCCGGAAAGATGTTCGTCTTGCAGCTGAATGACAAGGGTGAAGCCGCGCGTGAATTAGAAGTGCCATTCAAGTACTCCATGATGCTGCCCTCCTTCAAGGGCGCGGACGTGGTCGCGGCGGTCGAAGGCCTGTGCAATCCGCGTGGCTTCGTGTTCGTGGACGAGAACCAACGCAGCAAGAAATACCGCAACATTTTTTCCGCTGGCGTGTGTATTGCCATTCCTCCCGTGGAAGTCACGCCCGTGCCCACGGGCGCGCCTAAGACCGGGTACATGATCGAGACCATGGTGACGGCGATCACCAAAAACATCAAGGCAGAACTGGAGGGAGCTCCGGTCAAAGCCGTCGGCACGTGGAACGCCATCTGTCTTGCCGACATGGGTGACACGGGCGTGGCGTTTGTCGCCATGCCGCAAATTCCGCCACGCAATGTGAGCTGGATGAAAAAGGGCCGCTGGGTGCATTGGTCGAAAGTAGTGTTTGAAAAATATTTCATACGTAAAATGAAAAAAGGCAAGTCTGAACCATTTTACGAGAAATATATTTTGCGGCTGCTGGGCATACATCGATTGGATAAAACGGCTTAATATTTTCTCCGTCAATGTCCCGACATTATGCAACGTCGAAATGTTGCTGCGTTAGCACGCTCCGCGCTGGCTAAAAATCTTCTGAAAAAAATAAACTTTTTCTATTAAGAACGGCCTTATGTTGTGATGGGCAAGGATGCTGGCATCAACACGGCGTAAGACGCCCAAGGTAAAACAAGGACTCGTTGTTGCGCCTGGTAAGGTGAATTAACACGAGAACGGAACCAGGCAATGTCGAAAATACTTAGAATAATTCTTTTCACCAGTGGCGGCTTTGTTGGGCTTCTAGCCCTCATCGCGGCGGTTCTATATCTGTTTCTCGACATTAATGCTTACAAGCAGCGGATAGAAGCAGCCGCGTCTCAAGCGTTGGGGATGGAATTCAAAATCGGCGGTCCGTTAAGCGTCGGATTTTTACCTGGCGCACACGTGGCGCTAAGAGACGTCAGTATCCGCAACCATGGTGTGGAAATCGCCTCGGCCAAGGAAACCAGGCTAGGTATCGATCTTCTTCCTCTGCTGCACAAGGAAATTCGCATCGGCAGGATTCTTTTGAAGAAACCCAAAATATCCATCGAGCGCGATGCCGAAGGAAAATTTAATTTCGAAAAATCCGAGAAAGAAAGCTTTTCCGTGGATTTATCGCAAATTTCCTTTACCGATGGCGGTCTGATCTATGCGGACAAAAAAACCGAAGAAAAAATAGAAGCCATTAATTGCAATTTGGAGATGGATCGTTTGCGCTTCTCGAAGGAAAAAAATTCAGCGCCGCTAAAAAATTTAGCATTAGCTGCCAAGTTTAGCTGCGAAAAAATCCAAACCAACGACGTGACCGCTTTCGATCTTAAATTAAGCGCGCAAGGCGAGAACGGAGTCGTCAATATTAAACCGGTGACGATGCGTATTTTCGATGGACAAGGGTCGGGCAGTCTGCGCGCGGTTTTTTCGAACGACGCGCCGCGATTTAATTTGCGTTATAGCTTGGCAAAGTTCCGCGTCGAGGAGTTTCTTAAAATTTGGTCGCCACAAAAGGCCGCGGAAGGCGTGGCGAATTTTTCCGCGAATTTATCGTTCCATGGAAAAATAACCAGCGAGATGACGCAGAATACTCAGGGTGACATTGCATTGCAGGGAGAAAACCTTACGTTTATCGGCAGCAATCTCGATCGTGAATTCTCCCGTTTCGAAGCCAGCCAAAGTTTTAATTTGGTGGATGCGGGGGCGATTTTCTTCGCGGGCCCCCTGGGTTTGGTGGTGACCAAAGGTTACAATTTTGCCAATATTCTTCGCAAGTCGGAGGGCAATAGCAACATACGTATGTTCGTTTCCAATTGGAAAATAGAGCAGGGTTTAGCGCAAGCCGAGGATGTGGCCATGGCCACCGACCATAATAGAATGGCGCTGACGGGTAAGCTCGATTTGATGAACCAGCGTTTTGACGAGGTGACGCTGGCGTTGATCGACGATAAAGGCTGCGCCAAAGTGCGCCAGAAAATAAGCGGGACATTTCAAAAGCCAGTAGTCGAGAAACCTGGCGTGCTGAAATCTATCGCGGGTCCCGCGATCAAACTATTGAAGAAAGGCAAAGAACTTTTAGGTGGCGAGTGCGAGGTATTTTACGCTGGTTCGGTGACACCGCCGTCGAAATAAACCGGGCCGCCAGGCGCATAAATGTGCAAGCTGATGGAAGTTTTCTCGGAACTAGTTGGCTGCATCAGTGCTAACACGGGCGCCAGAATCATCAGCCATGTGGAAAAAATACCACGCCGACCGATTTTAATTTCATGTTAGCTGATGTTATTTCCAGTTACTTTCGAGCAGGAATCCAACAACCGTGCCAATGCCGACGACACCGATCAATTTAGACGCCATGGCAATCAGTCCGCGGAATTTATGCCGACTGGCTTGCACGCATTGGTCGCAGCAATACACTTTTCCGTGATTTTCTATACCAGGACCTGGAAAATGTCCGCCACACTTGGCGCAAATTTGTATTGATTCTGAATCGGATAAGTTTTGATTCATGCGCGAGACCCAAACGGTTTTAGGTGCGGAGGAAAAATTACTCCATGCTTACGTGGGCTTCTGTGCGGATACCCACACAGTCCCGCTGAAAGTTATAAATGCCTCAAGCCCGCAATTTTTCGTAGGTGCAGTAAAAGAAAACGGCGGCACTTAGCTGCCGTGAAATTTAAAAATTTAACGCATTAAACCTTGCGTCGCTGCAATGCCGCTAGCCCCAATAGACCGGAGCCAAATAATAATAAAGCAGGAGGCAAGGGTACGGCGGTGATGACGGGGTTGCCAAAAATAATTTGAGCTCCATCCGTGCCCTCATCGTGGATAACGAAAGTGACGCAAACGCATCAATGATTGTTTAAAGGTTTACATTTGAAAAACCGTAGGCAATAAAAAACCGCCCGATACATTTTGGGCGGTTGGAAATTAATTATTTACTAATAATTTTATAATTTTACGAATATTGCGTTTTACCGCGGATGTTTCACGAATGGAAAGATGTTGGTTAAGCCCATGAGATCGGTGATCAGCAATATGAGAAAAACCAGCACGATGGCCCCGACGACATCGCCGCCCGCGGGCAGTTGATCGATGTTGCTGGCCAAGGTCTGAGCTTCCTCGTCTGTCAGGCTGTTTATGCGCGCTTGCACCTGTGATGGGTCGACGCCACGGGCCATGAGTTGAGTTTTAATATCCGCGCGATTAAGCGCATTCTGCAGGCGTTCGCGGCTGTGTTGCGCCTGGTTGGCGTTGACCAAGGTTTCGGTGCCAATCATGCTGGCTTGGGCCACAGGTAAATGCAGGCTCAGTGAAAGCAAGCCGAGAACCACTAAATGACTGACAGGCTTGGTAAGACGACGCAATAATTTCATTGTTTGAATCTCCTGAACGATGTGATGAAACATGACTTGTTGAATTTTAAAAGTACGCAACTCTCCCTTCGCGGGCCTCTAGCGCGGCCAGCAACAATAAAAATTTACCCGTCGCTTGTTGAGACGCGGACTAGGATTTTTGAGAAAACCCCAATTCCCTAATGGATCGTTTATTCATGGTCTTGGTGGCGCTGTAGGTTTTTTGAATTTTTCCCGCCCATTGCTCATGTTCGCCAGCGATTTTTTCTAGATGATCATCGGTCAATCGGCCCCATTGCGCCTTGATTTTTCCTTTGAAAACCTTCCAATTACCCTCGACGATGTCTCGATTCATTGTTGTCTCCTAGTTATCGCATCGCTGCCTAATTTTTCGCAGCAGATAGTTTTGATGATTTATCCATATCCTCACAAACTCTTCTGTGCGTTTTCGAACATTAGAGAGCCCAAGAGACTCAACGCTTAACAAAGAAAGCGCTGAATTTCAATTAGGTGATCTCCTGATTTTTGAGCCCCCACTGGGTGTACTTTTCTGCCGTTGATCGTGGATGACGATATCTGTGTGGATTTCTCTTAGAAACCCATTACTTAACCTTGCGTTAAAGAGAGGCAGTTGTAAAAATGATTGGAATTTGTGTCATTCCATTTCGCAAGAGAGGCAGAGTCATGGACGTTTTAACACACGCCGAAAGCTCGGTAGTCGCAGCCAATGAAATGAAATTGTTGTTAGCGGGATTGACGGCATTGCGTAAGGGCGATGCTTCATATCGTTTGCCTGAAGAATGGACCGGATTATCCGGAAAGATCGCCGATGCTTTTAACGATGTCGTGCGTTTGAATGGCCGCATGGCGGACGAACTGCGGCACTTAAGCCGCGTCGTCGGCAAGGAAGGCAAGATCAAGCAACGCGGTTCGCTCGGTGAAGTCGGTGGCTTTTGGGGTGATTCCATAGATTCAGTCAATGCTTTGATCGAAGACTTGGTGCATCCCACCAGCGAAACCGCGCGCGTGATCGGCGCCGTGGCGCAAGGCGATCTTTCTCAGACCATGGCGATCGAAGTCGATGACCGGCCGCTGCAAGGCGAATTTCTGCGCACCGCCAAAACCATCAACAAGATGGTGGATCAATTAGGTTCCTTCGCCTCGGAAGTAACGCGCGTGGCGCGTGAAGTCGGCACCGAAGGCAAGCTCGGCGGCCAAGCGAAAGTGAAGGGCGTTGCGGGAACGTGGAAAGATTTAACCGACAGTGTGAACTCCATGGCCGGCAACTTAACCGGCCAAGTGCGTAACATCGCCGAAGTGACCACGGCCGTGGCCACGGGCGACTTATCGAAAAAAATCACCGTCGACGTTAAAGGCGAGTTCTTAGAACTCAAAAACACTATTAATACCATGGTGGATCAATTGCGTTCCTTCGCTTCCGAAGTGACACGCGTGGCGCGCGAAGTCGGCACCGAAGGCCGTCTTGGCGGTCAGGCGCGGGTAGAAGGCGTATCGGGCACCTGGAAAGACTTAACCGATAGCGTTAACTCCATGGCCGGCAACCTAACCGGTCAGGTGCGTAATATCGCCGACGTCACCAAGGCCGTGGCCAGTGGCGACCTTTCCAAGAAAATCACCGTCGACGTGAAAGGCGAAATTCTCGAGCTTAAGATCACCGTCAACACCATGGTGGATCAATTGAGTTCGTTCGCTTCTGAAGTCACGCGCGTGGCGCGCGAAGTCGGCACCGAAGGCAAGCTGGGCGGTCAAGCGGACGTAAAAGGCGTGGCGGGAACTTGGAAGGATCTAACGGACAGCGTGAACTTCATGGCCAGTAACTTAACGGCGCAAGTGCGTAACATCGCCGACGTGACCACCGCCGTGGCCACGGGTAACTTATCCAAGAAAATCACCGTCGACGTGAAAGGCGAAATCCTAGAATTGAAAAACACCATCAATACGATGGTGGATCAATTGAGTTCGTTCGCTTCTGAAGTCACGCGCGTGGCGCGTGAAGTCGGCACCGAAGGCCGTCTCGGTGGCCA
>JACXTT010000044.1_pt1 | contig 170751 bp, 106 predicted proteins | sample 9270951 | NCBI WGS metagenome assembly JACXTT01 (sample SAMN15532306, study PRJNA645909) | rock metagenome | isolation source: weathered quartz diorite | place: Puerto Rico | collected 2017-06-21 | reverse complement strand
GGAAAAGACGGCATCGAGGATTGGTGCTGTTCGTTTCGGTTTAGGAAAGGTTCGGCAGAAAAGTTGAAGGGTTCTGTTCCAGAAACGCGTTCGGAAACATGGAGGGGTCTAACGTTCGGCCCCTTTGTTTGAGAGTTTTTTTTTTTTTTGGGAAGGACCTTTTGCTTTTCGAGTATGTCGCTCAGTTTTTCCTTCTCTTCTCTGATTATCATCTCGGGATTTCCCACCTGCAGGCGTCTGGGATCGGAGAAGTTGGGATTGTGCGAAAAGGCTCTGAAGCTTCCGAAGTAACGGAGATCGTCGAATTCGCTGTTCGAAAGATCGTCCCAGAGGAAGAGTCCTTCCCGAACGCACCAAGGGGTCTTTTTTTTCGATCTCGCGAAGGCGCCCTCGAAAGAACTGCCGTATTGGGACATGACGTCCGAATCCGACGCCAACGTCGTTTCGGGGTGATAAGGGTTCCTGCGGTCGGAGGAAGGACCGTGTTCCCTGGGCACGTAGAAGAAAGTCTCCACGGGCTCGAACGAAGCCTGACCTAGCTCGGTTTTCGCCGCGTCTTGCCAATCTTCGAAAGGGGGATAACCTTCGCCGACGAAGCTGACGTAGAACACCAAATCGAAAGAGGCGGTTTTGGGGTCTTTGTCGTAGCGCAGCTCTATCTCCGAATGGGTGCATTGGAACCAGTTCAACTTCCTTCCGCCGGCCGAGGCGAAGGAATTCCTGCCTTGATCTCGGAAGAGCTCTTCGAACTTGTCCCGCACCCTTCGGGCCACGGCGTAATATTCGGAAGCCCTGGCCAACTGGTTGGTGGCGTTGGGTCCGGCGTCGGCGTAGAATTTCAGCAACCGACGCTCGGTTTCTGGCGTGAAATAGGTTTTCCTGTAGGATTCCCACGATGGGTGATCTCTGATGTCCAACCTCGGAAGAGGATCTCCCGGTTTGTAATCGGCGGGAAGAAACGAAGGTTTCTCGATGAGTTCTCCGAATTTCCAATCCATCTGGTTTTTTTCGACTTCCTCGTCCATAGGTCGGATTCCTTCTTCGGTGTGTTGTATTCTTCTGGACGAAGATGTACGAATTTCGCCCCTTCGAGAGGCAATTATACGCTTCGAATCAAATGGGAAACGAGACGTTCGTAACAGGTCGACGTTATGCCTTCTGCGTTCCTTGGCCGAAGGAGGAGGAAACGTCGTGGGGGGAGAGACGCCGCAGCCGTCGCCGAATCCCCGCGATCGCGGGCGAGCGAGTCGACTTTGCGAAACGTCGGCCAGAGTTTCCAAGAAGATCCTTTCGGCAAAGGTCAGGTACCTCTTGTTGAAAGGGTGCGTTCTAAAAACCATCCCTCCGATGGGGGGATCGGCAAACCTTTCCACGACGTCGCGAATCGTTTCCGATAACCCTGCGTTCCGTTCGCTTTGCATTGCGAAAAAAAAACTATTCGGTACGACGGGAGCCCGATGTCCCTCCGTCGATTAAAGAGTTGGAAAACGCTTAATGCGACATGTCGGGCATCCGACGTCCCAGAGACCTGACGGAAACCGGCAAGCTTCCTCCCTCCAAGAAAAGGAAAACGATCGCAGACGGCGTCCGCTCGGAAAGCCAGAACTGCGAAGAAAACAAAACGACCAATCTAAAATGGAATCGAAGATCCGCGGTCGAAAGGGAAACCAGGTTCGAAGACCACCTGGAAATCTTGGGATCGGTTTGCTTGCGCATTTTTCGACTTTGCACGCCTCCCGGAAGTCCGCCTTTTCTGGACGTCGAAGGGGAGAGGTGGCCCGACTCCTTGCGCTTTTCGAAAGAGAGGGAAGGGAAAGAAAGAGATTGCACGACGGACGAAAGAGCCCCGGATTTCGACGGCTCGTTAAACGAAGCGGGCCATCTGAGAAGCGCCGCCAGACACCTTCTGGCGGCCAAACGCGCGGCCGAAAGAAGGGAACGAAAGAAAAGGAGAGAACCCGAGACGGATTCCTTGGTCGAAGGTCTAGAAAGGGCGGCGGCCGCCTTCGATTCGTGGTCGGCCCGATACGCCGAAGCCTCCAAAGCGTACAAGGAAGCGTCCGGCGTGAGGGCGAGGTTGGCGGCCGATCTGGCCGAGTGGGACGCGTTCAAGATGGACTTCACCGCGGCGTGGATGATCGCTTCGGATCCCACCTTTTGCGGAGGAATTTCCAAGCCCACGTTGGAAATCTTCGTGGCCCAGAGCACTTCCGCGAAAAGAAGAGGAGAAGCCTTGTCCAAGCTGAGAGCCGAGGAAGCAAAGTCGACGACGACGACGACGACGATCTCCCCGACGACCATCGAAAAAAAGCTGAGAACCGCGAGGGAAGAGAAGGAGAGGAGGTTCCGAGCAGCCGAGCTGTTGTTTTGCGCCGACGAGGATGCCTCGGGCGGAAAAAACGCGCCGGAGGCGAGAGGAAAAGACCGGCCCCTCTTTACCACGGGAAGGATAAGAGCCAAGGTCAAATGGGATCATTCTTCGCACGACAAACCTTTGTCCGAAGAGACCTGGGCATCGAAAACCACGGCCAAGGGCACCGACCTTTGAACCGAAGTTCGCGTTTCGTCCGGTTTAACTGCGAAAAGAAAAAAGAAATCTAGGGGAAAGATTTTAGAACATCCGAGCGCGCAAATCGGACAATAAAAAATGTCTAGTTTTATTAACGCACTTCGGAGCAAGCTTTAGCGTCGATTTCGACAAGGAAGAGGAGTCATAAAGGCGATCCCCGTATCGAGAAAGGCGAATGTCATCCTCAAGCTCCCTCGTTCCAAATCTCTCTTACCCGTTCCAGGGCTTCACCGGAGGAGGCGCGTTTGCTCAGCCTCCCATGCAAGGAAACACCCTGCTGAACATGTTCGGGCCCGAAGCGGATCCGATCGTGCCGGAAGCTCAGCTGATGAACCCCTTCTCCGGCGCCACGCACGTGCGCCGAGAGGTTCCCGACTCTGCCACCATGGTGAACCTGCCGGAGGTGGTGATATTCTTGATGACCACGGACGGTCAAAATTTCATGCTGGAAGCCGTGTTGCCTCTGGTGCGTTGGGGATGGGCCCTGAGGACCATCACCCAAAGGGGTTTGATATTCCCCCGAATGCCCATACCGGAGACCCCCGAGACGGCCCCGTACAGGACCTCCATCTTCGGGGGTTTCATCGAAACCACCAACTTCACCAGGTTCGCCGCCGGTACCCAGTACTCGATGGAGTACTACAAGACCGCGCAGGGAAAGAACCACCAAACCTACGATCTCTATCGCCTCTCTCTTTCCGTCTCCGAGATGTTGAACGACAGGTGCTACGGGGCTCTCTTGGGCTGCAAGAAGCAGGTCGCCATGAGGTTCGCCTCCATGGGAGAATTCAGATCGATCGACGTCCGAAAGGCCCTTCAGCAGGACGTCTTGCACTGGAACTGGGTTATCAAGGAAGAGTACGGCTTCCAGAAGCAGTTCGAAGACGTGCTGCGCATCGTGGCCAAGTTTCAAGGCAGCGTCACCGCCGCCATAGTGCCCAGCATCGTGAACAGCCTGATACTCGCCAGACCGGAAATGTTGAAATACTACCTGGCCGGTCCCGCGGGACCCGGGAGGGTGACGGATCAGAACAGGTCCTTGATACCGCAAGGGCAGATAACGATATTCACCCCTCGACACACCCCGGAGAGGGTGGGAGCCACGATCCCTCCCACGATGGGAGGAAGCCAGATAGGCAACTATCACAAGAGCTTGGAGCTTCCGGAGGTCAGGAGCGGATCCGACGAGTACCTCAGGGCGTACGACAGCTACTGCAGAGGCATCGGTTTGTACTGTCCGGAAAGGGACAGGGTCGTGTACATACCTCCCATGGAGCTGTTGGACCACTGCAACCTGTTCGGAGCGGCGGGAAAGGTGAGAGGACTCTCGGGAAAAGGAGGAAGGGACACGAACGATTTCCTCACCTTGACCCAAGCGGACGTGGACGACAGGTTCAGATCGGAACCACCCGAATTTCCCAAACCGTCTCCTTCCGGAAAGCAGCAGAGGCCTCCTGCCGCCTCCGGTAGGAAGAAAAACATGAAAGGGGGACCGATGAAGATCTTCGGGCAATTACGATTGGCTCACTTTTCTGCTACGGACCGGATGGAGACCGGCAGGATGCTTCTATTCCGTTTGGAAGAAAGGTATCCCAAGATGGCAAGCGCCATTTCGGCGGGATTGGAGCTCTACAAGAACATGTGTCAGGCGGCTCCGGATTTGGATTTCGTGGATCACGTTTTGCGTTCCAACGTGGCTACGTTGTACAAGAAACGTTGGTCTTCTGCCGAAGACGGCACCCTCGATCTCGATGTCGCAGAAGGTAGACCTGTTGCGCCGCCGGCTTTTGCGAGATCCATGGGTTGGGTCAGAGATCCGCAGGCAACGGACGACCAAGAGCTCATGGAAAGGGCGCACCAAGCTCTCGCCGAATACGATGGGGTTGCAGGTTACGCGGCGCTGATTAATGCCGAAGTCGACCTCAGCTGTCCGCCGCTGCCCATCAAAAAACGCCTTATTCATGACACGGACTTTGGAAAAGATCACAAATTTTCCAACCTGACGGGCTATGCCTCTTACGAAGGTTTCCGGGCCATGGCCAAGCTTTGGTCAAGCGACCCTTCCTCCGCCGAAAGCGAATACGATGCAGAAGTTTTAAAGGTTGGCACGGAGTTCGTGCGTGCCTTGGAAGCCGCCGCCGAGCGCTTGGAAGAGCTGTTGCCCGGTTTCGCCGATGGAGAAGTGGACATCAAAAAAGGAGAATCCATTCCCAGGATGATCGCCGAAAGGGGTTTGGGCATGTGTGCGATACCCCTTTGGATGAATTCAAGAAAAGTAGGATCGGTGATACTTTCAAAGGACCGTCTGGACAAACAAAAGCAATTTCCTTCCGCCTTCGATTACACCGACGGGAAAAAAGTGGCAGAAGCAATCGGGGAAGTGAGCGCTGTGTTGCTTGGAAGGTATTTTTCCAGCGATGATTCTTCTCCTTCGCTCTTGACTGAGTTTGTTCGTGTGGTTGGAGACAGAATCAAGCGTACCAAAGCTCCATATATAGAACAAAAAGACAAGGCAGATTCGTTCGCCAGGCTAAAATCTATTGTCGAACCGACCCGAAAGTTGGATGAAGAGGAAGTCGGCACGAAAATATCGGGATTGTACAAAAAAAAGGACTTTCAAAACCAAGAAAAGCGTCCTACCCTCGGGTTAAGACCAAATAACCCTTTTTGGAACTTGGTTTTCTTGTGGTCTCCGCTCAGGTTGGCCGTATTTGGCGCTCTATTAGAACTTTTGATACAAGCTACTCAGCTAAACGACGAAAGATTCGCCATTCGCCTAAACCAGCTTACTAACCTTTTTTCCAAAACAAATGATGAACAATATGCAGCCAATTTGGTGTTCGATGAATTGAAAAATTTGTACAAGGGAGACACACAATTCAAAACCTTTTCTAACCGATTAAGCAAAGCCAAAAAGGCCGACGACGATTTTTGGAAAGACGCTTTCGTCGTTGAAGACGCGACCAAACCAGACCAAACGGGACCTTTCACCGTTAGATCTCCTCTACTCAGCGAAATATCTGGAAAACCCATAGTCTTAAAAGTGGACGGAGGAGCTGCGCTTCTCGAGGGGACCACTGCTCTTTTAAAACAATCGGTGGATGGACAGGATGAATTTTTGTTGAAATTGATCGGATTCAATCCGCGTGCCGGAAACCTCAAGCAGCTCCCCATCGGCGGAAAATCGAAGTTCAAGTTCGACAAAGCTGACGTTTCGAGCAACATTTTGGGAGAAATTGACGCTTTTTGGAAAACCGGACTGTCGATTTCGGCGGATCAGCTGGAGGCTTTCTGCGGGAAGAACTCTCCTTCGGAAAGTTCTTCCATATTCGATTTGAGGGCGGGAGACCTCGAACATCCCAACCGGTACGTGTCCTACGACCGTCAGCCGGGCCTTTTGAAGAGGATGCGAGACGTGCAGACGTCCTTCGGCGCCCACGTGTCGCAGATGAAACAGTCGCCCGAAGGCACTCACCACATCGGACTCGCCGTTCGGTGGATAGACGTTCCCCTCTTGGAGGTCAAGCGAAGGCTCCACCACACCTTCGTGGGACCCACATCGGGAAGAGAAGGGGCGGACGAGGCGGATCAAGTCGCCGGCCTTCAGTCCGACGTGATCCACACCGAAGACTTCATGAAAGCGCTCTCCGGCGTCGACGCGCTCTCGCCCGATCCCTGGACCCGCTGTCTCTCGGCCCTGTGGTCGATCACGCCTTTCACGAGGGCCTCCTGCAGCGCGGCCGTTCGCCACAGCATCAGGCTGCCCTTCAACTTCCTGATATTCAGGCCCCACATGAACTTCCTTTCCCACTACTGCTTCTTCGTGAAGCCGGGAGTGGACGATCTGGGCTTCACCGCCATAGCCGGCGAAGACGTGATGGAGGGAGGGACCCACATCACCAAAGAGGGCGGACTCCACGCCAGCTTCTGGCACGCCGTGCACATACGTCACCCCGAGAACGAGCACACCGTGTTCAACTTCGCTCCCGCCGGCCTGGGTCCCGGAGGCAGCACCGGGTGGATCGATCCCGCCACCTACGATCCCGCGGCGTTCGGAGACTTCGACGAGCCGACCACGCCGGGCTCCCAGTCGATGATGTGCGTGCCCATACCCTTCTCGGAGAACCCGACGCGAGACTACATCGACATCAGAGGCCACATGGCCATCTTCGAGCTCGAGGACGGCTCCAGCATGCACGTCTCCGACGAAGACCGAGTCGCCCACTACCCGTCTTGGGAAAGGGCCAACGACGCCTTCAAGTTCTCGGATCATGCCGGATTGCGATACATCGACACGATGGGCATCTCGGGGATGTATCCCAAGCAAAACTCCCTCTGCTGGTCGGGAATGACCTTCTATCGGGTGCCCAAGATTCCCGGCGTCAGAGACGCGATATACATGACCGTCAACAAGGGTCAGTGGGGACCCAACCAGGGGCCCGGCTGCGGAGAAATTTACAGAGGGAGGTTGACCACGGCGTTGCCCAATTTCAACTACAACACCGACACCCGATATTTCATCGTGGCTTAGAAAAAAATGAACGTGTAAAAAGAAAGTGCAAACTGCCAACAATAAATTTTATGTAGATTTTTTACAAACTCAAAGAAACACTTTGGAGCTCCTCCAAGCCCCCACGATGATGCACTTTTGCACCTTGAAAGGGAAGGGTTGCGATTCTTCGGCGACGACCATCGAGTTCAGGCGCGCGTGCAGGGCGGCCACGTAACCTTCGCATTGGGCAATCGCGTCTTCTACGAAAAGCTGTAGAGACTGTTTAGGTTCTTCGGTGCCGGCGCGGGTGCCGTTGTGAATCACCGAGCTTATCTGGGGCGTTTCCAAAGGGTTGAAGGTTTTTTCTTCGGTTTCTCGACCGTCGTCTCGAATTTCTCCGAACTCGGGAAAAGACAACCTCACCATTTCTTCGTATTTTTTGTCCGCGTAAAGGTGGTGCAAGTCTTCCGGACGGTTTTCGCGCGACAATTGATAACCGGCGGTGGCGTAATGTCCTCCCGACTCTTTTTTCGGAAATCGGAGGTAAGAAAGAGGAACGTATTTCAATTCTATCACTACTATCGAAAGAGGCAAAGGCGGGTAATCGAACACCAGGACCAGATCCGGACGTTTCGTTCCGGACGACGAAACCGTTTCGCAAGAACCCGTCTCCGACATCGCTCTCAAATCGAGCCCCCCCCGCCGGTTTCGTTTGCTGCATATGAATTCCGCGCATTCGTCTATGGTTTTTTCGGAGAGGACGTAAAAATTAGACGTACCTTTTTGCCTCATGGAAATTTCCGAAAGAGCTCCGTAGAGGCAACCTCGTACGAACTGATGGTATTCTTTTTCCTTCCAAAGGAGGATGGATCTGGCCGCCTCGTGTTCTTTTCGATTTCCGTAGTTCAAAATTTCTTCCAAATCTTTCCAAAAGTCCGTCGAACGCCGCAGGGGAGGAGGAGCAGGAAGCGCGTCCGAATTCAGAGAGTCGTATACCCGTTCGACGTGCACGTCGTTGGGATCCCCGAAGCCGATGCAACTTAACTCTTCTTTCAGAGATGCTAGGTCGAAAGCGTCCTCGGAGACATCTATGTAGAGATTTTTGGTCGATCCTTTCTGAAGCGACATGTTTAGAGATGGTCTCGAGGTCGTTGTTACTTCGAGCGGATACAGTTATACCTAGAAACCACAGAGGAACGGTGCAGCATAATTTTCATTTATTACATCTGCAGACGTCTATTTTTTTTTAAAGTCTCGTAGGCACGCAACAAATCCTTTTCCGAGGTGGTTTTGGCCCCTCTGGTTATGGTGTTTTTGTTTGCCTCCGCCAGGAGCCTGTTTATCAAGGCGCTGCAGTGCACCTGGAAAAAAGTCGCCGCATCTTTCGAGACGTTCAACGTGAAACCGCGCTCCGAACCGTCGATTTCGTCGTTTCGGCCTTCTTCCGAACCTCCGGCTTTGTTCTTTTTGTCGGCGAGCTTAGCTTCCCACTTTTGTTTCCTCGCTTCGTCCTTTTTCTCCGTTCCCGAATCTAACATCTTCACGAGGGCCACCGCGTCGGCGGGATTGTACCTCTGCAAACACTTGTTCAGCTGAGTTTTGAGCATCCTTTTGGCGGTGTGCCAAGGCACCTTGACCAAGTCTCGAGATTGGTAGAACTTCATCTTTTTGAACATCATCCTCATCCTGCCGAACTTCGTGCTTTTGGTGGGCTTTTCTTCGGACGAGCCCTCTTTTTCGGAGGGAGAGGCGGGACGAAAAAACGTGCGGCGCCTTCTCTCGGAAAGGCGCGCTTTTTTTTTGGTTTTGGAATCGTCCGAGGATCGCTTTCCTTCTTCTACGACGCTTGCAGAATCTCTTTTCCGTCCTGTGGTTTTTGGCATTTTAGACAAGGCCGGCAAAGGCAAGGACGAGTTCTTAAATCGAAAGGCGTCTTCCGTTATAGGTCGGATCGGAATTTAAGGAGATCTTCGGGTTTCGGACGAAGGAATCGATTAATCGAGAGGATGCGAAGTTCGGGAGCGACCGAAAAGCGCGGCGGGAATTGCGAAAGGCCCGCCAAAAGACGCCACGTGAGATCGGCTTTCGACGACGTCGACGGATCGATGAGATGGGAGCTCTTCGTTGATCAGTGCAACTCCTCCGAATTCGGAGCCGACTCGGCTTTCGGGTCGCCCTTGGACCTGCACGGAGAGGATTGGGAAAACGCGGAAGGAGGCAGAAAAAAACGCGAATTCGGAGGGTTGGGCGTTCTGTTCTCGCGAGACAACGACGATCGATCCGGATCTTCGGGAGAAGAAGACGACGTCGTGAGGGAATTCGTCGAGACGCGAAGGACCTTGAAACCGCCGTCCAGAACCAACGAATGCTTGAACGTCGACGAGGAAGAAGACGAGAATCGCCGCAGGAGGAAGGTTGCCGTAACTTCCCAGGATCGCCAAGCTTACAAAGCCCACATGCTAGAGTCGGCGTGGAGACCTGAACCGTCAGAAATCGAAACCGTGCGAGAAAGATGGACGAAAGTAAAAGAAATGCGCGCTCCCTCGGCGACCAAAACTTTCCATTCTGTTTCCGGTTTCGAAAACACGGGCAACAGCCTCGGTACAAAAAAACCCGAAAAAGAACAATGGCGGCTCCAGATTTGAAGCGATCTGTTCGAACTCAAGAGCGAGATTCTTTGCATGTCAATAAAACTCTTTGTTCCTTTCAAAAAACATCATTGAAACCTATGTGTCTGCACGTTGTGTCTGAACAAGGTAAACATATCTATTTTGACAAAAAGGCAAAGTTTATTTAAAAACGCAACAGCAATGTTGAGATTTCGGTTTCTTTGATTTCATCACAAAGAGCTCCTTAGCGCCTCTTCGAAAGTTCCTCCTTGTACTTCGAGTAAGACTCGGCGGACAACACGTTTTTCTCCATGTTCGCCAACACCTCCAGCTTGAGGGAGTGGTCGATCGCCCTCTTCTTCCTGGAACCCGAAGGTATGCTTCCGATGCGACGGTACACGTTGGATCCGTCCCTTCCCGTGTCGTAGAAGGTGGTGGCATCTCTGTTGTAGCACCACCTCGTGGCTTTGGTGCAGACTTCTTGGCACCTGTTCAAGGTCTTGTCCACGTTGAAGCCGATGCCGTGGAAGAAGCTGCACAGGACGTTCTGGGCTCTGAGGTGATCCCACTTTCCGTAAGGTATGAGGTCCATGTGCGACCTGCAGTCGGAAAAGTTGGCGAAGAACCCTCGTTGCCCTGAGGGGTCTTTGTCGGTGGTGCATTCGCCTTCGAAGACGACCACGGCGCACGTCAGGTCTTTGTACGAGTTTTGGATCGATCCGTCGTCGCTTTCGAACACGTCGCTGATCTGCCACCCCAGATTCCTGATGCTCAAATCTCCGCTCTTGATCCTGTTCTGATTGTCGAACTCCCACTTTCCGTGGTGGGTCACGTTGTAGGCGTCGACTTTGGTGACGTTGTTCGGAGGAGGCGCGGTGAACAAGGTGTAGAACTGGCTTATCTGACCGTAGGCCGCGTTTCCGGAGGCCACGAACTCCTTGAACAAGAACTGGTTGGTGAAGGCTTGGCCCGTCAAATGTTGAGACACGGGAAAGGTCAGAACTTCTCTGACCCCTTCGAACTCTCCCAAGCCGTCGATCCTGTACCTCACGTCGGGAGCGACGAGCCCGTAAATGGGATGGTTGGTGGTGTTGGCTATCAACGTGAGTCCGACGTCGACGACGGCAGGCCAGAAAAAGTAGTTGTGGTAGTCCGCGATGGTTTCGAGCATGGTCGCATTTCGCAGCCCTTGGTTCTTGTAGTCCGCCGCGTCTTGCAACCTTATGCAATAGGGCACCTCGGACTTTCTGACCACCTCGTAGGGAGCGTCGCACCTGCACTGATCGGTGGCCGTGGCGCTTCCGACGAAGCCCAAGGAAGTTTTGCACCGACAGGCCCCCGAAACGCAAGAGACGTAGTTCGGGTTGACGGAACTGGAATAGCACTGGTTGTCGGAAAGGCAAGCGGTTTGAGAATAGACCGTCGCGAGAAAGAATGCCAAAAAAAGAAAGCACGAGCTTGAAGACATGCTTCCGACTTCGAACTCGGTTTTTTAACTCGGTCGCTCTAGATTTAAAAATAGCAACAGACGTAGTTCTTTCGTTTATTAAAATTAAATCAGATTCAGATCGATCTATTTTGAAAAATTAACGAATTTCCAAAAAAGGAAAGCATCCTTCGACCACGACTATCATCGTAAATTCCAGGTGAAAAACGAAATGCTCGACCAACCTGTTTAGAAGGATGTGAAACCAGTCCCTCCATCCGACGTTTTTCAACCCGTAAAAAATAAAGAAAGGAACGTCTATATAACCGAATTCACTAAGATTGTATCTGCTGTTGCGATTTCTCGAGCAAATGCTGGAGTACGCATCTCGATGCAAGCAGCTGACTCCGTCGCAGACTTTATAAAGGCTTGGGTTCCTTTTCCCGAAAAAAGGTCCCAGTGCGAGGTTGTAATATTTTGAGATCACGTACTCGTATTGTCCGTTTTCTAAGCACGCAGTTACGTTGTGGCCTTCGAAATCGATGAATCTGCGGGTCAAATTTCCATACAGCACTGCGCTCACTTCCAAATGAGGATACAGGTTCGGTTCGTAACATCCCAAAAGAGCATCGATTTTGCAGTTGCGTTCCACCGCAGATTTGGAGATCAGCTCGGAGGTCAAGTCGAGGGAAGTCCTTTCCAAGTAAACCGCCCAGAGCCCGGCCAGGCAGCCTATGAAGAAAGCGTGCTTGAGAAAAGACCAAGATTTACTTGCCGCTATCCACATCAAATCGACGTAAAATTCCCAAAAAAACCGAACCGTCGAATACGCGCAGTACAAAGTGAGGGTCCCCAAAGCGACCAAGGGCCACGCGACCGTCAAGCCCCTGGCAAGGAGAGAGAGGAAAAAGTCCATATCGTGACTCAGGCGTTCAAAAGCTTCTGCCCTTCCTTGAAACTCTGCGCTTACTCTTTTGTATCGGATTTTAAGCGAGAGATTTCGGCAAAGTGCACTTTGTAGAGTTCGCGGAACAATCCTTCGTCTTGAAGGGTCTTGTACGCCAGGGTCCTTTGAGCCATTCCGCAGGTCAGGTTTTTTTTCTCGTAGCCGTATCTCGAAATTTCCCCCGGGGGAGGAGCGTACTTGAAAGCGTAGTCGAGCTTCGGGACCACCGTCGAGGACGGATCTCCGAAGTGAAACCCGTGAACGAGGTCGTAAAGGAGGGCCAGCGCGCAATTGGAAAAGTCGAGGATCTGGGTTTTTTCTTTCTTCCCCGTCGATGAGGCTTTGCCTTTCCCCGCGGAACGGAGGGAAGGTTCGGACGTCGCCCTTCGGGCGCGTTCTTCCCTTACCTTCGAGCCCGCGCAAACCACGCACCATTGGAGCCAACACATCTCGCCGAAGAAATCCACGAAAGACTCGGAAGGGGAGAGCTTCAAGAGCTCCATGTGGTGGAAGTTGGCGGAATTGTAATAAGAAAACACCGTGGGCAAGTGTTCCAAGACGTCCAAAGCCCTAAATTCGCAGGGTCTCCGTTTGAAGGTTTCCAGCTGGGCGCAGTGGTTGCGATATATGGCCTTGGCGCATTCCAAGTGGTGCGAATAGGTTTGTTCTTTGATCTTGTCCCTTCTTTCCGTTCCGTAGAAAAGGTTCCTGACCATCGCCTTGGCTTCCGTCGCTCTGTTTTTTTTGTCCCCCACGCAAGGGTGCGAGGAGGCCTTCCGGAAGAGCGCGGCCAGGTCTTCCGAAACCTCGGGGTTTTCGAAATAGGCCAAGAGGAACCCGTCCAAATCGGACAAGCCGACGCCCTCTTCGCAGGTTCGAGCGAACCGCGTCGAAAGGTGCTCCGTCGACCTCACGTCGACGGCCGAGGTTCCTCGGGAAGCCGCGCGCTCTGGAAATCGCACGTTCTTCTTTTCGATCCTTTCTCTTTCCCTCGTTTCGGCCAGGAGGCGGACGTTTTCTCCGGAGACGAAAGGAACTCGTTCTTTCGGTTCGGCCGTCTCGTCGGGGGGGTCTTTCCGCAACGGAAAAGCCGCTTCGATCGACCTTTTTTTGCGCGAGGCGGCCGATTCGGAATGTTTCCTTTTCGAGGCCTCTCCGGTCGCGTTGGAAAGCTTCCCGTAGCTTTCCATGAAAGGATCCACGGCCGAGTTCGGATTGCAAAAAGGCACGATGGCCGCCCTGACGTCCACCACCGCCGAGACCCGCCGTCGCACCGATCTTCCTTCCGGTTCCTCTTCCTTCTCTTGTTCTCTTTCCCTTTCGTGGGAAGGAAAGGGGAATCCGTCGGGCTCTCGGCGTTTTCTTTTTCGACCCGCGGGAGATCCGTTCGTCGAAAAGGCAGGACCCTCCGCTTTCTCCGAATCCCTGCAGGTCGACCCGCGGCGCGCCGGTCTAACGGCCCTGCAATCGATCAAAAACCGTCCCACCGTATCGGAGAAGCGCCCTCCGACGCTTCGAAAAGAAGGAATCGCAGAGTTCCCTTCCGGTTCGAGTTCCGGTTCCGATCGCGCTTCGTCTCCGGATTTTTGGGAAATTTTCGTGGGGTCTCCGGTGATCGCGCAAACGGTCGTCGGATCTTCCGAGATCGCGTTTTCGAAGGAGGCGGTTCGAGAGACGTCGGGAAGAGCCCTGACCCTGCAAGGAGACAAAACGTCCCCTCCCGTCCAACACACGTGCGCCCTGCCGCAGCGTCCCACGTAAAGCGAAGGAAAGATCGGAGAATAAGTTTTCGGAAGGTATCCCCTTTCCACGGCTTTTTCTTCGTTGATCATGTCGCAGTACTCCTTGGTGCAAAGGTGATCGAGAGTAACTCCCCCCATGAATTCCCTATCGAACATGTTGTCCAGGGTCAACTTCTTTCGACACGCTTCGGATTTTCTGGGCAAAACGCTGTGCAAAATTCGAATGGTCTCCAACAATTTTTCTGCATTTCTTTCCTTGTCGGTACACGAAAAGGACGAAGACATGCCGCTCGGTCGATCCCAAAGGAAGTCCGAGAAAATATCAGCTCCTGTAAAATTAAGCACGGTTTTTAAAAACCCCTTTTATTAAAGTTTACGTAATCAACCGGATTCGTCGTCCGAATACATGTCCGAGTGATTCGAAGAAGAGGCTTTTGCATGCAAAGAATGCGAGGGTCTTCTATTGGTTTTGTTGAATTCTTCCTCTTCTTCGTAATCTGCTTCTTCTTCTAATTCCATCTCTTCGCGTTCTTTAGTTTTTTTTTCTTTGGGGATTTTGTCGAGAGGCTTTTCTAGAGGATCCCCCTTGACGACCGCGGCCGCGGTTCGTCCTTGCAATATCGCCTTCATTTCGGCTCTGCTCAGAGCAGGAGGAGGTTGTTTTTGGAAGGGCGGTGGAGGTTTTTTGATTTGTTTGGCATCGAGCGTAGAGCTGTTGCTGGCGGTTTGCGATTTTGGAAACTTTTCCAACCATCCTGCAGGGTGAGCGGGGACGACTCGATCGTTGACGCTTTTGCAAAAGTCGTCCACGGGGCGAGAAAATTCCTTCAAGGCGGGCGCCATTTTTATTTTCAAGGTCGGCGAATTCGCCGGCATTTGGGCAACGGCCGCGGTTCCCGAGCTCGCAACGGGAGATGCATTTTCTGAAGTTCGGTATCCGTTGGAGGGTCTTCGAGCGGCGGAGGCCTTTGTAGTTTTCTCTTCTCCCTTTTTTTCCGTTGGGGTTTCCGTTTTTTGGATTTTCTGTTTGACCTTTTCTTCTTTTTTCTCCACATTCGAGTCTTGGGCTCTTTCCTTTTTTTCTTCTTCGCGTTCCTCCCGATCATCTTGCTCCTCGACATTGGGGTCGTCTTCGACCGCGGTGACCATCGAGTCCGAAATCCACAGCCTCATCTCCTCCGGGCTCATGAAATCGTTCGTGGTGTAATATTCTTTCAGTTTGTGTCCTCTCGGAAGGGCGTTGTCGGGGTAACTAGGTATGGATACGGTTTTTTCCAAGGAATACCTGCGACCGGAGGGTTCGCCGTCATCGGAGGGTTCGCGGAGCGCCATCCTCACGTTGCAAAGCTTCATTTGAGAAAGTTGAGAATTCACAGCCTTCGTCCTGTCTTGAGCGCTCGAATTCTTCTGCCTGCTCGCCAAAGCTTTGGATGTCTTTCCTCCCCTCATGGTAGCCCCGGTGCTTCTCGTTTTTTCCAAGGAAAAGCTCATTCCCAGTTCCTTCACTTTCGTGGCCGTCAGCACTTTTATGGAAAAAGGGGGAACCCTCGAGGCGGACGACGTAGATTTAGATCTGCTGCGCGTCCCGGTTTTTTTCGGAGCGGCGGTCGATTTGAACACCGCCACGGCGTAGCTCCAGCGGAAAACGACGAGCCCCTCGTCGTTTTTTCCTTCTTCCTCTACATCTTCCTCTTCGCCGTCTCCGCCTAGGAATTCGCCCTTTGCGCTAGTCTCTCGCGACGGGTTGCATTTTTCTGCGGTCACTTGCCAACCGACGTGCTTTTCTTCGGCCTTTTTTACGCAATCCTCCACTTTATCTCCGTCCGACAAGTAAAGAAATTCGCAATTCTCAGGTTTGACGAATATTTTTAGCAGGACGACGGGCTTCTGGGCGAGGTTTTTCTTTTTCTTTCCTTCTAAGGAGACGCCATTCTCTTCGGGTTCGATCTCCTCCTGATCGAATCCGCTCTCCTTTTTGGCGTTCGCGAGCTTGCCCTTCGGCGGTTTTTTGGAATTCTTTCCGCGAGAATCTTTCGACTCGGTCTGGGTCGCCGGCGCCGCTTCTTCGCTTTGCGAAGAAGCGGAAGGTTGCTTGCCCCGACCGCGATTTGGTCCTTTCGAAACGCTTCCTTTCCCCAGATTCCTAGAAATTTCCTCCCTGACCTTCTCCGTTTCTAGAGCGATATTTTTTGCGATGACGTCGGAAGTCTGAAAGCCTTTCACGTTCAAAAGTCCGACGTTCTCGCAAATTCTCAGCACCGTAAAGATAAAAAAGGAGAAGAGGGCGGGATCCGAAAACAATCTGTTGAGATGACCTCCGGAAAGAAACTCCTCCTGCGGCCACGCCCGAGCCGATCCGAAATTGTCGGAACAAGCCTCGAGCAGGACGCCGTCCTGATCTATTTCCGATGGGACGCCCCATTTCGCGAGGGCATCCGAAGCGGGCACGCCGTCGGCACGAGGGGGAGGAATCCCTTGCGCGGGCACGGTCAAAATTCGGCAGCACAGAGCTTCGACGAAAGGATAGACTTGGAAAGATTCTTCCATCTGCATGCTGAAGATCGCCTCGATGACGTCGCGGCTCATTTCGACCCTTTGGATGTGGTTGCTTCGATTGAACAAATCTTCGAAATAGGTTTCCAACACGTAACTTATCGGCGGAATCGAAGGGTATTTCTCTATTTCCTCCTTGGTGGCGGGCTTGCGCTCGGGGTTCTCCGCGGCGGGCCGCTCGACCTGCTTTTGTTTTTTGGCGGGAGGTCTGGCGTGAATCGATCGGTCTTCTCCGGATCGTTTCTTGCTCCGAGGTGCGTCTTCGGCGTTGTCTGGATGGCAGGATCTGGCTTGTTGCGACATTTTGGAATTCGATTCGTACTGCGACCTGCTAACCGAGAAACCTCTGTAAATTATGCTAACCGAACGGCAGTGCGCAAGGCTCGACGAAACTATTAAATGCGGCCTCCAGGGCGGTGTTAAATGAGTTCTTAATCGGGAGGTTTCCATTGGACATCCAACCGCCTTAAATTTTTCGAAAAGCAAGCAACGTTTTGCAACGGAGTGCCAAGAATGCGCGATTTCCGACAAGTTCGCCACGTCCCGCGCATCGCAGGTTTTTTTGTGTTGTTGGCTTCGTTTTTCTCGGCGATAGGGTCGGCCGACAGCAGATGCCTTTTCTACGGTCTCCCGGTTTCCGTTGAAATTTTAGAAGAGCGAGATAGATGGCGCAAAGAAGGAAGCGCCATGCTTTCTTCCGCCGATTCGAAATCGTCGTCGTCACTAGAAAAAGAGACGACAAAGTTTTGCAGTTGCGCGAAGCCTCTTTCGGATTCGTCGTCTCTTCGAACCGCGGTCTTTCTAGACAGGGAGATTTTTTCGTTCGCTCACGTTAGCTTCGTCGCAGATTTGCCTGTCGGCGAAAGGTCGTTCAGAACAACGGTCAAAAGAGACCTGTCGCGTTGTTTGGAAGCGATGTCTTCTTCGATTTCTTTGGAAGGCGCCCTTTGGAGGATCGTCGCCGCGCCGGCAGGAGGGGAAACGCAAAGGGTCTCCAATTCTCCGATTTTGCTTGCAGAAGAACGGGCCGAGTTCACTTACTTCTCTAGCACAGGAAACAAACTTTTCGGTTCCTCCCCTGCGGACACTTTCGATCGGCATCTTTCGCGCATCAACAGCTTGATCCTTACGAATTCGGGAGTGGCGACGGTAAAGTCCAGGGGCCAGGAGTCCACCGACTTTTCCTGGCGCCTTTTCTTGGAAATAACCGCTCCGGGCCCTCCAGGGAAAAATATCGCAACCTGTCCCATCGAGGTTTTTCTCGGTCCCGTTTCGATATCGTTCGTTTCTTTTTCCCGCAGGGGGAAGGGCGGGACAGAGCCGTCGAAAGGAGATTTCTCCCCTCTTCTCCTTTCCAAAAAGTCCGGAGATCCGGTTTGCAAGGACGTCGGATGTTCCGAAGAAGGCGCCGAGTGCGGACTTTCCAACTGCGAGCGCGAATGCGGAAGGGGATGTCGCGACGGAAAATATTGCGATTACCCGACGGGCACGTGCCAAAGGTTGGAGCATCCGGGAAGCTGCTCCAACTCTTGGATATTCATGCAGCTGGGAACCGACGACAAAGGAGTGCCGTTCCGACCTGACGAGGCGGATCTGGCTCGCAGCGTGGGCGGCACCGTCGATCAGTCCAAGACGTACGCTCTTCCTTCGAGAAAACCTCACGTCCGATTCGTTCCGGGCAGGCTGGAACCCGGAATGGGAAGGGCCCAGTCTCCGCCTTCCTGCGCCGACAGGAACGGATGGACGAACTTTTACGTGTTCGAAGCGAAGGAGCTGGTGGGAGTTTCCATCGACGTCACCGGCGCCGCGGACGGGTTCTCCAACCGAACGGCGGGGCGGTGGGGGAGCTTGGACACGGTTTTGGAAATCAAAAACTTCGGGGGGTACTGCGCCCCCGTTCGGGACATTCCCAACCTCGGAAAGCCGGAAACGGGACCCGGCTGCACCGAGGCGATCGAAACCGAAGGAGAAGGGTCTTGGTTTCTTCCTCTCGAAGGTTCGGAGGGAAAGTACGGTCTCTTTCGACACTGTCACTTCCAAAGCCCTTGCAACGACGACGGAGGACGATTCGCGACGGCCGACAAGCCCGCCCGCAAGACCGGGTTCCGAAGGGGCTCGGGCAAGGGTTCTCGCGTCGAGGCTTGGTTGGTGCCCGGCATTTACACGTTGGTCGTGGGAGGGTGGGACTACGACGCAAAAGGGTCCTACGAGATATTCTTCAAAAGCGTTCCGGGATGCCTCCCCCGGTGCGGCCTTCGAGAGTGCGGAAAGGAACCGACCTGCGGTACCTCCTGCGGAAAATGCGGACCGGAGGAGAGGTGCGTCGCCGATCGTTGCCAAAGCGTCTGGGAGAGCGAAGCGGATCAGCAGGAAGGACCCAGTTCGACGAACGTCTGTGACGAACGAAATCCCATCTGCAAGGTTCCTGCGGGGAAATCGGCCTCAGATTTGGAAAGGATAGCATGGTGCGCATCAGATTGCAGGTGGAGGAGGCTCTCCGCAGAGAGGAAAGATCTGCCCGATTTGATGGTGGGTTTCGAGAAGAACGCGCCGGCGGCGGAATTTCGATGGGTTTACGTCAAAGGGGGGACCAATGTGTACCATCCGGGGTTTTGCGTCCACTCCAAACCTCAAGAGGAAGAGAATGGACCCCTGGAAATCGGAGGCGACTGCGAATCTGGGAAAGGGTCAGAAGAAGAGTTCCGCTTTCCCAGGGGCTGCTTCGGAGGAACGGGATGGAGATTGATGATGTTGCCAAATTTCTTCGTGGCCAACCTAGGCTCCGGCGTCTTTTCGTCGGTTCCCACTTCTCCGGGAACCGACGAAAACGATTGGGTTTGGTCAAAGTGCGGACAGTACAAGGCGAGATTGAGGATGAAAATAGGCTTCGTGGAAACTCGACTGCGCTTGCCCGAAATCTCTCAAATAGTAGAAAAATCAGAAGAAAAAGAATCACCCGGGATTTTTAGGCGTTCTTACTTGGCCGAGGGTCCCACCAGGTTTTCGAGACGATCTTTTTACGAAACCCGGCGGTCGCCGAATGCTACCGACGACGGATGGTTACCTTCCGGACTCGGACCGGGTCGAGATGCGATCAAGCTGTCTCCCGGGGGCGCTTTCTTTTCCAGCGACTCCAAAAGCTTGCCCTGCAATTGGGTCGACGTTACTGAAGAATACAAGGTTTTTGCAAGAGTTCTATCCGACGCGTCGGTCCGTCTTTGCGGATGTCGGAAGACGTTGGAAATCGTTGTCAGAGCGAACTGGGCAGAAAAGAACTCGGAAAAAGATTCCACCAACAACGAAGCGACGCACCATTTGAGCTGGCACGATGTTCCAGCATATCCTACCGAAGATTTTTCAATTCCGGAACTTTAGAAGTTTTCCGAAGTTACATGAAATGCAACTTTGTATGGTATAATTCTGATATAAATGAAGCCACAGCTCCCGTAGTTTCAGTAAATTAAAACCAACATGGATGCTGAAAAATCTGAAATCAGCAACACCAAAAGTACGTCAACGAAAGGTTTTGTTAACCGCATTCGCCAGAGCTGATGCCAAAAACTCCTCAAGAAAAGAACCCCAAAGATCACACCGGAGACCTCAGGGTTTTCGTAACCTTAAGCTGTATTTTATCTTTCATGGCATTCATCACAGCATTCATTGCAGGACTCGCAATGGTGGCTCATGTTAAAGAGCTTAAAACTGGATTGAAAACTTCCTGGGGCGAAGTAGAACGCCTGGTAGAAATGCGTGTGAAATCTGCTTACGACGAGGCGGATTTCAACTGCAATTACAAGTGTTGGCTGCACATGCGGCGATCAGGTCAGTCCCCCTCGTTTTTCGAAGAAGGGAGCTGGGACGGAACTTCGAAACAATATTCAGATGACTACGTCAAAAAATTTGTCCGAGAAGTGATAGTTCCATTCATGAAAGATAAACGAGAGCAAAATAAATAACTTTTTTTTCTGATGACGAAGCGGGCCCGACGTTGATGACCGACGATTTCCGCAGCATTCTTTTCGGGATCGAAATATTGGAGAGGTGCTTCATCCATGCGATGTCCTTTCCCGAGAGAAGTTTTTGCCTGGTAGCGCCTCGAAGATGCGGGAAGAGCACCCTCATCCACAGGTTCGGAGAACTGACCCAACAAAAGGTTTTGGACGATCCCACGGGGCTCGAACTGGCGGAAGAACTACAAGCAAACGACGGCGTGCCGTTTTTGATAGTGCTAACTCCCGGGGAACAGCATCCGCTGGTAAACCGGGCCCAAATTGCATCTCTGAAAAAGGACAAAGGATTTACCATTTTAGACATGACGACCCTGGTTGGAAATTGAATAAATTTTTGGTTGTTTTCCTGAGAAGTTTACAATGGATTTCCTATCGCACAACTGTCACTTTGATTCAAAAATAATTTATTTAAACGATAGTTTTCAAATCCAAACGAGTGGAAGCGTCAAATCCAATGGTGGAGGACCAAGCCCAGTTGTTGTTCGCGCGTCCGGTTTTTCCATGACGTGAAATTTGCAATCTATCAACCTATTTTCTGAAATTAGAAGTTCTTTCGCCAGGTTGGCAAGATGTTGACTGTCCGTACTGAGGGACACGTGGGTCACTTTGGACTTTTTGCTCAAGGTTTCGAACAACATCGACGCCTTGGAACGCTCGTAATCTACGGTCGACATCACGTAACCTTCTCTGAACCAAATGTGAAAAGTTTCCAACTTCGACAAATAAGGCAAGGCAGAGATCAAAACTTCTAACTGGCGTTCCCAATCGGTCGGACCTACGGTCAATTTCAAAATTTTCAAGGAGCTGCACTTTTGCAATTGCTCTGCCGACCAGGTTCGCTCGATCGACGAGGTGCGCACATTCAAAGAAGTCAAATTTGACGCGTTCTGAAAAAAATCCCCATATGTGGGATTCGTAAAAAAATTCACGTCTTCTGCGGTGTCTCGAATCGAGATAGACTTGAGAGAGGGCAAGTGGACCATTTTTTTCATTTCTTCGTAAACGAGATGATATTCCACGGAACACATAGCATCGTCCATGATCAATTCTTCGAGAAGGGGAAAATTCGACTCCAGAGGTTCTAAAAAAGAGGTCGCATGAGAAGACCGTTCGCCTTTGCAAATGGAATATTGCGATATATCCAATTTTTTGAGCTTCTTCAAGTGATTTGCAAGGCCGGGATGAAATCCCATCGCATTTTTGGGAATGCACAATTTTTCGAGATTAGAAAAATATGAAAAAATGGACTTTCCTTTCAGGCTGAAATTTTCGCATTCGCGTCTAGCGGATCGAGGATCCGAAGCGCTCGCGTGCAAGTTGCGCAAATTGGGAAAATGAATTAGAAAACCGAAACCGTGGGAACCCCTTCTGTCAAAAGTTATGCTTTCGATCCTGTGGAAAAAAGAAGGAATATCGTTCAATTTGGAATTTTGAGAAAACGCTTTGACTTCAGCCGCAAGGATGTGTTTTCGCATCTGGGAATTACAAAAAGATCTCTTCTTGTGATCCAGCAGCCCTGTGGAATCGTATGTTCGAGCCGAATGGTACGAGTTCCCTGCTAAACCGGCCACCAGGTGTAACTTCCTGAGACGAACCATAGAGCCCAAAAAATTGCCCCACGCCAGATTCAAATCGACCGGAGTTTCGAACAAATTCCATATGCTTGGAACGATGGGCATATCGAAATCGAAGGCTATGCTTTGCAAATTGTGAAATTTGCTCAAAAAATCGAGATACATTCTGGGATCTCTTGGCCAATTCCCCGAACGAAAACCGCCCGAAACGTCCACTTTCGACACCCAAGACAAACAAGACAGCTCCAGTTTTTTAGAAACGGTCCGAAAAGATAAAAGAGGTCTCAATCCGTGAGGAGTGAGCCACCCCTTGCGTCGTCTGCGTCTTTGGCGCGCGTCCGCCAGTTTTTGCGTCAGAGAGTCCAGCTCCTCGTAGGTGCGGTTCGAGTGAGAGTGAGAGAGAGGGCGACGGTAGGGGTTGGACAGGAACGGAGGACGTGTCAAGAAATCTCCGATGATCGAAAGACAGTCTTCGGGCACGAGACCTAGCACGTCGAACGGGGAGTCTGTCGATCTTTTTGATTTTTTGAACGGGGTCGTTTGGGTGTTCGGGGGTTGTCTTTTCATTGTTAAAAGACGGCAAATCAGAACAAGTAGTATCACGATCTCGCATATTTTCCTATGGTATGCATCAGTTATACTCTATAAACCTACAAGATACTGAGATTTCACCATTCATTTATTTATTCACTGGCATTAGGCCAGAAACCAAAGTACCACACATATAAGAAAAGCACCTGCGATATATCCTTCAGAGATACACCCCCATAAAAACCAAACCAACACCGTCGAAGTGCAGGGGTAGATCACGTCCCGCCACCACATCCAACCAGAGTAGCTTTTGTGGGCGACCATTCCTTTTTCTGTTATCTTGAGATTGTGTCCATCAGGAAGGACACAATTTGCAGGAGGTGGTCCAAATTTTTTCCAAATATTTTCAGAGCAGGCGCTGCAAATTCCTCTGTAATTAGGGCTCATTCTATCGTAACACATGCACAGATAATCCAAATCGGGGTAGGATTTGAGAGATTGACAATGGTAACATTGGACGTTGAGCTCGTATCGCTTCAATTCGGACGCGCTTATTCGATGAGGTGCCGAAAGCGAAGAGGCAAGGTGAGTTTTTATTTCAACTTCCGAGCCGACCATTTTTCTAACTTCTCCCGTATTAACGTTCAATGTCAAAAGGCATGTTTCTTTTTCAGAACTAGACATGGTGTGTGATCCAACCCAATTGAATCCAGTACAAGTTAAGAAAGGTCGACAGATTATACGAATCTAGGGAAGGTAAAGGTTTGAATAAAAACTTGCACAATGCCTCTTTTGCAATCACTTGTGTAAATTTTAGCTCATCTGGCGTGCAAAAGTTCTCTCTCACTCGAGAGCACGACATTACCAAAAAAGGAAATTAAGGGAAAGGACGGCGCGACCGGGCGAGTTTTCGGGTCGGTCGCAGGAAAGCGCGCCGCGCTTTCGGACGCGTCGCTGGAAAGCGCGACATTTCCAAAAAAGGAAATTAAGGAAAAGGACGGCGTGACCGGGCGAACTTTTCGCCCGGTCGCAGGTAAGCGCGTCGCACTTTCGGTCGCGTCGCGGGTAAGCGCGACATTTCCAAAAAAGGAAATTAAGGAAAAGGACGGCGCGACCGGGCGAACTTTTCAGTCGGTCGCGGGTAAGCGCGCCGCGCTTTCGGTCGCGTCGCTCGAAAACACACCGGAACCGAGAGAAAATCAAGGAAACACACGATATTTTGCATACTCGAGGATTTTATACATTTGAGACGTATATTTGATTGATGACGATGAAATACAAGACCAGTGTGGCGTTTACATTTTGAGCATGACCGACGGTCCCTTCTGTTGGATCAACATATATCACATCCCGCTTTACTTGAGGGTCGAAACTGCCCTAAGGTGGCGTTTGGAAACTCTGTATCGCATATATCCGGCGCAAATATATTACTTTTTCGATTGCGCGGCGGTTTGTTTTCGTTCCGAAGAAGAGGCCGAGAAGCTGTTTTGGGGAGGATTTTTCGACCAAGGCCTTCACTACCTCGTTTCCGGCGTAAAAACGTGCGAACCGAAGAAAGTTGCAGGGGGTACGATTTTGTTGGCGGTAGAGAACGCGTACGGAGATTTGACAAAGAAACCGCATCTGGCCGTAAGAGCCGCTTTGGAAATCGATTTTCTTTTGGACGTGGTCAAAATTACCCAGGTAGGCGATTCTCTCGTGGTAGAAGTTGCAAACAACACCGATTTCGATTGCAAAAAAATTTCAGTTTTGTTAAAAAATGGATATATTTTCTTGAGGAACAGTTTTCACGTTATATACAAATTTCCTAGAACTTCGAAATAAACTGCCTGCAGTTGAACGTGACTGTACCGATTTCAAAATAAAACAAAATTTCCTTGATGTCCCTTGGTTTTAGACATATAATTCGAACTCATACTTTGAAAATTCTGCCTAAGAAGGCACCGTGAATCTATGAGTGTTTTGGCATCTTTTCTAAATTTCGGGCACGATCACGATTCCTTTAGCATCGTTCCCACGTCCTCCTTCGACGATTGCCTTTACGCTAGTACCTTGCAAAGGAACGAATCTCTAAAGACGGTCGACGAAGTCACGACGAGAATGGCCCTTCTGGAGAAGGAAATCTATTCCATTTCTAAAAAATTGTCTAACCTGACAAAGAGAAAACAACGCGATCCTCATTCTTCTTTCGGATGTGCTTTTTCCGAGCTTTTGGACCAACACCTACGCAAATCCGACAAATTGGCCCGTTTGGCGTCCTGGAGGTCCCAACACGTTTTGCATTCTTTGATATGTGAAACCCTCTCTTCTCTTTTTTTGAATTTCGTCGCTCCCCGGTCCTGCGACGTCGGAGAGAACTCGAAACCCTTCACCCTCGTTCCCAACTTGGCGGCTTACTTCGCCCACAGGCTAGATCACCCCGTGTATCGCCCTCGAAAAGGAAAGCAAGACCTCGTCGTGCCTTTCTTGTGGACCGAAGATTTGGGGATATTTTGCAAACGCCGGCTTCTACACGAAGAGCACGAAGGGAAGATAGTTCAAAAAACCCGGGAGATGGGCTACTATCGCACTCGAGATTCCGTCTACCGAACGGACTGGATGGATCCCCTCCAAGCCCTTCTTTTCAAGCGCAAGTATTCCGAACTGAGCGCTCGCGGAGAGATCGGTCCCAGGTTTTGGCCCTGGAAAAAAATAGTGGACAGGGCCTCCCCTTCGGTGCCTTTCGGTTACGAAGTGGCTTCCATGATGCAGACCGCCTTTTTTCCCAAAGAAAGTTCCTCTTCCGATTCTCCTCTCGATCCTTCTTCCTTTTGCGTCGGAAGGACGGACGAGGAACCCTTGAACGAAATTTGGGCCGAAGTGGCCCGCCACGAAAGAAATTCCACCTCGCCCGTCTGTTCGTTCGTGGGACCCAGGCTTTTTTTCTTCGGTCCTGCCTCCAAAGGCCTTTCTCCTTCGACGACTTTTTTGCCCGTCGTCATGGAACACGCTCACGCCGTACGTGTTTATCCCTACACCAGGAATCCCCAAACTTTGGCTTTCTACTACTCCTGCAATTCGGCAGGAGCCAGGGATCCCGAAGGCGAACTCGAACCCGAGAGATCGGAGGAGCACCCTCCCCTTCCCGCTTTCGAAACTACTCCCGTGGCCATGGCGGCGAAGTTCCTGGCCAACAGAGAAACCAGGGTGCAGATAACCCTCGATTCTCATTCTTACTCCAAAAATTTGCCCATATCCGCCTTTTTCAGAAAAGCCACCGACCCTTCCAACCTTTGGCAGATTTTGCCACCTCCCGCCGAAGTCGCTTTGCAGTGCGGGAACCTGCCTCCCCTCCCCCGACGGGTGGTGGTGACCGACGACTCTCAGATATTGGTGGTCGGTTCCACCAGCCCCTCTCTAGAAGAGAGGGACCTAGATTGGGAGCGCCAATCTACCGTTTCGCCTCTCTCCCGCACTTCCCGACCTCCTCTCGTCTTTTGGGACAAGAAAACCGATTGTCTCCGGTGGTCTCTCGAAGATTTGCATTTTTACCTTTTACCCGTCAACGAAAAAAACGAAAAACTTTTGGCCGAAGAGAAAGCCCGGTTTCCCGAAGCTTTGTTTCACCATCCCCAACATTTCAATCACGCAAAATGGGGAAATAAAATTCATCGCTCCACCTTGGTGGAGCTTTGCGATCCTGGCATGCTTTTCGATCTGGACAATGGCGCATCTCTGTCTCCCCCAAAAAAGCTCACCTGTTGCATGTTCGTTTCTCTTTGTTTGAAGTACATTTTCAAACACGTCTGGACCATTTATCAGTGTTGCGCGAAATACGGCCTCCTGGAAACTCACCTTTACTTTCAATACTATTCCTCTACCTTGGATTTGGAATTTACTTCCCCTTTGTCTGGACAACCTTTCTTTGGAATTTGCAAATTAGAAGGTCTCTTCGACGTGTCGAACCAAGCTTTCGGCGACGTTTTTTGCAGACCTTTCCCTCGAAAGCCTTTCGACAAACACTGTCCTCACGGCTCTTGCAAATGTCACTCGACGTGTTCGATGGAGGTTCGTATTTTAGATCTTTATACCGTATTGGAGCTTTTGGATTCCAAACTCAAGGAAATCATGAAATCGGAAGAAGCTTTCCTTTACTTTCAAACCAATTACAATGCGGTAGTTTCCTAACTCAATAAATTTTTTATTGCAATTTTCAGACTTTCCTTTATTTTACAAAAGGTATTTTTTCTACGGTCAATTTGCGCCAAAGGGCAAATTGGTCGGGGGAAATGCATTGCTCGTTATCCTTGCTCGCCGCGTGCAAACCCAGAGCCTTGCGAAGGGTCACGTTCCCGGTTTCCATTTTCTCGTACAAGGCCGCATCGTTGCGCTCGGCGCTTTCTCTCATCACTTCCCAAGCGGTTCGCTTGTCTGGAAACTTCATCTGTTGCAGGAATTCTTCGGTTCTGGTAAAAGGATCTCCCAAGGTGACGATAGTGGAGGACAAAACCCTGTATCCGTAAAAAAACACCCTTTCTCTCGCTTGAGGGACGCCGAAATCAGAACAATTAACTATCTTCCAACCCACTATCCACCGATATGGGTAGTCGTCGGCGCTCACCAGGGCGGCGATATCGGCATCCGTTTCCGTTTTTTTCTTTTCCCCCTCCAAGGAAGGAGGTCGGCTGGGTCTCGGCGCCGATTCCGAATTGCTGCTTTCCTCTTCGTCCGAGTCGTCCGATTCCACGAAGTCGAAAGGAGTCCCTTTGAAGTAAGAAAAGGGGTCGGACAACATGCGTTTGATTTCCGAAAGGAACTTGTTCATCTTTCCCGTGCAAAGGGACTTGACGTTTTCGAACAGAAAAGTCTCCGCGTTGGTCAGCAAGAGAGCTCTGGCGCATATCCTCCATCCCTGCCTTTCGTCGGACATCCCCTTGCGCCTGCCGGCCATGCTGAACGGCTGACAGGGAGGACCGCCGCAAATCAAACCCAACCGATCCCTGAAGCGCATGAGGTCGACCTTTCCGGCGTCGCCTAGAACCACCCTCTCGGCGTCCCATTTGGCCACCCCGGGGTTCAGCTCCACGAACGACTTCAACGCGTTCACGCTTCTCTCCGAAAAATCCACCAACAGCAGGTGCTCGAATCCCAAAGGCTCTTCCAAAAATGTCATCTCTTTCGCGTGCGGTTTCGAGAAAACGACCCTGGCCAGGGTTTCGTCGTCGAGCCCGTCGGCGAAGGTCACCAGTCGCCTGTTTGGAAAAGAACCGCGCGACCGCTGCGAGGACTCCATGCAAGCGCGAAACCTGGGAGACCAGAGGTCAACGTAGTCCGCTCCCATCGAGAGCCCTCCCAACCCAGCGAACAGTTCCACCATGGTGGCGTTGTGCCAGCCGAAATTCTTTTCCACCCTGCCAAAGGGCCCCCCGGGAATCCTCCTGTCGGTCCTGAGGGTTTGCACGTTTTTCATGGCGGCGAAAAAACACGCCGCCACCCTCGGGGGAAGGGAGTTGCCTATGAGCCCGTGAACTTTGCTCGCGGCGGTCTCCGGATCGAACTTCAAAAAATCTAAACCCTGGAAAACCAATTGTTCGTAAACGCTCACCCTCCTCAACAGAACGTGCGAAACCGAACCCGCGAGAGCTTCCGCCCTGGATTCCTTGGAGGGATACCTTTTTTCGAACCCGATCGTGTCGACGATCACGTCGGAACTTCCGAGAACCTTCCACATCACCGTTTGCCTGTGTCCTTCGCTGGTTTCCAATATCGTCCTCATGGGATGCATCGGCTCCTGGCAGGCGTGACGTTGGTCGGCGCAACTTTTGGCCATCCAATCCACCGTTTCCAGCTCCTCGGCGAATTTCAAGGCGTGACACAGATCGACGGAGTGTGGACCCAACCTCTCGTGGCTTTCTTCGGATGGATAGTTCTTGGGTTTTTTTCTGATCGTGGCATCTTTCTCTCCCTCTGCGCTCTTCCTTCGTTTCATGTATCTCCGATGTTTATATTGTACGAAATCAAACAACAATTCTTAAAATACAGCAATTTAAAATATAAAAACCACCGGACTTCTCAATTGTAGCGCATGCTTCTTCTTGTAAGTGTCGTCCTATGTTCTACCATTCATCTAGTCTATGCAAACAACGAATGGAATAATCTACCTACAATTTTATTCAAAAATTTTGCAGGTGCAGTTGTGGATCACCTTTGGAACATTCCGGCTTGCTGGTCCTCCATGTTAACAAAGGATTGTCTCTCAGGGTTTATAGATCGCATGTTAGACCACTGCGAATCATTTTGTGAAAAACAACCATCAAAAAGACTGATCCCAAAATTGTCCAACAACGACCCCACCAAAAACAACAACAACAATGAAACTAATTGTAGACAAGAGTGTGTCCATCTTTGGGTTGGATATATATTGATGAATTTAAAATAAAACAATCACCACCCCCAAAACAAGCAAAAAATTGCAGGATACAGGAACTTTTTGAAGGCAATCATGCCCTTTAACGATGCATCCAAGACTTTCTGAGAGGTCCGAGGATTCTGCGCCGACTGCAGGGTCTTGGTCGGTTCCGACCGCTTGTCCTTCGAGTGCTTTGAGGGACCCCAGAGACACCGACTCTTTTGTCTTTGGAAGGAAATTAGACAAAGGTTCAAGAATCTATAGTAATAGCTCGGAGAAGTGTGCCGATGATCTGGATTTTTGCACACTTGTCCAAGCTATTGTTATGGAATTCTCGTTTAAAAACCCTGAAAAATAGCAAAATGGGATATTTTATTTTCTTTCACTGATTACAGATTTTTTTCATCTTTTTAGCCCTTTCAAATGCCCCGAACCAAACAAAAATTCTTCGAGATGCAGGAACTTTGAATGACACCTTGCCACTGCTTTAACGGGCGATTTTCTCAATAAGCCCAGAAATGCTAAAAATGCTTTTCCGAATAACTGATGGATATTCACATTTCATATAACACCGTATGAGCCAAGAAGCTATCAGAATTTTGGTGCGTGGGACCAAAAACTGCGGGAAAACCAGCTTGTGTTCGGCCATTTTCGAGGTCGCGTCCGACGAAAGAGAAACCGAGGCATCGGTTCGTGGCGGGGCTTTCGCTTTCAGATCGTTTCTGGTCAAGGAAGCTTTATTGGAGAAAGTCCAGATTGGAGAGGAGGACGGCGAGCGATGCGGATTCGAAACACGAAGCTTGCTGTTAGAGATCATCGATACCGCCGGGTTCGATTCTGTTCCCACTCCGTTGCCATCTTCCATGACCAGGGCGGTCGACGCCGTTTTTTATCTGGTGCCCTTGGATCCCCGAGAGGTGAAGGCGTCGAACGCCGCCAGCTGGTGTCGTCTGGCTCACGAACAGACGTACGGAGATTCGGCCGAATCTCCGCCTCCTCATTGGTTGGTCGGAACCAAGTTCGACCTTTTGAAAACCAACAAAGATTTTCAAAATTACAAAAAGCTGCGTTCGGCGGCTACGGAAGACGATTTTTCGCCGCATCCGGGAAATGCGGCAAAAACCAACGACGAAACGGAGGACGAAAGGATTTACTTTGAATACTTGGAAGATGCGTCCAAGACTTTCTGCGAGGTCCGAGGATTCTGCGCCGACTGCAGGGTCTTGGTCGGTTCCGACCGCTTGTCCTTCGAACGCTTTGAGGAACCGCGGACCTGGGGTTGTTCGATTTGCGCCACTTCTGCAATCACGAGACACGGGGTTCGCGACTTGGTGTTGCAGGTTTTGAACGAGGTCCGGAGCGTTCGGGCTTCAAAGGCAACGGACGTCCCTTGCGGTTCGTGGGAACGTCGAAGGAATTCGACGTCGGGAGCTCGCTCATCTTTCGTTCGACGAGCGGAATTGGAAAATCCTGGCGTCGAAAACTCTTCGCAAAAATATTGTTATCAAGAGAGGGATCCTCGTGGTTTGGAGAAAGCTTGTTGTAGCGATGGATGACTTTGGTTTGGGCGAATCTTTTCATTTTTAGGAATATTTTGGGATGCTATTATATCATATTGTCGTCGTTTTTCGTGGGTTCGGGGGTCTGAACCCGACAGTTGCACATGTACAATTGGGGCGCCAGGGTTACAAATGAATAAACACAGAACAAAAATTGTATTCGAATTTGAATGTACACGGTCTTTACAAAATAGTCCTTTAAAACACGCGAATTTCTCGAGAAGAATCAAACCGTCAAATAGTCGTACCCTAGCTCCTTTGCGGCTGCGGTGATGTCGCCTTTGCTTACCCTCAAGGAACCCTTCCAGTTGTCGGAAGTGCTGTTTCCGTGGGCATTGGAAACCTTGCACAATTTGGGCAACATCAAGGCGTAAATGTTTTCCACCAAAGGCCTCGTTTCGGCGAGCATTATTTTGTTCAAAATTTTCACCAGAGAACCTTGGGCTCTCATTATTCCGTTCCTCGCGCAGAAGGCCTCCCTGGTTTTTCCGCCTTTCATCACTCTCACCGACCCTTTTGCGGTCGTTGGTTTCTTGGTTCCTTCCGCAGAAGCATTTTCGAGTTCGACTTCGGGTTCTTCTTCGTTTCCAGGCAAAACGTCGGAAAGATTTGCATTCGTGCAGAAAAGATTGACGAAAGATTGGGAACTTCGATTGTGTCTTTTGGGACCGGAAGATGCCTTCGTGTTGGAGGAATTCTTGTCTTTTTTTGAAGCTGGAGTTTTCCCAGAGGTTGTTTTTTTCTTTTGAATCCTTTCCCTTTCGTTGACTTTCCTCCCTTTGGTATTGTTTGTTTTTTTTGTACTTCCGGTTTTCGAAACCGGTTTCTTGCCTGCGACGGACTTTTTCGAACTCGTTTTGACCAGACTGTCGGATTTTTGGACGATTCTAGGCATGAAGAGATGGCGAACTGCGAGCGTTTGCAAGGATTATTATCGAAGAATAAAACTTGCTAAAATGAGACGGCGGAGCTCGTTCGCCTTTAAATCCGTTCCGAAGTTGCCTCGCTACGTAAAATAAACCAGGGAACCGATCGGCATTTGCGCTCGCCCTGGCGGCCGAGGTTTAAAATTTGGGAACATCTTGCCGAGGCGCGCGTGTCACAATGGGTACGTTGCAAATTCTATTTGTATTTAATTTAACCTTGGCTTCAGAAAACAAAAACAAAACCCAAAAAATCGACAACGAAAGTTTCCACAAAACTTCGGGCAAAGCGACCAAAAAACGCAAGTTCGCGCAAAGGCCTTTCAAATACACTTCTCGTCGACCGCCCGCTCTGATTTGGCGAGCCTTCTTCATGCGACTCTTTCAAGAAGAATTTCTCAAAAGGGAAAAAGAAGTTTTGCAGATTGCGCTGTTGGCGAGTTCGGGAAAAGGAAAGTTCCCGGAAAAAAATCAAAAAGAAGATGGGAAACTGTCGGAAACGGGAAGGGTGATATCTTTGGTGAGGTCGAATTGGAACCAAGTCAGAGATGGGGAAGAGACCGGCGAAGAAGACGGCGAACAGGACGGAAAGGGCTTCAATCTGTTGAAAGCTCCCAAGATGGGAGAAGAAGCCAGGGCTTATTTGGACATGGCCATGAACAAAGTCAGAGGGAAGTTGCTGTCGAAAGCCGAGAAGTTTTGCAACAGGGCCGAGAAGATGACCCTCACTCCTCGAATTTTGGTTTCGCAGCTTTGCTTGACCAACGGGATGGAAGGAGCGGCGAAGCTGCTCGAGTTGGCGCTTCCGGCCAAAGAGGAAGTGATCCAGTACTACGAAAGTCGGCCCAAAAGAGAGCAGCCTGCCGCTTTCATAGCAGCCAGAAAAGCCCGCAAAGAAGCCAGGACAGCGCAAATGAAGCTCCGCAACGAAAACGGTTCCTGAACGGAAATCTGAAATAAAAGACTTTCATCTTGGAATTTGATTTATTTGTTTTTTATGCTCTCGCACGTCTCAAACAAATCTTCCAACAATTTTTCAGCATCTTCTAGTCTAGGGTTGAAACTCGTCCGTCTTCTCTCTTCCAATTGGGATTCGTCGAAGAGAGAACACCTTTTTCGTTCGTCGGGCCAGACGAGGTTGCAAAACTTCACACTCAAGGGGGGCTGCAATTCGAAGTGGAAGCTAGAATGCGACGGAGACCCCAAGGGGCCCGAGAAGAAGCCCTTCTCTCGGCATTCTATGCAGACGTCCATCGCAAAACCCTCGTACTCGCGATAGGACATTAGAAAATCGAAGGTGTTCAAGTAGAGAATCAGCTCGCTGCCGTACATCCGAATGTTTTATTGTTATGGTAATTGTTATTTGGTTTTGGCGGCGCGGACAAGCACGTCGCGTTATGTTGTGACCGATCGAAAAGTTCGCCCGGTCACGCCGTCCCTTTCCTTAATTTCCTTTTTTGGACATGTCGCGCTTTCCTGCAACGCGTCCGAAAGCGCGGCGCGCTTACCTGCGACCGACCGAAAAGTTCGCCCGGTCGCGCCGTCCTTTTCCTTAATTTCCTTTTTTGGTAATGTCGCGCTTTCCAGCGACGCGACCAAAAGCGCGGCGCGCTTACCCGCGACCGACCGAAAAGTTCGCCCGGTCGCGCCGTCCTTTCCCTTAATTTCCTTTTTTGGAAATGTCGCGCTTTCCAGCGACGCATCCGAAAGCGCGGCGCGTTTACTCGCGACCGACCGAAAAGTTCGCCCGGTCGCGCCGTCCTTTTCCTTAATTTCCTTTTTTGGTAATGTCGCGCTTTCCAGCGACGCAACGGTAAGCGCGGCGCGCTTACCCGCGACCGACCGAAAAGTTCGCCCGGTCGCGCCGTCCTTTTTCTTAATTTCCTTTTTTGGACACGTTACGTTCTCTATAGGATGGGATTTAGCTAAGATGAAAGGATGTTTCGGTTGATTTAGGTTGTATAATACATTCAAAATACAAGAATATTTTTAACACTATTTTCCAAACTTTCACACCCCACTGCACACTCCATCTTATGAAAAGACGTTGCTCAAAGTCAACTCGTATTAGCTCACAAAAAAAGAAACCAGCCTTTCCCAATACATCTTCAAATTATTTCGAAATTATTCCCGCAGATTGCATTTCGATAATTGCAGATCTACTGACTCGTCCTCCCTTTCGCGACAACCCCTGGAGAAAAACGACGCGATTCGATGATCAACACTACAAAGACTTACTTCCAGAGGAACAACCTTTGGCACTTGAGACCGAAACCTACGAAAGACACAAGGGATGGCTCACTCCTCACAGTTTGAGAGATCTTTTAGCTTGGAGGAGAATGTGCACAGCTTTCACTGATGCCTACTTTTTGATTGTTTCAAAGCTGAATGTATCTCAACAATTCCGTCCTGGGAAGTGGCCTTCCTCCCCTCAAGATTATCTGAGTTTTTTGAAAAAGTTCAAAAACCTGCAGCATCTCGGTATTCAATTCGACATGCCCAGGGAAGAAACCACAGCTGACCTCAACGTAGTTTGGGGCGAGTTTTTTGCTTCTTTGAGAAATCTCGAAAAAATAACATTGGTCGCTTCTTCTTATCCTCCTTGTTTCTATCCTTCTCGTTTGCGTGGATTCTGCAATCCAGAAATGGTTTTTAAAATCTGTGAGGAAGAAAACCTGATTCAAGCGGCCCAACCCAAGCAAGATGATTCGGTTGCTTCGACCAAATCTAAAAATTTTTTCCAAAGGGTGACCGGTCTGAAATTCTATCAAAATTCAAAGAGTCATCCCTGTTTTTTTGTTGCCCAATTTCCAAATTTGAGGAGTTTTTCGGTTCACGGAAGCCAGATTGCCTCGAATGACTTGGGGGAAGAAAACAATCCCTCTACCTTGGATCAAATCTTCTCCCCTTTGTCGAAATTAGAAAAATTAAAGATTCCTGGAAACTTGATTGGTTTCCATCCTGGGGTTGCCCATCACTTGAAAAATTTGAAGAAGTTAGATCTTTCTGGTTACCACTTTGATCCAAACTATTTGGCTCATCCTTTTACCCATTCATTTGGAAAAACCTTAGAAGAGGTCTTTCCACACTTGGAAACGTTGATCTTGGACGACTTGGAAGGAATAATGGAAGTCCAAGAAGAGCCTCTGTACAAAGAAATAAAAAAATTGGTGCACCATTCGAAGCTTAAACATCTTTCGATTGACGATACGGATGGCATCGAATTTTTACCTAGTTCCAAATGTACAGATTTTTTCGGATGTGCCTCAAGCCTCGTAAAATTGGTGGGCTCTCGTTCGGAATTGGATCATAAGCTGTCGACAAAAAGCTTAAAAATGTGCACTTCTTTACAAAAGCTAGAATTGACGGTGGATGAAGATCACTGGGAAAAGCAGATCAAAATCTTGGATCAACTTTTCCACAATTGGTCCAACTTCGAAAGTTATATCTTTGGTTTAGACTTAACGATCCTGTTGACGAAGATGACGATGTCAATGATTCTACAAGCATGGATTTTGGTGATCCCAGGCTCCTCTCTTTTTTCAAAAAAATAAATGAACATCCCAGACTCTTGAAATTGGCGATCGATACGGACCACGAAGAATTGGGAAATTTGGCTACCAAAATGATCACTTCAGACAAGATTACTTTGGACCTTACCGTTGGATGTTTGAAGAAAGTTTATACTCGTGATTGTAATGGTGTTTGGTTCATGGTTCAAGGTTCTTCGAATTGATTGTTCTTAACTTATTGCACCTTGTTTTTTCAAAAAAAACATCCTAATAAATTGCATTTTCAACGTTTGTGTTATTCAGATTGTCCATTATTTATAAAATCATCGACGATGTTCGCGCCGTCGTTCTTGCTTCTCGTTCTGTATTTGGCTCACGCATTTGGTGATGCTCCTAAACCTAGGCCTTACTATGTCGAATTCGACGTTTCTAAAGACCAAGAGGTGGTTGAGGTGATCGTAAAGTACTCTTTGGAAGGAAAAGTTTTGGAGAGGTGGCACGGCCCCTTTGTAGGTTTCACGGTCATGCTGGATCCATCTCATGTCGAAATCCTTCGACGAGACCCCCACGTAAAAAGCGTGCAAGATTTGACTCCCACACCGCTACAGTGACCATTGATTGAACTTTTCATCCTGTCAATGGATGTAAATAAAAAACACTATTTACCAAACATCTTTTCATTTCAAGACATTTGTGATGGCTAAATTTGCCTATATTTATTATATGTTTGTTTAACAAACTACTTAGTAAACAAAAGGTTGAAAAAGTTGATCTATGGAAAATGCTATTTTTTCGGAAACATCGATATCCAGACTGTGGATCGTCGAATGGATGGACGAATCCGTCCACAGCACGGAAGATGGCAGGGATAAAAGATTTACGTGAGAACCCGAGGCATCGTCTTCTTCTTTTTCTTCCGAAGAGCGAAAATAAAGCTCGCAAACCAAATCTCGCAAATCCAAAAACGCTTTGGGGTTCACTGGTGGGGTTCCCTCGCGTGCTGGTGCCAAGTCGGGTTCTTTTTCGATAAGGTCAGATTTTAAAAGTCGATCTAGGGATTCTCCTTCGTCGAGGATTTTTCGGGAACGTTTGGGGGAATTTTCGTTGTGATCGGAAAACGCTGCCCCGTGCGAGCGCTTAGACCCGCATTTCGAACGAGCAGCTCGGTCCGCTCCTTCGCATTCGTTCTTTTCTCGCGAGGAGAGATCCTTCAAATAATCGCACAGCTTTCCCTCCAAAGCGGCGAGCAAAGCGTCGCACTTCACATCGGATGCGCGCGTTTGTTCTTCGGTCCTCCTTTCCAAAAAAATAGAGGTCATCGGGACTCGGGTTTCGGACGAATGGGGGACATTTTTTGAAAATTGGGTTTTTGTTTTTTTCCAACGAGCGGCGGGCGTTTTTCCGGGATGATTTTGAAATTCTGCAACGGCATTTCTCATGCAAACGTTGAAACACAGTTTGGCCAAAAAATCCAACAAAATGACGAGGAATTCCGTCAGAGGCGAGCTTTCTTCCGTCTCCTCTCCTGCTTGAGAATCGGAAGGAGACGACAAAAAAGAAATCTCTGCCGCTTCGAGCGAAGCGGCGCCCAAAGCTACCAGTTCCCTTTCCAGTTCGAAGAAAGCCCGAACTAATACGGAAAAATAAGACAGCCTGACTTCGGAATTGGGGAGAACTTCTTCGGGCATTTCTATCGTTCCCGGTTTTTCGAAAAGCCTGCACCACCTGATCGCAAGGCGCCCGGCGATGCGATGACCGTCGCACGACGCCTCCCCTAAGGTATCGATGGTTTCTGGTGCAAATTTGGCAAAGGACGAATCGCTTTCGGCCGTGGCTCTCATTTGCAAGCGAGAAGCCCATTTCAAATACTTCAAAACGAAATTCCAACACTCTGCGAATCCGTCGATTGACGACAAGGATTCCCAGAACTTCCCCGCATCGAAAGAATGACGATTTTTAAACGAAGCCAATTGGAGAGCGCTTTTTTCCAAGAGTTCGCGTGCGTTCGAAAAAACTCTTTCGAACGATACGGAAAGACGAGAAGGAAGCGTCGACATCTTTTCGAAAATTTCTAAAACCCAAAACTCGAATTCCATTTTCTCCGACAGCTTGAGGTTGCAAGCTTCGAATTCGTCCATATCTTTTCCCGCATCTCTCCGGCGAAATACGTTGTCCAAACTTTCCCCCAAAACGAAAGGCCTGCAACACGTTCCGAAAATGGGGGGAAGACTCGAGGCTAGGCGGCCTTTTGTCAAAAACGAAGGAATGCAGGCTTGGTAGTTTGTCGGCAACTCCGAGGAGATTGCAAAATAATCCCTGCACACCACACGAATCCCGGAAGGAAGAACGGTGCTTTTTTTCAAGTATATCCCTCCGGTGATGGGAATACGAAACTCAACGTCGTCGGAACGAGTGGAGTTTTTGAGAACCCCCAGCGAGATTCGATTTTTCAAAAACCTCTGCAAGGCGATTTCCGCGCAGGTGATGGCGTGAAGAGAAGAAGCTCTGTAATTAGAAGCGGAAATGAGGTGTTCGGGCTTCGTTTCGAAGTGTTGGGTCGCGCACGAAAGCCAAGAAGAAAACTCGACCGATCCTTGAACGGATTCGTCCGGTCTGAAAACTATGTTGCCCTGCGAGTGTTTGCCGTTTCGGAAGGTTCCCCATCGATCGGTTCCCAAATCGCCAAGGTGATTTCGAATGGCGCAGCGTAACCGAGCGTTTTTCGTTTTCCAAATGGATTTGCGAAATTCCTTCCTGGAAACCCACAACGCTTCGGACAAAATGTCTGCCGGGGCCAATATGCAATCTGCGACGGAGGCAAGAAACCGTAACCTCTGCGAGTCGGAGCGCGAACATTCTCTTTCCCAAGCAGAAAAAGCATCTTGCCCGATTTCTTCCTCGGGGAGGAGAGGTTCTGCCGCCATCCTGCAGCTCTCCAACAGGGTGCCTCGGTAGTCTAGGATCGTTTCGTCGAACGAGCGCGATTCGATCGCGCTCGGCTCGGCAGCTCTCGTCCGTCTCCTTTCCACATCCCAGATTCCCCACAGGTGAGATTCGTAACGCTTTCCCGTATTTCCGTCTACCAGATGAATCCAGACGTCGCCGGTTTCGGATTTCAAGAGATTCAAATTCTTGTCGCAAGTGCGACAAGGACAAACCCAGTCGGATCGTCTGGACATTCTATCGGTAGGGAGGTCGTCGCAGACGACCTCGGTGAGGGATTGGGTAAAATTCTTTTCTTGGAAGACCACGTTCACCTTTCCCGGGGTGCTTTTCTCCGAAGATCGAAAGTAACGGCAACCGAGAGGTGCAGGCAGGTTGCGCCGAGTGTTGGAAAGTTCCGAGATGATGGCATCCAGGCCTCCTACGGAGAGCCTGTGTGCCCTGGAAGACGGAAACTGAGGAGACGTCGCAAAATAAAAGGCAGATTGGGATTTGGGGTTGTAGGTTTCAGGTTCGGTTTTGGTTTCGTTTGGGGAGTTAGAGATCCTGGAATCTAGGAGAATCGAATGAGAACTGATTGTCTTCTCCCCGTGGAATCCTTTGGAAAGTTTCGCGGACTCCTCGTGTTGTCGGGATATTATTTCGAATTCCTTGGCCGACCGTAGAAAAGAACTCGAGGGAGAGCGTGGAGGGAGCGTTTTCAACAAGGTCCTCCCTACCAAAACGTGCACGTAAGCCAAGACGGCGCTACCGATGCCGTTCGATATGTGACCGAAGGTTTGATAGTAAGAGAGGTGGCACTTCGTCCAATGAAAAGGATCCAATCTTTCGAGATTTTCGCACGTCGTTGCTACCTTTATGGTGCCGTACAAAGCGAAATCTTCGGCCTGCGGCGAAGGCTTGGACGAGGTTTCCAGTTCGAGTTTGGTTTTGCACAACGCCCGAAGGGCCTCTTCGCAGCTTTCCCTCCAAATCTTTTCTTCTTCTTCTCGGAAATAATAGAGTTGCGAGGTGGAGAACCTCGAGGGGTCGGCGAGAACTTCGAACTCGACGAATGGCCTGAAAAGAGAATTTGCTTTGGAATTCCAAAGTTCGTGTTTCCACGTGTCCAGAAGGCACTTCGAGCTTCCCCAGAAAGATCTATCGAGAGCGGATCCGGTGCTCGATATTCCGTGCTCGTGCAAATCTTGGGATCCGTAAAACGAAGGAGACGTCAGCCCTATTTGGACCCCTATCTCGTCGGCGCCGTCGAGGAGATCGTACGTCTTCGTTTCTACCGTTTGCAAAGCGCACTTTGCCAGAGCAGAAATCCCGCACACGTTGGACGTGGGAAGATAACATCCGCTTTCTTCTGTTTCTTTTTGGGGACGGGTGAAGGCAATCGAGGAAAAAGTTCCGGCAGAACGTGCCATCAAAGAAAGCCGGAAGTGTCCGGACTCCGTCAACGTTCTCGTTCTCAAAGAAAACCAAAATATCCTCAATATCCCTTCTTGCCACAGTACGCGATTGGAAGCGCATCGAAAAGCCAGGGACCTGAGGAGCAGCTCGGAGCCCGTGGCAGCGCGCCTCTTTCGAAAACCCGCTGCGTCGTGGCGAACAAAAAGATCTGGGAAATAATTGGTCGAAAATTCCCCAGGGAAAAGACAGGATTTGAAAAGTCCGGAAAAAGCGCACGGAATCGCAACGGTGTACCTCTCGGGGTTTGCAATCAACTTGGACGATTCTCGGAGCGATTGAATCGATTGAAAAGACAAGTTGTTGGGAGGGACGTGGGCCAAATGCAACCGAGAAAAAGTCTGGAGCGATTTCGATCGTTTCGAAGATATTAATAAATTACGACTCCTACCTTCGCATGGCTGGATTCGGAAACACGAGGAAGAACTCAACAAACAGCAACGAGGCGAATTGCCTTCGGTCAAAAATTGGATCATGTAGCCGGCCGATTTTTCGAACGGCCTTTCGGTTCCAAATGGTTCGCAATGATCTCGGTGCAAGTTCCACGAGGAAAGATTTATCTGTCGAGCAGCACAAAGGTCGTAGAGTCCGCACTCGTTGGCGAAAAAAGAGCCGCCGTGTTGGCTTTCGTGAATGGCACTACAATCTATCTTGTGGGCGAGGATGGTGTCTTTGAAGGTCGTCAGAAAAAGTCGGACCGGCTTCCAACGGTTGCGCTCGGAACGTAGGCGTTCCTTCAAGTTCTCGGGCCGACAAGGCAAGAGATGCAAAAGCAAATTTCTCGGATCCCATTCGTCGGCGAGGGCCCTAAATCGCACCAAGGACGCTTTCAAAGAAGAGCAGTCTTTTGCGCCCGTGACAACATCCGAAATTGCTCCTCGAACGAATCCGGAATACGAACCCAACGCTGCCAACCTCTGTATTTTGTGCTTGACGAGCCTACGAAAATTGAAAGTCGCCAAAAATCGAGAGTAATGCGTATAGTCGCGAAACCCGGAAAGGGAGGGTTCTTGAAAAAGGATGGGGAAAGCTTCGGGAGAGACCAGAGAGGAAAAACGAAAATTTCGAACAGGTTCTTCGCAGGAGGGAGGATGGTCGGAAATTCCCATTTCGACGATTTCCGACAATGAAGGGCCAAAAGGTAGTTTCGACGCGGCTTCCGGAGAGAAGTCGGGTCGGTGCGGAACGCACGCAGAATGAGTCAAACAAAAATCCGTATCTTCTCTCTCTAGGACGTCGGCGACGAACTCCACCTTCGAAACTTTTGCGCCCGAAGAATGCACAAAATCGTAAAGGTCCACGAACGGCGCCGGGCGGTCCAGCGCGAAAAAACAAGATTTATTTTGCACGAAATGCGATTTCGAGGATCTATCGTCTCTCAACCAACTTTCGTAGAATTGTTTGTTGCTGGAGACGGGAGATTTGCAATCGGGGCGTCGATCTAGAGAATCCCTCAGCACTTTATCGTAATTGAAAGGCAACCTCCATCTGGGATAAATCCTACATTCCAAAGCCAAGGGCGCTTCGCATCCGTCGGACCAAGCGGAAGAGCCGATAAAAGCGCCTTCAACCTCGTCCATTCTGCTCTTAAAAATTCGATGCAGGGAGCTCACGGAAGAAGACAAGAGACGATCCCAAAACAGAGAACACCAAGTCCAGGCCAGGTGATCCAAAAGAAGGGAAGTCCACTCCGATATTCGAAAGTCCTTTTCGGATGTCGGTCTCTCTGTTCCTTCGGTTTGTAGTCCCGAATGCATCCATTCCAAGCGCACGATCAACTCGTTCAACTCTACGGGAGGGGAAAACCCGCGTCCTTTGGAAGAAAGGCTCATGCGGCGGAAAACGTCCAACGTGTACTTGAAAGTCGAATCCCATCGCACGCGTATTTCCTCCGCTAAACTGCGCTTTGCGACGGTGAAAGCTGCAAGGATCACTTTTTCCCCCGTTTCTCCCATCAAGTCTACGGGACGCATTCCGTCCACGGCACGAGCGAACGAATCGACGTCCAACGAGCACAGTTCTTCGGGTCTCAGGTTTTTGTGAAACGCAAAAGGCTCTTCGAAAAAAAAAGAATCTTCGAACATTCCTAAAAGTATCAGGTATATTAGACCGCACCTGTTTTGAGTTTTTGTTATTTTTCAATTATAGAAGGTGCTAGGGGGAAAGCATCAAGCCACTGTATGATTTTATTCAGGATGGAGGCATTTTTACATATATTATGCTATCTAGCTTGGTGTAGGCGTGCGCTATCACCAACCATTCGTCGACGATTTTGCACCTGTCGTGGTGTTGGGGCAATTTGGCGATGGCGTTGTCGGAAGCGGAACACAAAGAAACGTAGTTCCTCTGTATGCATTCTTGTTCCATCCTGCGCATCTTGTGGCCTGCAGACATCCAAGGGTCGGCGTACTCTCGAGAAACCTTCAAAAGCTGCGAAGTTTCCAAAGTCATCACGGCGTTTCCCTTCGCGTCTATGGTCTTCGCTCCGTTCAAGGTTTCCGAAAAGGTCAACCCCAGCTCGTTCTCTCCGGAGTACTGTCTGGGTTGAAAAGTGCCCCCTTGCAGGGCCAAGTCCCAATTTTGAGGGCCCGAGTCCGAGAGGTCGTCGTAACAGAACCATATGCCGGAGTCCGAAGGGTGTGGATTTTCTACGGGCAACGCTACCCTTTCGGCGGGGAGAAGGATCTGATCCCATTCTCGAACGGGCGACGTCGCGCCCTTTTGAGAGAAGGTTTTGGCAGGAGTGTCCAGGAAAACCTTGGAGGAACCGTCCGACTGGTCCAGGCCGGACGCCGAGAGGGCGTCGGGAAGCCCGTAACGACACGGAAACTTGCATTGGCACCAGTAGTGACCTCCCGTTCCTCCCTCGTCCCCTATTCCGCAGAAGGCGACGGCTATGGGAGAATATTCGGAACCGTCGGGGCCCCTGACGGAACCGAAGTGGTGACGGGCAACCTTGCCTCCCACGAACCATCGAAAGGTGACCCCCAGTTCGAGGTAAGCTCCGAGGTCTCTTTCCACGTCGGCCTTGCTTATCTCGGCCACAAGGCCAGATTCGGGTCTGTTTTTCTGACAGGGCACCCTCCAAAGCGAACGAGCGATCCTCTTGTTGCCTTCCCATCCCAGTTGAAGATCTCGGTCGTAAGTTTCCTCGATCGCGGCGCCCATCAGATCGAACAAAGACGACCAAACGGAAGCCGCCCTGTCGGTTCTCGCTTGTATTCTGGAGTGTTTGGCTTTCAAAAGCGTGGGGATGCGTTTGGATTCGAACCAATTTTTTATCTCTTTGGGTTCCTTCAACTCGGCGGGACGGTAGAGACGGGTGCGAATGACCTTCTTCGCCCCGGGATTGTCCGACACGCAGTCCGTTTCGGAAACCGCGATCGGAAATAGGGACTTGTCTCTCGCCCTTTCGAAAGATGCCCACTGTCTGGAATAACGGTTCAATTGCGCCAGAGAGGCCCCGGCCGATCGTTTGTAAAAAATCGGACCAGAAGCTTTCGGTCGTCGTTTGGTCGCGGGTTTTCCGAGATCTTCGATGTCTATTTCCGTGTGCAGGTCGAATTTCAACTTGTTGGAGGATACTTCCACCGAAACTTCGGCCGGCACTCTTTCCAGTTTCAAGCCGGCCAATTTCAAAGCCAGCTCCGCTTCCATTTTTCCGGTGTCTTTCTGCCGTTCTGGCGATTCCTGCGTTCCTTCGTTGGCGGAAGCTTCCGGTTCTTCGCCGGACATCCGAAACGTGTACCAGAGTTTAGAAGAGGGGGATCGTCGACTTTCGGTACAATCTAGCTCCTGAAAGTACTCCGATCGCGTGCAGTTCCCCCACGGCACCCGATTGGGGCAGAGGAGATCCATGTCGGTCCTTCCGTCAGTGAATTGGACTCCCGCGGAGGGAATTCCGGTAAATTCCATGAACACTCCGTCGGCGAAAAGGTTGTTTTGCACGTTTTCCGCGTAAAAGCGCACGAAGTGGTCGCAAAGGAAAGGCAGTATCAGAAGCTTCTGCGACCTCAAGACGTGGTCGGGCTCGAGGTACCCTCGGACCACGCGGCCTTTGGAAAGGCTCAGCTCTCCTCTTCCGCCTCCTCGACATGCCTTTTTGGAGAAAACCACGTAATCCAAGAGAGAGGCGACGTAATTTCCTTCTTCGGCATCGAATTCGAGGGCTCCCGACGCGTGGTTTTCTTCGTTCGCAAAGAGCGAACACCCTCTCTCTCGCCACCGTTCCATCTCCTCGCCGTGAACGGAAGGATCGGTTCCCTTCAAAGGAGCGGTGCAGGCGAAGTACCTGCAAAAATAATGCAAAAAGCGTTGAGATTTGTTCAACCCTCCCATCTGTTCCAAGTACAAGCAAAAATCTGCCATCTTCGCGTGAATATCCCGTACGTTCTTTTTCACCTCTCCCGCCTCTGCGAATTTCTCCTTCACCCGGCACGTCATTTTGTTCATCACCGAAAGCCCGTTGTATTGGCGCAGAGAAGAGACGGAAACTCCGTCCCAGAATCGCCGATACTTTTTCTCGGTTCCGTGAAAGATTTCCACGTGAACCACGGCGGAATGAAGCAAGGCGAACATGGTGTCGGGAGCGCAGGTGTAGGTCAAAGGGCAGAGGTTGTTCGGCGAGCGACCGTCGGGACCTTTGGTCAGCTCCGATGCGATCGCGCGTTTGACGTTCGTCAGATCTCCTTCCGATCCTCCGGCGTAGCCTCCGTTGTTTTTCTCGAATTCCGAACAAAAAAGAGCGATTTCTCTTTCGGTGGGGGAAATCAACGCTCTTATGGTGTTGGGGGTCATCGTCAGCCGATCGTTTTCCAAACGGGCACGTCGCCCGGACACGTTGGCCGGAAAAACCAAAGCATTGAATGGATGAGCCAGAATGTCGAAAAAGCTGGCCCTAAAAGGTTCTACTGCAGGGGAAGCTCGATGGGCGAACTTTTCCGTCGCTCCCAAGTTGAAGAATTGAAAAGTCGTCCTCACGTATTCTTGATCGGGATTGTAGGAAACGATGCGTTTCCTCTTCTCCGGGGATGCCACAGGACCAGCGCCTTCTCCTTGGGTTTCGGCGCGACTTCTTTTTTTGCTTTCTTCTGCCTTTTCCTTTGCCGCTTCTGGGGTTGCGCCAGGTTCAGTCAAATCCAGTCGCACCTTTCCCGATGTGACCCTGCGTACCGCTCCGGTTCCTTGTCGGGAAATCCCGGTTCCTTTAGAAGTGCCGGATTGCATGATTGTCACAATTTCTTCCTATTTCGCTAGCTAAAAGTCTCTTGGAATACACATATTTATTGTACTGAATTAAAAAAAATGCATTTTTTCAAAAAAATTCTTTTACAAAATTTTGCCACTTTTCATGTTTATGGGTTGCGACCTTTTCGGGCGGAATATCGGTTTTCACGTAATGCACCGAAGATATTTGCTTGTCTCCGGTGGGATCGGTCATCAAATAGAGATCGCCTCCCCATCGCTTGACCCTCGTTTTCGAAGGAACCGCCTTGGAATAGTTTCTTTCCAGGGCCAACTCGGTCCACCTGCTGTCTCCCACGGGACGGTGGGGAGGACACGTTCCGGCGGAAAAAACGTCCGGAAAAGGGCTTTCATTCGGTTCGCCCGACTTGGCCGTCCTTGAGATTTCGTTGAACGCTCGCAGCACGTCCGGGTGAAATCGAAAGGAACAGTTCCCTTCTGAGCCTCCTTCTCCCCCGAGAGGCAATTTGGACTGCCCGAGCGACGGGGGGTCGTAGTCGTCGAAGGAAAGCCAAGAATGCGTCGATGCGAAGGGCATTTCTAAATCGGGCATCTCCCCGGTGCGTTCGATCGAAATCACCAAGGGGGTGGTCGGTTCTTCTTCCATCTCCTCCCCGGTTCTCGTCCAAGGGTAGGTGGAGCTGGAACCGAACTCTTTGGGAAACATGGCGTCGACCGAAAAATGCAACGTGCCGTGCCATATCACGGCAACGGGATAAAAGGTAGCCAATTTGGTGTGCGCTCTGGTTCCGAGCTCGATCACGGGGAGGACCAAAGGTCCGAAGTAATATCCGCCGACGAGGGTGTCCTTGTCGTGCGTCCTGGTGAGAGCGAAAACGTTGGAGTAAACCTTTTTCGCGCACTTCGCTTGCAAGGTCCTGCGAGTGATGAAGTGGCCTAGAGCGTCGGGCGCTTTGGACGTGCCGTAAATTTCCTCCAAGCGGAACAACCCCGCATCCGCGAAACCCGCCTCTCGACCCGTCGGCTGTTCTGGGGGCTTGAAAGCGTTGCCCGGAAGAGCCAACAACGAAGGCATGCGCAAGGCGTCCTCCGAATTGGCGGGCGCTTCGAGAAGCACGGCTTCCGAGACTCCCCTGGCCTTGGTTTTTTCTTCTTTGTTGGGGAAATTTTGCAATCCGAAGGAAAAGTGGAACATTCCGGGGAAAGCTTTTCCCTGGACGTCCTTCAAGGACTTCCAAATTCCCCAAAGGTAGTCCAACTTGGGCTGAGAGGACCGCATTCCGTGCAAGGCCCTCAGGGGATCGTCGATCGGGACGTCCAGCTTGTAGGGTCGACCGCTTCTGGTGGGAAGGGAGGCCACCGTCCTTGCTCTTCTCAAAACAGATCTACTCGCCGCCTTCACGACGAATTCGTTCATCTTCGATCCGTCCGCGTCGTCGGCGAACGAAGCGTTTTCGTCGTGAGCCGAACGAGCTAGCGGAGGATGTCTGGGAAACACCTTTCCGAGAGGCGCGAAGGCCGTGAAGCAAGAATCGTACCTTTCCGTTATTCGCTGTTTGTTCAGATTTCCTTGTCCTCGTATCAGCTTTCGCACGACGAACTCCGCCGTCAGGTTGTAAACGTAAAAGTGCATGAAATGGTCGCGAACGTGAGGCAAAACGATGGAGTTTCTCTCGGGGTGTCCCACGATCGAACGTCCGCAGCCGATCAAGGTCTCGAAGCGCTCTTCGGTTGCAGAAGAACTTTTTTGTTTTCCGGAAATCTCCGCCGGAGTAAATTCCAGCTCTTGATCGAGATTTTCGGAATAATCCGACGAAGGAGAACCGTATCTGCTCTTTTTTTTCGGAGGTTGTTCTTCCTCCTCCATTTCGCCTTCTTCGTAATTTCCTTTCTCTCTGTCGCCTTCTCCTACGTCCTCTTCGAGCGAATCGGTCGCGGCCCCTTGGTGTCTTTTCTTCTTTTTCGGACCGACCGAATCGGGTACTTTTCTCTGAGCTTCCAGTTCTGCCGGGGTGCCGAAAAATCCCCATCTGATCACGGAATGATAATATCGTATCCATTCCAAAAAAGCCGCAGAATAATTGTCCCCTTGCACGACGCCTTGGGAAGGGTCGAGAGGGTCGACGTAGTCGGCCAAATCGGGAACGTACAGGGTCTTTCCGTTTTCTTTTCCGACCAGTCGAGCGACTTTTCCGAAGTGGAGGCCTTTCGCGGCTCTGCCCGCGTTCGGATTTTCGTTGGCCAAAAAAGGAAGGTTCAATTTGCAAAAAAATCCCCAGGTGGCGTGGGAAGCGAGGTAGATGGTCTTGGAGAGATATTCGTCTTCGGAGGTGCCGGATATCAGTTCCAAGAAATTAAAATCGCGGGGATTTCCGGACTCCAAATCGGGAGGTCCCAAGTAAACGCCCCTCCGCTGGACGTCGCAAGCTTCGAGAAGGTCCAAACACGCCAAAACGGCCAGAGAAAGCGAATCGAATGAGCAGCTGTAAGGGAACCCGATCCTTCGGTGGGGGTTCGGAGCTTGGGGACCCTTCGCGGGGTCGGGAAAGTACTCCGGATGAGCTGCAGAAGCTTCGTAGAGATCGGCCACGGCGGCCATCGAAGCGGACTCGAGATCCGGCGACGTCTTGACCGGCCCTTCTTGCCAATGAGCGCTCAGGGCGGAATTCGCCAAATGCAGAGGAAAGGCTTCCGGAGAAGCGTGCAAGTCGCCCAAAGTTTCCAATTCTTCCCAATCTCGTTTGGTTTTGGGCAAAAAATGTCCCAAGGTGGAAGCGAAACTTTCTTTGCTCATCTTCGTTTAAAAAGCCAGAAACGGGCTGTTTTGGTTGGTATGCACTTTGTTCCATATTAAATTATGGAGATGGGCATTCAATTATAAGGAACAAACCAACAGGAACAACTCTTCCGATGGATTTCATGGACGACGGCCAAGAAAAAGTAGGACCTTTGAGGTTGGTTTTCTACACGCCCGACGCGGAATTGGCGGAATCGGCGCCCCACCTTTCGTCGTTGTCTCGCCTCTCTAGAATGGGAAGAAAGATATCGCACGGGTTCAACCGCATCAACTCCCAGTACACGAGCTTGTCCTTGCAGTGGTTGCCCAACGAAGACCGGCGACCGGGAGGAGTTTATTACGACAGAAGCGCCGCGAGCGAGTTTCTCCTTTCGAAAGCGCTCGCAGGCGTTTGCGACTTCTCTTGCGCGGAGCGTGCAGAACCGGAAGACTTCGAAAGAGAAGGCTCGTCGGAGATCGAGGAGGTCGGCGACGAAGGCGATTCTTACTTCGGCTGGAAGGATTATTCTGAAAATCGAAGCCCTAAAAAGGAACCGGGAATGTTGGTTCCGACCTACTGTCACGCCGAGCTCCTCCTGGGACCTCAGACCTATTCGATACGGTGGGGAAGCTTGCTTTCCAGGCAAACAAACAAACGGTACTCGGATTCGGCGAACATGCTGTCTTGGATCAATTTTTCCCTGACCTCCGAGGCCACCGCCGCCGTGCAGCGATTTTGCGAAAAATGCGTGGACGACGTGGACGGCTTCAACTACCTGGGGATATACCTCAACTTTGCGCCGACCTGTTTGAAGGAAACCTTTTTGGAAAACGGAATTTCCCACAGGCCCAACAAGAACGTGGTGTTCTGTTCCGAATTTGTGGCCAGGGTTCTTTGCAACGTGGGGGTCTTGGAAGACGTCACGGGGGAGTTTACGACGGTCGAGGGGGTGGCTTCTCCCCTGTGGAACGAAGGAACCGGGACTTTGGCGGAACGTCCCGAAACGAATTGCGTGACCGTCGACGAAGCTCTGATAGGACCCTTGGGCAAGTTGGGGATAGTCTTGAAAAGAGGAATCGTGGTGGGCGTCGCTCCCGCTCTCATGTCGCCCAATTCTTTATATTTGGCCCTGCGAATGAAGATGCAGGTTTGCCAAGAGTTGGGTTTGTTGCTGGGTTCGTCGGAGGCGTGGGCTCCCTTTTCGGGACCGTGGCACCATTGCATAAACTGCGTTCTGTTGCCCACCGCGTGACCAACTGAAGCTTTATAAAAAATATTTAAAATATTGTGCAGTGAACTTACAATATATGCATTTACCTGAACCCATGGATTTGGAAATTGACGATGAAACCACGGAACCCCTGTCTTCAGAAGAAGGATTCAAAGACTGGTGGGCATCTTATATTCCTCAAAATTTCGTGGTCTGCGGACCGACCACCTTTTACGCTTTTGTATGGGAACAGACGGTGTTCTTGTTTTTCGGAGAATATCACGAACATTACGAAAACAAATGGGACCTGACCGAATCGGAAGAAGACGTACAATGCAACCCGGTTTTTGGAAAAAACGGAATAGTAAACCTTTTGGTCAAGTTGTTCGAAACTTTGGAAAATCGAGGGATTTATGCAGACTTTTACTTAGAAGCTCCACGACACAACCCTCGCGAATACGCAACGCGTGGCAAGCCCGTGTTGGAACACCAAGGTTACATAGAAAGAATGGACCGAGCGACCGGTTCCGTTAACCTCTTGTTCATAATCAAACAAAGCCTTTACCAGAGGTTGGTAAAGCCTAAGATACAACAGGCGAAAAGAACGGGGGATTTGCGAGAAATGGAAAAAATATTGGAAAAAATGAACGTACACTACCACCTGGCAGACGGAAGGTATCTCTATCCAACCGAAGAATTTATCCAAAGCACGCAAAAAAAATTGAAAGGAGAATTTTGGCCCACCGTGGAACCTTCCAACATTTTAGAAAACGTCAATCCTTACAGCAGGATATGGAATATTCCCATCGAAATCACGAAAACCATAGAAAAAATGATAGCTGTTTCTGATATCATGAAGCCCACCGAACTAGACGTCGTATCCAACGTCGAATATTCCTATCCAGTCGAGCTCAATTTTTTTTCGAAGAACTTGGCGCCGGCACTGAAAAATCTAGGACTCGAACTGATCGTTTTGTTGACGTACTTGGACTTCTCCTTAAACAACGGGACCCAGTTGATGGAAACGTTCTTAGATCCACAAATCGACGTACTTGGGCGATTTGATCATTTTTTCCGGATTTTTCAAAAGTGGATCAAAGGGAGCGCAAGAATTTTTTTTCCAATGCAGGACTTGAGCGCAAAAAATTTGGTGACGCTCGAAGGGTTGCTCAAAAAAACAAAAGTTTACGTGATCGTAAAAAAGATGTTCGAAAACTTCAAAGGCGACTGCGGATGGGAAAAAGGGGAAATGTTAAGCACGCCGAAAACTCACCATCGAATTGCAAAACAAATCGCCGCTTGCGTTCCGTCAGTAAGAGAAAAGATCAAGCGTCACATTTTAACCAATTTCGAACCGGTCAAAAGCTTGACTTTGATGTGTTTGCCTCTCATAGATTGGTCGGGGAGATTAAATAATCTCATGGAGAGATTCGATGAGGTTCGAAAATTCAAGGACGTCAAAAAATCACTTGAAATTGCAGAAATTACTTTGAAAGGCTTGCAAACTTTATTTGACGTCTTAAAATCATTGGAGGAATTCTTGAGAACGTTGGGCGTTCCTTTCATGGATGCGTACCTTCTGGGAAGAATGTTTGCTAATCTTCGCATTCCTGATTTTGGTTCGAAACGCAAGACAAAGGTTTCCGTGACTTATGCCGGAGCTTATCACGTAGAAATATATCGTAGATTTTTTGCCAACTCCTTGGGTTCGGAAGAAATATGTTCAAGCTTTCATTCTGTCCGCAGAGAAAAGTTGGAAGAGAGCTTTTTGTCTCATTTAGAAGAATTCATCAGACAATCTTCCAAAGCCGACGGTACCTATGGAAACCAAACATACGAAGCACAAATCGATGCTAAACTGGCATCTAAAAGGTTTTGGAATTTTTCGAAACCCGCGGTGAGTCCCAATCACGACGGAAGCAGACCGCTTTGGATAGAAGAAGAAACAAAGAGATCTTCTAAAGATCGCACCGTCGTGAGCTTTTCCACCGAAAACTATCGAAAGATGATGAACGAGATAGAAGCTGGAGTGCGCTACGATTTCGGAATAGGCGGCAACTCGAAATCGGCAATGCGCCAAGAGAGCTCCGAAAAGGAGACATGGTTCTCTTCGTTGCACCGGTGCGCCAATTGCCAAAGCGAAGAAGAGGCCTTCCGTTGCGAGGGGTGCCGTTTGGTAGGGTTTTGTTCTCAAAAGTGTAAGCTCGAATCTTGGGGATGTGAAAAATGTCCCCTATGTGAAAGTACATAAGCGTGGAGTACTTGGGTTTGAAGGTTGTTGTTCTTGTTCGCTCGTGCACGATATAAAAACCCATCAGCACATTTATATATGCAATGGCCGTGGAAGCAAACAAATAAACATGGGGATCTTGGAAACCTTGGTGTTGATGCTGCTTGTTTGTTTGACCGGAACGAATGGAGATTTTTCTAATACTTCAGACGATCCATTTCTCTCTTCTCCTGAACCGAACAAAAAAACCGTCGACTCTGATCTTTCGCCTGTGAACTGCAATGACGATTTGATGAAAGAGATTAAAGTTTTGAAATACAAATTGAATCACATAATATCTTTGCTGGATCGATTAGTTTCCAAGGATCTTCTGCTTTCGAAAATGCTGAGTTTGGAGAATAGATTGAGTAAACGAATGGAAGACATGCAGTTGAGCCTAAAGAAAGATATAACTTTGTATATGATTTTCAACAAAATCAAAAACAGTTAAAATTCAATTTTATTTGAACGAATGTTTCACGTCTTTAGAAAAATCCAATTCAAACTTTGAGTAATAAGGTGTTTCCTGACATTTTGCAATGTTGAAAGCTAGATCGGCCATGGTTTCGTGTCCTTGACGTTTGAGGGTGTCCGCATGAACAAGCTTCACCCATTCGATTTCTTCGTTGGAAAATTTTTCCAAATCTTCTATTTGTTCGGGAGAGAGATCGACGCAAGAATAAAAATATTTAAGAGGCACTTCCCACTTGGTTCCGTAATGCATCATTTCGGTTGCCGTAAGGGCAAAAGGTACGATTTTCGAAAGCTTCAACCCGGTTTCCTCTTCGCATTCCCTCAAGGCCGTCTCTTCGTGACTTTCGTCCAATTCGCAGGAACCGCCAGGGTTGGATGGGTACCCTCTAGTTCTGTCTTTAACCATGATCACGTACTCCCGATTGACTATAACTACCACGGCGGAGCCTCGAATCGTGCAGTCCCGCTGGATAGGAGGAATTTTTCCTTTTAGATCGGAGGTTACGTAAATGTTCAGATGATCCGACTCGTAAGCGGACAAAAGGTCCGGAAGCGACCCGAAGGCCTTCCCTTCAACCTTCACTACGACCGAACCGGATGTTGGCATGGCGCTCTTTAAATCGTCCAAGTGCACTCCATCGTCGCAGCAAAAAATGGTGTCCCCATAGGCGTTCACCCACTTCTGATACATCTAGATTTTGTTGGTCAAACCAACAATTAGTGCTTTTCAATTCAACTGCGATTATACGCACTGAACTAACTGTATACACATGGACACTCCTAATTTCGCATCAGTTAATCTACCTAACTACCTCACAGCGATAACTGTAGGTTTGCGTGGTATAATACATTCATAATTAAAATATTCAAATTGAATAAAGAGTGCAATTTGCACTTTTCTAAAATGTACAAAGGCGAAACTGATCCCCTGTTGCCCGTGTTTTGGGCCAAAGTGGAACGTCGCATCTACGACGTCGTGGGCACCGTGGCCAAGTCGGACGAGCTGGAGTGGACCCAAAACGACGTGCGAAACCTCGTGAGAAACGTCGCGAATTCCAAGAGGCTGAAGGCCGAAAACCTCTTCAGAGGCGTCGCTTTCCCGGCTTCCTGGCTTCTCGAAGTGAAAACGGCTTTGAACTCGTGCGCTCACGGAGACGGAACCCTGACCTGGGACTTCCTCAGGCGTTCCGTGGAGGTGGTCGCCGAAATGCAAAAGGCCGTCGAGAAGGCTTTGCCCTTCAATCGCGATTTCGCGTGGCTCAAAGAGGAAGAGGCGCCTTCCGTCGCGACGGGAAACCCCCTTTTGGCCGGCGCCATGAAGGAGACCGATTTGCTCAAGGCCTTCGACGTCCTTTTTGGCAAATATCCGGGAAACAGGCAAGTGTTCGGAAGTCATTCCGGATCGTCCTTTTCGGTGCACCAAGTTCACGCCAAAGAAGAAGGGAAAGAAACGTCCATTTTGCAACACGGAGCGACCATTTCCAATTTGACCTACAGCCTCCAAGATGTTGGTACTATTTCGCATTTGTTGGACGTTATTTACGCGTTGTACCCAGAGTCAGTCACCATCTCTCACAACCAAGCGATCCTTGTGTTTAAGACCAAAGAAGAAACCGACAGCTTAGTACGAACCCAATTCCGTTATCGGGGTATCGGCTATGCCGTTCATTCTTTCGTTAGACAATCTTCCGAAAAAGAGGACCAGATCGTGATCCGCAACCTTCCGCCTTGCTTTTTGAAAGAGCCCTTTTCCACCGTTTCTGCTCTTCTCCACGTGGCCCATGCATTGGAAGTGGAAAAGTGCGAAGTTGTAGGGACCGATCTTCAAGTGACCTTGGACAAAAAAATGCCCCGAAACTCGGAATCAATGAACCGTCTCAAAGAAACCGGTCTGGTTTTGAGGGCAAACCGTTACGAAGTGGAAGTCGCCAAAACTCGACCCAAGGAATCTGGCATGGATCGGCAAATAATCATAAAGAACCTGCCTCCTCAACTGGCCGGCCGAGAAAACGCGACCCAGCTAAAAGAGCACTTGGAAATGAGTTGCAGCAAAAAAATCGTCATCGATGATCGAGGAATGGAATACCCTGAAGACCGAACCGTCACTTTTTTCGCAAAAGATCCCGCTGCACTCTGCGACCAGAAGATTTGTCATCGCCAAGTGCCCTTGGACATAAAGAGAGTACACACGAAGGTGATGTTCCTGTTGGAAGTCGACAAAAGCGACGTGGTGACGCCACAAATGTTGCAGGTTAACTTGAAGCTCACCACAGAATTCGAACTTCTTTGGGAATCCTCTTCCGGAAAAGATCTCGACGTGAAGTGCTTCTCGACGTTGATCGAAACCGAAAGATTGGACTCTCTGTTGAACCAACGTGCGTTCTCGTATTACAAAAAACCGGGTGTGATCGTAACCGAATCCGAGATCACCCCTTATCCTTTGGTGGTGACCATCCAACAATTTTCTCGCTTGGGCTCTCCCGATCGACTGTCAGAAGACGTTTTGGGTGCCATGTTTTCCAAGGCCACGACTGCCAATTTCGCGGTTGCCTTGAGCGGTTCGAGTTTGGTCGCTTACGCCAACGACGAAGAACATTATCAAAAACTTTTGGAGGAAGGGAAAATCTGGGTGTCCAACGTTGAAAGCGCTCCTCAAAAGGTATTTTTTTCTAAAAACCGACTTTGCCATTTGTTAACTTTACAACAGCTCGCTGCCCCTGCAGAAACCAACGTCTCGACCGCACGTCCGACTCACAACACCGATCAATACGTGCACTTTTCCGTAGAAGTGCCGGAGGAAAAGCGCATCTTGTTGAGTTCTTTTAGCCAGATCAAGTCTTTTCTCATGGCTATGATGAACGATACGGAAGCATTCGTACAGGTTGCAGCTTTGGAAAGGACCAAAGCTGCGCGCTTGATCGCAAAGCACAATCTGCGCTACAAAGAGATCTCCACGGCTGAGGCCGAAAAATACTTTTTTTGGTCTTTGACTTGCACGCCTGGGATCCCGGTGCACAAGATCAAGGAATTTCGCGAAGAACTCGTGGAGCTCACCGGAGAACCGTGGGTGGCCGTAAAAATGCAAGGCAAAGTACTGTACACGGCCAACGCGGACATATTTTGCATGCTTTCTTCTTTGAAAGAAAGGAAGTACAAGTTCGGCACTTACGAGTTCGGCTTGTCGCCGTCCGAAACCAGATGGGCCGTCGTCAGCCAACCTTTCAAGAACTTGCACCTGGTTTACTTCAGGAAGACGTCCTCCGTGCTAGAGCGCATCGCAAGAGATCACGGTTGCAGCGTGTACGTGCCTTTTTCCGAAAAAAGGTTGGCGAGCAAGACCAAGACCAGCAACGTCAAACGGTTGGAGAGCACTTCGGTGGTCTTCTATTTGGGCTTCGGTCAAACGGATCCCGAGGGTCCCAAAAAAGCCTCTTCGGAATTGCACGAAACTTTCGAAAGCTTGCGCGAAGTCACTTCTTACCTGAGGTTCGAAGATGCCAACCTGGCCAGCGCGTGCAGGGAAAAACACATTTGGCCTCTCTCGGTGGACAATGCCATGAACGCCGTGGTCATGTGCAGGTTGGAAGGAACGTCCACCCTTTTGGTGACGATATTCGGAGAACGCGAGGAGGTTTCGAAAGTCAACCAAACCCTTTCTGCTCTTCCCGCTAGTTTGGTGAAAAGGAAGTACGAACCTTACCTGCAGGAATCGCAGCTGTTGGCCATCCAAAACAAATCGCTTTACGTCGTGCCGAGATCTCCGAACCAGCAATTTTCCATCGTGGTGGGGACGACGGAAGACCTCGACGAGTTTACCGCTTCCTTGGGCACCGTTTCCACGACTTTGGGAAGGGAGATCACCAAGTTTTACAACTTTTCTCCCAAGGAAAAATACAAGGCCTTCATGGAGCTCCACCGAGAATTCGTCGCCAATCCCAATGGGGTCGTCGTGAGTTGGGATCACACAAAATCTACGCTGAGGTTGAAAGGCGATCGCGCAAACGTGACCGCCGTTTCCCAATTCATCGACAAAAAGTTGAACGCGATGTTCTTCTATTCCAAGTGCATTTTCATCGACGAAGACTGTTCCCCCCTTTTGAACCTCGTGTTGCAAGACGTTCCCAGACATCAAATAGAACCGATCGAAGAAAAAGGTCCCAAGGCAAAATTATGGTTGGAAGAGTTCAAAAAAGCGAAAAAACCCCAAATGCGAAAGTGTTACCACCTTTACGCATACGATCTCCAGCCTCTCCAAAACGAAGAAGAACAATGGACGAAGTTGAATTTTTTTTCCAAAAAAGTCAAAACCACTCTAAGACAGTTCCACGCTTATCAGACCCACGTGCTGTCTTCCAACTACCGGTCCCTTCACACGGTCAACCTAAGTTTTCTTCCCGACGATAGAATGCTTGTCAAAGGATTCTACGAACGCCACGTTTTACAAGAGCGTTCTTCCATCGAAGGGTTCGTCTCTTTTTTCGAGGACTTGGAACACGTCCTGCAAATTCGTTCCAAAAATGCCAAGCACCTGTACGCCTTCATGACCGGCCTTCCGAATTGGACCAGGCGTTTGGAATGGAACACCGAACTGAGTCGACCGGTGGTCGTTTCGTGGAAATCGAATTGCCTGACGGTGAAGCTGACGGGGGCTTTGGACGCTACCCGCCGAGCGGAACAGGTCATCTTCGCCGCTTTAGAGGACCTCGCGACGGTTCCCGTAGAAACCAACAACCTCACGACGCAATCTTTTTCATCCATCAGAAGAAAAATCGCTTCGATAGACGCTTGTTTGTACGCAGATGCGGACAGCTGGCTGGACGAATCTCACCTCGTCGCCGTCGGAAGAGAAAATCTAAACCGAGCTGCAAAAATTCTGGACGAACGTCTAAGCGAAGCGGCCGAAAAAGTAACCGCTTCGCCGGATTTCGGGTCGGTAGGTGCAGTCGAAATATTCAGACCGACGCAAGAAATCGTGCACTTGAAGAGAACCGGAAAGCTTTGGGATAAGCTTCTCGCTTCGGATTCGTTAAAATCTATCGCCGCGGAGGTTCCCGAAGTTCATTGTTTCGGGAGATCTCCGGTTCTGGCGTCCGCTTCGGTGAACGGGGTCGAAATTCAAGTGGCCAAAAGCACCGAAAGAGAAGAGAACACCGAATTTATTGCCAAACTTCTTCCTTTCAACGAGCTTGATGAAAGCGGCGCAGAGCTGATAGATAACACGTTCGTCGGCACGGGTGCGTCGGGCTCCAATGCAAGATTCTTCTACTGTTTCGAAAACCCCAAAGAGGATTTTCGAAGCCTGGTGGAATCCTTGCTCTCGGTGGCCTGCGGATCGTGTTCTTCGGTGACCTTGTCCGACGCCTTTTTTAAGCAGGGCTTTGTCGACGCGTTGGTGACGTTTTTGAACGGGATGAATTCGCTCACGAACTTGCACACGATAAGATTGATCAGCGAAAGTAAGAGCTCTCTCTCCGAAATCGTAGGTCAGTTGCAAAGAATCCCCAACGTCGACGTTTCCTACGTCGACGGATCAAGGTTGGAACCTCCTTCCGTCTCTCACCGGTGGTACGGAAAAGACGAGGACGGGGTGGACGCGCCCCTGCCCGACGAGATCGGAAGGATGGCCGAATCTTACTTTTTGGAAAATAAGATCAAGGTGGTCACCGAGAGCTACGAGATCGACTTTCGAAAGATGACCTTCAAACAAAGGAACCAACAAATCAACAAAAAACAAGAGATCAAACGCGTCCCCGTCGGCCGAAAAGAACCTTGGACGATCTGGCAAGTCAAAATGGGAAGAGGTTGGACCGACCTCGAACACAACGACCTGATCGAACACGCTTTTCGACAAAAACTCGCCGTCAAGGTCCGGCTGCCGAGCTACGGCAACGGTGGCGGAGGAAACTTTGCCGACATAAGCTTCCAGCTGGGGTCCTGCTTTGGCAAAAGGGAAAACGGAGGACAGGTTTTCTTGCGTCGGCTAAACGTCCCGATGACCCGTGTTCTCCTGCGCGCGAAAAACTGCGACGGACCCGATTCTTGCCAACCTTCGGTCGATTCCCTTTCGCTATCCTTTCGTCGGGCGATCGAAGATCTCGTGGTCGATTTGTCATGCAAGGAGATCAGAATTCCGCTCGCAAGTTCGCCCCATCTGGTCGGCGAGGACGCGGTACGCGTGTTGTCCGACAGGCTCGCGCGCTCTCATCCTTCCTTCGTTTTGACCTTGGATCGCAGCACCAAAGAGATTTGCGCCAAAGGCATCGGCAATCGGGCGCTCGTGGAGCACCTCCTCCGCGAATTCGCTCTGGCTCCGGATACGCCCAAAGAGATGGTCTTGATGCAACCCCAGGACGCTCTTCTTTTTCGAACCAATTTGAAACCGTTCTCTCGAACCGGTTTTCATCTGTTGGCGACGTCCATTCGTTCGACTCGCCATATCAACCTTCTTTTTACGAGACTTAAGAATGGACACGTTGGGGAAGAAAGCGATTTCTTTCCCAACTTCCATTCATTACAGCAACTTTCTAACACGGTCGTTACGTTCGTCCTAGAACTTTTCGAAACTTTTTCGAAAAGTTTGGACGCCACGGAAAGACCAGATGCGCAGAGAATCTTGGATCGTTCTTTCGAACTTTGCCAAGGCTTGCGCGACAACATCAAGGCGTGCACGTTCGAAGCGATCGACGCCGTGCACCTGGTCGTAGAGGAAAACTTTAGACAATCGGTCGCACAAAAACCTGCCAAGGGAGATGCCGGCGGGAAAAAAAAGGGACAACAAGAGAACCCGGGGGCATCCAAAGATTTCAACGTTGCAACTCTTCACGGTAGGTATTTTTTAAAGTATTTGCTAACTTGCACAGAATGCGCGAACAAGGTCTTCGCAGAAAGCTCTGAGTCTTTTTTGACCGAAAGTCAAAAAATCACAACTATGATAGAATCCGGAAAAAAACTCAACCTATCAGTTGCAGGAAAAGACTGGATTTATCTAGAATCTGGATTTTTTGCGTCACACGCAGAGCCTTTGTTGGAGACCGAAGTTCCGAAAGCCGGTCAAGCATTCGACCCTGTGCATTCGGGAATCGAACCCCAACTTCAACCTTATCGCATCGCGAGAACGGCTTATGAAAAAATGATGGACGCCACAAAAACCCTATCCATTCAAAATCCAACTTCTCCTCTAGTGTGGCCTGCGTACAAAATCAGGGTAAGTATTTGAAACCCGATTTTTCTTATGCAATTCAGGCATTCTTGGAAAGCACGGTTATTGTATCGAAAGAACTGTTGGACCTTTTGGATGCGCTTACGAAGCTCTCGCTGTCTTGCTCCGCTTTCGTTCAAGACCGATTTTGCAATCCGGGTCCTTTCGCATTGGACGGCGCCAAGTCGGTGATCAATCTCTCGTCGGAGATATTGGACGATGCCACACAGACGGATGAAAGAGCTCATCGCGTCGTGATGCAGCTGATCATGCGATTGTGGGCCGGTACGCTGCCCCGATTGTTGGAATCGGCTTAATTTCGAGAAAGACGTTTGTACGTTGACTGTTGTGATTTTATCGACCCTCTCGGTTTAAATTAAAATACAATAAACTCGTTTTTCAAAAAGAATTGAAGCCACTTCGTCATTGCGAATGTCATCTCGCAACCAGTCTGCTCAAACTCCAAAAACGACGATATCTGTCGATCTTTCAGGGGCCACGATTTCCAGAAAAAACGATGCGTTCGCAACTATGAAAAGAAAGGAGGCCTTGATGCGTCCTCCCAAAGAAAGCGTGGAAGACGCCATAGAAAAGGTCCTCTCGGTGGCGCCGGAGCCCATGAATCAACTGCAAATACGCAAGGCTTTGAAACAGAGGTACGACAAGACAACCATCAATTCTGCTCTTTACCGCACCGAGAAAAAGTTCTGCCAGATAAAGCAAGCCTCGGGGCCTCCTCTCTGGAAATTGAGGGAGGAAACGGAAGGTCCTCCGGCGTGGGCAGGCCACCCAGAACAGAGGATCTTCGTTTTCATAGATCTGGGAAACGTTCACGAACTGCACGAGCATCTGCGAAATTACCCTTGGGTCGAATTAGAAGGATTCGCCGACATACATTACAACGGAGGACAACCGGAGAAAACCTGCAAATCCACGGTTGGAATGCCCGATGCGGCACAAGCGATGTTGATAAAAAGGTTCAACGAAGTTTACATCGACACCGAAGGGAAGGAGTGTTACATAATCAGCAGCAGGGATCGAATATTTTCTCCCTTTCCCCATTATTACAAAAACACCAAAGTCATAACAACGTGGGAAGATCTCGAAGTAGAACTGTAGCGAAAAGAAGAAAATAGAAATAGCAATAAATCATTTTTATTCGAGCGTTGCATTCCCAAGTTATTCATTCAAAAAACCAGGAATCTTCTACGATCGAGAAGGTTCGCTTTTCACTTCGAACAACATTCTTTGAAGCGAACCGAGAGCGACATCGATCTCGGGATCGTTTTTTTCCAAAACTTCCGTGCAGGACAGCGAAACCGAACCGTTCGAGACGGGTGCCTCCGATGCGGTAAACGAATGGTCGAGACTTTCTGTTTTTCCGATCGGTTGCACCAACCAACGGGGCAACACGAAATGAACCACCCTGGGAAGCGACGGCATCGAAGAGCACGGGTTCAACCTGAAAGAGGCAAGTCGAACGGATGCTAGCAATTCCTGAGAATCGTCAGTTGCACGCGATTCGGCTTACTTTTTCCTGTTCTGAGGTGTATTTCACCAACAGCTGTCGCTTGCATACGCCGGCTCGCATCGGCATTTTCATGTTGACGAAGGTCGAAGAATTTTTCGACTTCGAAACTTTGCAACTGACTCGTGAGCCGAAATCAAAAGGTAGTACGATTTTGGAGCCATTCGGGTCCTCCTGTAACCTTTTTTTGCCCAGGGGATATCGGGTGGCCCCAAAACTTGTCGAGACATCCTGGATTGGATGATTGACAGGCAATACCACAAAGACACAGGGTTAGTTAAAGGAATTATACAAGAGAAACACACTCGACCCTTTTCGATTAACCGATTTAAACATGTGTTTTACACAATTCCTCCCGAGGTTTTCATTTTAAAATCAGAAATGAGCATATCACTATCAGGCCTACCGCCTGTGCAGGAAACCAACGACGAGGAAATCTTTCGAAAGTGCGAGTTGGCTAGACAAAAGAGCGGATTCAACGCTTTTGAAGGAAACACCGTGGCAATCATCAGCGACATAACGCCTTCCGGAGAAGGGACCATGAACATCAGCACCAACGTTTCATTGGACAAGATACATACTTTTTTGGTCAGCATACGGAAACTGGAAAAAGATGCAGAGCGAGCGAGTCGCTTGCGTCAGGAGTTAAATGAACTAATCACGGCAGGATATCCCTTGTTGGTATACGTTCTATTTTGGCCGGACGTTTCTGCTGAAGACAAAATGAACGACCCAAATGCTGAAGTTACGTGTCGGTCTACGTATGGGTGTCACCTAAAAGTACCATCCGACTCTTACGAAAAGTGCCAATCGCTCACTTATCTAGCAGCTGCGCACCCTTTCAAAGAGAATAAATCTACTGTAGCTCAGATGCGCTTTAATGGTTCTAAATAAAACTGCCACATTTTAAGCTGTTTTAAAGATTCGTCTTGTCCTGATCGCCGATGTCGTTCGACGTCATTCGCACGTCGTTGGTCACTTTGTCTTATTGTCGAGATAACCATGATGCTTTTTCTGCGTTGGTAGTGGGGGCCGATCGGTACGACATAACCTACAAAGGGGGTTACTGGGTGTTTAGCCTAAAATCCCCCAATATGCATTCGGTCAGCATTTGTTTAGCGAAAGGCGACTTGTACCTCGAAGGAGACTCCCTCTATCAGAAATGTGGAGAATCCGAAAATCGGGAGAAACTGCTTGAAATTGTAACTGTAACTGGATCGAAAACGTATTCCGTGCCTGGAAAATTTTCCTTAACCGTGGCAAATTGTGACGAAAGTTCGAAAAGCGTGGTTTGGATGGAAGGAATGCAGCATTCGCACGATTTCAATAACATGAGGTTTTCCAATGCTTCTTTTGGAAAAGCTTAAAATCCCAAAATATCTTTTACATTGCTGAAAAAGACAAAATTTATTAAATACACCCTTGTTTCGGACCGTATAATACATTTGAGGAGAAGGTCTCTTATAGGACTCTAGGGTTTAAAGTAAAACATGAGAAGCGAGGTCCAGATCCTGGCGCAACAAGATGCCCAAAGGGAACGTCTGATGCGACGCCTCACTCGCGTTCCTTCTCCCTCTTCGAACGCTAGCCTTCCGATGCCTTTCGAAGCTTGCGAAATTTTGATAATGCCGGTGTTTTACGGGGTGAACGCCTCGGAAGACGCCGAAGGGTTCGGAGACTTGGGATCGATTGCAACCAATTACGAAGAAAGGACGTCCGTCGAAAAACACGTTAAGAATCAGATCCTCTCCGAGCTCACGGAAATATTTTTTGGCCTTTGCGCCCAGAGGGCCCTCGGCACCCCTCCCATATTCGACAAGCCTCTTCCTGGAAAATTGAGCCCGGCGGGAGAGGTCGAAGAACAAACACCCGGAAAAACCGAAGGGTTCTTGCGCCACGTTTTCTCGCGCTCCCTCCGTAACTTGCATTCTGGGATGTACGCCCCCGACTTCGCAGATTCCTGGAAGGAATTTTTTGCCTCCGGAAAGTTCCGAAACTATTTCGACGCCTTGGCCATATTCGGAAGGGACAGGTGTCAAAAAAACATGTCGAGCGATTTCGACGTTCTTTTCAAACGCGCCAAGAAAAAGAAAAAAAACGCCGCGCAGGCCGGCGGCACGGGAGACAACGTCGAAGTGGCTCCCATCGGCCCCCCTGCTGGGACGACCTCTTCTCCTCCGGTCGAACTTTGGAAAACTTTCCAAAGCGCGTGGGAATTCGGCGAAGCAGATGCGGAAGGCCGAGACGACGAAGATTGGAATAGAATTTACTCTCAATTGAAAGAAAAAATTTCCTTGATTCTCGTTCCTATTCGTCGAAAAAAGAGCGGTTCCTTTTCGGAATTGAATAGCCAGGCTGTGGAGGATACCTTAGAAAGGCTCAGAGCTTTGGAAATCACCGAAAGACGAGGGTTAACGGTGGATTTGGAAAACCTTCCGCCCAAGAGGGGCTCTCGTTCTCCTTTCGTCGAACCCGAGGTGACCGGTTCTTCTGGCCCCCCTCCTCAACCTCCGGCGCAGACGCCGTTGCCGACGTCTTTTCTTCCTTTTTTGAATCACGTGGACGAAAAAGAAAGCGCGGCGCGGAACCCCAAAGCTACCAGCAACCTTTTCAACTACTATTTCGCGACGGAAACCGCAAGAACCGCTTCCTCTTCTCAGCTCTTGCAACGCTACGATTGGAACGCTAGGCCCTGCCTCCCTTCTTCTCTCTCCCCCGAAGAAGAGCCCGAAGAGATCGGGTTCGCGATGATCGCTTTCGTATCGGATCCCAACTGGAAGCCCAGCGTCGCGATCGAAACCCTCTGCAACAATTCTTTGATAGATTGGAAAAAGAAATTTTCCAAAAAAAGCAGAAACGGGAACGCTTCCTCCGAAAGCTCTTCGGGTCGCTCCGCGCCTCCCAAAAAAGGAGAATTCGTTTCCCACATGTATTCTCCTTGGTTTCACAAGGCGCCTTCCTCTCACGTCGGGAAAGTCGGTCTTTCTTCGGCCAGGTGGAACTACGCCGCCAATTATTATTCTTGCTCTTCGTTGCCGAAGGCCGAAGCCACTTTCGAAGAACTTTCCTCTTTTTCCGACAACCTGGAAATAGACCAATCCGAAGATTTTCTCCCTTCTCCTTCGGGCGAACGGGCTTCCTCGGATTGGGGCAAATCCAAAAGACCCACGGATCCTCTCGACGTCTTCACTCTCACCAACGCCGTTCGTTGGATCGAAGCCCAAGGCGGCGATGCCGATTTCCTAAAGCTTTGCACCTCTGTGGACGAGCATTTCGAAGAGGCTCCTGCAGGAGCTCCTAGATCCTTCAATTTTGTCCCCGGTAGTTTTCATCGTATACCTTACGATAAGTTCTTCATGTATGCCCCAGACGAAGAAGAACGCGGCCTGGAGCATTCTTTTTTTCCTTGGAAAAGAAGCGACGTTCAAGAATTTTTGAACTCTTCTGTCCTCGGACTGAACAAAAACGTAGCTCCCAACGCTCCTAGGACCTTGTGTATAAACACTCGTTTTTTGAACGAACACGGTAAAACCGACCCGATGCCCGGTTGTTCTCCTATTTGCGATCCTCCCACAGAAAAAAGAGCCCAATTGAGAGGTATCGTTTGACCTTTTTTGAGTTTTTTACTTTTTAGGAATGCTGTTGGATTCCGGAGGATCTCCTAATTTGCTCGAAACGGTTTTGCGAAGCACCAAGCCCGACCCCGTTTCTTCCAGAACCGAGCAAGTGCGTTCCTTTAGCAAGACCAACGTTTCTGCGGGAGGAGTCGATTTTTCCCTTGCCGATTGGCCACGAGAGAAAACCGTCAGAGAGGCTCTTTCTTTTGCGATGCACCCTCAAACCCGCGTTTTTTGGACGCATCTTAAACCTTCCGACGTCATGAGAGCGATCGAAGAATCTTCCTCTAAAATGGGCGACGGATTGTCCGAAATTTCTCGCCAGAATGCGATCATGATAGCGCAGGAAGTTCTTTCCCCAATGTACGAGCTCGTTTTGCAAGAAAAACCCAGAGAGTGCGACGTTCCCGACGGGGCGCCCAGGAGAGAGGGACTTTGTTCCGAGTGGTTCGGAGTGTCCAGAGACGGTTCCAAGATAGGAGACCGAACGCTCTTCGCGAGGCAGTTCGCCCGCTACTGCAAGCTCCGAGAATCTTTCGAATTTCTGGCCTGCAAAAAGCTGCAGGAGGCCATATCCTGCACCGACAACCTTCTCACGGCCGGAATGAAAGCGGCGATCGGTTACGAAAAAGGAAGCTTGAAAAAGAAAAAACTAGACATGGGCTTCGAAAGAAACGACTTCGCCGCCTGCGCTTTCGGCAACTACCTCGAAAAACAGGCTCTAAACGGCCGTTTCATCTTCAACATTTCCCACGCCACGCACCATTACGTTCTCATCTCTCTTGGAATCTTGGATTACGGTCGATTCGCTTTCGATCTTCACTTTAATTTTTTCAACAGCGGACCAGGTTCTACGTCGAAGAGTTTCGTCTGCCAGATCGTTTTGAAACAGCTCTTCCCCGGTTCCGTTCAAGAGGTGGATTCCATGACCCCCAAGTCTTTCCACGTCGAAATGTGTTTGGCCGATCTCCTCATCTACATCGACGAGATGAGCAAGGACATGCAAGGCGGCGCCGACGAATCCGACGTTTTGGCCACTCTTTTGAAGAGGATCACGACGGGACAACGTCTCACTTTGACCGAATTCTGTTGGGTGGAAGACGCGGAGGGGAGGAAAAGGAGGACCCAACGCACTCTCATCACCGTAGTCATGGGTTGCATCGGCGGGTCCGGAAACAAGATCACGATGACCCCTGCCATGTGCACCCGCTATTTCATCACGAGGGTGTCGAAGCACGCTTTGATAATGTTCGGAAAGAAGGCTCAAAACATAGAAGACGACTTGGCCTTCAAGGTCGTCTCCCAAAAGCTCATGAACCATCTCTCTTCCGGCACTTCTCCTCAAGCCCTTTTTAGCCAATGCGGAAACGACTTCGTGAAGCTATGCGACAGGTCTCATTCCGACGTCGGGACCGTGCAGGAGCTTTTGGAAGAACACGGAGACCGGCTTTTCCAAGAGTTCGTGGACGAGTTACCCTCCAACCAAAAAAATTTCATGAACGGGCGAGTGGCCGATCTTTTTCTTTCGAACGCCGTACTTCCGGTGACCACCATCATGCAGTCGATGTTTCAAGAAAACCTCCAAGGAGAAGACGACGCTCCTTTTTCTTCCGGAACCACGAAGACCAAAGCCATAGACGCCGTCAGGGTACGACAGCTCTTGGTGCTCTACGTGTTCAAATTGATGCAGGTGAAAGCTCTTCCCGACGTTAATTTGACGCAAGCTCACATGGTCATCCAAAAGTACTTCGAACACCTCAAACTGCACGGAAACGTCGAGCCCGACACTTACAGGACCATCGTGCGGATCCTCATCATGTGTCGTATCGTGACCATCATCGAAGGTTTGTTGTACCTCTATTTCGTGGAAGGTTGCGATCACCCTGTCGGGGATCCTTTCGAGTTGGGAACCCTTTTGGGAATCAAGCCTTACTTGTTTTGTTCGGAGAAAAACGCTTTGTTCGCTTGCACTCTTCTTTCCGAAGAGTACATGGGGCCGTACGATTCCAGCATCATTAAAACTTTGGGCTATTCCATTTGCAGGTACTACGACGAAGCGAAACTGGAAGAATGTCTTTCTTCTTATTCCAACATCAAACATTCCTTGGAAAAGATCAGGGGAGGAATCATTTCCGATGGCGACTTATTGTCGATTTTAGAAAAAACCGCTCCTCGGGACAAATCGCCTACTCTTGCAGGAAAGCATTCTCAAATCGACAGGGCCGACAAACAAAAACAACAACAAAAACAACGACAACAGCAAATTGCCCTCGATGGATCTTGCTCGAAGAAACCAAACTCAAACAGTTCAGCTTTTACTTCGGGTGGACAAACAGCCAACGGTCCATTGGATATGTGGGAAGAAATTTTACGCCAAGGCCGTTATTGGGTTCGCGTGGAAGAAAAGAAGAAAGAAAGTCTTGCCAACAGGAGTCCTCCGACGATAGCAGCAGCTGTTGCGCAAACTCCTCCAAAACCTCAAATCCCAATCGTTCAAAGCAACGCCGTCCCTCCTCCTCCCGGGCCTTTTTTTTCTGCGCTTTCCACCGTCGACCTTCCTGCCGATCGACGTCAGGTAAACAACCTGAAAATCGACGACGATTTTCAATACGACGATACCCCTCCTTGCAACGAAGATAACGTAGAAATCGAAATAGAAGACGACTCTGAAGAAGGTCTGAGCGAAGCCGAGTACCTCGCCAAACGTTCCGACGCTTCAACCGGAGACGGAAACCTCGCTTCGTTGTGCGACGCAGCAGAAGCCGAAGGAGACGAAGAATTCTACATAGACGACTCTGCTATTCCTCCTGCCCAAATAGACGGACGCCTTCCCGACAAGGTGCCTCTTTCCGACGCCTCTGCTGCCTCTTCTGCTCCTTCTGTCCCTTCGCCTCCGAATCCTCTCGAAATCTGGGAAAAAGATCTCAAGAGGCTTTTGGAAAAGAAGGATTTGATGCCTCACGAAATATTCTTGCTCGATCAAGATACTCAGTGCCAAGAGATACATTGGGAATTGGTGGAAACCAAAGTGACGAGCTCCGACACGTTCGTCTCTCCGGGGCACCCGGGAGAAGCTCTGAACTCGAGAGAAGGCCTCCCCGAAGGCGAAAGAACGACAGGAAACCGAGGCCACGGCTCTTTCGAATTCGGATCAAAGAAGATCAAAGCTTACAATTTGAACTACCTCAATCCCCCTTACAACTTTTGGAACGCCGCCAGTGCAATTTTGAGGTGCATGTTCGGCGTCGGGCCTTCTCCCACCGACGTAGTGTGCATCCTTCAAGAACTTTGCAAACACAAGGTTTTGGTTCCTCTTTCTTACGCGAAACCCATGACCAGCTCCGACATAAAAGCTTTGGCAGGGCTCAGCGTAGAAAGCCTTTTGGCCGACAAGATTTTGGTTCGCGGAAGAACTTACCACCTTTTGAAGGAAAATCCCAAAAGCATAAACGCCTCAGGTTATTCTACTCCCTCTTCCATCTCCCTCTTGGTTCACTCCCTCAAAAATTGCGTCGATCCTCGCGAGCTCATGGTCGATGCCATTCGCAGCATGGTGCACCGAGGCATGAAACCTTGCAGGATACCCTTGGGCATAATGGCCGATCCCAACAGAGCGAAGTTCGCCTGGGTCGACATTTCCGAACAAGACATAAGGGCTTCCAAAAAGAGATGTTGGGAAGTGGCCAAAGGGAGCTTCATGACCGAGAGAGAGACCAACGTGGTTTTCGGAAAAGCCCCTTCCGGCTCCCGTCGGTCTCGACCCGACGACGAAGAAGAACCTCGCCCGGGCGAGAACGAAGGAGACGCCGGCTTGGAAGAAGAGGAAGACGTTTCCAAGTGGTTTTCGGCTTTCAAATCGCACCAGCACAGGGACGGCACCGGGGGAGAAAGCGATTCCAACGTGCTCAGGATTCACGGAGACGTCAACGAATGGATGGCCCTTCGGCATTTTTTGAACGTGGGCATTCCTCACGGACCTCATCCTCTTAGGCCGGAGAAAATCGTGTGGTACTACAGGCCGTTGGTTAAAAAAGGCACCGTCGGCAAGACCTACGTTTACGACGATTCCAGGCTGGAATACCGGGACCTTCCTACCCCTTACAACCAGCACATGAGAGCGCTCTACCACATTCGTCACCAAACTCCGGAAACTTTCGAAGCCCACATGGCGGACTTTGACAAATCCGATGTTCTCTGGTTCGCCAGATCCACGGAACATTTTAGGTGGCTTGGATCTGCCGATCGTCTAATTAGGACGGAAGATCGACAATTGACCAAAAATGGTAAAAGAAAGAATTTTCCTTCAGAAACTGCTTCGGGTTCGCGTGGCTCAGCTAAAACCCAAACCGACAAGGGAAAAGAAGACGTTTCACAAGAAGAAGATTTAATACAACCCTCTAAACGTTCCAAGCTTGCACAACCCTCCCAAATGTCTCAGAATTTTTCGACCGACCTGTAAAAAAGATGTACCATTAAAAATTTTATTTATTGACTGCTTTTTCTTCTTTCTATTCATTTGACTCTGTTGCTTTCTTTTACAAATCCCATAGCTTTGTTGTATGTAAATTGCCAGTGCCACGGTTGTCTAGCCAAGATAAAATTCTTGGTCAAAGTTTGTAAATTTCGACCTTCTGCGATGGTCTCCAATCTTTGGGTTCTCTCGTGCAAAGCCGTGCAATCGACCACTTCGTTTTCTGAAGATAACGTCTCCAACAGGCTCTTGCAACACTTTTCCACTATCGCCAACGATGCGCTGTGCTCGTCTGCAAGTTTTTGTGCAAGATTACTCTTTTGAAGCAATTTATCCCTGATGATTTCGAGAAAGCGTTGTAGGTCTCCCATCAGCTGTATCTTTTCATGTTGAGAGTAATACTTGCAGGACAGCTCTCTGTCGGCGCCGGCCATCATCCAGAGGGTTCGAGCGGTCCTTTCGTCCTTCTTGGTGGGGTTTGGGAAAGGGATCTGCAATTCGAGCTTTTCCTCCAATCCCACAAGTTCCCACGAACCGGAACAATCTTGCCAAATTTCGGAAAAATTGTTGGCGTTCTTCGAAGCTTGGGCGAAATTTTCGACGTCGGTCGACGTCGAAGAGCATTTGGGAAGGAGATCTTTGCGTTCTCGTAACCTTTGGAATTGTTTGGCGGTCAAGTCGGTTTTGACGTCTTTTATCATCGAAAAATGCAGGTAGAAAAGAAGGTCACCTTGCGGCACTTCATCCATTTCCAGACTCTGTCCGCCAAAAACTCGCAAAGCGAGGTTTTTGAATGCCGAAGAAAAAGTGCCTGGATTTCGATCAGCCAATCGTTTCAGCAAGTCCGCAGGGTACAGATTTTTTCTGAAAACCTCTGCAAACCTCAAATCGAGCGAATTTTCAGGGTTCTCCACGATGCTTCTCAAGGCTTTTTCGCACGCGTGAAAGAACAAAGAAATTCCCTGGGTTTTCGTCCCCAACACTTCGACTCCTAACTCTTTCAAGGTCGACGAGATCTGAAGGGAAAGCTCTTCTTCCGGAGAGCGCAACCCTTTCGGGTACCCGTAAGCAGTAGATAAACCGATGGATTCCGTCAAGAATCTTATGCCCGCGCCTCCTTGGAAAACGGAGCGTGCCACCAGGTGTCTCGCCAAAAAAGCGTAGTGCTTGACTTCGGGTAGCCAGTTCAGATCGGCGCTTCCCAACCGATCGGGGCCTCCGGGGAAGTTTTCAAATAGCCGACTTCTGCATCTTTTTCCGAATTCCTCATAAGCAAAAGCGGTTTTTTCGGATACGTTAGAATCGCAAAAAAACCAATTTTCTACGATTTTTAAAGAATCGCATGCCAAGGTTTTCAATTTGGTTTGCACGATTTTGATCAAGACATCGTCGTTGCCCGGTTGGAAAACGTCAAAGGATTTCGAAGGCAGTGCGTGTTCCGTCGCGTGCGCAGCCATTTTTTCCATTTCGAGCGCTCCTTCGGCTCTCCGTGTGAGGAGCTCGACGTACCCGTCCAAGTTTTCCAAGCGCAAAAAATGGAGCCAATCAGATGAGTCGTTTATAAAAGTTGCCAAAGCTGCCCGAACGGAAGAACGCTGGTCCGGCGAGAAAGGCAATGGTTCCTTCGACTCGACCGAAGGCGCACGAAAAGCCGCGAGGAACTTCCCCACCCAACGAAAACTTTTGGATCTGGCGACTTTCAAATCTCTCAACATGGCAGACATGAGGGCAACTTTTATTTCCATAATTTTCGAAGGTTTCGAAATGATTTGGAGCTCTTCTGCATCTCCGACCAATTTCCTTGCAATGATCTCTGCAACTCCTATGTTCATGAACCGATGAGAACGTAGATCATCCAAAAAGGACGGATCTGAAAAAGAAGCGAGGAGGTTCGATCCGCAAGCGTAGTCGGGCAGATAATCCGGATCTCGGGATTCGTCGGCATCGAAAGAAGCGAAAAAGGAAAACATCTTGGAATTCATCTGGGCTCGCACTGTCTCCGGGATCAAGGGACGTTCGACAGGCGTTTTTCTGAGGGTTTTTTTGCCGTTCAAGGCCACCGCACCTCCGATCGTACTTCCCCAAACTATCGTTGAAACGTGGGCAATGTGGAAACAATCCATCCACGAGTTGGCCGAATATCTGGCGATAGCCACCTTTTCTTCTCCTTCGTTGGAGACGTCGTCCAAGGACCCGAAACCCGCAGAAACGCTGTCTCGGGCGCCGTCTCGGGCGGCGTTCATGGCAGACCAAGCGAGATAATGCGTCGCCAGAGCGCACGCCGACATCGGGAGATGTCGAGAATGAGAGGGAGAAACGGAGAACAGAAAAGCCGCCGCTGGAGGCCGAAAGAAAGCCGGATAGAAATCGAACAACCCCAAACTTTCGTGATTTCCGGCCAGGCGTTCCAAAGTGGAAAATTCCGAGGTCAGGTACTTGGATATCATCACGGAAAACGCTTCGGTGAAAGAAGGATGAGGATCGCAAGGAATCTTCAGTCCCATGGCTTTTTCCAGGAATTCCGTAAAATTCAAGGAGATTCTCCGATGAACTTCGAAAGAAGTTTGCGTCAAACAGCACAAAGCCGTCAAGGTGTCCTTCCTTTTCTGCTCCACCGACCGACCGTGGAGTTTCTCGTCGAGCAAATGGTAGAAGTTCAAATCTTCGGGAACCAAGGGTTCCGAGAGTTCCAACATCGAGTAGGCTTTCGAAATCAGCATTTTCGTGTTCAACCAATGACCGGACAGCCTGCGAGGGAGCCCGTTGTTGCCGTGGCCCAACATCTGGGTCAAACACGCGTCGACCTGGTGCCACATGACGTCGCAAGACAGTTCGGTGCTTTCTACGTCGACCAAATCCTCGGAAAGCGATATATCGGCCGATGGCGGTTCTTCGGATGGGAGATCTGGGATCAGGTCGTGCGACATACGTTAAGGTTTGGAATTTGGCTTTACCTTTACGGGCGCTCGCTATGTGTGATAATTATATAATCGGGACCATTGAGGCGCCCACCAAACTTTATACAGCGTTCCTGCGAACGCGGTTTTCGAAATGAAAAGAAAGTTCAAAAGCGCGCTGGTAGACGCGTCGGACAACCCGAAGGTCTTGTTCAACTTGAAGATCGCGTTCGGTCCCAAAGAGAAGGCCGAGCAGTGTCTCCCTTGTCGGAAGGATTTTCGATACGAAGTCAAAAACAGGTGCCCGCACTGCGCTGCCGAGTATTGTTACGGTTGCTACTTCCAGGAATACGAAGAGCTCGAACGTTCCGGCGTGTTGGAAGGACGGACCCGTGCGATGAGGCCGCGTCTCTGTCTGTCGGCGGTGGCGATCGCTCGATCGGAAAACGAAAAATACTCGAAATCCGGTTTTCCGAACGGGAATAAATCGCAGCCTCGGTCGCATCACGGAGCCGCAGGATTTTACCAAACCTGTCCTGCCTGCGTGAGAAGATTTTTGAACCAGATGAGCGCCTGCATTTTTTGCGACAGCGTGTACGATCGAATCGACAAAGCGATGACCCAGCGGAAGGGAACCTTGTTCGATCCGATGAGCTCTCTTTTTTGTTCCGACGTCTGCATGCAAGCGAGAGACGAAATTCTGATCAAAAAATACACCTTCCAAAACCTTTGCAAAGTTTTTTATTTGAAATGTTTTTTGGAGGAGGAACAACAGATTGTTCCTCCAGCCCTTTGGGAAAGGGTTTTTTCAGAAACGATGTTTTGGACAATTTATGTTGAAGATGCAAATCTGTACGACAAATGCAAAAGAGAAAACAAGATTACGCCTGGTTGTAATAAAAGCTGATTGTGTGCAATAGTTCATTTATTTGAATTTGTAATCTATGAATAGGCAAAGGTTCGCTTCCGTCTGCTCTTTTGCAAGGCGCACCGAAGTAATTTTCACGCTCCTATTGTTTCGTTGATTATCGCAATCTATTACGAAGTGGGTGAAAGCGTTGTATCCGTTGAGGCATTCTATACCGGCCTCTTGACAAAGCATCGCATGCACTTTGTTGGAAAAAACGTCGTTGACGATGAAAAATTGTCGAAGAGCTCCAAAGGTGACCAAATAAACCTTTTTCATGAACTCTGTCTCTCCAGGGAAATGAGATGCCAAACTTTGGGCGGTCGTCGAAGGCCCGTAGACCAGGCTAGTAGCAAATAATGAAGCAGTTTGGTCCAACCAGTGGTTGAAGTAAATGTGGTGATATACAAATTGCTTTCCTTCCGGCGTCAACTTGACGTACTTAGTTTTTGTTTCTTCGGAAATATATTTTTCCCAATCGAGGAGATGCAAAGCCATGCCTAACACGTCAAAACACCTAAAACTGGATGAATTCCAGTTGGATGAAGCTTTTTATGACTTGATTGGTTATACGTCCCCACATAAAGGGAACAAGAACAAATAACCTTCCATCTCTACTAACTCCCTCGTCGTGTTTTGTGGTTGTTTGTTTTGAGTTTTCGCATTTCACACGTTCGTTTTCTTCGATTCTAATTTCGTTTTTAGACCACCAAAGGGTGCGGAGGCAACATATTGATTTGCGACGAGTTCTCCTACATGAACAAGCAGGTCGTAGACGAGACCATCCGAGCTTTGTTGGCCATGAAGAACGCCGGGCTGGTGGCCATCACGACCCCCCGAGGCCCCGACAACTTCGCCACCCAGTGGATGGAGATGAAGAACGAAGACGGAACGCCGTTCTTCAACATCATCCACCTCACCACCATATGCGACAGGTGCAGGCTGCTGCCCACCAGCGCCGAGCAGCTCAAGTGCAACCACAACTGGATTCCGACCTACAAGAGCGCGGCCAAGCAGAGGAGAAACGCCGACATAGCCAGGGCGACGGGAAGCGAATCCATTACGATGCAAGAAGATTGCGGCATAGTCGTCTCTCACCTGGAAGGGTACGTTTTCCAGCCCGACCAGCTGAAGAGGGTGTTCGACCTCGGCAACCCGGAGCTCAGGTTCTCCGACGACCAGTACAAGCCGCCGAGGATATACGTGTTCTCCGATCCCAACGCATCGGGCGCCAGCAACACCACGGTGCAGAGCGGATTTTGGGTTCCTCCTCGTTCCCTGTCGACCGGGGGAGGACACGACAGGTTCGTCTTCTTGGGCCTGGACGTGGAGAACACCAAGGGGATAGCGGACAAGGAGCGTCTGATACTGTCTCACATAGAGACCATAAGGAGCATGCCGACCTACGCCGACGTCCCGATCATATTCGTTCCGGAAAGAAACACCGGGGACTACGGGTACTGGGGACAAGAGGCCGTGTCCAAGCTTTCCTCGGTGGTGACCTTCGAAGAGAAGCCGGGCATACCGGGCGTGTGGATCAGCGACATGACGAAAGGAAGCTACGTGAACACCATGCAGAGGATGATGGATTCCGGACAGATATGTTGGTCGACTAAACTGTTCACGAACTCCGTGGATTACGTTTCGCGCAGGAGGGTCGGTTACGAAAACGCCAAAAAAACCAACGTGGAAATAGTGCATCGTTCTTTGATGATGGAAATGTGCGGACTGAGAAGCGAAAAAAGGAAGATAACCGGAAAATTCGGAAACAACCAAGACGATCAGGCAATCACGATGATGATGGGGCCCGATTGGTCGAGGATCATCGAGAACAAATTCGACGACAGGTACGCGAAATACAGAAAATTGGTTTGGGTGAACAGGCCCATAAGTTACGGCCTGTGAGCGATTTAGACCCGCTCGGGACTTGTAAAAATACAGTATTATTTGCTCGTTTTCTCTTCTTTCCAGAAAATTCGTTCGGTCGCGGGCAAGCGCGCCGCGCTTACGGACGCGTCGCCGGAAAGCGCGACATTACCAAAAAAGGAAATTAAGAAAAAGGACGGCGTGACCGGACGAACTTTTCGGTCGGTCGCAGGATGGCGCGCCGCGCTTTTGGATGCGTCGCTGGAAAGCGCGACATTACCAAAAAAGGAAATTAAGGGAAAGGACGGCGTGACCGGACGAACTTTTCGGTCGGTCGCAGGATGGCGCGCCGCGCTTTCGGACGCGTCGCTGGAAAGCGCGACATTACCAAAAAAGGAAATTAAGAAAAAGGACGGCGTGACCGGGGAACTTTTTGGTCGGTCGCGAGTAAGCGCGACGCATTTACGTCGCGTCGCTGGAAAGCGCGACATTACTAAAAAAGGAAATTAAGGAAGAAAGACAAAGACTTTTCAAATATATTTTATTGATGCTATACAGAAAATCGAATCAGAACAAAATCTCAAAGTGGGACCCTGGCGACTGTTCTTCTGAGGGCGTCCCAAACAAGGCGGAGGAATCTCCAAAGGTTTTTTTGAACGCCCTATAAGGAGGAGGAGTTTCCTGAGAGAAAACGAGGGGCTCTTCGTCTTCCTGAAACCAAGGAGCCTTCGAACTTTGGGATCCGCCGGGGGATCGCAAATCGGAAACGTCGGGTTCCAAGACCATCTCTTCCACTCGTTTGGGCTTTTCTCTCGACGAAGAAGAAGCGCCCATCTTTTCGAGGATGTTCGAAAATCCCACTTCTCGATCTGCGGGATTCCATTTCAAAATCGGAATCACCAAGTTTTCCAAAAGTTGGGTTTCTCTTCCTCTTCCGGAGACCAGAAACTCGACCTTGGAAAAGGCTCGAATCCCCAACAGGATTTCGCGGTAGCGGTGAGGCAGTTCGGAATTCAAAGAGTTCAGCTCTTCCTCGGTGGGAGTCCCCAAGACCGACAGAATGGAGACGAAGCGAGGAACGACTTCCATATCCCTTTCTTCGGAGGTGGAAGGGAACTCCTTGATGGAGTAGAGCTTCGGATCCGAAAGCACGGGGAAGAAAGAACCTTCGGAAAAAAAAAGATCGGCCCCTACGGTGCCGAGAGACCAGAGGTCGCTGTTGCAGGTGTTTCGATAGTGAAGGTTTCCCAACAAAGCCTCGGGCGCGCGGTAATTCAACGTGCACCTCCGCACGGATTGAAGCACGTCGGGCTTGGCGAAAGAGGCGGCGCCGAAATCGATGATCTTCGCGACGACCGCCCTGGGATTCGAACGAACGTCGCCGGTGAACTCCAAGACGATGTTGTTGGGCCCAAGATCGCCATGCACCACGTTGAGAAGACGCATCTCTTCGACCCCCAGGCACACGTGAAGGTATATCTCTTCCAACGTGTCGAGGTGAATTTCGTCTCTCCATCCGGCTCCCGAGGTCAGGGAGGTCAAAGAAAAAGGATAATAGGGCAAAACCAAGCTCAACCAAAGGTAGGCCCATTTTTGCTGCCCGCCGTCTTTCCTCTGGTTTACCTTCTCGTTGTACCAGATGAAGTAATCCAAAAGCTTCGCTATGCCGAAGTGGTCTCGGGAAGAGAATCGCTTCAAGAAAAACAGCTCTTTCGTGACGTCGGACTCCCTTTCCGTGGTTGCCACCTGTTCCGTCGGAGACAGGTCGCGCCATTCCTTGCGACCGGGGGCTTGTTCGGCGAGAAGGGTCCTTCCGTAAACCACGTCTTTTATTGCCACGAAGCTCTGGGTCGATTGGACCCAATGCTTGCTCACCGTTCCGTAGGAACCTCTGCCGAGCTTCTCCACGAACCTGTATTCCTCTTTGGCGACGCTGTTCAAGAGATCCGCAAACTCTGCCGATTTGTATTGCATTCGGTTGTTATGTTGCAATTTCTTTTATGAAAAGACTGGTCTCTTCGTTAATTATACGTCCCAAATCAACAGAACAACGTAGGTTTATTTGCTATTTCATATATCAACCCGTCGAATTCTCCCCTCTCGCGATCCAAATTATGAATCGTGGCCAAGCCTCGATTTCAGGCTTGAACGTTTGACGATTGGAACTCTCCGAAAGGGCGACCTCCGCCAGGAGCGACAGGGAACGACGCTTGGCGAGTTTTCCGTCCTCCTCGGCCTCGTTCTCCATCTTGCACCTGTCGCAGTAACAGTACGACCTGGCGACGCCGTAAGCCCGGTCGCTGGCTTTTCCGCAGCACCCTCCGCCAGGGTTGAACCACACCTCCAAAATGCTGGAGGTGAACGTCGTCCTCAGACGGTTCGGAACCGAATCGGTGATGTAAAAATTTTTGTCGTACCTCCAGCCGTAGCCCATTCCTATTTTCTCGGGGAAGGTCGTGATGAGGGTCTTTTGGAACACTTTCGGAACGAATCCTTCGGGATGGTTCTCCGCCAATACGACCAAAAACTTCATGTCGACGCTTTCCACGAGCTTCTTGTCTTTTTCCGTCAATTCTACCGAATCGTAAGGAAAGCTGACCGTTGCGACGGTCATCTCGAACTGCGCTTTCATCGTCGCCTCGGATTCCTTCAACATCGGGGGAGGTTTGGTTGCAAAACTGGCACCTTTCGAGGAGTTCCCTGGGACTTCTTGAGGCCAACATATCGCAGAAACTTTGGGCCTTTTAAAATGGTGCACGAGGGGGGAAAATCCATCGAAATGGGATCCTTCATCGTCCTCTCTCTCGTTTTCTTCTTTGGCGCACTTCGACCACGAACGCTTGGAAGGCAGTCCGCCGCTAGCCATCCTTTTCCTTAATTTCCCAGCAAATTGTTTGTTTGACATGCACCTTTTAATGGTATAATCGAAGATTTAGGGGCATATTTAACGGCATTATCGGGACCAAACCTCACTCATGAATGGAGTATCGGCCCCCCTAGCTTTTGAATCGCACGTCAACAAAGCTTTGGCAAACAAGGCAAAGGACGAAAATTGGAAGGTTCATAGGGAATTTACTTTTCAAAGCAATTCCATGGAAGAAAGGATCGACGGCGCCGGTCGAACTTTGATCCTTTTCACGCTTTCTTCTCCCCGAAACCCCACCTCTGCAGAACTTGGCGCCATCCGTTCGGCGTTCGACGATATGGGAGTTACGTCGGCGATATTCCAAGAAAAAACCGTCACGTTGAACGACGTTTGGCGTTTCGGTTACATCGCTGAAACATCTGCCATCGTTGCGCTCATGACTCTCGATCAAAGCAGAATTTACCAAGGTCCGCATTCCGAAAGGGAGGATTTTACTTCTTCGGATCCTTTCGGCCGGAACGTAATCGAAAAACCTTCCAAACCTGCCAATGCTGATTTATCGAAAAGACCTGATTTACCTCCCTGGTTAGAGGCACTGTGGGTAGTTTCGTTGGTTTTTTGTTTGTGTGCGGTCGTATTTATGTTTATAGACCTCCATGTCGAAACTTCGATCATGAAAACCATGTCGCATTACTTTGAGATCTTAGTTTTCGGCGGCGTTAAAATCATAATATGGTTGGTAAACATCATAATAGAAGTGACCAGGTGCTTCTTTGGAGATGGCGTGGCGGAAATGTTCAAGTTTTTTTTGACTGTCATATACAAGGTGACGATGGTGTTCATCAGTGCGATTGGGTCCTTTGTTTTGGGCGTGGTTAATAAAATAAAATTTTAACTTCTGTATAGTCGTTCCTTGCCCAATGTAAAAAGGGATGACTACCGATTCCAAGAAGGGCTCTTCGCTTTCACAGGCCCTAAAACAGACCCAGCTGAAACCCGGCCTGTCGGGCGGTTCGTCTGGTGCCGGCTATGCAAAAGCTGAGCCAGCCTGTTGCAGCCACGGCTTGACCGTCGGTTGTCAATCTTGCGGAGGAAAATCGAAGCAAACCGCGGTCGCGACCGCATCGTGCTCCGAAACTTGTCCGCCCAAGGTCAACGCGAGCTGTCCTCTGCCGCCCGGCCGGAGGGTGAGGTTCGAAGAAGAGTGTCCCTCGGAAGTTTACGTCAAACCTCCGACCACGTGCGTTTCCCTTCCTTGCGACATGTTGTGCCATCCGCCTCAGGACCTGGGAAGAGGAGATGCCGTAGAAAAAATGTTTCACGACCCTTGTCCTCCGAAGCTTCCTCCCCTGTGTCTGCCCCCTCCTCCGAAGTGCGAACCCGAGGGCTTGAAGAAAATGGGGTTCCTCTCAGTCGACGCTTGCGAGGGAAGCGCCTGGAGGGCCGCCTGCGAAGGCTTTCACCCCGTGTGCAGCTACCCCAAGGTGGTCGAGGGAAGGGTCCCGGTGTGCGATCGGTGCAGGTCGATGTGCTTGGCGGCGGACGCCGGTTGCGGGGAGACCTTGAGACGCGTGTCCCGTCCCGCCGACTGCATGTACTGCGCTTTGGCGGAAGATCCCAGGAGAACGTGCCTTTTGGGATACGCGAAACAAGCCCTCAGGTGCAGGTTGGGGAACCCCGGCGGTTGCTCTTCGACGACGCAAAAGACGTGTTGCGCCGCGGGTTCTTCTCCCGGAGAAAGCAAACCTTGCTGCGGAATACCGTGGAAAAAGTCCGACTTCGAGGTTCCCTTTCCGGATCCCTCTCGCGTGGTAGTTCCCGAACCGGTCGTTTCCATGGGCGGCGCCCCGCACCAGCTCGTCTCCCAAGAGGCGGTCGACTCGATGGACGCCACCCAACCGTTCGACGATCGCGACGAAAGCGAGGAAGGGGAAGAAAAGACCGGCGAGGCCTCGACCGCGACCGCGCCGGAAGAGGCGACCCCGCAAGAGGGTGCGGCTTCTTCGACCGAAGGAACCGTCGCCGTCGGCCCAAGGTTTGGGGGCGGTTTCCACGGAGGAGGCGGTTTCGGAGGAGGAGGTTGGAGAGGAGGCGGTTGGAGGGGCGGTTCTGGTTTCGGCTTGGGGTTGGGCTTGGGCCTGGGAGCTGGGTACCTAGGAAGCGGGTATTATGGGGGCTACGGGGGCTACGGAGGATACTACTACGACCCCGTCTTGGGGGTTTGGAGACGCAGGTACCCGTACGGATACGGAGCCCCCTATTACATAGGGGGGAAAGCTGCATCCGGATCGACGTCGGAACCGGCCGCGAGAGGCCCGGATGTCCTATTCGAACGGGGAGAAAGGGAGAAAGACGTCACGAACTCTGGACAGGAAGCCCTGACCATAGGTTGCAACTTTTCCAGGGGGTGCGGAAGGGTGAAGTACTACGTCTTGAAACCGCCCAGGATAGGCAGCAAACACGGGTTGGGTTGCGATTGCTGCCCGAACTGCTCGAGTCATCCGGGCTTCGGTCATCCCTACCTGGACAGCACGATGCCTTGTCCTTGGAACGCCGAATCCCTTTGGTGGTACGCCGGAGAAAACCTGCGAAAGTACAAGCCCTTGGACCCCGACGTCTGCATGCACGGCGGCTTTTCTGCGTTTTCCCCTCTCTCCATGCCTCATCCCGGGAGGTTGGGAGAAGTTTGCGGCGACAGGTATTCCTTCGTACGTTGCGCGGCTTTCGACCGACGAACCGGCATACGCTGTCCTTTCGGATGCGACGCCGAGGTGAAGTGTCCCTCTTGCGGAGGCTCGCACTATTGCAGCTGGGTGCATTCTGAGCACGAAGCGAAGTGCGTGATCGACGCCGGGGCCACCAACGGGGTCGAGCCTTTGGTCGCGCTGGCCTGGTCCAAATCGGAAAGATACGCGTATTGCCCGAAAACGCAAAGCTTGTACAAATTGACGTGGTAGACACGACAAGGATTGTTTTTTGTGCGGTCGGTTTCAAACGAATTTTAATGAAAATATTTTTATTGACACCTTGGGGCCCGCGTTTATTTTTTTCTTTTTCCCTGCTGTTTGTTCGTTTTTCTCCTTTTCGGGGGAGGCTCCAACAAAGGAGAATCATTTCCCTGCGAGATTTCTTCCCTGGCGTAGATCTCTTCCATTTCCGAGATCCCTCCACCCGTTTTTTCTTCTTCTGGTTCTTCCTGTTCTTCCATTTCGTTTTCGTTTTCGCTCGGAAATTCCTCGGTGGACTCTCCTGGCGCTTGCATCCGGGCCTCCGAGTCGGCGACCGAACTCTTGTTGGCGACGTTGATCACGAAAGAAGGGTTGGTCGCTGTGGTCATCGTGGTAGAGGCAGCAGAAGCGGAACTGGCCTCTTTCGGAGAGACCCTTCCCATGACGAAATCTATCCATTCTAGGGCTTCCGAATCCCTCGTCCTCGCGGCGACCTTGCATCGGTTCATCTTTTCCACGTCCACGGCGTAGAGGAATATCCTGGCTTGATTTTGAGCTCCCTGAAGGTAACCGTACAGCTCTTCGTCCACCGCTTCTCGCGAGGGATCGTCCAGCCGCACGGATTTCGAAAAGGCTATCTTAGAGTGGAGTTCCCTGAGAGTCTTTTCCCTGACCTGGGCCGTTCTTCCAGCGTTGTTTCCGTAACACACCAGGGCATAATATTCATAGCCGGAAGGAGCGGAGGAGACTGCGAACTTTTTGGGGTTGAGGTACACGAAGCACTCGTCATTCTTGGCGCTCAAGGGGTTCAGGACGTTCGCGGGTTCCTCGGCTTGTCCGTCCACCTCGTTGTCCAGCCACCGCACGGCGGCGGCTTTTCCAAGCAACAGTCCGTTCGAGTTTCTCAGGTAATCCCCCAGCCTCCAAGCTATCGCGCGCACGAAGTAAGAACCTCCCCCTTCGGAAGCGGAAGCCGCTTCCGAGGAGACCCTGCGCTGGAAAGGCGCGACGTCTTCGCGACCCAGCTCCGACCATCGGTCCGATTCTCTCGCGAAGCGCTCCGCGCAGTCCCTGGTCTGCTTGGCGCCTTTGGCGACTTTGTCCAGATGAGCGGTTCCTTCGGTGGGACCCTTGGAGATCCACTCTCCTTCGGCGTCTTGGAGGTGCTCCACCACCTCTTGCATGGTTTTGCAGCTGTTGGCGCCATCGCTGAAATCCAAATCCAAAAGCACGTCGAAGGGAACCTTGTGGGAGATCATCAAAATTTCCAAATCTTCCACTCCGGCGGGTCCCAAAAGCATGTGGTGGTTGTACAGCTTGAACTTCACCGAGACCCTCTTGAAATCGTAGATCCTGAAGGGAGGCGTGGAATCGAAAGCGTGCACGGGCGCTCCCTCGGCCACCGAGACGAGGCCGCTTTCGACGTCCGTCTCGCAGTTGGCGTCCAGGGGGGAAACGTAATCCTGTTCGAACTCGCAACCAGGATAGCCCCACTGGGCCACGGAAGCGCACACCGTCCACGCGACGAACGGTTTCTTTCCGTCTCCCGGTTGGACGTGAATCTCTTCGACAGCCGAAGGCCAGTCCACGGACGCCTTGTAGCCCGATTGGTTGAGCTTGTAGAAGTTCGAGTCGTCCCAGCTGGAATCGCGTCCGTGGTGAACGCCAGATTTTTCGCAAGTTCCGTCCGTTCCGGAAGAGGGGAGGGCGGGGCTGAATCCCGATTGGACGGCGCTCGCTTCCATTCTGGGATCGTATTCGTCGCAGGAAGGGCAGCAGCATTCTGACTCGTCCACGCAAAGGAGGTGGGTGGAACCCGAAAAGTTGAAGCTCGCCAGGTCCTTGGCTTTGAGCCTCTCGAGCACGGCTTCCACGTTCACGTTCTCCGGAACGATCGCGTCGGCCCTCGAACCGCCCCCTTCCTCGGCCAGCACGACGGAAACCCTGAGCACGTTGGCTTCGGAGTACTCGTTCGCGATCGCGGCTCTCTTTTGAAGCTCCATCGCCACCTCCTTGGCCGAGGGGAAAGTTTGCTTGTTCACGGGCCAAAACCACCTCAGCTTCGCGTGAAGAGGAAGGTCGGCCACGCGATGGTTGTGAAGCAATTCGACGTCGCAATTCAAAAAAAAGGGTGAAAATTCCATGTGTCGAGCGCAACGTTGAGCGAAGAACTTGTTGTTCGAGATTCCCTTCACCAGTTTGACGTTCTTCAGGGTGACCACGGAACCCGGTTTGTAGTCCACGCCCGGGGTCCAGACTTTGGCCCAGATTTCGTCGCCACTTCGAAAAGTGCAATCCATCTTTCGCGTGAACCTTTCCGGGGTCCAATTTTTCGCCCTCTTTCCCTCGATCGCTTCTCCGACCATGCAGTAATTGAAGGACAGGCTTCCCGAGGGATCTCTGGAAAATAGAGGAACGAACTCCTCTTCGCGAAGTTCCGACGAAGCTGCGATCTTGCATCCGAATCCCGACAGTTTCACCCTATTGAGATCTACCACCGCGATGCACAGGTTGTGACTGTACTGCATCCCTCCGCCGCCCGCCACGCTTCCTCCGGCGCCTTGACCCTTGGGGAGGGCGACGGTCAATATCACGCCGGTCAAAACTCCGCAACGCGGATCCTGTTTTTTAGGCTGTCCCACGTTTCGCGGTTTTTTCGAGCTTCCCGAGCCCAGCTTGCCCTCCGTATCCCCGGAGCTCTTCCGCCGGGCGACGGCCGCTTCCAACCATCCTCCTCCGCCCTGTTCGCCCGATTCGTCGCCGAGCGCCGCAGAAGCCGTTCTTTTCGCTCCTACTACGCCAGTTTTGATGCGAGTGGACATTTTTCAAAGCAGCGAAACCTTCGCTTTCGCTTTTTGTATCCTAGACTTTGAACTAAATGAAAATTTTGGAAATTTTCTCATTTAACTCGCTCGAAAGGGCGAACTCGATAAATCGTCAGGCTTTCCAGGAACCGTTCTCCAAAAGATCACCTCATCTCGCCAGCATATCAAGACAAATGTTTGCGCAACCTTAATGTGACAAATTGGGAATTTCGACGTCCGAGAGTTTGCCCGATGACCGACGCCTCAGCAACGAGGTCCGAACCGCAACGGAGAACCCCCAACAAGCGCAGAAGCAGGAGGCTGTCGATGCAGGGTTTAGCGTCGATTTTTACCACCGGTTCCGAAAAGCACGAGACTCAGGAGGAAAACAAAGAAGACAGCGACTCTTCGTCCATGGACGGACCGGCGGTAGCGCCGGGGAGGTGGCCGACGGGCAAAAAAGGAGACAAGAGGAGATCGCGAGTTTACAACACCGCATCTTGGATGATGGGAAGAACCAACTCCAAGGAATCTTCGAAAGAGACCGGCGGCGACGTCGAGGAAGGCTCCTCGCCCCGCAAAGACGAAAAGAGCAAATCTCAAGAAGAATCGAGAACCTCCGGGTCGAAGGAAAAATCCGAAGAACTTTCGAAAAGACCGGGGGAAAAGGGGTCGTCCGCTCTGCATTTGGATTTAACCACGTGCAGAAATGATGTCCAAAAAGAACATCACCGCCACCGCAAGAAAGGCCCCAAGGGCGGGAAAGATTCCGTTTTGGCCCCGATATTGAGCTGCAGAGAATCTTCCGACCAGATTTCTTTTCCCAAAGGCCTCGATCCCCCCGCGGTCGAAGAGAAGAAGGCGACTAAACGCAAAAAAGTCGGCTGCGACGAAAAAAGAATCTCGAAGGTCCGGTCTTCGCAAAGCAGCGAAAGCTTGGTCGCTTCTTTGAAAACCTCGTTTCCCGAATGTTTGGAGCCGCGGAGAAAAATTCACAGGTTAGCCGGAGGCGCCAACGAGCTGCCTTATTTGATTCACGTGACTTTCGTCGGGGCTCCGGCTTCGGGAAAATCTTCCTTGTGTTCCGAATACTTCGGAGGAGCTCCGCCTACGCCGCGGGTTCTCGGGAGAATTCACCACAAAAGCGTCGAAATTTACGGAAAAGATTTCTCCCTCATGATCGACGACGTCGGAGAGAAAACCACCCACGAGGAGTTCGAAAAAACTTACGTTTCGGCTTGGGCTACCGTGGACGTGTTGGCGATCGGAATGAACGATCGCGCCGTCTCGGTAACGAGCTTTCGTTACGGCGCGATACCCAGAGCGGTGGAAGCGGCTCTGAAAGAAGGCACTCCCGTGATCGTGGCGATCATCAAACAAGAACCGAAGAAGAGAAAGGGGACCGCCGACGCTTCCGCGATCCAGGAACCTTCCGGCATCAGGGCGGCAGAAGAAACCTTTCGAAAATTTTTGACCGAACAGTGGGGCGCGAAAGCTCGAGATCTTCGTTTCAGCGTCGTGGAAGCGACGCTGGGGGAAAGAGGCGAGGTGGCCAAGGTTTTTTCTCTGGCTTTTTCCTGTTTCGTTCAAAATCACGTGCGAAAGCGAGCGTGTTTCTGCAACGAATGCATTTTGTTTTCTGGACCGTGTTTGTTGAACGACGACGTAGGAGGTTTCATCGCGAGCACGGGCGGCCGAAACCGCGTAGCCCCGATCGGCGAAGGAACGGAAACCGGATCGTCCCTATCCGAGAAAAAGAAACGGAAAGAAAGGGAAAGAAAAGCGCGAGAAGAACCGCCTCTGGCGGAGGCGGCCAGAGTTCCAGACTGCAGCAAAAGCGAATCCGAAGACGAATACACGTCGGGAGGAAACTCGGAAAGCATAGAGGATTTTTGCAGCCTTTGCGGTTACGTGAACGCAGCTTTGGACAATTTTTTCAGCAACGACGGTTCTGCGATTGCAGGAGGAGAATGACGCGTGTATATACGGAGTGTAGATTTGTATTGGCAATATTTTTAAAATTTTGGTTGTGTTGTGGGCGTTCGGAAAGAGCACCCGTAGTGAATAAAAGTTGGAGATCAAATAGATTTTCTAAGGTCGCAAAAAATAATGTCGCATTTCGGTCGCGTCGCTGGAAAGCGCGACATTTCCAAAAAAGGAAATTAAGAAAAAGGACGGCGTGACCGGACGAACTTTTCGGTCGGTCGCGGGTAAGCGCGCCGCGTTTTGGGTCGGTCGCGGGTAAGCGCGCCGCGCTTACCGTCGCGTCGCTGGAAAGCGCGACATTTCCAAAAAAGGAAATTAAGGAAAAGGACGGCGTGACCGGACGAACTTTTCGGTCGGTCGCGGGTAAGCGCGCCGCGTTTTCGGTCGGTCGCGGGTAAACGCGCCGCGCTTACCGACGCGTCGCTGGAAAGCGCGACATTTCCAAAAAAGGAAATTAAGGAAAAGGACGGCGTGACCGGACGAACTTTTCGGTCGGTCGCGGGTAAGCGCGCCGCGCTTTGACCGCGTCTCTGGAAAGCGCGACATTACCAAAAAAGGAAATTAAGGAAAAGGACGGCGTGACCGGGCGAACTTTTCGGTCGGTCGCGGGTAAGCGCGCCGCGTTTACGGTGGCGTCGCTGGAAAGCGCGACATTGCAAAACATCTATCGAGAACAAATATAAAAACTAACTTTAATAAAGGAAGTGTATGGTTTGAATTTGCTTGAGTTTTTCTCTTATTTTGCAAGCTATTCCTTCAACGTCCTGTTCCTCCAAAGAGTTCTCCCAATCGACTAAAAGTAAATAAAAAATTCAAAAGAGACACCTTTTATGACAGGGATTGCTTCGGAGACACCTTCCATGAAAGAATCATAGGCACCGTGAAGTTCTTCAAGATATTCCAAAGTTATATTTTTCTCGAAAATTCTTTTTCTTAAAAATTAAATAACAAAATCATACCCGGGTTACCTTTCTTGTATCCTTTTCAAACTCGTCGCAGGAGAAACGTCCAAATATACGATCAAGGTCGGTTTTTTCCTCAAATTTTAGATGTAAAGTCAAGCAGCCGTACATGAACTTTGCCAGCATGTGGAACATTTTCACATAAGTCTGGTGAGCTCGTTGCTCGAGAAGTCCTTTTTCGCACAACATCTACAAAAGTTACAACAGAAACATCGTCGAACCCCGGCAAATATCAAATCTTCGTATATGGTTCTGTCCTGCACTCCGCCTTCGGCCCCCCGCATTATGAGCTGTTGCTGAGCAAAGCGATCAGCCAGAAGATCAATCTTCGGAGGTTGGATTGCAAAAAATGTTTTTGGACCTGCAGTTCAAAAGAGTATTTTTTCATGTCTTCATAAAAGTCCGATAGAACCTTGTTCTCCACGTTTTCGCGATACACCTGCAATCCTTGAAAACAAAACAGGTTACATCCTCTCGACAAATCCGATATTATCGGACTCACCTAGGGTTTTTCCTAAAGCTTCGGCAAGGGTGGTTTTCCCAGCTCCTATTATGCCTGCTATGCTGATGTAAGGTTTTTCTGGGTTCATCGTGGAGAACTCTGTCCAAACGAGATTTTATCAAATTAAATAAAACAAATAGAGAAGTTTCAACCGCTTGAACTTTATTTAAAGTTTGCATAGTAACTAAATCGAGATTGAGGCGGAGATTTGCAAGAATTTATCTTTCTGTTAATTTTTTTCTTTTGCTGCGTTTCTAAAAAGTCCATCATTTTTTCGCAATTCCAAACGTTCAAACCTCCGTCCGTTTCGATGAAGCCGCCTCTATCTACGTCCGGATGAGCCGTCACCAGAATTTTGCCGGCATCGGAATAGCTGGCGTCTATTATAGAATTTGCAAAGTCTCCCCCGGAGAGGTTGCCTTTCACCTCGAACCGTCCGTCAGCGGATCGACGAAAGAAACTCATGCAAGAGTTTTTCACGTTGGGAAGATCTCCCCATCTCCTGAAGGCGGCGAGCAAAGAATCGTCGGACATCCAACGCAACCACGAGACCTGACCATCGACGTCGAACGACTGCCACGGATCTGTCAGAATTATCGTCCGCCCTCTTTCTTCCCTCGCTCGATCCATAGAGAGGTCCCAGATTTTTACGCTGCGATCGGCCATGCCTCCGCCGGTGACCAAACCGTGATCTCGAGAAGGGTGCCAATCCAGAGCTTTCACGGCGGCTCGATGTCCTTCCAACCTAAAAATGGTCGAGCGTCGAACCCTGCCTCCGAATGCCCTCACGTCGAAGAGCCTCACGACGTTGTCGTTGCAACCGGCCGCCACCAAGCGTTTCGCACCTCCCGTTTGAAGTTTTAAAGAGCAGACCTTGTTGAGCTCTTCTTCTTGAAACTCCTCGTGAAGCTGTCGACACACCTCGAAAGGGTGCTGCCTGGGATCGTAAACGACCACGCGACCGTCCGCCGAACCCAGCAACAATTCCGGTCCGGATCCTGCCTTTTCGGCGGCCGTCACGCAAAAAGGGAAACCCACCGACGAAAGCTTTCTTCCGCTTTCCACGTCGTGCGAGACCATCGAAGAAGCGACCTCGGAATCGAACGACCTGTGAAAGGCGACCGATTTGACCCCGTCCTCCAACCACCTCGCGCAGGTGCCCACTTCTTCCGCTCCGGAAGAAGAATTTTTGAAACGACAAAGTTGAGAAGATCTTCCTTCCTCGGCGTTTCTGAAGCAAAGCTTAGAAGTGCAAATGGCCAAAATGTTTCCTCGAGAAGATACGTCTATAGGATGCGCGTAAAAATTGTCTTCCAGCTCATCCGCGGACAAAGAGAGGCTCAAAAACGGTCGCAGCGCTTTCCAATCGATATCTGGCTTTTTTTCGTCGCAACTTCCGCAAGGGACCGCGAACAACCGATCCCCATGGCGGGGGTCGGGAAGGCCTTCCAATTCGCGCAGCCGATCGGCCCCGAAAAGAGCCTCCGATAACGCCATTCGATAATCGAGGGACCTCCACCTCGCTCCGGGAATTTCTTCGCCATCGACGATTACGGATTTACAAGAAATTCCCTTGCTCAACATTTTCAAATGTTCGTTTTTGGATCGAACTTCTCTGCTATATCGCATGGCCGAAGTTTTCAAAGTCGTCTCCGTGACGTTTTGTAGACCGACTTTTTCGGTCTGGTAGTTCCGATTATAGGTTCCCCACCAACGTCTTTACCAATTTTCCACGTATAATGGACTTTTCTGGAAAATGTTTTGGATCTCCGATACTATTTTAACATCATGTCTTTCATCGAAAATGTTTATTACACAACCCCCGATGGAGACATTTGTCTAACAAATTACTCTGGAAAAATCCCTCCCTTGCATACCAAAGGCAACATAGAGATTATATACAAACCATATTCCATCGTACTCGATGACATATACGTGGGAGGAGACGTCACAACCGACACCTTGGTCACCGAAATACTTGGCAACAGTCTCATAAGGGGCAACGTGACGGGAACTTCGTCCGAAGACCAATATTTGTTTTTAAGCGCTTCGACTAAAATCGAAGGGAATTGCTCGGGCTTCAAAAGAGTTGTGGTTCTTCCCGCCGAACAGTGATGACATGCGATGAGAGCATAATTAAAACTTTATTTAATACAACGATGAGAAATCCGGCTAAGGCTTCTTTTTCTTTGTTTCCATCAGTATTCTCCAAGCCATTCCTTGGCTTCAACGTGAGCTATCATGTAATACTCTTGAATTCTAGGGTCCTTCAAGGCATAGCACTTGTCCGGCAAGTACATGATTGCAAAGCAAAAGTAGATGTGCTCCCTTGCGGTCAGCGGGTATGGATAGATGTCGCGAAGTTCGCCGCCGAAATGACGCTCTACAGAAGAGCCCGCCATACAGTCCCAGCAAACGCTGTAAGCAATGTCTGGGTCCAAATGCAACAGGAGATCGAAGAACTGCAGGTAAGCTAGAGCCATGGCACCGTACATTGTTGGCGCTGAAAAATAGCACGACAAAGGCGCTTTGACAAGTATAATTATATCCTTCACCAAACGTAGATTGAAATTTAAAAATAATAGACAAAAAGCAGCCTGGATTGGCAACCATGAAAACCAACCTTTTCGTATGTGACGTAAATGCTTTCCAAAAAAGTTCGTTCGATTCCTTTGTGCAAGAATGTACGAATTTCGCAACTGTCGACGTTACTATACAGCGCATTGAATTACCTTTAGAGTCTCCTCTAGAAGACGGTAGATGGGTTTTGGTTTTGTATATTGGAGTGCTGAACCGGAGCGCCACGGAAGAAGAATTGAACAAAATTGTTTTCGACAGCGTGCAAAAGTATTCGCCTTTTTACAAAGTTCAAAACTTTCCAAGGTTGGCAATTTATATCGACTACAAACCCGATGTACAAGACGTGGACGTTGCTGTTTCTCTATCTGTTCTCAAATCTAAATTTATGCTGCTTGATAAGTTTGCCTTGTTTGGATCCAGCCTTTACGTAGGAGAGAGCGGGTTACAGAAGCTTAAAAAAAATATTGAAACCATCCATTTTTCTTTGTAACGGACAGCGTTGCAAAAGCGCTGTTCATAATATTTATTGTTCTTATAAATTCTCTTTTTACTGCCGTTTCAAAACATGAGACCGTATAAATTTGAAATAGGTTTAATCGAACGGCAACATCACCCCGACATCTAGGAACTCGTCACTTTACGTAAGAAGCGTGAGTATAAAACGTCGCAAATAAACTGCTCCTCACCACTCCCAGAGAGTAGTAAAGGGAAGCGGAAGTTACAAAGTTTTCTATGATGTACTTGGAATCCGACACGCCAAAGGCGTGGTTTTCGATTTCGGAAGCCAAAAGGTTGAGGTAAAGAGGAAAATTTTTGAACTTATTCGCACGACAACTTTTCTCGACGGTTTTTGCCACGTCTTTCTCCAACCCGATCAACAGCAAGGCGAAATACTTCAAGTAAAGGTAAGAACTTTCGCAACGTCCCAGGTAGCTCAGGCACTCCAATTCGAGTTTTATGGAAGCTTGAACTTCGGCGAGACGTTTCGTCTCGCCGAAGCCCGAAACGATCTGGCAAAGGTCGTTCTCCCGACGGCGCTTGGTCAAAATGGCTTTCTCCAGAGTGCGGTAAATTCCCGACTCCAAAGCCTTGACCCTTTGCTCGTAGAGGTCGGCCCAGTTCGCTTCGTCCGTCTCTATGTCTTCGATCATTCTATTGAGAACGTCCCAGACCCTTTTGGCGGTTCCTCCCATTTCTCTTTTTTTACAACCGCTCGAACCTTTCTCCGAACTGCGGCCGCTTCCGTTTTTAGGGTCGTTTTCTAGGTCTCCGTCTTCGTTCCTTTCTTTGTAGTTTGTGTTAAGATTATTGCAAAATTTGCTGTCGTTTTCTTTAAAACGTGCAACTTCTTCCGTTTTTTTCTTTCCTCTTTTGATTTTTTCGAACGCTTCTTCGACGTCCGCGAGTAATTTGGCGTCGATTTCTCCGTCGGTTCTCAGCTCGTTTAGGGTTTTGGTCATGGTCGCTTCCTTGGAATTTTCTCTGGTTCCCGGATCGCTCCTCTCCAAGTACGCTTCAGAGAGGTAATCCATCATTTTTTTGAACTCTTCCATGATTCTTCCGCCGTGACAATCGTACAGCAGCAGCTCTACGAAATCGGCCGCGTCTCTCGAGTCGAAGCGATTTCCTTTGGAAAAATGGTTTGACGCGCATTCTTCCGGATTGGCGACGGGTCCTTGCAATCTGGCAAAAGTTTGCGGGCGGGGGAGGGTCGAGGTATGTTTGACCATTCCTAAAAAATTAGAGAGAACGTGCTTGGTCATGAGCTCTCGGATGCTGTCCTCCGAATCTCCGTGGTAAACCACCCGATGGGAGGCCAAATTGGACGGATGAAATGGCCGGTTCGCAAGGTAAAAAAATCTTCTCGTTTCCTCCTTCTGGTTGGTCTGACCTTTTCGATCGCAATTTTGAACACAGGATCTCTTTTTCTCCTGTCCGTTGCGCTCTTCCAATTCGTCGAACGCATCCTTCCTCTTTCGCTTCATGTGGCTTCTTTAGGATCGGACCACAGTTGTTGCAGACCGTTAGGCAAGTTAAAAGTGCTAAATCGTTAATGTTTGCCAGATATTTTGAAACGGTTGCGTTGGACTTCTCGAAAAGACCGATTCCGTTTAAGAATATCTTGCAGATCGAATTACCGAACGAATAAAAATTTTTGTTATTTTAAATGGTATTCCGGGGAAGAATACGGCGCTAGATGAAGGGGAACAATCGTTCGTCGTATCGTGGTTCGTCTGTACTCTTTTCGAATCGGAAAAACTCCGAGATATCTCTGATTTCGAAGTTGATCTGGACCACCTTCCTGTTGCTTTTGTTCGTTTCGATAGGAGGAATTTCGCTCCTGTCGGAGAGCACGGAAGAGTTCTTGGTTTGGTCGATGAAAACGTTGGGCACGTGGTACGTCCTTTTTTCCTGGTGCTTTTCCTTGGCCGAATTTTTGTTCGGAGAGACGACGAACGAAGAGGAAGACGATCAAAAGGCGGACGATCGAGATGTCCCGGTCCACGAAGCTGCAGACCTCTGGAAAAGGTGGCCCGTCTCCACTTTTCCCGCCAAGTGTTCCCTGGGTCTGTTCTGTTCTTCGGCAGGAGCGATAGCTGACTTGGCTTTCGCCTCGGAAGGTTGGCTGCGCGATCGCCAAGTAAACTTGTCGCGCAAGTTTGCGGAAAGAGACGGAGGCGGATACGCTGCCTCGGCAAGGAATGTTTTGGGGCTTGCGGAAGCCATGCAAAAGGCGACGGCAGAGTCGTGGTTCAAAAGTTTCGAACTGCCGGAATATTTGAACTCCGAGAACGATGCCGATCTGGAGGAAGTGATCGTGGGGGACCTTTCGTTTTCGGCACACGTCAACAGGTGCACCAGAAGCTGTTGTTCGTTTTCCATCGATGCAACGAAAAAATGTAGAAACGTATTCAAACGGTTTTTAGAAAGAATGCGAGACCCCAAACCGAACGAGCAGAGTTTCCAGTTGGTGGGAATAGTGCTCGTTCTGAGCATTCGTATTGTTGCAGTCGGACTCGTAGCATGTATATTTTTGATTTTTTTGATAAAAAACAAACTCCCTTGTGCTTTTATTCTGGAAGTTCATCTGTTCTGTCCTGCTAGTTTGCTCGGTTGTTTTCCCCTTTTCGATTTTGGTACATCGAACTTTTAACGTGACGCCCAAAAACGCGTCGCGCTTCCCTGCGACCGCTTCAAAAGTTCGCCCGGTCACGCCGTCCTTTTCCTTAATTTCCTTTTTTGGTAATGTCGCGCTTTCGAGCGACGCGACCAAAGCGCGGCGCGCTCACCCGCGACCGAGCCAAAAGTTCCCCTGGTCACGCCGTCCTTTCCCTTAATTTCCTTTTTTGGTAATGTCGCGCTTTCCAGCGACGCGTCTGGAAGCGCGGTGCACTTGCCCGCGACCGACCGAAAACGCGGCGCGCTTACCCGCGACCGACCGAAAAGTTCGCCCGGTCACGCCGTCCTTTTCCTTAATTTCCTTTTTTGGTAATGTCGCATTTTCCAGCGACGCGACGGTAAGCGCGGCGCGCTTACCCGCGACCGGCCGAAAACGCGGCGCGCTTACCCGCGACCGCTCCAAAAGTTCGCCCGGCCACGCCGTCCTTTTTCTTAATTTCCTTTTTTGGTAATGTCGCGCTTTCCAGCGACGCGCCCAAAATGTGTCGCGCTTACTCGCGACCGGCCCAGAACTCGGCGCGCTTACCCGCGACCGGGCGAAAAGTTTGCCCGGTCACGCCGTCCTTTTTCTTAATTTCCTTTTTTGGAAATGTCGCGTTTTCCAGCGACGCATCCAAAACGCGGCGCGCTTACCCGCGACCGGGCGAAAAGTTCGCCCGGTCGCGCCGTCCTTTTCCTTAATTTCCTTTTTTGGAAATGTCGCGCTTTCCAGCGATGCGGCTGAGTATGTCTATGAAAAATTTTGCTGAGAAAAAAATCGTCGACTACAAGATGATTTCTAAAAAAAGAGAAAATGTTTAATTCTTTCTCGATTTAAAATAACTGGCAAAGAAAGATTTCTTTGCCTCCAAAGTTGAAACCATTCAAAAGCATTGACAAATTTCAATGCAAACCCTCAAAAAGTCAGATCCGATCAACATCTCACAAACTCGTGAAACCGTTCAGGAACACCGCGTTCCATTGGTTTTCGATTTACACAGACTGTCGGAAGAAAACGACTATTTTAGAAGAGTCGTCGAAACCACGAACAAGACCCAAACCGTACTGATGCGAATCGAAGCGCCAGGTTTGCAACGAGAAGTTCATTCCGATTCGGATCAATCCTTTCACGTCACTTCGGGAAAGGCAGAGGTAGAAATGACGAACGTCGGAATTTACGCCTTGAAAGAAGGGGACGCATTGACGGTGCCGGCCGGAGTCCAGCACGAAGTGAGGGTGGCGAACGTGGGAGGACCGGTTCGCCTGTGGACCGTTTACTCTCCTCCGGTCCATCCGGCGGGCACCGTGCAAACGTCGAATCCGGAAGGAATTTTGGAATACCCGGGAGACTTGGAAAAAGAGAAAGTGCGACGCGATCGATTCAAACAGAACCGAAAGCCTTCCCCTAAAAAAGACGTGGCGAGAAACTTGGCTACCAACTTTGACGGATCCGTAAATCAAGATTTGACCGATATGGTGGACAGCATGCTGTAACATGTTATTCTATGTTTGAGATAGGAGGTACACAAACCAAAGCCTTGATAGTAAATAAAATCAAGTTAGGACTTGATCGAATTGCCTCAATTTCTTTTATTTTGGCTACTTTGTTATTTTTCTGTTTTTGAGAACCTTTTGCAACGGTTTCGTATAGCACCAACCGCCCACGACATCACGAAGGTTTCCAAACACACAGGGGGATCTTTCACGTTTTTCATGAGACTCTCTATTTCCATGGAAAATGCATCTACGCGTTCAAAACTCGAAAATTTTTTCCAGTTTTCCGCCGACTCCCTCAACGCCTCTCGAGACTCCAAAGATCTCTCGTTTCCCAATTGGCCTTGAACGGCGCTCACCGGGGCCCCGAAGTGATCTTCGATCAGAGAAGCTTTGCTGGCGTTGGAGGCTTGCATGAAACACGCTTCCTTGACCGATTCGCTGACGGTACCCAAGGAGTCGACGTCCGCCGGCGCGTCATCGCGATCTCCTCTGCAATTGAACACGACGAGAAGAGGCAAACCTGCCAGACAGGGCACGGATCTCAGAGCCGTGACTTGGGTTTTGAAAAGAATAGATTTGGCCAAAAAGATCGTCTTGAACTCTTCCAGCGTTTGACGATTCGATTCTGACTCCCACTCGTTTGGAAAAAGGGACAGGTTCTTTTCATGCGCCTCCGCGAGCTCGAACCTCCTTTCGATCAAAGGGTTTCCCTCGAGTATCCAAATCAATCCAGATATTTTCGAAGTCAACGGAAAGCCTTCCGCCGCGAGGGTTCCTTCGAAAGGTTTCGAATGGGCGCGCTCGAAGCTTTCTTCAAGCGGCCCCGAAGGAAAGGAGCCGCAAGCTGCCGCCGTTCCGGGCCCGACGCGTTTTCCGTGTCTGTTGTCGTCTTCGGTTCCTTCGAAGATTGCCCGGGAAATCCACTTCCACAGGGGCTCTTCGTGAGGTTGCTCCAAAAAAACGAGTTCCATTTGCATTTGTCCCAATTCGTCCGTGCACCGTATTTTGGAGCTTTTTCTCACCCTAGAATCTTCGAGCCTCGACGCTTCTTCTCTGTATTCATAAACTTTCTCCAATCTGTCCAAAAGGACAGACTTTCCGACCCCTCGGTCGCCCAACACCAAAAACGAAAACCTTTCCCTGCCTCTGACGTTGGCGGCGGTCATGTTGGACAGAAACAAGACAAGGAGGGTTTTTTTATTTTGCGGGTTCTAAATTACAGGGATTTATAGGAAAACAAGATTACTTCGAGCTTTTCTTAAATCTCTTGGAGGGAAGTTGATTCTTTGGAATTTGACTTTCGAGAAAAGGCAACCCGTGTTCCTTTTCGAAATTGGCGTCCAACTCCAGCTTCTGGTAAAATCCGCCTAGATTGGGATGAAAGTTCATCACAAAACATTTGGATATTTTTCCCGCGCACTTTTTCAGACCGGGTTCATAAACCCAGGGATCTTTTCCTTCGGACATCACCTTCACGACGTAGTCGACTTCGCCGCAACCGCGGTCAACGCACCACTTGTAGGTGCAGAGTTGCAATAAATATTTTGCGGAGTTGCCGCAAGCCACGCCCTCCAAAGCGGGATGCGAGAACCTTCTCTCCTCCGAGCCGCTGTCCAGGCTTTTGCATCTCTTCCAATCCAAGAGAACGTAGGTTTCCTCTTTCTTGTCGTAAAATATGGCGTCGAAAGTCCCGCAAATCCCGAGGGTTTCGTCGAAGACGGTGGTTTCCGTTGCGAAGGGGGTCCAATCGGGATGTTTGGTCCTAAATTTTCTATAGGCCTTCATTTCTGTGGCGAACTCGGCATCGAAGTTCCTCCCTTCGATCGAAATGCCTTTCATCTCCATCGTTATGTCGTCTTCTATCATTTTGTGCATCTTCTTGCCGGCGGTCGAAGCTTCGTCGCGAATGCGTTCCCAGTCTTCGGCGATCTCTCGATCGGTCATGCCGTTGTAAACGCATTCTTCTTGGTTCTTCCATTCGGCTCGTCTGGATTCGATCATCGTCGCGACGTCGGGTTCATCTACGAACGAAGAAATGAACGAAGTCACCGAAACGAAAACAACGTCGTCCAAAGCGTAGGTGTGGCGATCTTCGTCGAATATTAAAATCCTCGGGGTTCGACTTGTTTCTGTCATTGGTTTGTCTTAAGAGTTTGCAGAATTCAATGAAACGGACTACATTATATCCAATAAATCTGGGTCATTTCGATTTTTATTACAGAAAATTGTTTTTCTAACACAGCGTCATTTCATTTACGTCGAACATTTTCATCATTCAAAGCTCGAAAAGCCTATTTCCCGCTCCTGGAATTGGCTTTGGAAGGTTTCTTACCCTTTTTGGCTTGTTTGTCCTTCGAGGTTTCTCGGTCTGCTTCGGTTTCTTTTTCCTTCGGTTTCTCCGGAAACACCAACATCGAGCGAACTGCGGTTTCGCATTTTTTGGAACCTCTCGGCACCACAGGAACGTCGGAAGACACTCCGAATACGGTGTCGGTCTGGACGAAATAAGGTTGCATGGCCGAGGTCGAAATCGCCCTGGCCAGATCGGTCTTCGTGATGTTCTTCTTTTCGTAGGAAGGTCCTGCCAAAATCTTGCTTACCGCACCCAAGTTCCAAAGCACCCGGAGTTCGGGGTTTTTTTTTCCGACGCTGCGAATGCAAAACGACCTCTCCCCTCTGGCACCGAACCCGAAAAGCTTGTTGCAAAGCTTGGCGATCTTTCCTCTCGCCGTTTCCATGAGGTAATCCGTGTAGTACGCCTCCACGATGGAAGCGAAAGCAAGAGGCGTGTCTTTTGATTTTCGGAGGCCCGTCTTTGCGTTCCTGCCGCGAGCGTTTTTGGCGTGATGGTAGAGGTTGGGCTTGAACCTGTAGAAAGGCTTCTTGGTCGTTCCGGGTTTCTTGCCTTTTTTGGACTTTTCTCCCTCTGACTGAGTTTGGGTCGTCGAAACGGTTTCCCTCGTTTCGGTCGAAACGACTTGGCTGCCTATGGGTTGGCTGGGATCCTCGAGGAGCATCGTGATCACCTTGTCGGCCGCGTTGTTGTCGTTGCTGTCGTCGTCGCTGTCGTCGCTACCGTCGTCGCTGCGCTTCCCCTGGTTGTCGGCGGCGGGATCTTTCCTGTGCGACGCGTAAGTCTTCAGAGAAGACCTGCTCGCGGAAGCGGTTTGAGAGGAAACGGCCGCGGAAGAATGCACGGTTTTAGACGGACCCTTGTTGCCTGTTCTTTGAGACATTTCTTCGGAAATTATTTCCAAAGATGGGCGTCGGACGAAAAGGTTAAAATTCCCTTTAAAAATTACACATTTATTGATTCGAACCCAGGTCGAACAGTTTTAATAAAAATCCCACCGGATTCTCCATATTTTTACGTCGGTCGAGTGTTCTTCCAATGCGGTTTGCACCTTGTAGTAAAAAGATTCTCCTGGAACTTTTTTTCTTTGTTCTTCGGTTGCAACTGCGCACACTTCCGATAACCTTTCTACGAACTCCCTGTCTACGTAGTAATTGTTGACGAAATAACAAAAATAACCTTTGGGAACGGTCGGCCTCTCCGTCCCGTCGGGCCCCGTAGCGTTGGAGTTCGCGGCGTCGCACCAAGCTTGCAAAAGTTTTCCGTTCTCTTCGGAGGGTCTTCGATCTTCTTGACGGTTTGGGTCGAAAGTGTCTCTTCCGTTGGCTCCTTTCGGTTCCCGGGAGGTTTTACGCGGGTTTCTCAGTTTTCTGGCGGCCGGCCTATTTTTGCATTCTTCGTAGCAGAGATGACGCATGAAAGGAGACACTTCCGTCGAACGAAAGCGAAGTCGGCGACAAGGTTTCGAACCTTCTTCCGCCGTCTCGGTATTCTCCGAGACGGCGCGGGGTTCCGAGCTCCCGCGGTCGAACAGGTCCGCTCCGTACGGCAATATTACCACGTTCTCGCTCTTGAGCGAAAGCTGCCTGTGCGAGGCTCCTCTCGAAAATTCGAGTCCTCTCTTTCCTTCTTTTGCGTTCGGATCGATTCGAGCGTATGAGAAAGTGGCCACGCCGTGGTTGTCGAGGAAATCCAGCGTGGCGCCGAACAGGGAGGAGCCGTAAAACGCCGACTCGGCCCTCCTCGCGTAAATGGGGAATTTTCCCACCTCTCCCAACAAGGGATCGTCGAGGAAAACTTCTGCGAAAACCTTCGCCGAACACGGATCTCCTCTTCCGTCGTGACAGAACAGCATGGACGTGCCCTCCAAGAACAACACCGGAAGGTCGTCGTTGAAATCGTCGGGAGGATGCGCGTGGTAAAAGCAACACCGACCGTGTCGGCGCTCTGCGTTTTCCTTCGCGGAAAACGGTCCGGGAGAGCCCGCCCTCGCGTAAGCCCTGTCGACGCACCTTTCGAAGTATTTCTTGGGCAGGAGCTTCAAGGCCGCGTGGGCGGAGTTGACCGATCCGGCGTCCGTATCGTAATCTCCGTCCGCGAATTCGGAGGAAAACCCCAGGTAGCCCGAGGGATTGAAGAACTCTTTCGAAGGCCTTTCGGGTCCCGACCCGTCCGACGCGAGCCTGAAAGGGTTTCCCGCCATGACCGCCTCCCTCGACCTCGATCCGGAAGAGCTCTGCTTGGGAAGGTAAACCGCCTCTATGTTGAACATGGGGACGTAGTTGTTCGCCAGAACGCTTCGCATTCGCCTCAACACGGAATTGGCGCGCACCGAATCGTTGGTCTTTTCGGTTTTCCAGCTGTCCATCACGAAAGCCTTGTACATCTGCAGGTGAGCGAGGGTGAGATCGTCGCAATCTCCGCACAGGGCTATCAAAGCGTCCCAGAACTGCTCCACCTCTTTCCTTCCGTCGTCTTCCGGCGCTCCCGTTCTTCGCCGACGCCCGCCGTTTCGAGATCCTCCTGCGCTCATCGGAACGACGTAGTCGGAGACGTATTCCAGAGCTTGCGCGTACATGGAGATCATTCCTGCCGCTTCGGCGGCCCTCTCGGATTCGGACGTCGAAGGGTCGAAAAAGTAGGCCACGTATTCGGCAGGGGAAACGCCCTTTCGAGCGACGTATATTTCGAGGGCCCTGGTCCAGTGCGATCGACACACCGCCAAAGGTCGAGTGATGCAGTAAGCGAAGAACGGCAGGTAAACCCTGGTTCCCGAGGCGGTTCCGGAAAGATCTCTCGGCGCCCTCGCGGTGCCGTTTTTTCCTCGGCACACCGAGAACAGCGCATCCGCGAGTTCGGAGAAAGCGGAAGAAGCCACGCCGGAGTTGGTCCCTATTTCGGAAGATCGGGCGACGCTGGTCAAGACGACGGAATTTTTGGCTCCGATGGGTTTTCCGTCCTCGCTCGTTCCGTATTCGTCTTCGAACAGCTCCCAGACGCACGCGTCCATGGGCGTCCAAGGACACCTCATGTTGGTCGTCTTGTCGTCTCTGGGCACCAGCTCGTCTTGGCATCTCAAGATTTCGCGGTAAGCGGAAAATTCGCCGTCCACGTGACGCCGGAGGGATTCGTGTTTCTCCCCTAAAGGCCTAAATTGCTGCGACGAGACGAAGAGCGCGTCGCAGTCGGCCAGAGGAATTCGAGCCGCGACGTCTTTTCGAGAGAGAATCCACCCTCCTTCCGTTTTGACCATCAGGCCCGCCCAGCCGCTGAGGCGATCTTCTTTTGCCACCCCGTAAGCGCTTTTGCTGACGGTTTTGAACACGTGGGGGGCCTCCGTTTCGTTCGAAAGGCATTCCGAAAGCAGAAAATGACAGGTTCCTCCGTCCCTCCACATGGGTTTTCCGTAATCTCCGACTATCGAACAGCAAACGTTGAGCACGACCGCCCCTTTGGGAGGCAAAAGGCGATCCGTCTTCTTTTCGCCGGACGAAAGACGTCCCCGCAGACGCGTTTCGAATATGCCGAAAGCCCTGCCGGCGCCGTCTGCGGCCAGAGGGAACCCTGATTCGACCAGCTCGGAAGGAGAAGAGACCAGAAACTCGGCATCCGACTCGCCTCCCGTGACGAAACCTGAACCCAAGCCGATCCTCAAGCGCAAAGGAAAATCTGCTTCCGGGCCGCGGTGTTCGTAAGCCAACGACACCTGAAATTCTATTTTTGGGTCTTTTTTTTTCGATCCGTAGGACATGTTTCGGAAGTGCGCTATAACCTCATTTCGACCGGTAAATAGAGCAGCAGAACATTAAGATTTAAAAGTTAAAAATCCTGGAAAGAGAGACGAAGGGAACCAACGAAGAACATCGATGTTGGCTTTCTCTTTTCTTTTACTCTTGCTTCTGGTCTCTTTTCCCCTCGGCGAAGCCCAACCGGCCGGTGGGAGGAGGTGTTGGTCCGGTTCCAGCAACCCCGCCGCCGACGACTACCCTCCCGTGCAGGTCGACTGTTCCGCGACGGGGATGGAATGTGAAAGGACCAAGGTGAAGGTTTTGGATTTTTTCGTGATGTCGTGCGTTTCCGACTTCACCTGTCAGAGAGATCTTGCAGATTTGCACACGCCCGACCTTTCTCTTTACAGCGAAGTCATCTGTTGCACCACCGATCTTTGCAACGCGGCAGACGGAACCTCCGGAGCGCCATCCCCCCGATCGAGGGCGGGTTGGGTAGGAATATTGTTGGTTGGAGCGGTTGTGCTGTTGTTGTAGTTTTTTCAAATCCACCCAAAACCCTTGTGAGTTTGGTGTATTTTCTGGTTTGGATTGTATAATTGTTGAAGTTAAATGGATTATAAAAGGTTGTATTGGCTCAATTCACCTACAATGTCAAAAACCAGTTCCGCATATGCCCGCAATTACCTCGACAAATTACCCAGCGTGTATCCAGGCGGAAATACGTTTAGAGACCAATTAGCTGAGGAACAGAGACTAAAATCCTTATTTGGAAGATGTGTCGAATGTGGAAAGGAGAAAAGGAGAATCAAGGCGGGTATTTGTTCTGGGTGCAAAACTGTTTCCTACTGTGACAAAGAATGTCAAAGAAAAAATTGGCCACAACACAAATCCAAATGTCTACGTTTAAGAAAAAATTGTTCTGGGATCAAATCGAAATGACCATTTTTTCAATAAATATCCTTGTTATTTTGATTTGCATTTTTGAATTGAGTGTGTTTATATGGGATGTTTTGTATAACTGTTGAAAATTAAACGGATTATTGAAAGTCGTATTGACTCGGTTCAAACTTCAATGTCGGGGATAGCACATGCAGTCAGTGAAATCGACAAATTGCACAGCATATATCTGGGCGGAAACCAGATCCGTGACATACCGAAAGAGGGAGAAAGACTAATATCTTTTGGCAGGTGTGCCGAATGTGGGAAAGAGAAAACAAGATGCAGAATACTTTTTGATTTTTCTGGGCGTAAACCTGTTTGCAAACCTGTTTCTTACTGTGCTGAGTGTAAAGAAAAAATGACTCCAACATAATCCTGATTTTCTGCCTTTAATAAAAACTTGTTCTGAGACCACATTGAAATGATCCATGTTTTCGAAATGTGCTTTTGTTATTTTGTTTTGCATTGTATAATGTTGAAACTTTGCGAATCGATCTGGTGTCTAATTGCATCATTACCACACAGAATGTCAACAAACAATCCTTTTGGGATAATGGTGCCCACTGGGCACTCTTCGGAACAATACTCTGAAGAAGAAGTTAACATCTCGAGTGAAGAATCTGCTCAAAGCGAAGACCCTGAGGAAGTCCGACAAAAAGAAGATTGGAAAAGGAAGCCCAAAGAAGACTGTCGAACCGAAGAGCCTATGGCCGATGATAGTGTAAAGTGCAGTCAAAATGTTTGGCCTGGGTTTTGCGACTCCAGGGATAATCTCGAAAAAGGAGGCGAGCGTTCTGTACCGGTGACAGCCTTTTGTTCTAGGTGCGCGGCTCAACGAGCGCCTAACGTGAAATTGCTGAGATGTTCTGGGTGCATGCTCGTTCACTACTGCGACGTGGAATGTCAGCGCCTGGATTGGGCACGTCACAAGCCGTTTTGCTCGCGGCAAGGGGGCAAATTCTGGGAGAAACAAAAGTGAAAAAAATTTTAATAAATTTCAAAAGTTAGCCCAGATTTAAAACAAGCTCTGTCGTCCTCCGAATCTCTGGGGAACTGTATCGTCTTGACCGGCTAGGTATTGCTCGCGATCCCTCGTTCCTCCTCGCGGGAAACGAGGTTGTCGTCGCCCCTGTCGCTCGGAACGAGCCGGCTCCGCCAAAACCGAATTGAAAACTGCGCCTACGCTTTTCCAAGCGTACACCACGCACTTCATGGTGGCTTTGTAAAGTCCCAACAGCGCCAGCCCCAACCACAAAAATATTCCCACCATCATTTTAGGACATCCTTCCGAGAGGCGTTCCATCGCCAACCGCACTTCTGTCCAGGCCTTGGAAGTGGCAGAATTTCCGGCGAACTCTTTATCGTCGTGTCTATCGTTCGATTTTTTCTCGTCATCGTCATTGTCGAACTCTTCTTTTGCAAAATGGGGCTCCGAATCGTCTCGATCGAAAGGATTCGGGGTGCGATCGGCATAGCTTTTTCCGCCTATCCTTTCGTAAGACCCGCCTTCGGAGTAACGCATTGCAAACGCAGAAGGATGTCCTTGGTGAGGAGGCGCTTTGGTTTTTCTTTCGTTGGGCGCGTTCTTCGGAGTCGGAGGAACGAACAAGCCGCTTCCGGAATTCAGCGCCCTCAATATGATGAAAAAAAACCCCACGATGACGGTTTCCAACAACAAGCACGTGGCCACCAGGCCTATTCCCAATTTAAAGTTCTGGTTCAATCGCAAGTGCTTTCTCTCCACCAGAGGAAATATTTCTCCTGGTTCTCCCAAAGGCAAACTGGTGTTGGTCACGTTCACGTTGGCGCAGGGTCCTTTGCCCTCGCATCCCGGGGTTACGTTGAAGAAGACGCAACAGTACAGGGGATCGTGAGAGGGATGATCGAACTGCGTGCCCGGCCTGTTGGCCACGGAGGCCGAATCTATTATCATGTGCAAAAGCAGGGCCAAAGATCCGACGGCAACCAAAACCACCACCGCGCCGAAAAGCAGACCGAAACCCAAGGAGAGGCGCCTCTGAACGGCGCAAAATATGATCAAACCCAAAACGGCCACTTTGAACATGTTCCAACAAAGGAGAACTCCGTACGAAGATTTTAGCACCAGATCTCTGAAGCAGTGGACGTAAAGCGTAGAGTACAACGCTATCTGAGGAAACAGATAAAGAAAAGCGACGAGCCCGTAAGCCCCTCTGAAAAGGTTGCCCGAATTGACGTATTCTCTTTCGGTGGTTTGGTAGTCCATCGTAGTTGTCTATTCTAGATTTGCATTTGTTGATAAACTATTCCCTCTCCAATTTATGAAATCTTAATTTTTGGTAAAAAGCGAACATCCCCGGTTTGGCGTATGGAGTCCACCGCAGAGGAGCTCGTTACGACAACTACCAGCACATCAACCACTCCAACGACCACAACCACAACAACAACCACAACAACGACCACAACCACGACCCCCACCACCACCACCACCACCACCGCCGCCGCCACCACTGTTGCCGCCACAACGACAACTACGACAACGGCACCAAGTACAGAAACCGCCAAAAGCGGAACAGATATCAGCTCAGGACCTGTAGAACAAGAAGAACAACCCCCAATAGAAGAATTTTCAACGGCTCTTTCTTGGGAATACATTGCCAACCTTGAAAATCCTTCCACTTTGGACGTAGATCCCACAAAGGTCTCTATAGAAGGAAGACCCGTAGGCGCGAGAAATGAAAATGCGGTAATATGGGGGACTGTAAATAATGTTTACAGTTCGTCTTCTGGTGCAGTGATAGCATTTCGAAAACCGGGAAATTTGGTAAGCGGCATGAGTTGCAGCGTTTACGGCGGAACGTGCACCATTTGGGGAGAACTTCCGGCATCGTTGCGTCAAAAGGTTTTGCAATGGAACTGGTCCTTTGCATCCGATCCCAAGCCCATAACAAATATTGAACAAGACAGAAAAGAGCCTTTGACCTTGCAGTACGTTCGAGAAGGAACTCCACAAGGGCTTCTGCAGAACGCCTTGTCGATACCTTTTTACGTGCAACGCCCCGCAGACAAAGACAAATCGAGAGAGGGCGTGATTTGCACCAAGATTTATCCTTACGTGGTTGGAGAAGGCTCTGCGGCAACGCTGCTCCCTTCGCAAACCACGCTTTTCACCACTTGCGTGACTTCCGCATTTCACGGCCACTCGGTTTTTCCCGGAAAATGGGAATTGACTTCGTCTAAAAGGAGAGCGTCGTTTTTCGACGATTTCGTGGTTCTTTCGATGGGCAAAACCATGAGGGACGTCGTTCTGTTGAGCGTTTTAAAACGCTCTCTTTCTTCGTCCGCTAAGGCGGCCGCGCAGGTTTTCTCCTCCGCGGAAAACCGGTTTCTGCCGAAGGACGAATCCGGAAACAAAGAACCTCCTCTGTTGAGATTCAAAAATGCCAAATTCGAAAACCCTTCTCGAGCGACGCAAAATCAAATCTCTCAAAACTACGCGAAACTGGGCGATCGTTTGCCCGAAGATCACGTGAAAAGTTCGTTTTCGATCTTGGGGACCCTGGGTTTGCTGAAGGAAGCCGCCGCGTTTTCGTCGATCGGAAACCTTCTTGTTTCCGATCTTTCCAAAGAAGACGACGCGGCCGCCCGAGAGCTCGTCTCTTCGGTTTTCGGAAAATCTCTGGGGGACTTTTCCGAGCGCAAAATTTGGTCCGCTTTGTTTGCGCACAACGGGTTCGGATATCCCGTTCCGCTTCTTCTTCCCTCGGCGGCTTCTCTGGAGCACTTCGAGTCTTCCTTGAAAGATTATCCCGTCCACGTTTCTCAAACGTTGAAAACTTACCCTTCCAACGCGAGGAAGGAAGGAGCCTTGTTGGTGGGAATCGCAGACCCTTCTCCCCGCTCCCTTTTGCAAAATTTGTCCCGAAATTCGTCGGCAAAAGCGCGAGAGGAAATTCCGACCAAAAGCTGGACCGAAGAGCTCAGATCTTCGCTTTACTCCCAACTCAGGTCGACTCTAGAAAGCAAGCTGGAAGAAGTGAAACGCATGAAGAAGGCCAAAGACGAGTTTCGTCAGAAAATCGTCGACGATCCTCGAGGGTTGACCGACGCTTCCGCCGTCGCCCTCGGGGCCGTCCTGGCCATGGTGCACGTGGCGATTTCCGCGTGGTTGAAATTGCGCAGATCGCAGGCGTTGGCGGACGGATTGGAAACGAAAACCTTCCAGGCGGAAAACCTTTCTCCTTCTCTTTCGAAGCGCGGCGACGAACGCTTCAGAGAGGGCGCCAGGTGCTTGGCGACCTACGAAGCGTCCTTGCAGTTTCTCGTTTCTGCTGCCTCTTCCCTCATGGACGAAGAAGGCGCCTTTCACTGGTTTTTCAGGGAACTCGCGACCCTGCTGCTAGATTACACCGCAGAAACCGACCCTTCGGTGATCGACGATTTTTGCGAGAGGTTTGCCCTTTTCGCCGTCCTCGACATGACCTGGAGGTTCGAAACTTTCGTTTCCGTATTTTGCTCCGATCGTCACGCGACCTTGGACGCAGAATGCGTAAACTCTTTTCTGAGAAACATGAATCGCCAGTGGGAAAAGGGATCGGGCGATTGGCTGGAAAGAACCGGTCCTGTCGATCTCGAAAGGAACTTCGAGTTTTCGACTTGGCTGTTTGCGTTGCACGGAGTTCGAAGGGCCACCTTGAACGAAGAAGCGCTTTCGAGCGCAATGTCGAAGGGAGATTTTCACACGATTTACAGGAAGCTTCCGGCCGCCTGGTCGGAGTCGACCAGCGCGACCGTGGAGACGCATCGCCGCAGAATTCGGACGCAGAACCCTGTGCTCCTTTCCAACGGAGCGGCGCTCTTGAAATTTTGCAAAGCTCGAAAGATGCGCTTGCCTGCCCCGACCTCCGACGCGCAGGCCACCTACGACAACGTGACGGAAGTCTTGGAATACGGGAGGTTTGCAGAGAAGGGAACCGTGCAGGAGCGAAACCGCGCTTTGCATTCTTCTTCTTGGAAGCCTTTTTCCGTCAAGCTCCACGAAGGGACCTTTCGATCCGAGCTTCCCGTCGACGACAACCCGGGACCCAGAAGCGGAGACGCGCTGAACGACACCCCGAGCCAAGTTTTCTCTTTCAAGTGTCCCCACGAGTACGCTTTTTTGACCGGGGAACTCGGGGGCTTGCAGGAAACCGCCTACTCCGAAACCGATAGGTTATTTCTTCCCCTTCGCGGCTTGAAAAAAAAAGAAACTATAGAGTACGATCCTTTCGATTTCGAAAAGGTCGCGCGGTTTTCGGGAAAGGAAATACTTGAGGAATTCTCGAATTCGTTGAGGGCTCTTTTGGCGGAATGCGATGGCAAGGACGTCCCGACGCGCGTGGTTTCCCCGGCGTACTACCGCAAGAAACAGTCGCTCGTTTTGGAAGCGGAAATGATCGAATGCGCTCTTCGCACTTCCTTGCCCGACGCAGGAGAGGCGGACTTCGGAGCAAGGGCGGAATACTCTTTGGAGTGGCACCACGGCCCGGACTATCAGGGCCTGTTGACCTTCGCCGGGGACGTCGATCTGTCGATCTCCCCGGCTGCGGCTTCTCTTTCTCATCACGGATACGGGAACGGACGCGACGAAGAGAGCCTTTTGAGAGATCGCCTGTTCCCGTCTTCCGTGCCTCTGGAGAATTTCGACGAAGATCGCGCTTACAGCTTGTGGTTGATCGTCGGCAAAGCTTCGTCCGCGCAAAGTTGCGTCGCGATGTTGGACGACGTTCCCGACGTTGACGGAGAGACGATAAAAAAATTCACTGACGATCCCAGGCAAAGCCAAATGTCGACTTTGCAAAAAGAGCTCGAGAGACAAAATTCTCGAAGGGAAACGGTCGATTTCGACAAACCTCGTCGAAACTTCTACGACATCTTGGTGCAAGAACCGAACGTCGATGCAGAAAAGCCGTCCCCCTCGTCTATCGCCGAGCTCAGAGAGGGAACTCGAGCGACGATGGATTTCGAAGCGATTCCGTCTTACGGTTTGATCCGGGTGTGCGATCTGACGGTGGGGAAAATCAAGAAAATGCCGGAGGTCCGAAAGCTGAGCTCCGATTTCGAAACCTTCGAAAGATCCGCAGGCGAAAATTCTTATGAACTGAGGGCGATCGAAAACGAGTGGTTGGAAGCCGTTTCCGTGAAAAGCGAACGAAACGACGGTCGCTACGTTCGAACCGAGGCCGTCGCGACGGCCCTAAAGTACTTCGAACCCGCGAAACGCTTTCTCCTCCCGGTGGAAGGTTTGGTGAGGGTGAAGGCGAAGGATTCGAAAAGTTCCGACGGGTTTCCCGCGGACAGGCTCAGATCTGGGAACTACGCGTTGCGAGCGTACAGGTCGTTGGACGCGACGAAATTGAATTCCCAGGAAATTCGGGGAAGCTTGCACGATCGGTGGACGAACCCTTTGAAAGCTTCTATATCTCGATCCGCAAAAACTTTGGAAGAAGGCGTCGGCGATCCTCTTTCTCGGTATTTGGAGCCCCTTCGTCGCGCGCTCCGTATCCTGGCGTCCGACGGAAACGTAGAAGGCGATTTCGGGTCTTTCCTGGATCTTTTTCTTTCCGAAGCGATGTTGAAAGATTCCAAAAGCTGCCCGTTGCGTTCCTGGTTGAAACGAGCCTTTTCGCTCTCTGGCGACAAGAGCTGGGTTGAATCGGGAACCGCCGTTCACCCTTTGGACGTTCAGTTTGGAGCGCAGGAGCACCTGAGCTCCGTCGCCCAAGTGGCTCGCACGAATTCTCTTCAGCTTCCGATGCGTACGTTGCTGTCCGTATTTTTCGCGCAACGAGGGTTGAACGCGAACGATTCGGAAATGTCGGCAGTGCTGAAAAAAGACTACCGCGACGCTTACGGGGTCGTCCTTTTGCCTTGGTTTCTTTCCAAGCTCAAGCGACAGAAGGTGGACGAATCGGGACTGGCAATTTCCGATGTCGACGAAAATCCCGTGATGGAATTCGATCAGACGATGATCGCGTGCACTTCGGTCGCGGTGCGTTTGAAAGTGCTTTGCAAAGATTTCGTGACGGGGTTGCGTTACTTCCACGACGAAAGAAAGTCCAACGAAAAAAGGCTTTCGGAAATGACGAAGAGGAAGGGTTCCGACGGATCTCCTCTCGTCGAGGCGGCCTTCGGCCTCCAAAAGTTCGATTCTTCGAGCGTGAGCAAAGCGTTGGCTCGATGCCTGGCTTGGCACCTGGTGGCCCATTGTTTGAGAAGAGAAAGGTACGCTTCGGGGGAAAACGACGAATGGTTGACTTTCAAAGATTTGCCCTTGAATTTCGCCTTGTGGAACTTGAAAGGCAAATTCAAAGCCCTGCAGAGGCTGTGCAGGAACGTCCGAAACGAAAGGTACGACGAGCTGTTCGATCAACTGCAAAGGAAAGAAGCTTCTAAATTGAAAGCCATCGCGAAGAGGACGAAGCGCCTTTCGGACGTCATGCAAGAAAAAAAATCCTTCGAGCTTGACGCCGCCGGAAAATACAAGACGAGCTGGGCAGAATACTTCGAAATACCGAAGCTTTCTCCGGAAGAACTACACGAATCCGTAAAAGCGCTTTACTTGGGGCCTTTGTCGGAATGTAGCTTCACTTTGAAACGAAAGCGAATAGAAGAAGGAAACTTTAATTCGTTCTTCGGTCGCCCCAGAGCTCTATCGAGCCCCGGAGAGCTTTTGAACGTGCAAAGTTTGCTCACTTCCGAATTTCTTCTCTTTCGGGAGGAATTCGAAAAAGCAGGAGGAGGAACCGTTGCCTATGGCGACGGTTCCTTTCCAGTTCCCTCTTTTTTCGGAACTTCTTTCGAGGGAAACCCGTGGCAAAGCTTCGAGGAGATGATTTTTCTAGAGTGTTCGGAAGCTCTCGATGTTTTGAGAGATGCGGTCGCGGAACTCGCTAGAACGACGGGAGAAGACGGCAAGTGGGCGTCGATCGAAGATCTCGCCGTCCACGAAGACGCCTTGAAAGAGCTGACGGAAAAGACGGCGGATCCGGTCCTTCGGCTCGCTTTGGTCAATTTGAAAAACTTGATGGGCTCGGGCTCCGGCGCCTCGCGTAGCGTCGGGCGGCTGAACTTGTCGGGGAACCAACGCGACGAGATCGCACTGCTGCCGGAACCGGTCGATTTCGACGAGGGCGACTGGTGGAGAGACTTGACTTTCTCCGGGGGCTTTGGAAGAGAATCCGTCGACCGTTACTACGGCGCGTTGGAACGGTACGGAAGCACTCTAGGGATCGACGGCAGTCGTTTTTCCAAACGAAGACGGCTTCCGACGAATGCCGCGGAAGAACAACGAGAATTAGATTTCGATCTCTTGGCCACCTGGTGGTTGGATGCGGAAGATTTGGTGGAAGCCGAAGAGATGGCTTCCAATTTCTTGAAATCCCGCTATTCGGCGGATCCTTTCGGGCGTTTCGACAAAAGGACGCTCTTCAGGAGGTTCTCCATATTTTTTTCTGCACTCGACTCAGAGTCCAAGAAACCAAAAGAACGACTTCGAAACCAAGACGGCGTTTTAGACACGGATCCTCCTCTGGAGTGTTTTTATCGGTTGCCCCCTCGAGGTCTGAAGCTGGCCGAAAAACTCAGGTTCGACGTTTTGCCTTGGTTTTGGGAATATTCTAGAATAGACAGCGCGCTGTTCGAAGGTCATCTCACGTCTTTCAACCCTTGGGATCCGTACCACGTTTCCGACTTCGCCCAGGGACAAAAATTGTTGGTGGACATATTGCGAGACGCCCAAGCCGAGATGAAAGAACTTTGGAGAAAAGTTGCCGACGATATTTTTCTTTAATTATTTTTGTACAAGCTTTGTAAATAAAAAGAACAACACGGAGGGTTTAGAATTTCCAAACGTCTCGCAGATGGCTGCAGCCTTTCCGGAACTAGAGGACCTGTGGGAATTGTTCTTGAATCCCGGGAAATTCGTAAAGGATCACAAGACAACATTTTCACCGAAATCGTCGTTGACGACGATGAAAAGCAGCCGATCTAAAAAAGAGAAAAGATCTCCGGAGATCGAGAGCTTGGAGGAACCGACGGAAGAACCGAAAGAGGATATCGAAGAGGACCTTTGTCAAACGGTCAGACTCGAAAAAAAACTGTCCCCCGAGGAGAAAGACGTCGTTTGTTTCTTGCGCGGGGGTTCGTCCTGGGCGGTGCAGCCCCTAAATTCCAGGTTCAAAGGATGGGGAACCACCCAAGACTTTGTCGCAGAATTTAAAAAAGTCATCGGAGAAAAGCTCGACGAGTTGTACCGAATCCGCGAGCAAGACGGCAAATCCGGAAGAACGTTGCTCAAAGAAATAGACAAGCTATTAGAGTCACTGCTTGAAGAGCTCTTATATTTGAGAGTTTTCATGGAGAGGAGCATATCGGCCCTTCTTCAGCACAAAGACTTAAATGCTTCGTCCCAAGAAGATGGATACTTCGTGTTGATGTTAGAACATTACGGCCCTTACAAGAGAAAGTCTTGGGATGACCTGTGGGATTTTTTCACCAGAATGAACCAAGACATTCCGCAAAGGCTCAGCGACTTGTTGAGGGGATTCTACGTTCGACCTGTATTCGGGGATTTTTACTTTTACGATGCAGACGATATAGACGAGTTGGAAACAGAAGTGGTTTCCAAAAGAGCCTTAACTTTGGACTCGATCAAAAACGCCTTCCAAGATATACCGGAAACCCGTCAATACGAGATATATCTTCACATGAAGGGTTTGATAAAAATTCACGAAATCTTCAGGATTTTGCGTTATCTCGTCAGACTGAACGAACGTGGATTTTCCGAAGTCCGAGAAATCGCCACAGTCGTGATTACCCCTCCCGCTTATGGAGTCGTGGGGGCGCTGAAGAAGAAAATAAAAGAAGAAGAAGAGGAGGAAGAACAAAAAATGGTAAGAAAACTGTTAGCAGAAAAACGGAAAAAATCCAAAGAAAAAAAGGAGGAACAAGAAGGGGGAATCGAAAGCCCTGTTGTTGTAGAAAAAAAAACTGAGGGAAAAGAAGAGCCAAAAAAGGAAGAAGTCGAAAAAGAGCCGATTATAGAATCTTTAGAAGCAGCCCCTGAAAAAAAAGAAGAAGAGGAAAAAGTTGCCGAACAGAGGGGCAGGGAAGAAGTCAAAAAACCTTCGAAAATCCCCCGCGAGAGAACCCCTGCACCCAAGAAAATCCCAGGCTGGTTGGCCAAAAAAGAAAGCACGAGAAGGAAAAAAAAACCTCCGTCTGCTCCAAAGTCCAAAGAGCAAAAACCCGAAACCGAAGAGAAAAAATGGGAATCGGAAGAGTTGGAAACACTCTTCTCCAACGTGAAGAAGATATTTAAGTGGATCGTTCCAACAGGCTCGCCCTCCTTTGGAATTGAGTTTTTGGGAGAAATACCCAAATACAAAGACCAATGGCAAAAGACGGGCTCTTCTACCAAAGAAGAAGGGGAATGGGCTAATTTAAAAGAGATCTGGAAGAACATGAACTTGAAAATATCTGATGCGACTGTTGTCACATCTGCAGAAAACCCCACATTTCAGGGGGTGAGTAATCTTCGAGAAGCTTTAAATGAAGATTTGGATAGTTTGGGGTCCTCCTGGGAGTTGCTCCGGAATTATCATCCTTTTGAAGAATGGAAGGTTGGAATCAAAAAAGATTTGCAAATTGCATACAGTGCACTGAACAATGCTGTGAAAGGAGAAGAAATCTCTATCATCGAAGACGAAGTACAAGCAATAGCAGATTTACTTGTTGACTATTTCGAAAAAATAGGAGAAGAGCTCGGAATACCTATCCCTATAACAGAAGATGGTATACTGGCAGCGATTGGAAGAACGACCTCGAGTCCCAACGTGGAAAACTTACAATATTACGTAGCCAATTCGTCTAAAGAAAAAATTGCCAACCTTTTCATCTTGCGATCGAGAACTGCCACTCACATTTTGAACACAATTCCTACTATGTTGGAAAATTCAGAATCTTTGTCTGTAGCAATAACAAACTTGGATAGCAACCTGTTGGGAGTCATGTTAAAATCAGGAGAGCTATTTGAAGCACTTTTGACCATAGCCGAGGCAGATGTTCAGAGAAAACTAGCCAGAACAATAAGGTCAAGGAAGAAATTGTGGGAAAAGTGGCACAAAATTTATCTACTGTTTTCTGTATTTGTAAGCTATTTGAAAATGTTCAAGTTGTTTCTATCGATGGCAGATTTACCCGTGGTTCTTTTAGAAGAGGTGAAACCTGTTGTATGAGGTTGTGTCTTCTCATGGGGAGACCTGAAAAGAACTACACAATTTATTTTTTCAATATATTTTGGAGCATCCTTTGTCAATAAAACAAAGTTTTCGAAAGAGCTATTACAGAATCCTTCAACAACGGGGCCAATTCCACAATTTTCCAACCCGCGGTGGAAAGAACCACCAACGAAGAGCCTGCCATGGCGTATCTGAAGGACGTGCCCAAGTTGGTCGAATTGTAGCTGATCGTAGAGATCGCCCCCTCTTGCGACAGCCAGTTGTAACGAGCGCCCATGCTCGCCGAGAATTTGTAAAATGGAGACACCACGACCTCGGCCAACCACCTGGGGAAAACGACGGCGGCACCCTTCTTCAACAGGTCGGGCGTCCACCCTTCCAGAAAGCTTCCCAGGGAACTTTTGGCCAGCTCCGCGATGTTGGCCTCGGTGAGCTCCGACTGTTCCTTGAGAAAGAGGGCTTGGTCTTTGTTCAGAAAACTATCCTTCGAAGCGGCTTCCCAAAACGTGTGCGCGGTTATGGCGGTGGATCCTACCGCCAAGGCGGACAACGCGTAGTTGATGGCGGCGGATCTGACCGCCAGGAGTTCTCTCAGCTCTTCCTTGTGTTGGGCCAGCAAGGCGGTCGTTTGTTTTTCGGAAAGGTTCGGAAAATCTCTTTTCATCTTTCGAACGGCGTCCAACCCGTCCAGAAAAGCCGTCACGTCTTTTTTCAATCCTCGAACGAAGTCCGCCCTCCAAGAGGAGTTCATTTTTCTGGTGAGCTCGTCCCTTACGTTTTTCATTTTTTTGTCGTCCCATCTGGTTCCCGATTTGGAGGCTTCCGTCGCCGATCGGGTCAGTTCGTTCGCGAGGTCCATCATTTCCTTCAAGTAGGTCGCGTACGCGGACAGCAGCGAAGTCGTCGTTCCGATGAATACGGAAGCGAAAGCCCTGGCATAGTTTCCCGTGCTGACGGCTTCCAACACTTGCATTCCGCCCATCAGAAACGTCGTCCACGTTCTGGCGTCCATTCTGAACGCAGATCCGAAAGTCCGGCTCAGTTTCAACTCTTCTCCGGGGGAGGACGTTGCAGAGGAAGAAGCTCCTGCAGAAAACATTCCGGAAGCCAATTTACAGATTCTCCAATTGGATACCGATTTGGAGATCCTGTGGTAATTTTCTCTCAAAACCAAGGCGGAGCACCCTACGAAAGCTACCTTTGCCAAAGGGTTGAACAGGTCGCTTCTGGCGACCAATTCGTAGTGTTTGGCGTAAAGGAGCGCCGTTCCTTCCGTCGTGATGGTCCTCCACGTCATAGTTCCCAAGGATGCCAGTTTCGACATCAGCGCTTCGTTTTTCCTGCGAAATTCGTTCGAAGCGACCCCGTATCTTTCGAGGCGTTCCGCTTTGACGTCCGGGAGATCCTCGCGCCCTTCTATCACCTCGACGACCTCTGCGACCTTGCGATCCAAAAAAGGGTAAATTCCCGTCATGTCGGTCAATTGGTCGATCACGTTTTTGCAATAGGTCACGGACAATTTCTTGGTGACGCAAGCGTCGAGGCCCAATCCGACCATCGAAAGGCCCAAGGTGGTGGCTCGGACTTTAAGGCTTCCGAGGGAAGAATCCGCGGGAGCGCTGGATGCTCTTTGGGTGCTTTTCGTCTCTCTCAACCTGAACGCCGCTTCCACGTCGTAGTTTTTGAAGTACGCTCCCCCCGGAGAGTAAAGCACCGAAGCGGCGCCCGAAGAAGGAAAGTTTTCCTCCGCGAAGGGGGAAACCTGAGAGTAAAGCCCGAACGCTTGGTAATCTTTCCAGCTGGTTCGCACGTCGACCAAAGCGGAGGAAGGTTTCATTCGAATCACTTCCTCCTCCGCGTTCTCGCGCAGCTTCGCGAGAATGTCGTTTCTCACCTCGGCCAGGTACATCGCGCCGGTGGTGCTTCTCGAACCGACGCCGCCTCCGTCGTGGAAGGACGAGGCTTTCTCGAAGCACCCTTTCGCCAGATCGCGAACCGCGCCCGCGGTCTTTTCGTCCCCCTCGTTGCCGATGTACGCGGCGACGTTTCGACCCAACTCTTCCACCTCCGAAGCCAGTTCCTTCAGTTCCGATTTGGTGACGAGTCCGGCTCGAGCTTCGTCACCCTTCCAAGAACGCAAGGTCAGTCCTTCGTACTGTCCCTTGGAGCCTAGGGTCACCGAGCAGAACGTCGTCTCGTCGTGCTTCTCGATCTGTTTCGCGGGTTCCGGCAACCCCGCGGGGACCGGCATCGATGGCACGTCCGCGTCCGTCGCCGTCGGCCACCCTCCGAGGACGGTTACGGCGGAAGCCAACCCCGCCCCGAACCACAAGACCGCCGGAAGGGCCACTCCTGTTGCCACCGTGCAGACGGCGCATGCCACCTTCGCGGCCACCTGGCGGACGATGGACGGCGTGCCGTGACCTTGCTTCGTGTCTCGCAGTTTCGCGTCTACCAGAACCTTTTGGAAATTCTTTATTTTCTCCGATTTCGAAGGGTCTCCCTCGATTCCCAGGTGCTTGGCCAACAGGAGCTTGGCCAGATCCATGCCTTCAACCCAAGCGCCCGAAGCGCCAGGCTTTCCGAACGCATGCAAGAGGAAGCTGCGCAACAGCGTTTCTCTCCTTCGAAGGATCTCTGCGGCTCGATCTTGATCAGTTAACGGACCTCCGTCAGAGGTCGTTTTTTTCAGAACGTCCACCGTTTCCGTGTTCAGCATTTCCCATCTGGATAGATTCGCGCTAGTCTCTTCGTCGGTTTCGTTGGCCCATTCTATGAACGACGTGTACACCCTTTCTAATAAAATCTTCTTGAACTCACTCATTATTTGGGATTTTTTCATGTCGCGACCCTCTTTTTGGAAGGTTTTGCTTCCCTCCGAACCAGCCCACCTGTATGCTTTCTCGTCCGTGTTCTGCACCAGCGCCGCGATGGTTTCGACGTGCAAGCGATCCGCTTCCGGGCTTTTGGCCGCAGCTTTTTCTTCTAGGTGCGGAAGGTGCAAAGCGCACACGACGAAACCGAAGGGATCCTCGGTCCAATCGGAACTTCTGGAGAAGACGTCGTGCAAAATTTTCCACGCGACCGCACGGTCGTAAATTTGCACCCGGTCGATTCCCGCGAACAAATCCGTGCTAGTCGATCCTCGAACCTTTGACCTTGCCAGCGTTTCGGCCAAGGTTGTCGCCACCTGCGTTCGCAAAGCATCCAAACGGCCTTTCAAATCTGCGGCCGTAACTATGGATTCTACTTCCGCCAGAATCGCCTCCTTTGCAGGAGACATTTTTGGACCAATAGCACTTTGTTCGCTTTCGGGTTTTTCATAGGCATACGACGCCCAAACGTGTAACAGGTTGAGGGCTTCGATCGTCAACGCAAGCTTGTCCAATTCGCTTCGCTCGACGAAGTTCACCTTTTCGTCGACCGTCTCGCTTGCGTCGTATCGATCCCAAAACTGTTCGGAGAAAAAATCTGCCATCTCCACGAATCCGGCGGTCTCCACGTTTCGAGAGGTTTCTGCATCGGGGAATACGATCCTGTCTTTTACCTTTTCAGGGTTGGAACTTTCTTCGGACGAACGTATTTCTCCAACGAATCTCGCCTCTTTCAAGAGCTCTTTGGATTCTTTTACCCTCGCGTTTTCGGAAATAACGGATTGTGACGCGCTCGCTCCTTCTTGCAAGAACAGTCCCATTTCCGAAAATCTTTCCAGCAAAAATTCGTCGGAAGTTTGCAGCTCCCTGGCGACTTCGAATATTTTTTCGCTCGGAGCGAGGCGCAATCCCCGTGCGGCGTAGTGGGCGATGGCTGCGACGTCGAATGCCGCAGTTTGATACCTTTTGGCGGCGTCGTCGTAGTCGTAAGAAATCTTCATGATTTCGGCATCAGAACAGGGCTGTCGAAAAGAATCGAATTGAAAAGCATCGAAACCCGATTTCGACACGCCCTTTCCGAAAGCGTCGTCTCTCCAGTCGTACTCCGATGCCCATTCGGCGCGGGAAGCTCTGGCGGCATGCAAAGCCCTGGATGCAAAGAAAAACTCCGTACCAAGGGAGTACAGTTCGGGCAACTTTGCGACGGCTGCTTTTTTCGCCATTCCGATCGCCTCCCCATCAGAAAGCGCTTCGATCAGGCTTTTTAGGCCCTCTTCGACAGCAGACGCTTCTTCCGGAAGCAGTAGCTCTACAGCTTGCCTGGTTTTGGGGGTCATCGCATCGAAAACTGATTCAGATGACTCTCTCTTCCCTAAGTCTCCGAGAGAGAACAACCTTTCAAACTTTTCTCCTATTTCCCCCAAGTCCGAAAGATCGGTCGGGCGATCGAAACTCCACGCGATTTCTTCCTGTTCTTTGAAAAGCCCGGAAGGACCCATCGCGGTCGCTCCTTTTTCGACAATTTCTCGATATGCGGAAGCGTGCGCTTCCGCGATGTTTTGACCGAACCCAATTTCCAATTCCCACTGTACGAAATCTACTGCTTCTTCCAAAGGAGAATCTCGATACTTCTCTCTTTCCGCTTGCGTCCCTTCGGGCGCAGTTATTTCGGTCTTCTGGAAAGATGAGGTCGGTTCCTCCTTGGGGGGCGAACCGGCGTCGATCTTTCCGGTCGCAACCTGTAATAGAGGACTTTCGCCAGACGAAGAGGATATGCTAGGTCCCAACAACGTCGAAGATCGCGAACTCGGAACTTTTTCTTTTTTTCCTATCTTCTCGAAAGAAGCACTCTTACTGTCGGCCTTGGGTCTAGATACCGAAGACATGTAAAAACGTTAAAAATACGCAAAATTGCACAACTAGGAATCTTTCTTTTATTATTTACATAAGAAGTTGCCTCTACCGGATCAACAAAGGCACATCGAAGACGTTTTTATATTGGAATCTTGCTCGCCAACGCATCCAAACCTGCAAACAAACACAACAAGTCGTCGGGGTTGATGAATCCAAAGAATCTGAAGTAAAAGTGCAAAGCTTCGAAGAGCACCTCCGTCGCCAGGAGGTAGGGATTGGGCAAAGCGTAGGGTTGGTCTACGTATTTCGAACGCAGATCTTCGTCCGACGTGTCGGAAAGGACGAATCGTTTCGCGACGGATGTTGCATCTCTTTTGCACAGGGATCCGCCCAAGTCCCCGAGGAACCGCTTCATGCACGCGTCGTCGGCTTTTTGTAGTTTGTACAAATCCCAAATGCAATCCAGATATCTTTTTCTCATCTCTTCCAGCCTGTCGATGAAATTGACTACCTCGGGGTCGAAACCGAAATCTTCGATTTTGTACGATCCGTCTGCAGGAACGTGGGTCAAAACTCTAACCCGAAAGCCCATCAAAGTGTCGTACTGTTGGATTTCGGTGAGATTTTGTCCTCCCAATTCGTCGACCTGCTTTGCCGAAAACGACAAGATGGCGCACATTTTCTCGTACGAAGATATCCAACGAATTCTGAGGCTTTTCCTCTCTTGGTACCTTCGCAAGAGATCTTTGAACAAAATTATTCGATCCTTTTCTTCTTTGGGAACTCGTTCTTCGTCGGCTTCTTTTTCCTGACAGGCCGAAAAGGTTATGCTTTTGAGCGAAGCCGTTTCCAAAAATGCCTTGCACTTTTTCCGCCATCGCTCGATTCGAGCGGCGGTGTCGGCTTTTTCGGACATGCGAGATACGAACCTGAGCTTCTGGTGAAGAGCTTTGAACAGTGCTTTGGGTTTCCACTTGTTCCAAGGTTTGGTTTTGCCAGCGTCGACCGAACTCGCCGCTCTCCAACTCGCCAAAAGCAGCCGAAACAGCATCTTCCACGCTTCTCCCAAACCCGTCGAACCGACAAGGGAAGCCTCCGTCGCCGATTCGATCGCGCAGGTTCCCTCCGCTCCGACGAACAGCTCTATGTTTTCCTTCAGGGATTTTGCGAGTTCGGACAGGGTTTTCGAAAATTCGGACAAGGTCGAACCCAAAATTAGAAACACGTCGGTGAGCAGTTCGGTGGTGATATTGGCCAAAGAGATGAACGTCGCGTAGAAGGCCGAAGAAGAAGAGGTGTCGACGCACCAATCGGGATGCCCGAAAAACTGGCCCACTGCGCACACCGGGTTCAAAACCAACATTTTGGCGCCGTGAAACCGCAAACCCATCGACGCAAGTGTGGAAACGATGGGCAGGGTCGCAGCTGCAAATTTCAATGCCATTTTCACGGTCCAAAAAACCGTGCTGAGGCCGTAGGCCAGCGTCCAAAAAGAACCTTTCAAGATCAGCCCTTTCCAACCCAAATCGCCCCCTTTGTTGACCAAAGCCCTGCGGAACACTTGTCCTTTTGGAGAGGCCATCCAGTTGCTCGAACGCCAACCCGCCACGGTGGCCCCCGTAAGCAGAAGGACCCATTGGTTGCAAGCGGCCTTTTGTATGAAACCCATCGACGCTACGAGTTGCTTGCCCCCGAGGTCAAAGTTTGCATAAGGAAACAAGAAAAATGCCGGCAACCCTACGAGCGCTCGATCCAACCACCAAAAGGCGGAAAACCTTTTCAGCTGCCTGTTTTTTTTGTGCATCGGTCCGAGTTCAGTTTGCGTTCCTCCGGTCACCGTCAGGTCCAAGGAGACGAGGTTCTTCCTGACGGTCCAAAACGCCGCGGTCGCCAACGCCACGGCGAAGGCGGTGCCCTCGAAGTACCCCGTCGTCGCTGCAACCAGGCCTAACGCCTTCACGGCGGAAAATCCCAAAAATCCGTATCCTGCGGCCTTGGCCGTACTGGTAGTAAAGTCCAGAGCAATCTTGGTCGCCAGCTCGCTTGCATTTTCGGCTTCTTCTCCGGCGTCTACGAAACTCGCGAGAAACGCTCTGCCCAGCGACCTGTAAGCGTCGCCGTGATAGTCGGAGACCGTTCGGCTGACGTCGACCACGGGACGCCCTTTGGCGGCTTGGTGCGCGTTTAGCGTCGCTCCGTAAGCGGAATGCGTGACCTGTATTATTTTCTTTTCGGCCTCTTTTTTGAGGTCTTTGACCTCGTTCTGAGCCGACGAGCCTTCGGTCTTCTTCGCTTCCGCTTTTGCCACTTCCAACCTGGCCTCGGCGGCGACCACCTCTTCTAGCGCGATTTTTCGCGCTCGTTCGGCGGGATCCGTCGTTCCCCGTCTGAGTGCGTGATGCTGAGCGTACAGCTCTTGATGCACCTTGAAGGTCCCCCCATCCCATTCGGGTTTGAATCCGTCCCCTTGAACCGCAGCGTAACCTTCGGCCAAATCTTTGCGACTTCCCTTGAAGGCGTTGCACACCACGTCGGTCGGAACGCCGCCCAGGATTTCTATTTTTTCGTGCAAAAACCGAGGAGAGGCTTCCTTCGCCTCTTGAATGATGCTTCTGAGCTGCGCCGGATCGCGCGCGATCTGGGACGCGTTCACTTCGCTCCGGCCGGCTCCTCTCAGGAACCGATTCAAACGCAAAAAATAGACGTTTTCGATTTCCGCGCGGATCACGGCGTAATCGTCTTTTCTTTCCCAGGCGTCATCACGCACGTCGGGATCGAACAGCAGGTGAATGCACACGGAACGAGTCCGACCGGTCGCCGATTCTAACTTCGCTTCATCTTGAAGGACGGCGCCGCTTTTGGCTTTGGTCAGCTCCTCTTCTGCGAGCGCGAGATCTCTTTCCGCTTCTTTCTTCTCTTTCTCTAAAATCGTTTGTCTGTAGGACCTGCTCCGCAAAGCCGTTTCCAGGAGGCCATCTATCACCACGGTTTGCACCAAAGTTTCCATGATGCTCAAAGCGACGGCTTGAAAGGTTTGTTTCGAAAGCTCGTTGGTGCTCGTCAGGTTGTAAGTCGGTTTCGCTTCCGGACCGACGGGCTCTTCGTCCGATTCCTCTTCGGATCGGGCCCCGACCCTTCCGACGCGTTTCGTAACCACCGCAACCAAAGAGGGAGGCCCAGAGCCTGAAGCTTCGTCGAAAGGGACGTCTTCTTCTATCGTCATTCCGAAAGGCGTTTCTTCTTCGTTTTCCCCTGCCGTTTCTTCCATCAACCTCTGGATTTCCAACCTCTCTTTCGCCGCCGTCAATTCATCGGCTTCTCCTGCCGCGTTGTTGGCGATGCGTTGGGATAGCAGTTCTTCAGCGATCAGACGTTCCATACGGTCTTCTTTGGTGGATTTCCCTTGCAGCGGGGCTGGCTGGGTTGCCAGCGTCTGCAAAGCGGTGGGACCTTCTTTTTCGATGGCCTTGGCTCGCGACACCACCTCCCGACTCACTTTGAGTTTATCGGCTTTGGTCAGAAGAGTCTTCGACTTTGCGTGTTTTTTCTTTTTCTCTGCCGTTTTTTTGCTTTTTTTCCTCCTCCGTTCCTCTATCTCTTCTTCTTCCTCCTCTTCTTCCTCTTCTTCTTCCTCTTCTTCTCTTGTTTTTTGTTCTTCCTGGCGCATAGTCCTTCTTTTTTTGTGTGTTCTACCTCCGATTTTGGCAGGAGTTCGGTTTTCTTTGAGTGGAGCATTTTCTTCTGGAAGGTGCAACAATTCAGAAACCCGTTCTACGATGGGATTCAATCTATCTAAAATCGGAAACATGGTTTCTGCAAAGGCCAACCTGTCTCTTATGTTGGCTGTCGTGGCGATGCAATGTGATTTTAGAACGACGTCCTGCAAATCTGGATCTTTTTCTTCTTCCAATGCCAACATGTTTTTCAACGCCTCGATCCTGCTGGATGCTATCGAAACGAGGTTCTTTCGACCTTCCTCTGCCCCATCGGACGGAAGTTGGGGAACTGCTGCGTCTGGACCTTTTCTAGGTCGAAATGGTCCGATAGTCTCCTTCAGCCAATCGTCTGCGAGCTTCTTGCAGGTGCCATCGCTGGGAAGGCTTTTCAGGATGTAACGGCTCGCGTAGAGATGTTCTCCTGCCAAGCTCCCTTTGTAAGGAACAGGTATTCCCGCGTTTTGCACGTCGTTCCCAGCGAAGGATCCGTCCCTGTTCAAGCGCATGAGACCTGGCAAGTCGCTGGGTTTTTCCGTTTCTTTGATCAACTTTGCGTATTCGATTTTCATTTTTTCCACGTCCACTTCGGAAAGCGTCGATCCTGCGCCCTGAGTGGCTTCTTTCTCGACGGGGCCTTTCCAGTAGGCAGAGAGGGTGTTCAGCTTCTCCGAAAACCAGGAGGTTCCGAACCTAGAAGACCACATCGTGTTCACCTTTCCTGCGAAAAAATCTTTGGTGGTTCGAAACCACCCGTTCGAACCGATGGAAACCTGAGAACCGAAAATAGGCCCGATTCCATCTTCGTCGTCGTCGTAGAAGTCGCTGTCTTTGGGCTGTTCAGGCAATTGTCTGTTGTTCGCATCCAACGCGTATCCCACCACCGTCTCGAAACTGGAAACCACGGCAAACAAAATCTCTATTTCCAAACTCAACAACCTGTTGCATGTGTCCAGAGGACTGGCAGTTTTTCGGGTGAGATATTCGTCTACGACCTCCCTCGGCAGTATCAAATAGTTTTTGGAACTCACGGTTTCGATGAGGTTTTCGATTTCTCCTCGGTCCATGGCGCGGAATTGTGTTTTGTCCGTGTAGTAGAAAAGAGAAAAATACGCTGCATCGAATTGTTTGTGGGATTCGTCGGTTCCTAAAAGCTGAGCCAACCAAGGGTGTTCTTTGATGGAATTTATCAAAAACTCCTGTTTGCTTCTGATTTCCAGCAAGACGTCCAACTGCCGTTCCAAAAGCAAATCTACGCCCGAATTTTTGAAAAAGTGTTTCTGACAAACTTCGTTCAGTTCCATGACCTTTTGCAAACATCGACAACTGGCCACGGCGAGAGTTTCTTTTTTGATCTCTCCCACCTCCTTCGATACTTGCAGTTGCATCGGGGACAACAAGCTCAGGTCTTCTTTGAGGTCGTGAAAGACCGAATCGTTCTGCGCGCGACCCCACTTGAAAAAAAGTCCCTTCGAGGACCCTCCGTTGCCGTGGTCCGTCAACGCTTCCCACACCGGAAGGAAGTCCGCCTCGAAGCTTTCGATCGCGTCGTCGACGATTCGAAGGTCTCGGGCGCTCGGGTCTCTCCATCTTCCAATGAGACCCTTGTCGAACAGATCCCTCGCGGCGGCGTTGAAGTGCATGCGAGTTCTTTCTTTTCGATCGACCGACAGCCCGCCTTCTTCTCCTCCCGCGTCGCTTGCGCCTTTTTCGGCGGGTTCCGCGGCTTCCGAATTCTGAGAATTCGCTATGGAAAAAACCAAAGGGCTAATCACCTGTCGCAGCAAAGCGTATCTTTCTTCTTTGAAAGGCGCGCTTGGAATTCCCATAGGAGCGGTGAGATTTGCATCGGCTTTTTCGTCTTCTTCGAAAGCTGCTTTCTTCAGATTCACGTAAAAGTCTCGTTGCTTTTGAGAATAGTTCATGTACCGATTTTGCAAATACTCCAAATGCTCGGGAGAACGATCCACCCCTGAAAACTCGGGTTTTGCAGGTGCGCCTTCTTCCTCCTTCGGGGACTCTGGTCGTTTCCCTTCTTCCTCTTCCTCTTCCTCTTCTTCCTCCATATCCAAAGGAGAAGGAGCAGAGGAAGAGACTTGCGGCACAGCAAAAGAACGCATCATTTCGAATATGGCCTTGGAGAGGGCCTTCTCTTTTCCGGTTTCTGGAGCCCGAGACGACGATTCCGACGCTGTAAAAAGGAGAGCTTTATTGATAGACGAAGGCAAAGTCTCCGACGAATCCGTTTTGGACGTTTTGGAAGGCCGTTCTTTTTTCCGTTGTACTTTGCTCACCCCTTTTAATACGAAAGGGTCTCCAGAAGTTCCGCTTCCTCTTCCTCCTCCTTCTCTTTTTGGATTGATTTTAGGGCCGATGCGCTCTGCTGGTTTGTTTGTAAAAGATTTCCCTTCGTATTCGTCGTCGTCGCTGTCGTCGTCGTCGTCGTCGTCGCCGCTGCTGCTGCCGTCTTTCCACCAAGCTCTTGTGGCGACGCGGGTCCGGTGCGCAGCAGGGTTGCTCCTTGATTTGTGAAAAAAATCGTAATCACCCGACCCTCCTATGTACGTACCCTCTTTCGAATGCGGGTGCGCTCTTTTCTCGCTTGAACCGGCGTGGCCGCCTCTCCTTCCTCTTCCTCTTTGGGAGATGCGATGGGAAGAATCTTTTTCGGCGTTCGAATAGAGAAACTTCGTTTTTTCGCTCTCCACGTGTCCTTTCGGAGGGTGTCTAAATGCGCCCGAACTGCGCAAAGATATCTTGGAAAAGCCCGTTCCCGATTCTCCCGATATGTTTCCGAACGACAGTAAGCTATCTTCTTCTTCTTCTTCCTCTTCCTCTTGGTGATTTTCGGGTACGAGAACTCTTTGATAGCCGCGTCCTTGGAACATCCGTGCTAATTGAATTTTGACGAAGGTATGCTGTATTTCAATTTTTTTGTTTTATTAATTTGAACGAAATTTATAAACATCCATGCGCTTTCCCTAAATGCGACCGAACACGGAGAAATCCGAAGTTTCGGACGGTTCTTCAGATTAAAATCTCTTCGTCGTCCGAACTGTCCTCCAAAGAGTTCCAGGCTTGAGGAACGCACCAACCGAACATTTTTTTGCCCACCGCCTTCAGCTTGGAGGGATCGGGTCCGTTTCCCACGTAAGCGCACCTCCCGTGCAAGGAGAACCCTTGGGCGGTGAAAGGTTCCTTGGTTTCGTAGGAGGTGACGACGTTTCCGTTTTTCTTGTGGAGCGCGAAAACGTGTCCCCCGCAGTAGTTGTCCGACGGGTTCCAATCGGATTGAAACTCTCCGTCGGGCCTTCGAGTGGTGTCTTCGGAGGTTACCAACACCAGGTCGTTGGTTATCGCCGGAGGGCCTCTTCCCCCGGTCCTGGAAGCCGGAAGCTCGGGATCCCCGTCGCATCCCACGAAGGTGAAGTTGCACATCGGATTGGGCTTGTACCAGATGGGCAGCCCGTTGGAGGTTTCCAGGGCTCCCCATCCTCCGCAGTAGGTGGTCACGTTGTCGGGACCGTAGATCCAAGGCCGCTCATTACGATTGTAAATGGAGAAGAAAACGCCTCTTTTGTCTACGGCTATTCCGCCGCCGGTGCCGCTGAATTCGGCGCCGGGAAAAGGCGATCTGGCCCAACGAAGGCGAGAGAAGTCGTAGCCGGAGGGGAGAGAAACCGCCGGCTCGTGCTCTTCTTCGCTGTCGTCGTTCCTGAGGTCGAAGGCGTAAATTTCCCCCGAATGCTGCTGAACGTAGAGGGATTCCTGACCTCCCGAGTGCACCTGCAGCGTGGGATCGCCGGCGAACTCGAAGCTGTTTTCGCAGCTTTCCTCTTCGCTGGGACAGTTGAGCAAAGGATTGTGGTAAAAGTCGCAGGCGGCGTCGTCGTCTCCCAGAGTTTCTACGCACGGGTGAGGCAAGCCCAACGAAAAGCAGGCCGCGCTCCAAGCCCTGTGTCCCAAAAGCTTCTCGTGCCAGTACAGAGAACCGTCGGAGAACTTGATCAGGACCACGGAATTGAAGAGCGCGAACTTGGCCGTGCCGTGGTTGTGACATTCGTCGTACCTCGTCCTGTAGGCCTCAGGATCGAACTCTTCTTCGTCGTCGTCTTCGTCGTTGCAAGGAGACGCGGCCACGCACTCCGCGTACCACGACGGCCGACAGACCAAGTTGCCCACGGTGACGGCGATCAGCCCCTTCTTCACGGAGAGCGCAGGGCTCGATCCTCTTATCGGCATTCCGGAGAAGCCGCTCGGCTCGTCGGGATGGGTGCCGTAGGGATCTTCCATGCTGGTCTTCCAGACCAGCGCGTTGGCGTCCAAGTTCCACCTGAACAATTCGCCTATGAACGTGCATCCGTCGTCGGCATCTTCCCAGGCTTCCTCTTCGGATATGGACGTGCCCACTATGTAGCTGTCGTCCCACACGGTGCCCGATTGGGTCACTATCGCGTGCTCGTTCGTGGTCAAGGTCGCCTTTTTCACCAGCTCTCCCGTCTTTTGGTTTATCACCACGAAGCCGGGCGGCTTCCTGACGGAGACCACCATGTTGGGTCCCCAGGCCGTGGGAGTCGCCACGCATATGTACTCTTGGCTCAACACCAAGCCGGGACAGTCGTCGGCGTCGACGTCGTAGTAGTCTTCGCATATTTTTTTGATCCACAGGGTTTCTCCCGTGTGCTCGTGGATTCCCGTGATCCTGCCGTCCCAGGAACAAAAAAAAACCACGCCGTCCCACACGGCGGCCGTCGTGGTCGTGGAGTTCGTGGGCCACTCCGTCACGAAAGAGGGATCGGAGAGGTCGAAGTTCTTGGAATGGAGGGAGCTCACGGGAACGCTCCTGTCGTTCAGCCTTTTGGACCCGTGGGAGGTCCAGCTGACCAGGAGCCCGGCATCAAAGACCCCTCCCAATATGGCCATTAGAACCACGGCCAAGATGATGGCGAAAATCCAACACAGGTTGGTGGACCGCCAGTAAGCGTAAGACGCGCTTTCGTCGGGCGCCCCGTTGGGCAGGTAGCCCGGTCGTGGCATCCTGAGCCCTTCAGAAACCGTGGAGTCGTCAGAGGTGGGCGGAAGATTGAAATAGTTTCCCCCTCCTCGGGGGGGTCCTCCGGAAGGAGGAAACGAATTGAAGCTCGAACCGTTCCCCATGGTGCAATCGCTTTTTTTAAAATAGAGAAAGCGAGCTTCTGCGGAGCCGATCAAAAAAAAGCCCTTTCCTTCGTTTACAACGTTGAAAAATTAATCTCGCTAAAATAATTCCTAGAAGAAAAAAACATGAAGCCCATTTTTCAAAAAACCACCAACAATTGTAAAGTCGACAAATGACATAAATAGAAAATAAATATCTTTGCAGTACCATTAGTTATAGACCCCACAGCGATCATCGCATGAGAGAGAGAGAGGAGAGGGACCGGTTCGCTTATCACGCGTCCCTTCTTTCCTTTTCGGACAGAATACAAAACGCTCCTTTCGGAGATGCGAGGGACGGCGGATTCTTCAATTTCGCTTACTCCACCGTGGCTTTGCTCGTCTTTCCTTTGAGACTGTTCATCATCGTCCTGCAGTTTTTCAAAAATCTATTCTTTCTTCTAATCGCCTTCGTTTGGAACGCTTTCTCTTGGTTCAAGCTTTTTCCCATACTTCTGGCAGCTTGGTTTTTCGGCTACGTGATGTTCTTCCATTACGGTTTGGTAATCTCCCAGATAGAGCACTTCAACAGGTGCATACTTTACGACGAACAGTGGGATTATTGGGACAGAGACTTCACGGAAACTTTGAGAGACATTTACGACAGGGCGATATGTTGGACGAACGCTTTGGGATTTTTGAACCGTTTGATAAACGTGAGCCTGTTGATTCGGACGTTTCGAGAATGCGACGTGGATCCTCCGTTCAAAATTCTAGATTGGTTGAAGATCACGGCCGACATCGTGGTGGATTTCATATCGGACACCCTCCGGTGGAGCTTCTCGGACAACCTCTTGAACTCCGCCTATCCGGCTTACACTCTTTTCGAAAACATTTCCACCAAGTTCGTCCCTTACACGGCCAGAGGTTTTTACTGCCTTTGCAAAGACGCCAGAATACTCTTCGATTGGACGGCCAGGATATTGAATTCCAGAGAGCTGGATTGCATAGGTCACCAGCTGGCCAACGCGATAATAGGCACGTTTCAGACCGTGGTCAATTTCATCTTGGACGTGCTCAGGTTGATCCTGGCGGTGCTCTTCAGCGGAAGCCCTCTTTCGGACATAAGGGACATGCTGTTGGGCGTCATACCGGGAGACGTGGTTATGCCCAACCTGAGCAAGGTCAACATACACGAGAGGACGAACTCGGCGGGAGTTTTGTTGGGCGAATTTTTGAACAACGTTTTCACCATAAGCTACTGCACCGTTACGGCGGAGATAGATTCCATGGGAAACTCCAGCGCAATCGAGCCGCTGTACCAAAACTGCACCGCCCAGCCTAAGAACAGGCCGCAGCTTTTTTGCATCGTCGGGATCATCGTTTCGGCCTTCGACAGGCTGCTCAGAATGCAAGGCACCTTGCTTTGGCACGTGCCTCAGATCCTGTACGAGACGGCCACCCAACCTCCCGGTCCCAGGTACCTGACCGAGTCGTGGTACGCGATCCAGTGGAACAATTTTTTCGACACTTTGAGAGACCCTCTTCCTTTGAGAAACTACACGCTGAGCCTGAATTTCCCCACGATAATCCCGGGAACCAACGTGTCCTCCATAATCTGGCCCAACGATTACCTCTACGGTCCTCCGGTGAAGCCGGACTGCCACCTCCTGAACAATTCGAGGTTCGGAGTTCCCTGCCAACAGTGTCCCGAGGTTTCCGAGGTGGCGGGAGAGATCTGCGTGTGCCAGACCGCCGATTTTCTAGATTCCCTCACCCAGCCCATAGTGAACATCACTTTTTGGAGGCCGTGGGTGTGCTGCGCCGTGGCGAGAGCGGTCAGGGCAGGGGTGGCAGTGGGAAAGTTTCTGGTGGGAGTGGTGGTCTACATCATCAACATAGACAGGTTGGGGCGCTTCCTGGCGGATCAGAACCACTACGACATCTTCTTCGACGAGGTGGCCGGAACCCCGTATGTTGTCGGAGGTTTCCTGCAGTGCTTGAGGGACATCGTGCTGGGATTCGACCACAGGATGCGTTGCTTCATCGATCTCTTCGTCAAGCCCGCCAAATCCGTCATAGAAGGCTTTCGCACCTTCGCCATAGCCGTGGTGAGGCTCATCAACAACGTGGTGGGAACGTCGGAGCCCGGCTTCGAAGACTACGTCTGCGTCACCAACGCCACCAACTGCATGGACCTGGAAAGGGTTCTCTCTCACCTGAGGAGGCCTCGGGTGCACGTGGGCTACGATCCCACCTTCGGCAGGGTGAACATAACCACGATGGTGGAACCCGCGTTCATAGACTGCGTTTGCTACTGGTTCAACTTTCAGGTCTTGATAGATTTTCTGACCTCCCCTCCTCCGAAGCTGCCCGACTTTTGCTGCGCGCTCAACTACGCGTTCAGGATGTTCATCGTCGAGGGCATCAAGATCATCGTCGAGGCGGTACTGGCGTCGATAGAGATGCTGATAACCATCTTCGACCCTTCGAGGCCCTTCACGGTTACCATAGTGGAATGGGCCGCCTGCATAAACACGGCCAGCTGCTCCAACGCCGGAGACATCATATCCGACGCGGAGGACCTGCTCAACTGTCCCTGCAACTTTTTGTTCGAGGTCGAGGACATTTTGGGCCCCCCGAAGAAGTTCTTCTGCATATGCGACATACTGGCGGCGGCCGTTCAGACCATAATCAACCTGTTGAGGTCGGCCACCTTGTTCTTCTCCGACATATGGGACATGCTCTATTGCATCTCCCACGCCTGGGTGGCCCCCCACTGCACGGTTTCCTTGCACAACAGGTTGACCAAGGGCTTCCAGTACCTCAACGCCGCCGGAGACGCGTTCGCGGGAACCGTCGGAGGAATAGGATGCATATTAGGGCTTCCTTGGATAGGTTTGAAGATAGACTGCTTGGGCACGACTTTCACCTGGCCTTTCGACTATCCTCCCTGCCAATCTTCCCAGAACGTATTCGGGCCCGGACAGTACCCGTGCACCATGTCGGATCGGCTCTCTCGGGTCTTCTTCTACCTCTTCAAGGTGTTGGTGACCATCGTGAAGTTCGTGTGGTTGAGAATAGAGGCCATAATCGACATCGGGTTCGCGATATTCACTGGCCCCACGGTGGAGCACAGCATATCGCAGGCCATAGTGGACTTTTTCCTGGAACTGGGCGATCCTTTCTTCGGAACGACCAACAAGAACCTCACCTACACCTTCGACAACGCCACTTTTTTCCCTTGGCCAAACACGACCGGATTGAACCTGACGGCCTTGGCTCAGATACAGGTCAACACCACCAACAGCACCTTGGGAAATTGGACCTACCAACCTCCTCCTTCTCAAACAGTCTACGGAAAGACCTTCAACTACAGCACCATCGCCGGACTGAACGAAACCACCGGCTTGATACAGGCCATAGGACTGACCATAAACTGCCTCCTCGGCCTCCCTGCAGGAACCTGTCCCGGACCGATGCTCTTCGCCCCTTCTTCCATAACCGGAACCGACGGCTGCCTCGGAGACATCATGATAGCCGCCGCCAACGCCATCAGGGACCTTTACGTCGTCGTTATAGAGTTCATAGGAAACGGCCTCAAGGTGCTCGAGTTCCTGTTCACCAACCCTTCCATGCTGGGAGACGCGATAATAGCGTTCATCCGGTCTTTTTTCAAGATCATTTTCATTTTGGTGAAGAACGCCCAGATCGTGGTCGACGCGATCATCAACGTCATAGTGGAGGTGGCCCGATTCATCTTCGGAGACGGCGTGGCAGAAATGTTCAAGTTTTTCCTGACCGTCATATCCAAGGTGATAACGGTGTTCATCGACGTGATCGAGTTTCTCATGTCTCCTTTCATACACAAGAGGTTCGAAGTGCACGTTCCCTGGACCTCGATACCCTTGTTCAAGGAAAATTCCGACAGGTATCCAGAAAGCCTAGAGGAAGCCTTCAAACAAGGCTACGGCGTTTACGTGGAGGGAGCAAACGAAAAGAAGAAACGCGCAGGAGAATCCGACCTGGATTCGGACTTCGAAGAGCTCCAAAATTCAACCAAAGGTTGGCGAAACACCACTTATTGGAAGGCATTCTTCGGCGCCGGAGGGAAGATCGACAGAAAAAGAAACGCGGAACAAACTCCAGACCCTAGCGCCGGCCCTCCGCCCCAAACCTGGACCCGCGTTTCGATGGCCGATTTCGGTCCGGAACAGATACAAATCATGACCCCCGGGTTTTGCAAAAGGGCCCTCTCCCAACTGGATTCCCTGTCTCGATTCGACGGCATGGACTTGTCGCAGGAGTTGATTTGGAAAGGATGCTTTTACCTGTTTTCCTTGCCCAACGAGATCTACGCCTATTCCAACGGCACGATGGCTCTTCCTCCCGACGCCTTCTACGACCCGTCGGCGTTCGGAACGATGGTTCTGGGCGCCATTTCCACCATGCAAGAGTACCTGTCGTATCGTTCTCAGTCTCAAGGAAGCAGCGGAGCCGGAGGGGGAACGTACACGGAAATATTCCAAGTTCCCGACTCCATACTCCAGTTCGCGGAACAGCAAGCCACCCTCCACGACATGATGACGGCGCTGACCGTGGACGACGTTTCTACGCCCGGAACCCCCGTGACTCAGACCATCGATCCGGAAGGAACCTTCTTGGAAAATTTCGTCGCACAAGATTCTGCGGCTGCTCCGCCCGTTTCGGCGACCGATACGGGCTCTCCGCCGACGGGCTTGGGGTCCGAGTTTTCGCCTCCGACGACCGGCACGAGAAAGCGTGTGGGAGATGCTCGAAACAGCACCCGCACCTACTTCCGAGGAGCTCTTTTGAGGTTCAGGAAAGTTCCCGTGAGCTACGTGCATGCCGACGATCCTCTGACCGAGTCCGAAAACGACAAGCACCTGTACGGGGGAAGAGAAGACTCTTGCGCCGTCTCTTTCGACAAGGGAGGAGAAGACCTGCAAAACCGCGCTTTCAGATACTGCGTCGACGACAGGTCGTACGTCGGGGGGTTCGTTTTGGAGGTGGGTTACCCTCCCGTTTCGGACCTCGCGGAAAGGGACGCTTTTTTGAAAGATTTGGCCTCCATGCCGGGGAGCGCCTTTCGTTGGACGGAAGGCGATAGCTCGACCAGAAAAAGAGGTCTCGTCGATGCTTCCACCGGATCCTCCGTGGACACGAACCTGATCTACAACAAGCTGACCTACGACAACCCGTCCAGTCGAAAGTTCAATCCTTTTTTCGGAACGCACATCAAGATATACACGTCTCTTTCCGGAAGGCTGCTTTTGAACATTTCCAAATACGGAATTCCAACTCCGGTGATAGACGGGAAGATAGCGTTGACCCACCAGGGGATGAACTTCGTGGATTACATGATGGCCAGAGGTTTGGACTCCGATCTCAACTTGGCGTTGGTTTCCTCTTACGAAGACCAGGAGCTCACCGGATTGAAGGAAAGCTACCTCAGGCTCAACGCCAAGAGCCTTTACCTGAACCACTTGTACACGAAAAATTACACGCAAGTCGTTGGCGATCCCGACAACTTGTCCTCGGGCAGATTGACGGGAGGCGACGAGTCTTTTTTCAACTTGCAGGAAACCGCTTCTTCCAAAAGGGGGTTTTCGTTCGACGAAAATGTTTCCGATAAAAAGGAAACCAACAAAGTTCTCTTCCAAAACTTCATGGGCTGGTTGCAGAAGCTTAACAACGTGATCACCTCTTCCTTGAAATCTTCGTTCGAGGAGTTGTCGGAAAGGGGTTCGAAACCGAGCATTCCCGAAGAGACGGCGGTGCCCCCGAGCACTCGGATCTACAGAAGCGTGCAGAACGGAATGCGGGAGGTTCGGGAGAGTTACCATCGTCCTGTCGTCGCGTTCAAATTTACCGGATACCACGACGACTTCAGAAATTTGGAAGGCGCGCCCTTCGACGTTGCCAATTTCACGGCGGCGTTTCGAAAAAGAGGCGCCGATCTGGTTTTGGAGGAACCTTCGGCTTACGCCTCCCTCTTGCAGGTCAAGAAAGAGAGCCTGATGAAACGTTACATTTCGGAAAAAAACGCTGCCTATCGAGAGGCAAAAGCGAAGATGTCGGATTCCCAAACGAGTTGGTTGAACAGTTACCTTTTCGAAAGGTTTCCTGGCGCCGCATTGCACGTCGTCAAAGCTTTATCCTCTGTTCGGAGTTCGAAAGCCTCCACCGAGAAATCGATGTCTTCCCTGAAACCTTCCGACTTCGGGTATCTGTATGATCCGGAAACCGGAGGCTCCAAGAAAGGAACGGCCGCCGAAGTTTTGGGTTGGATGGGGACCGAAGCGTTCGACACGAGCACCGGCCGAACCTACGGCCCCGAAGACGAGGTTTTCGTTCTGTTTTCGGAAAGAGGCAGGTATTCGTTGTATTCCGAGGTCGCTCTCTCAGAAAGGCCCTCGACCGCCGAGGAAAAAGAAGAAACAAGGGCGTACGCTTTTCCCTCCGACGTTCTGTTTCGCCCGTCGAAAGGCGCACGGAGATGGAACCCGGATTCGACCACCGCCCTCGAAGGCGTGGGAAGATCGCCCGACGCCGAACTCTTCGACGCCAGGCACGTGGACGTCGAAGTCGGGTATTACGAACACCACTACGGGTCTCCCGAGATCTCGAAGAGGTGCTTGCGAGAATTCATGTGGCCAGTCGAGACGCACGTGAGCGGCGGCAGATCTTTCACCGTTTTGAAGTGTTACAAGAAAAAAGGCCTATCGTCAGATCACCCGCACCAAGAGAAATACGGAGAAACCCTGAGGGGAAGAACCATATTCCAATACTGGTTCGACACGCTGTTCAAAGTCAAGGAAACGGTGTCCGCCGAGCTGGCGGAAAAATTGGACGTTGGGAGGGTGGAAAGAAAATTCAAGGAGATCTACTTGCAACCTTGGATCGACAAGTACAGAGACACGATCAGAGTTCACGGAAAGGTGCCCACCCTCAACGGGCTCATGGTGGTTTACGAAAGCATAAGAAAAAGCCTCGTGGCGTCGGGGTCGCGAGATTACGCGATTCCCGATCGATTCTTGGAAGAATTGGGCCATTATCCCAAACCCGGAGAATCGGAGAAAAGGAACCACTTTCCTCCCTTGATCGACATTTGCCTGCCCAAAAACAATTCGAATCCGGCAAGCAACGAGACCAACTGTCAAAACTGCACGGGATGTTCCGTTCAGGATTGCCACTACTGCGGGCTTTGCTACAACTGCACCTTGGGATTCGGAGGTTTCTACGACTGTCAAGAATGCGGGGCGTGCAAGGTGGGACCGACGTCCCATTGCAAAGGGGGCTGCTTTCAATGCACCGGGTGTCAGGCGGAATCCTCCTGCCTGGATTGTCTGTTGGTTCAAGAGCTCGTCAGCGGAGCCATAGACATAGTGGACTACTGCTATCAAAAGAAGATTTTAAACAACAGCGCGGTAGATCTGGTGCCTTTGCCCAACACTACGCTTTACCCGGTGGTGCACTTCAACGCCAGCGAACCTGCCCCGAACATTTCCAGCTACGGCTTCAGCGGGTTTTTTTTCTACCTCAACGATATTTTTTGGTACGGGTTGGCCAAAGTTACGGGTTACAAGATCAACGACATGATATTTCTTTTTTTCAGCACCACCAACACGGATCCTTTCAATGGATCCGTGGGGTTCCTTTACATACTGAGGTACAACGTCCCTTGGCCTTTCCTGAGCAGATGCAACAGGGACATTCACACGGCTTGCACCTTCGGGCTTGGTCTGAGGACCGCCCTGATCGTGGTCAGCGTGCTTTTCTTGGTGGCGTTCGTTTTGATCTATCTCAACTTCGGGGTTTTGGGAACCCTAATGGGATTGGCGGGCGGAAGCGTGCCCCTTTACTTTTTGATGGTCGCCTCTTTGGCTTGGCACTGGAACTCGTCGTGCTTGGCTGAGCCTTTTTTCTCGGTTTTTTCCACGTTCGGCCTGTCCCTTTTGGCATTTCCCATCCTTCCTCAATGCGCGATGGACGAAATCTTCGATCTTCTCAATTCGACCATAACTCGATGTTCCACCTGGTTCCCCGCCGCCCTGACCACCGACGGAATAACCTGTCCCGTTTCTTGCAACGACTACGTGAACATAACCAACTGCTCGGCCTTGGGTTTTTATAGTTTGCCCACCACCATAGGCTACGCCGGACAAAGGTGGATACCTAAACCCCAGAACTTCTGGTTGAACGATTACTTGAACAGGACCTGTTTGGTGAAAGGCATGTGTCCGTTTGGCTTCGGTTGGGCGGAGGGAGCTCTGCACCCTTTTTTCGAGCACAATTACAACCTCTCTTTCGCCGACGCCAACACCACGGCAACGCTGGACGCCTGTTTCCACGTGACCATCTGGGGAGTTCTTTCTACGATATTTTACGTTTTGCTGGTGGTCGCAGGGTTGTTCTTGGCCTTCGAAGTTTTGGCTCTCTTGTGGAATTCGCTTTTGGCCATATTCCGCTTGCCGCCTTTGGGGTGGATGGTTCCTCCGTCGGGACAACCGCCCCCTCCAGAACTCGCCTGAAATCGGCATCTTAAAATCGCCCATGTGCATATTCGCTTTAAAAAATCCTTTGTCCACCTATTGTAAGTATTTTGAGAACTGTAAATAAATCTTTTTTAAAAAATGGAAAGTTCCGATCACCACCATTCGCACGACCGCGAAGGTCGAAATCGAGGGAAATTGTGTTGCTTTTTCTGCAAGAATGCTTTAAAAACACCAAAATATTGTTACAGGCTGCTTTGTTGCCTATTTTTCTTGCTCCTGATAATAGCTGTAATCTTGGTCGTAGTTTACGACGTGAACCTTTGGGAAACTTGGGATCGATTCCGACAGGTGGCCAAAGAATGGCAAGAAAAAAAAGAAAAGGTTTCCGACGATTGAACGAGATTTTTAATAAAAACTTTCTCTTTTCAATGTTTTGTGGGTTGACAGAAGGAAAGAGAATACTATCGGAGCTAACTGTTTATTTCTAAAACTGAACAGCCGCCGCAAACCCTTTCGCCCACTCGAATACGGGTCTGTTGCATTCTTCAATTTTTTCGTCTGCAATTTTCCAAGCGTATTCTTCAGGGGTAACCATTTCTTGCTTGAAAGAACACATCAAGTTTTTTGCCCATTCTTCAAACTCCTGCTCATTTTTTTACGTTGACAAGGGAAAGGATGGAATCTTGATAACTGACAAATGGAGTTGTAGATTTTGTTTGATTTTTCAGTTCTTCGTAAACCTCAAATCCTCTTTTAAAAGGACGCCAACCATCTTCTTCAAAAGATATGCCGGCCTTTGGCAAGGTAGGTAAATCCGCACCGAGAACTTCTGTGAAGAGTTGCGTCAGTGCCATGACTAAGTTTTTCAATTATAGGAGTTTCAATGGAAATGCGAAATCATCATCAAAGGTTCAATTTATTTTATCATCAAAGGTTCAATTTATTTTGGGGAATTTTACAATTTCCCTTGAATTTCGTTCTTTTTCCATACGTGTTTCGCGTAGCTTTCGTATTGTTGGCTCGTCAGAAGTCTGTTCAAAGAGGCGTGCGTTTTATCTCCCGACGGAAGATCGTGCGCTATCAAAAACCTCTGGAGGAGAGCGAACGCTTGCATCGGAGCGATCAAGCCTTCCGACTGGCCGTTCATTATGGCAGCGACGGCGCCCAGGAATTTCGGATCGAAGTTGGCTTCGACTATCGTCGTCGACCTGGCTATCGTTTCGTTGGCTGTTCTGAGAGGCATCCCAGAACTCATTTGTAATCTTTAAGTTTTCAACGTTTGGAAGGTTTAACTAAATTTCGATTTAGGTTATACATTACGGTGCAAAAGGGCCCTTCCTTCAAACCGGTTTTTAAAATAATCTCACATTAGCTTAAACCTCAGAAAAAACGTCCAAAATATATCTTTACGAACCTCGATGTATTCGGGGGGCTACTATCCTGGGGTCAGATTGGGAAGAGCAGATTCGTTGAGCCTGCTTTTCGCAGGAGCGATTTTGCTTTCGGCGCTCTACGTGGGAGTCTTCATGGCCTGCTTGATAAAGGTTCATCTTCAATCCAATTTTCTCCACGGCTTCTACCGACCGTTCCTTCTTCCGGGACCGTACGTGGACGATCGCTATACCTACCCGTGGTACTTCTTGATGATACACAACGTCAGGCTCGCCGCCATACCTGGCCTGATATGGATCTTCCACGATCTGGAGGGGTTGATTTACTCCGCCATCGTGTCGGCGGCTTTCGGCGTCTTGGTGGTGGTGGACATACTGTTGTTGGTGGCGGTCTTCGTCATGGGGTGTTTTTTTTGCAACAACGGCGTGTTCAGGAACGGCCTGTGCGACACCAAGAACTTGACCGCGTACTGCGAGGCCTTCTGGAAGGACCAGTGGGAAATATGCGATCCGGGAGCCGATCCTCCGCTTTTGGCCCAGTGCGATCTCTCTCCGAATCCGGCCTTCAACAACTTTGCTTATTTTTTGTTGGGCTTCCTGGCTTTGGACATTATAATATCGCTCTACGTGTGGTTGGTGACGAGGTGGAGCATCAGCGCCCAAAGGAGGGCGTCCAACATCTTGTTTTGGATGATGTTCCAGGAATTATGGATGATGTTCCAGGAATTACAAAACAACAGAGGTTTTGGCGGTTACGAAACCGAAAGGATCGGACCAGTCGATCGGGATCGGCGATTCGATAATTACGGCGAGTACCCGCAATCGCAAAAATACGACGACGATCGCGGGGAAGAGTCGAACAACGAAAGTTCGGGCAACGCCAGAGGAACAGAATCGATGACGGAGTCCTCCAAGGTCGTCGCCGATTCTACGGCAAATACGACCGCGACAAAACGTAAATAAAATAACAGAATCCTCTCCGAGCGTCGGTTGCATATTTAGATTTGTCTATGATGTTGTTGATATAACCGGTTTTAGGTTTAACGGTCTAAAACAACCGATTCGAATACACGCAATTATGGCGGATGACCCCGAAAAACCAACGTTCGACGCTTCTTCCTATTGTCGGATAATGATCGATCCCACCGACGGGTCTGGCGAAAGGCTTCGTAGGCTTTTCGCAAATCCCCTTCACTCTTGCGTTGAAATGGAACCACCGAGTTTGAGGCTAGCATCCACGGAACGAGAATGGACGTTTGTTCGTACTGCTCTTGAGGACGCTCTCAAGGAACCGCAAAGCAAAGAAAAAAAAGAAAAGGTTCCAAATGCTCCCCGTTTGACGTTCAACTGTTACGTCACTTTTGCCAACGGGCTCGCCGTGTTGAGCGAATCGGTTTTGAGTTCCCTTTGGTACACCGACGAACGGAGACCGGGATCCGTTTGGCTAGATCCCGATTTCAAAGAATCTTTGCATCTGAGAGTCAGACCCACCGAAAGTAACGCGTCGGGCCGGACGGAAGTCAACCATTATTACAACTGGCACCTTCACTCTTCTTCTTTGAGATCCGAGGACTTTGATCAATTATCGTCCACCATAAAACATGCGACGCGCGAACACAAACGTACGATGGTCTCTTTGACCGGCAACCTTACCTTCATTTGTTCCAACAGGACATCTAACTTCTTGTTGCATCCGTTCCAAGTTCACTCGGAATGGTTGAACGCATTGTTCAAAATACGATCCGGGAACTCGATCGAATACGGGTCCGAAAGAGACGCGCGTTTCGTCAACGTTGGAAAAGATCTGAAAAAATTAGAAACGTTGGCGAGCGTTTGGAAGATGAAGGAACAAGTCAAGGAAAAATTGGTCTCGATCTTTTCGACGTGCCCTCCATCTTATTCGATCCTGGATGAACCCATTGTTTTGTTGGAGGGTTTCGACAAACCTCCCACTTTGCAATTCGTCCCCTTTTCTATCGACGCTGCCATCCCCAACAAAGAAATAAATGAGAAGATTTCGGCTTCTGAAGAAGTGTTGCACAGTGAACTCTTTTTACCTCAATAAACTTTAGTTTGACTGCCAGTATGCGCATGATATGGTTGGTACCTCATATAATTGCTTGGTTGTGTGTAAGCAAAGTGAAAAGGGCCGATTTTCTAGATTTGTTTGATGTGGGGCACCCTTCTTTTACTTTTTATAATTCATTCCTTCGATTTTTACGTTTCCGAATCAAATTCAACAAACATGACCGAAAATACGACAACCTCAACCGAAAGCATCGTATTGACCGATCTCCAACCCGAAGGTTCTTCGAAAAATACCACCCGACCCAAAGTCGTTCCCATCGACAACGTGTTTGCTCTCGATAACGTATACCTCAAATTTCGCGACGCGTTCGTCAGGTTAGATCGAGTGGCATTATCTTCCTTCTGGCACCTGGATGAAGAATCTGGAAAGATCAGGATATATCCTTTGACTGGCGAATCTCTGCATCCTGGCGAATCTCTGCATCCTGGCGAATCTCTACATTTCAGAACCGTTCCAGAGTCTACCGTGTGTGATTTCCCGACTCCTGAAGTTGAGACTCCAGAACCCGAATCCAGATCCCAACCCCAAGGTTTTACTTTACGTTTGCCCCGTTCGGAGAAAACATCCACATTCACGTCGGTTCTTCAATCAAATCGCGCCGGATATTTTCTGTTGCAACCTTGTCAGGTTCATTCGCAGTGGGTGACCCTCTTGGAGCAGGTTCACAAAGGGTGGGTCTTCCATCCTCAATGCATGGATCAATTTTGCGAAAAATTGGCAGGGAATCAAACTTGCGGCGACTATGTGCGTAGATACGGAAAACTCCATCTTTACAACCTCGCGACAGACCGTATGAATCACGAACTAAATTCTTTGAAAGCTCTGATAGACTTGTGGAGAATGAATCAAAAAATGCGAGATAACGTCACAACCCTTCTATCTTCATTCAAGCGCCTTTTTGTTGCCCAGGCCGATGATCGTTTCGAAGGGCAACACTCATCAAAGGTTTTGGAGGGCATTGCCGATCCCCCGGTTTTATCGCTGGTGTCTCTTTCCACGGTGAAAACATGGGAGGACGACTTCAATTCTTTATGGGAAAATATACAACAGGTTGACCTGTGACCTTTGGGTGGTGATGTTGTGTATTGTCTAGTGTTTCGTTGTTTTAAAACAATAAACATACCTTGCAAACTACTCTTTCTTAAATGTCTAAGAACTCTTTGAAAAAAGCCAACAAAGTTTACACAAAATAAATTTACTCAATTTTTGATCAAGATGGTCAAAAAAATCTAGAAGATATAACATCCAAAAAGAGTGAAAATATAAGCCCGATTGCAAAAAGTGATTTCAGGTCATTTGCAAAAGAGTCCCAGACCTTGTTCATGTACGTTTGTCTGCTTTCAGTTGTGTTATATTCTGGGTCTCGTAAGACAGTCTTTTTTACATGAACAAAAAGGCTGGCTAAATAGTGCCGACGAGGCAGAAATTTAGGGCGCGAAGCGAGGGCAAGAGACACGGGCGAGTTCATTCAGACCTACTTTAAATTTGGAGCTTTTTTGGAATTCTTTTGAAAATTATTATAAATTGCAAAATTTATTCGACGCCTCTCCCAAATCAAGAAATCGAACACCCAATCTGGGAAAATCCCACACTGGTGGTTTTGATTTTCCACTGCCTCTGTATCAAATATTTTTTGAACCCCGAAGGCGTCGAGATCTGCACGTTGTAATAAGCCCCCGACGGTAGCCTGGTGACCGTTCCCCACGTCCAGGCGCACTTGTCCGCCGATTCTTCTCCTTGAGCGTCGTAATACTCGAGGAAATCGGGGTCGCTCACCATCTCGTCCAATTCGTGCGCCATGACGTTGATCATCGCGTCGACGCCCACGTTCCCGTTGGGAGAGACGCCCTGCGCGGAGCAGGCGCTGGGGCACCTGGCCGCGTTTCCGACGAACGCGTACTTCACGAACGGGACGCCCGAAAAAGTTCCGTAGGTGTGCCAGCCGCAGTAATGGGTGCAAAACCCGGTGCTCTCGTCCACGTCGCTGGAAGTGAGCACGAAGTAAACTCCGTCGGGGTCGGGGGCCGTTGACCAGCCCGCGTGGGAGATCGCGTAAGACACGACGTCTTCCACGTTCGCGTCGGTCAGGCTGCTTCCGAACAGGTAAGGCCCTCCGGGGTAAATGCGAGGAACGACGTAGACGGGAGCCGTGACGTAGGTTCCCGGAGGTCTCCGGGAGAAGTTCGGAGAGGAACCGTAGGCCTGGTTGACCCTGAACCTGGGAGAGCCGGAATAAAAGTAGGTGAAGTTGGAAACGAGGTACCTTGCAACAAGAGTGTTCGATCCGCCGGGTTGGTTCCAGTCCCCGTAAAAGATCAGGTAAACGGTGAGAGGCTTCCACATGACGTCTCCTCCGTGATATCGTATCGGCAGGTTCTCGCTCTGCCCGACGTACAGAGCCCCGGATGCGCTCGCCGACTTGGCCCGTCCGACCCGAGAGATCACTTCCATCACGTCTTTGGGGAAGGCCCCGTCGCTTTCGGTCTCGGATCCCGTTCCGACCTCGTCCACTTCTATCGGAACTTCGCTTTCGCCTTCGGAAGGCAGTCTGGTCAGGGTGACGATGCTCAACGCGAAGATGACCATCGAAAACAGGCCCAACACGATCATCGCAAACCCCAACCAATTCAACACTTTTTGATGTTTCATTTCGCCCCTTGCTGCGTTGGTAACTTCGAATCAAAACAACACATGTTCATCGTGTTGTGCATTGTAATGTATAATCCACTTGTTATTGATAATTAGGCTTCTCTGTGCTGTGATGATATTGGCGGTCTTTCGAAACATGGCTGAGTATTGGGTCAATATCCGAGATTTGACGGCGAGCCTTCAGGACTCGGGCGTCATAACCAACGTCATCAAGGAGTTTTCGGAACCGCCGCCCTCAGGCGAAGAAAACCCATTGTCTGGCGTAAATATGAAATCCTTGGTCTCTGTGTCGTTAAACTACAACACGGCCACCGTAAAATTTAACGAACGAGAATCTGCAGAAGCTCTTTCGAGAAAAGGATTGGATTACAGGGGCAAGCACTATGATACCGACGCGGTGCAATACTGCCCTCCGGAATTGAAACATTATTTCGAATCCGGAGGTGTTTTTTCTTGGAAAACTATTCCCGGATTCGCCGCGGAAATTGCTTCGATGTCCGAGAACGATCTGAAGGGACTCATTATGAGCATTGAGGGTTGCAATGGCGTAGATATTTCCGAGCACTTCATAGATCAAGAAACCGGATTTCTCCGAATAAAGTTAAGGGCGATGCAACCGAACCAAGTCGAGAAAATTCTCTCTTTGAAGGAACTCAAAATAAGGTATCGAAGCATAATACCTTACCAGGCGGTGAACGTGATCGGTTGAGTTGTCAGTGTATCCCGCGCTAAATAAAAATGTTGATGTATGACTCGTCTTAACCTAACTGCCCCAACTGATGCTTTCACATGAAGATATGGTGAAAAAATGCCCTACAATTTCAGTTAAATTTTGGATATTTGTAAATTAGTGTAAGGATCAGTTAAACGAGATTTTCAAAATAGGACGTGGCCTTCGGAAGAGTTGCACATCATGGATTATGGATACGATCGCGAGGGAGGTCGCAGCGTGCACGTGCACCGGGTCAACGAATGGTATTCGTTCGGGGGCGCTTTTCCGTTCATGATCCTCCTGCTGGTGGTTTTTTTGTTGGGCATGGAACTTTTGCACGTGAACCAGATGGACGTCATTTACGATTACACCTACCAGAAGCAGTACTTCTGCCCCGGAACTCTCGACTCGGACAGGTTGAGCAAATTCTGGTGGACGGAGCTGGTGGCGGGCCGAATGAGGGTAGTCTTCTTCGCTTTGAGCGTGACCCGGGTGGCGGCCATGGGCACCCCTTGGATAGCGAACATGCAAATGTTCTTCGCCCTATTCTACCTCGGGGCCGAGGCGGCCAACGTGGTGGTTTGGGGGTTGGAGATTCAGCACTGCAACGAAGTCGAAGGGAACTTTTGCAACGACTACAAGTGGTGCGGCGTCACCGAAAACGCGCAAAACAGCACTTTCTGTCCCAAGAACTTTTGCACCTCCGACGGGAACACGAGCTCTTGCCCTTTGGTCAACGTCACGGCGGCCACCCCGATACCCTGGCATCCCCCCGTCGTGGAGGACGATTTGCATTGGAACACCGAATTTTTGATACAGTTTGGGACGTCGCTAGCCTTGTTCGTCGTGGCCTTGGTGTTCACCGGCCTCTCGTACCTTTCCATGCGTCGTCCCGTGGACGTGGTGTACAACATCGGAGGAAAAGAGATGCAGCCTACCAAGAAAATTCACGATTTCACGGATTCTGCCGGCACTTACGAGTTTGAGCTCAATTCGGACGAAGGATTTGCACACAAGGCAAAGTGACGAAGGTGGTTGGAAATTTGCGGATCTTCGAAGTGTACATAGGTTTCCTCTTCAATTTGTTTCAATAAAGCATATTATTTTGTCAAAGTTAATTAACGGCGACTTCGAAGATGGAGGTAGAAGAAGAAGACGGAGGGGGCGCGGTTTACAAGGTCGTCACAGTGAAAAAGTTCAAACCATGCGCGAGATCGTGCTGTTGCAGCAAAAAGCGCAAAAAACACGCGGACCGGGGGAACGACGCCAACGTTTCGTTTGGCCCTCAATCGAAAAGCGTCGGAAACAACAAAGGCGGAAGGTGCTCGAATTTGATGAGACGCCTCGCGAGAGCTTCTTGTTGGACGTACAGGCACCCCACGGTTCGACTTCTCACCATGTCTGCGGTTTTGCTTTTGAACGTTCTTTTATTTTCGGAGGATCCTCAATCTTACAGCAACTCCGACGTGTCCGTTCCTTTCTTGGGGCAGGTTTTCAATTTTTGTTTCTTCGGATATCCTTCTCCCGCCATGAATCCCCGGTGGTTGGCTTTGAAGTGTCTGTTGTTGATAACTTCGATCCTGCTGGGAGCTTTGGCAGGGGAATTCCTGCTGCGTCGGTTGATTTTTCAGAAAATTTTCGGATTCAGGGGATTCAAAAGGGACAAAGGCGCGTTGGTTTGCGCTTTCCTTTGCGCGCTGGTCGCCCTGTGGTTCGCCGTCCAGCTTTACGTGGTCGCGGCCACCGCCAGAAATTCCCACGCCCTGAGTTTCATGCACGATTGGAACCCGACCGATTTCAAACCGGAGTCCGGCGCTTCGGGAAAAACCTCGAAGGAAGACCTGGACGCCGACGGCAGGTGCGACTTCGAAGGACCGCTCATATACGACGAATCCAGCTTCTCTTGGAAGAACATGGATCGAGACGTGAAGAGAAGCATTCCCTCCTCCAACGTTCCCCTCTCCAACGGAGCCTTCGCGATGATCGCCTTTTACCTCACCGTGTTGGGCGACTTGTACGCCCTGTTTTCCATCTTCGACTACATGTTGCAAGATCGGAAAAACTACGCAAACTTTTGCACTTGCTTCAAAGGTCCCGGCGGCTGTTGGAGCCCCGCCAGAATTCCGGTGTTTTGGTGTTTCGCGGTGCTTTGCGTTTCTTTCGTCGGCGCCCACTTCGCTCTTTCGGGGTTCGCCAAGCACGGCAGCCTTTATTGGCAAGGCGCTTCCTTCGACGATTCTTTCAAGAAGTTCCCTCAGCCGAGCAAAACCGTCGAGTTCGCCTTGGGAAACGACAACTACGTCGCGGAGCTGTCTTACGCTTGTTCCTCGCGTCGCGTCGACGTCAACGGAAGCTCGGACGACCGGGCTTGCGAAATTTTCGACAAGGCGCGCGTCAATCGGACTTGGTACGCGGACAACTTTCACGTGCCCTCGGAGAAGGAACCTCCTCCGCGGACGACGTGTTGCCTTTCGCAGGGGATCAACGGATCGCAAGCTTGCGAAAACGCGCGGCCGACCTATCGCTCTCGCCGAACGACCGAACTCTACCGTCGTTCGAGATCCGTCGCGACGCCGCCCGATCGAGTGGACCCCTGCGTCGCGGCGAGAAGCTCCGGAGCTCCTTCCGAGTTTCGATTCGAAAAGGCGCAAGTCTTTTCGGTGGACGGACTGCGTTCTGCGGGATCTCTGTCGGAAACCAAAGCCGATTCTCCTCCCGGTAGGGGGCTTTTTGGAACGGACGAGCTGCAGCGCGTCTACCTCGCGGCCTTCATATTCGTGTTGAATTTACTGGTATTCACTCAAGATCCCGAATTCGCAAAAATAGACACCAACGTGGGGACGAAAGCTTGGAAGGCGGCCCGTTCGGAAGGCGACGACGGGCCGTTGGTGCCCGGTTTGACCACCCGATCTCTCGAATTCCCGGAATTCGGAATGCTCTCGAGATGCGTCGGCGGCAGTTCCCCCTTTTGCTGCGGAAGAAGAGGATCCCACGAGCTCGATGAAAACGTCCGAGATCAGGCGAGGGATGAAGAACTGGTAGATCTTTCGGACGCGGAAACCCCGTTTTGGGATTCCGACGACGAAATTTCTTCTCCGCTCTCCTCGGAAACCGAACCCGTTCGGAAGAAATCAAGGTCCGCATCCGAGCGCAAGCCCAAAAAAAATTCGAAGCCCTTTTTGACGGCAAGATGGTTGACCTATTCCGTTTTGGTGTTGATGACGATGTTAGATGCTGCCAACCTCTACTCGCAGGCGTCTTACGTTCCGGCAGATTACGGACAGGTGATCGACGAAAGGGGTTACCTGCACTCGGAAGTCGATGTCGGAGACGACGCGATCCAGGGTTCCGGCGAAGACGTTTTTCGATTTCACGTTCTGGAACGCGTTTGCCCCTACTCCATAGAGGGAGGCTGCGTAAAACCCGACTGCTTCGAAGAAAACCCCGACGGAAGAGCTCTCGCGACCGAAAGGGGGGACTTCGAAACCTCTTGGTGGTTACGTTACCTGGGATTGGACAGCGATCTTCCCAGGGTCGAACACAAGGCGGTTCTGGGTGCCACGCGCCTTTCCAAAGGGTCGTTCTTATCGAAGACCCGAGGGTTCGTGGTAGGGCCCGGAAAGGCGGCTTCGTTTTACAAAAGCGCCGACCCGGCCGCGGTGAGGGGATTCGGCAAGCCGGAAGAGCACAATTCGAACGACAGAAGAAAGCACGGTTTTTTCGCTCGGGGAGAACCTTGCGACTTCAATGACTCGGCAATATCCGAGAGGAAAGAAGAAGCTGAGCAGGCGGTCTCGGAAATCAAAAGAAACATTTTCGACGGATTTTTGGCGGACGTCGATCGAATCAACGACGAATCTTTGGCGTTGGGACAAATTCGTTGGACGGATTACAAGAACGGGTCAGGCTCGGACGGTTCGGCGGTTCACGAATTTCGAGGATGGAAATGCGTTTGTCACAAGGTATACTCCGTAGATTTCGAGCCGTCTCGACCTTTCTTCGGAAAGTCCGTCAGAGATCCCCCGAACGGAGAGCTCTTGGGCACCTCGCGCGACGGAACCGTCGGTCGCTGTTTCTTCGGGGATCCTTCCGAGCTGCAGGAAAGGACTTCGAAAAATGCTCACCTAGATATTTCCAACCTTTTCGTTTTGGAGAAAAAGGCAGAAACCGCTTGCGACGGAGCAGAGTATTACGAAATGATTCTGGACGACGAAGAAATAACGTCCCTTTTGCGTGCCGTCTTTTCGGAAATTTCGTCCAACAACGGCACCGAATTCAACGCGACGCGCGTGCCGCGCTCCTTCGACGTCCTGGAGGCCGTAAATTCGGCGCTTTGGATCCGGCCGGTGGCCAACCTGTCGGAGTACCCCAACTACGAGATAGATTACCGTTGCTTCGGCTGCACGGACCAGAAGAACCCTCGAACGTCGCCCGACCTCGCCGAATCGACTCCGGACTGGAACACGTTGAGATATTTCGGAACCGCTGGAATTCGCAACATGCCGTCCGACGGTCTCGATGGCAAGGCTTTCTTTTTCTCCGACGCTTGCGTGGACGCCCAACAGCTCCTTTCTTCTTCGGCGCGACTTTCCAACGGCGCCTGCGAGCTTTTGGCCGAGGAATTGGAAAGGAAAAAGGAAGCCGGAGTTTCCCTCCTTCCTCGAGTGAGGATCCTGGAGCTCTCCTGCAAGGTTACCTCTGGGAAATTGAACTCCAGGTACGCCGGACATCCCCCTTCCGACAAGGCCTTGCCTCTGACGGTTTCGACGATCGTTCTCCTTTGCGTGGTGATCAGAATAGCGGTGCACAACGCGCTAGAATCCTTGTTGAAGTGGAACAACAAACGCAGAGATTCCAAACAGACCTTACGCCAGACCCTTTCCACCAAAGAAGAAAACCGAAAAGAGCTGGGACTCATCGTGGCAAAAGAAACCTCGACCATTCGAAAGATCAAAATGAGAATTTTGCGATTTCTGATGTGCCTGTGTTGCAAAACGAGAAAAGAACAATATGAGTTTTATTAATAAATGCGTCCGTTTGGCAAATTCTACCAAACGATTTTGTACAAAAATGAACGACACCGACTTTTCGATCACCTGTGCCTCAGATCCTGACCGTAATAGTCGAAGGCAGAATACGAAAGAGCGACGCCAGAGCTGCCATCGTTTCCTCTCGGGTACGTCGAGCGTTCCTGGGCAGAGTAACGATTCGAGTTCCACTTTTTTTTCATTTTGGAGTAACCGGCGCCGATGCTGGCATAAACCGAACTCGCCCAAAGGCGCCTCGGATTTTGGGCGTCGACGTCCCAGAACAATAGACAAAACAAAATCCCCGAAAACACCAGAACGAAAACCAAAAATACCCACCAAAAATTGAACAGGTGATGTCTTCCGTCTCGCTGCCTGTGGGAACACCGCCCTCGATCGTCGTCGCAAACTTGATCGTCATTGCAACGCACGTCCAGCCACCTGTGCGATTTGTGCACGCTGCACGTTTTCGGCTCTTTTTCCTCCCTTTCTCTTTCTTCTCTCTCGCCTTCGTCGTCGTCATCGTCTCTCTCCTTCGTTGCCAATTCCCAATAAACGATTATTTTCACGCGACACGTGCAAGGACGCTCCTGCCATCGTTTTTTTTGATCGGGCGGAGGATTTTGGGAAGGATCGACCCACCGGGCATTCTTTCCGTCCCAAATCCACAGAGGTTCGGAATCGGTGACGTTTTCGTTATGGAAAATATCGTCGTCTTCGATCCTGCAGGGTTCGCCGCAAGGCGGTTTGAAAATTTTGAAAGCGACGTTAGAAAAGCAATCCGATTCGTCGAAGTTTGCCGACGAATCGTGAACCGCGTTGATGTGGGGACTGTTGCGACTGTACACGATCTCCCTTTGAAAAACGTGACGACGACCGTTGTTGGAATCGAACAACATCACGACTTTGTCCACCACCAACTCTCGCGTTTCGCAGTCTTCCGAATCGACGTCGGGAACGAGCCTCAAATATACCGTGCCTTCGTCCAAGAAGGGGGGGTCGTCTGCGACGTCGTACCTATCGGTCCTTTCGGGATCCACGTAGATCGTCAGGGTTCCGTTCAGGTCGGCCGCGATGGGAAATATTTCCTCCGCGTCTTCTTCGTCTTCGCCGCAGGGGAGGGTCACGTTGGCGTCCAACGCCGCGGAAACTTCGTACTCCCAAGGAATCCTGTGATGATTTTCCGCGCTGTAGCCCACCCAATACGTCACCGCCCTCCAGCTGGCGAAAAAAGAGCCTATCAGTCGGTCGTGGATTTCCTCCGCCGATCCTTCGTCGGTCGGAGACACGACGATTTCCCAATCTTGACAGCAGATTCTGTCCTTGGAACGTTGCGAAGAACAGGAAGAAGAACAGAGCTGGCGGACGGTCGCGGTGAAGTTGGGGTGGAGTTCTCCGAAGGAATCGAACGAAACCACCGGATCCATCAGTTCCGCCCAAAAGTCGTCGGCGTTTCCCACCACGTGAACGCAGGTTCTGACGACAATTATCAAAGTGCCGTTCGTTCCGCAACGCACGATCGGCCATTCCAAAACCGCGCCCACCGAAGGTCCTTCGTGGTTTTTCTTCCTCACCTGCACGACCGCCGCGCTCGCAGAACCGTCTTCGGCGTTCTCGTCTATCCGAAAAGAACAAACGCGTTCGAAAAGCTTGACCTCCCCGGCCGACTCGTCGCTCAGGAACAAAGGGGACGCTCTGGTAACGTGCCAGGTTCCCGAATAGCGGTAAGTTTCGGGAAACGAAAAGCGCCTGGTCACGAACCCTCCGGCGCCGTCGAAATCTTCGCAGGCCCTCAGGTCTTCGGCGGAGGCCAGGACTTCGTAAAGGACGTTTCGAACCGTCGACGAAACCAGAGAGGTGCTCGTCCACCATTGCACCGAAGGACCCGAACCCAGCACCGTCGACGTCGTCCACAGGTGCACCGTGTCGGACCACGCCGATGCGAAGTTCGAACCTCTGCTGTCGCAGGTGCCTCTTTTCCTCACGTTGCCGTTGTAAGGGTAGGGCGTCACGATCAAAGCGCTGGCTCTCTCTGCGGGGTTCTCCAAATCGGTGGAAAAGCCGAACCTGTAGCGTCCGAAAGATAAGAGGTCGACAGAACACGTCAAAGACTTTTCCAAAGAGGCCGCCGAAGGGCGCTCGGAACACTCGACTTCGCCGCCACCGTCGTCGCCGTCGTCTTCGTCGTCTTCGTCGCCGTCGTCGTCGTCGGTTTCTTCGCATCTGTAACCTTCCATTATTTTTTCGTTTAAACACGTCCCGCAGAGATCCAGCGGGTGCGAACATATCGCGCACACATTCGTGTTCAAGGTGAGCTCCGATGTGATCGGAAGGCGCTCGGCAAAAAATATGTCTATGGTATAGTTTTTCCCGTCGATCAAACCCAAGGTGTTCAAGTAGACCGTTTTGCTGATGGCCAAGTGTATTCCTCCGATATCCGCCACCAAAACGTTGTTTATGAACACCCACCCATCGTCGTCGGTGCGGTAAGTCACGTACATTCCCGCGCCCGAATCGTAAGTGAACCACCCGTGAAACTCGCACGTGAAATAATAATTGTGCAAGGGAGGGGAGGAATCGAAGGGAAAGAAGTTCGGACCCCCGTAGGTCCAAGTCCCATTCGACTCGTTGTACCCGAGGAGGTAAACGAGTTTTTTTTCTATCACGTGCTTTCCGTCGCGGTACCATTTGTCGAAGTTGGCCTGAGTAGTGACCGAAGGGTTCGAACCGGGAGGTGCGTCGGAATTCCAAACGGGCTTTCTCTCTACAGCGTTCAGGTCCGGGGTGGTTATGTTTTCGTCCAAACCGATGACGTTTATGCCCATGTCGGGAAAGAACCGACTGAAATCGCGGCAAATCCATCCCATGAAGTTGGGATGATCGGTGCAGGTGTTTTGGTTGGAAGGAATCGGTGTCGGCGTTGGTGTCGGTGTCGGTGTAGGTGTAGGTGTAGGTGTAGGTGTAGGTGTAGGTGTAGGCGTTGGGGTAGAGGTAGGTGTAGGTGTTGGAGTCGGTGTTGGAGTCGGTGTTGGAGTCGGTGTTGGAGTCGGTGTTGGTGTCGGTGTTGGTGTTGGTGTTGGTGTCGGTGTTGGTGTCGGTGTTGGTGTCGGTGTTGGTGTTGGTGTTGGTGTTGGTGTTGGTGTTGGTGTTGGTGTTGGTGTTGGTGTTGGTGTTGGTGTTGGTGTTGGTGTTGGTGTTGGTGTTGGTGTCGGTGTCGGTGTCGGTGTCGGTGTTGGCGTTGGCGTTGGCGTTGGTGTAGGAGTGGGAGTGGGCGTTGGAGTGGGCGTTGGAGTCGGCGTTGGGGTTGGGGTATTCGGGGTTTGATAACACGTGCAATTGTAGCAAAAATTAGCGTCGCATTGACCAGGCGCAACGTCACCTTGATCTATGAACATTTGTGCCGAGCCGCTTCCAACGCATATTTTGGTATAACCAAAATCGTCGACGGGATTGCAAAGACAGGTTTTGCCATTCGGATTGGGTCCGCAGTTCATCACCGTCGAAGTTATGGAAGCCACGCTTCGACGGGAAGGAAGAGGAGCCGGTTGGGACGTGGAGTTGTCGTCGGGAGGCATGTTGCAGGTACAATTGAAATAAACGTCGCCGTTGTACTGACCGGGAAAAGTGTCGTTGTGCATCAAATGTCTCGATACGGCTGCATCCGGAATGCATACCAATACGTATCCGTATCCAACGATCATGTGACAGAGACAAGTTCTTCCTGGTCCCGGTTCAGATTCTGGAGGAATATAACATTGTTCAGATGTTGGAGTTGGAGTTGGAGTTGGGGTTGGAGTAGGAATAGGAGTGTCTGTTGGCGTTGGCGTTGGTGTTGGAGTTGGAATAGGAGTATCTGTTGGCGTTGGTGTTGGCGTTGGCGCGATATCTGTGGGGGTAGGAGTGGGAGTTGGAGTGACGTCTGTAGGAGTAGGCGTAGGCGTGGGCGTGGGCGTGGGTAGCACCGGTATGCACAGGCAATCGTAAAAAGTTCCGGCATTGATGGTGCCCGGATAAAAATCCCCGTGTGCCAAGTGAGTGCCGACGATGCTGTTGGTGACACATATTTTCACCCAGGTGTCCACTATCAAATGACACAAACAAGTCGTACCCACATTCAAATTTTCGCAATCGGGCGACGATTGTCTCTTTCGATCGGCACTCTCGTCGTCCCTTACGAGAGACCTGTGCACGTGAGAACCCCTTCCGTGGTGCCCTCGCGCGTGCTCCGTCCAGTACACCGACGGACACATGAAAAGTTTGAAATTGTCCAAATACAGATCGCTGTTCCGGTGGCTCGGATTTTTCAAAACCAAGGACATCCTCGGAAAAGGTCCTCCAGGGGACGCTCCGGAGAGATCGTCCGTCGTGACGTTTTCGGGAATCTCGAAGTGATTCACGGCGTCCGTCCATTTGGGCGTGTATTTGCCTTCTTTGACGTCAGAGGTGGCGAAGCTGGAAAATTCGTGCAACAAAGTTCGAATCGACGTGTCGTTTTCCGACGCGCTTCCTGCGTCGGGAATTTGAAAAACCTCGAAGGTCGACCAGCTGCTGGAGAGACGCCTGTCTCCCAACACCACCCCTTGTTCCCAATACACCGCGAGCTTTCCCGTCACCAAAGGCACGGTTTGGCTGAGCGCGATTCCCGGAGAGATTTTCACGAAGCACTTTTCGCACTGCGGGCCTCCGTCGTTGAACCTGCTGCAGGTCGCGTCTTCGACCGACGCGCTCGCTGGTCGCTTGCACTCTTGAAGCAGCGCGGTCGGACTAGGAGACGGGAATTCCCTTCCGTCCGTTCCCGTCGACCAGGCGCCCATGACGTAACCGGCATCCATTCGGGTTTTGGTCACCCATTTCAAACCCGTCCCGTTTTCCCCTGTCCCGTGCTTCCCTGGCTCCTCCGTTTCCGTCTGCCAACATCCTGGGCCTTGGCCCGGGCCAGAGGCCGGCAGCTCCGAGGCCAGGGCGCAGAGCTCTCTGTTTACCACGGGTTCCATGTTTCCGTCGGATACGTCGAATATTTCCATGCAACCGGATTGCAGCAAACATTTCAAACTGTCGCAGGGCGCACCTGCGAAAGCGGCCGCGATGCTAGCAAAAAACAACCACAGGAGTGCCGGATGGCCTTTCGAACCTATTTTAAATAGCTCCGGAGCTCCCATTGGTGCACAAATTATCTCTTTTTTTTGCTTCGTTCCAGTGACAGTTTCTCGTATAACCATCCGTATTTTTAAAAATGTCAATGATAGGTTTCGAGGCCAAACATGTCGGGCTTCTCTGAGCTGTGGCGGTTGGCAGAAGTCGAGGAAATATCCACGAGGTTGGTCGTGAATCGTTTTTCCCAAAGTCGCATGCTAGAAGTATCCAACCAAGAAAACGATATCCAAGTCAGGAAAAGATCTGAAGCTCTTTTGTCTTTGTTTTTAGAAACCTTTCCAACTTCTCAGGTTGCTCTTCAATGGATGAATGCTACCGTGAAATTAGAATTTCTCAAAAAAAACTTGGACGGTTCCGTCGCTTTTGCATTTACCATCAAAATGCCACTTCGAAGTTTGTTGGGAATCGTCCAACGTGATTCTTTTTTGTATTTGGCCATCAAAAGACAGTGGCCCTTCGTCATCGAATCTGACGCAGAAGCAGCCCGAAGGGCCTTTTTCCGATCTGAAAAGTTTCACTTTCAACCCCTTCACCTGTCGGAGAGAGTAGAAAATTCGGTCGAGCTGACCCTTTTCAAAAAAGAAAAAAGAGACGGCCGCGACGGCCTGTTGAACGAAGCAATAACCCTCCTTTTTTCTCAACCTTTCCCCTGCGTCTTGTTTTCCACCGATATCGGTCACTCTTTGGTAGGCTTGGAACCGAAACCTGAAAGTGGTTCGTGCGATCGGCTCTTTTATCACGAATATCGAGAAATTTCGATAGATCTGACCTCGGTGGACAGCGCCACCGAATCGGTCGTGGAAGCTTTCATCGGAGAAGTTCGTTACCGGCGGGCGGAGCTGGCGGCGATTTTTTCGCCAGGTCACGAAAATCCCTTTCCTTACAACGAGCTCTTGAGAAAAAAAAACAATCTAGGTTCAGAAAGCTGTACCTACATAGAATTCTGCAAATTCGCAGGGGTGATTTTTTGATTTTCAATAAATTTATTTTCGATCGTGCAACTCACAGCACGTCGAAACATTCCAGTATGTCGTCTATGTCGGAATCGTCGTGAATAGACTCTTTGCACGGCACCGGTTGGTCCGTCTTAGATTTTACATTTCTTTTTCTGTTGGATGTTTCCCCGGATTTCTTGCGATCGCCAGTTTTGTTTCTGCCATTCGTCCTTGTATCTCCGTCGGAGCGAACGGTTCGATTTTGGTAGGACGAAGAACACGAACCCTCTGGAAAATTGGAGGCCTTTTCCGCTATGTAACCGTAAGCGGTGTAAGTGTCGGACATGGTTCTGGCGCCCATACTGACCCCTCTTCCGGAGCCGAACAGGGTCACCGAAACGCTGTCGCTCGACTGAAAGGGCACCTCCTCGTTGGTCAAAACCTGCTCCAAGCCGGGGAAATAGCTTGGATTCCAATTCAAGTTGCAATTGGCGGCTCCCATCCTGGCCAAGCTGACCGATTTCACCGGGCGCCCGTTGCTCACGATGTTGACGACCCTGAAGTTCTCGAAAGAAGTCAAGCCGTTTCTCAGGGTTCCCAGCCTGAGTCTCTTCCTTCCGGACTTCTTCCCGACCAAGAGGACGGGCTGTTCCACCGACTCTATCATCATTCGCGTCAGATGGCAGTGGTACTTGGCTTCGTTGTAAGTTTTGCATCCCGCGATGAGAAGAGCTCCCGTGGTGAAGATCAAGCTCGTGCCTTTGTCTATCTTGCATATGTTGGCGGGGAACTTGGCGTCTTTTCCCATGTTCGGAAATCGCATGCTCAGCCTGCTCAGGTCGACCGTCCTTCCGACCTTCACGGTCACCACGACGTTGGTGACCTTGGGGTATCTTCGAAGAGGATCCAAAAAATCGCACTTGCTGTGTTCGAACTTGAGAGGCAAAATTCCGCTTTCCTCTCTTTCCCTTGCAGGGGTCCACCAACTTTTCGGGGCCCTGGAGGTAAATTCTCCAAAGATCTTTTTTTCTGCAGCTTTCCTCAAATACGAAAAATCTAATCCGAGTTCCTCGTTCTCGAAAAAGATTTTTTCTCTTTCCCGATGTGAGGGTGAAAAAGATGCCTCTTCTTCCATTAATTGTTTCTGGGAACTAAGCTCGAAAGACCCCGGCGATCCATAATTTTGAATCGGTTCGCACGTCGTAAATTATTTCGATCAGAATCATGGAGTCGCAGGTCTTGGTTTGTTACGACGCTGCAAAAAATTTTTACGTCGGAACCAGAAAAAGAGAAAAAGAAAAAGAACCCTACCAGGACATGTGCTGGGCTACGAAGAAATCGGAAAAAGACGAAGAAAACGAAGAAACTCGTTTTTTGAGAGAGTGGGGAGAAGAATGGGAGAACTTTCGACATCATCGTCATCGCGAAGAGAAAGCCGGAGAAAATCCGGCGCTGCTGACTGTGGTCGGAGACTTCTCCTTCGACAAGTTCGAAGTTTTTTTCCGTTCCCTGTGCTCTTCTTTGGAATCCGTCGCGAGTTCCAAATGCACCAACCGAGTATTTTTCAGGTTACATTGTAAAACCCATCCTCTTTCGGACTCTCCCAGGTTTGAAGAACTCGGCGTATTGGAAGAAAACGCCAAAGTCTTTGCAAACGTATTAACTCGAAAACTTACTGCGAGATTTGGTAAGGATAAGCGCAACGAATCCGATGGAGAGAGTTCCGACCTCCCCAAATTTTCTTCGGTAACCAAAGGACCGCCGAAGATGTTGTATTTTCGATTTTTTCTCAACAAGTTCCACATAGAAAATCTGCAAGAAGAATTGCCACCTTGTTGCGATTTGGGAGACACCGTTCTCGTTCTCGACAGATCGGAACCTTGGGCCAATTCTCAGGGCGCGATCTTGACGATGTCGGAATTGGGAATTCGGCAAACTTTGCGCTCTTTTCGCAAATCGGACCAATTATCCGTCTCGTTCGTCGCGAACAAAGTATACGCCAGCCCTTTGTCCTTGGAAGCGGTGAAAGCGGTGATTCCCGGCGTCGAGAGGAATCTCAGGAGGCCGTCCTTGGGGTTTTTCCGCGATTTTTTCAAAAACGCCGCCGCGTGGTTGCTCATTTTGCTGCTGCAATCTTTGCAACTTCATTTGTTTTTCTTGGATTGGCTGCGAGCGACGGTTTGTTATTACGCTTTGCTCCCGACCTTTTCCAGGGTTTGGTTGAGGATTTCGGCTTTTTTCGGAGGATCCACTTTCGACAAACAGCCCTGGTGTTTGACCTTTTCGAAAACGCCCGACGTTTCGACGATGACGGGAAACTACGCCAGGACGCACGCCGTTTCTCAATTTCGACCGTTGGAGGACTGCACGTTCGTTTTTCTCGAAGAATCGCTTTCCGGTTCAAATGACTCGTCGATGTCCTGCAAATGGAACGCGAAAGTTCAAAAGGAATTCAAATCGCTTCTGTCTCAAACGAGAGCTTCCCCTCTTTCTTTCGGATTCGTTTTCGTTTGCTGTTTGATCGTGATTCTCCAGGTCACGTTTTTCTCCAAAACTTCGTCGTTGGAAGACGACAACATTTACAAAATATTGGATTCCGCGCGGAACGTTCGCAGTTTAGAAGCCGCATCCGGGGTTTTGTTCAGGTTGGTTCCTTCCTTCGATTTGTTCGCTTTCGCGCGGTTTCCTTCGCTGTCATTTCTTTTTGTGGTGTTCGTTCTTTCTCGTTACGCGAGCTGCGGTCCTTTTTTTCCTGGCACACGGGAGCCTTCTCCGGCGCGCCGTTGGTTCGCTTCCACCGTCAAACTGTGTCTGACGGCGATGATGTTGCGCCAATTTGCGATGTTCATGCCCTTGATTCAGCTCGCGTGCAAGGCTGTGGCTTCCGTTCCCACGTTCGAGAAAAAACCAAAAAAGAGCTATTTCGACCCTTTGAGGGAAATGCAAACGGAAAGAATGAGACTAGCATCAGAAAAATACAAACGGAAAAGTTTCGAAGAAGACAACAACAAACAACGAGTCGACATCTAAACTACGATTCTAGGTTTTTATTAATAAAATTCTACAAATTTGCACCCTAAACGCACCCACTAACGCAGCAAAATTCATCGAAATGCATTTTTTTGAGATGAGCAAAAAAATCGGCTCCGACGACCATTTTTCCGCTCTTTTCGTTGGCTTGGAGATCAAAGACCAACTCGCAGCGGGCAAAGGGACAAACGGCGCTCCTAGAAGATTCTTCGCTCTTGTCATCTACAACCGTTTGTCTGTAATGTTTGACGAAGGAATCCCAAGTCGAGTAAGTGCCCGCCGGTTTGACCGAGGGAGGGGAGAACGAATCGATCGTCCAATTGGGGGTTTCGCCCGTCAAAGTCCCAACGGGCCTTTTTTTTGCATATTCCACGCGCTCTTTGCAAGAAAAGCAAGGACAATGTACCGTCAGTTTGAGCCTTTGTTGCGCCGAGGCATCGGCACATAGAGAAGACCTAAGAGACATCACGTATCAGCGATATCTTAGACTTTATTTTCGGACTACATACATTAAATTATACAACCCGAAACACCAGGAATTTCCTCTTACAAAGAGAGACCCGTTTTACGCACTCGATAAGCGTCTTTCTGCTCGAAACGACATGCAAGAGGTTCTAAGCGAGAGGATTGCAGCTTTTTCCAAGATGATGACGGGGTTTTCCAGGAAAACTTCCGACGGCGACCCTTCCGCATTTTCGAACGCGAACGGCAAGCTTGCGGTTTTGGCGATTTGGATCCTTTCCGCTCTTCCCGTATTGTGGTTCGTTTTCGAAGCCGTAGTGCACAAGAGGATCGATCCTCGAAAGGAGGGATTCGGAGAAAGAACGGTTTTCGCGCGAGCAAAACGACCGCTCCGGTTCACTTTGGCGTCCTTGGATTGTTTGGCGGTGTTCGTGGTGGTTTTCATCGCGGTCTACGGAGGAGGAGTGGACGTGCGCAGCGTGAGCCGACCCGTCGTTTCCCACGACCCTCTGGGCGAATTCGCGGACTTTTCAAAGTCCGCGAACCTTTCCGACGACTGCTGTTTTTCTTCGCACGCCAAACTGGACGATTTGAGGGCCGGCGACGCTTTTCGCGCCCGGTGGTTTTTCCCCGCGTTCTGCAGGTGGTTCCAAGAGGCCGCTCGAGAATCGGGGTCCTCGCTTTCGCCCGAGCTCGCGGCGAAGGCGGAACTCTTGGGTTTGGATCTTTCCCCCGGGCCGCCCTCGATGGAGCCTTTCCTGCCCGGGTTCCCTCTCGACGCGAGCTTCGCCGAGAGCCTGGCCTCTTTGCGACTGGCGAAAACGCTGGCGGAGATAGATGCGGAGGAAGGATTGAGATTTTCGTTGACGATAGCGAACCCCGACGAAGATTGGATCTGCGCTCTGCCGGATCCTTCTTCGGCGTCCTACGGAAAAGCGTTGGACGACTGGTTCAGGGAAGCCGAAGACGCTTCGGTGGGCAGGAAGTTCCCCTCCTCTCTCTCGTGTTGGAAGATAAACGCCACCACGGACGAGAGGGTTTTTTTGGAATTCCCCCAAGAACCTCAGGTCGCGACGGGAGAAGAGACGGGCCTTCGTAAAGCCTGCTGCACCTGCAGGAGCTCTTTCGGCGATCCCATCGGCACCTCCTTGGCGGGAGCGGCGGCCTTGGTGGCGGTCCACCTCGCCGTGGCCTCCTTCGCTGCCGTGGGCCTCAAGACGGGATTCGACAACGACAGGTCGCTCTACGGAAAGCTGGTGCTTTTGACCGGAGCCTCCTTCGTGGCGTTCGTTTACAACCTGTTGGTCGGAAAATCCGACGCTTACGGTTTGCGGTCGTCCAAAGCGCCGGAGGTGGCCCACGTGTTGGAACCCTGCGCCGCCCTTTATTTTTCCGAAGATTCCGCAGGATTGATCTGGCTGACCCTTTACATTGCCGTTTCGGCCCTCATCAAAACCATGCTGTTCAGGATCTTCGCGTTGCATCCCAAAAACGAATAGAAATTCGAAATCCCCTTTCCAATGCCGTTCGAAACACCAACAAACAAACAAAGAATTAAAAAATATTAGAACAGGCTAAGAGAAAATCTTTTGCATGTAGAAGAATTCGGAGATCTTCCTTTGCATAACATGGCTTCTTCTTCTGAAAGGTTCGATCAAAGTTGCTTTTTCGACCGAGTGAACGAAACCTTCTGCTGTCACCGAAATCCCGCCAAAGTGCTGAAATATAGCGTGCTTCTCCTTTTCGTAAATCATTTCAGGGCCCACTTTTCCGAAGTGTGGGAAGATCCCTGGACGGGCGCCCCGGCTTTGCCCAACCGATCCAACGGGAAAATCGCCCGGACCAGAGCTCCTCTGTTTACGCCCACTCAGGTCAGCTTCTACCAAAAGTGTTCCATGCTTCACGAGGGGCTGGGAATAAGCGTCGACGAGTGCTGCCCCGATGCGGTCTCTCGAGAAGTCTTCAAAATTTTGCAAGCCGTCGAATCCGAAGCTACGAAAGAAGACGCCGACTGGAGGCTGAACCACGAGACGACGCAAGTGTTGGCCAGGCACCTTCGTTCTCGCATGACGGAAACGAGCGCGACGGTTTTCGCGGAGCTCGATTCTTGCACCAATTTGGACGGCGCCGACGGTGGCAGGCACTTGCTGTTCAGCGCGACCAAGATCCACGGCGTGGAAACGGGCGTTCGTTCCAACTTAGGATCAGGGGTTTCCGTTCGTCAAAATCGTCCCGTCGACCCTTTGGGACTGGCGTTCGACGCTTGGTCTTTGGAGTGGTGCGACCCTTTCGTTTCGCCTGTCGGCGAAACGAATCGTCCCTGGACTCCCCCCGGGTTCGCGGTCTACGCGAACCCGGAAGAGGCAGTGCCGAATCGACGTTACAGGTTGATACCCACCGGCGGGGAAGTGTTGCAAAGTTATCCCCCCGGATGGATCGTCTCGACGGGAAGAAGGAGGTCCGGTTCTACGAGCGAGGACGAAGAAGACACAGAAGGAGCGCACCGGCGAGCTTCCGCGTCGACGGAACACTTCGAGAGGCGGAGGGTCGCCTTGTTGGTCAGAGGTTACAGCGACGGGGTGGCCAAAAAATTGGCGAGATGGGCGATGCTTCCGGAAAACGTGCTTTTGAGTTTTGGGTTTTTGATGGAACTTTTGCGCTGTTGCGACTGATGCAAAAGGGTTCGGCGATCGATTTTATTTCTACATAAATGAGCATATTTGAAGCTTTTTTTAAATTTCCACTTTTACTTTTGGGGTCCTAATTCTTTGAGCGGAGACGTTTTCCGCTTCCAGGCGATATCGGAACCCTTTGGTCAGCTTGTCCACAGTCACGCAACACAAAACCAAATTGTCGAATTTCTCTCCTTCTCGAGGAAAAACGCAGCCGAAATCTGCTGCGACGGATTCCAAATATTCCAACATTTCGGCGCGGTATCCGGCCAACTCGGGATACCGACGGTCGAAGGCGTCGTCCAAATCGCGGTCTTCGTTATCCGAAGACGTCTCTCTTTTCTCTTCGCTCGGTCGTCTTTCTCCTTCTTTTTCGACGCGTCGACTGCGACCTTTCGAAGATCCGCCTTCCAAAGCGTTGAACCGGGCGGAAGACGCGTATTTGGAAAACCTTTCGAATTCGACCGATTTCCCGCTCGGCGCGCCCTCCGTCGTTTCTCTTTCGATCGAGATCTCTTCTCGCTTCGGAAGCTGGAACAGTTTTACCTTCTGGGCGTCGAAAACGAAAAAAACCGCGACGTAGGAAGAATCGCTCGAATCCTCGGCGTCGTTCTTTCCGTCCCAAGAAGCCGCCGGCGGCAACGAAGACCCGGGCACTCCGATTCCGCCCGCGCCCTTTCGCAAAGAAGCGGAAGCGTGGCTCAAGACCACGTCGTAGGCGACTTTCGCCACTTTCAACCTAACATCCGAATCCTCCCCTTTCTCCCAACTTTGGCTCTGTCCGCTGGGTTTTCCTATCAACGCCGTTCCGTCCGGGGGGCTCACGAAAACGTACGGGGAACCTTCCGTCAAAAAAACTTCTCCCCTTTCGTTTCGTCGTTCGGCTCCGACGACGACCCTTCCCCCTTCGTCGAGCTGGTCCGTCCTGACGGCCACCGGGAGCACGTTGTCCAGCTCGTCGTACATCGTGGTTCTCCCCCTGTAAGACCACCCCAAACCCTTGCCGCCTTTGAAGAGAAGGGTTCTGCAAGGGCGAGGCTTCGTCCACCTTTCCCCCTCCACGTCCTCCGAGCTGTAGCTCAGCGCGATCCAAACGCCGTAAAAATCCACGGCCGAAATTTCGGATTCGGCCAACCTGTAGCGCAAAGGTTGTTGCGAACTCAACAGAACTTTCGGACCGTACAGGGTGGTTCCGTAAGAGTTTTTGGCGCTTTTGGCGAAAGCTCCTTCTTCGCCGCCCGTCTCGGAACTTTCGGAAATTCCTTCGGTCGACGGGGCGCTCGTCGACGCTTCTTCTTGCGCCGCAGGAGCGAAAGCCTTGGCGAAGGACATGGTCGGCGCGGAGGATTTCGAATAGTAGTAGGACTCGTTCGTCTTTCTGCTCCGAGGTTTTCTCTGTTCCGGAGGGAGATTGTGGCCTTTCATCAGCTTCATGCGGGTGGAGCTCCTGTCCAGTTCTGCCAATTCCACGTTCAAGTTCGCGTTAGGCAAAAGCACCACGCTCTCTTCTATCCTGCACTCCACTCGAGGGTCTCCCGATCCGGAGCCTTTGCCTTCCTTCGCCCTGCGCACCAAAATGGTGCGCTCGACCTTCCACGACTTGTCGGAAGATTCTCCGGCGACCGGAGGTCCTCGCAAGGACAAGGAAGTAGGAGACGGCCATTGGCCCTCTCCTTCGTCGGCCAATTGCTGTTCGCAGGGCGTTCCCGAGACGTCCAACCACTTGCGACCGGCGTTCGCTCCCACCAACGGGGCGAAAGTCGGATTGGCGTTGTACTTGAAAGGGAGATCGAAAAAAACCTTCAATCGACCCGCTCGCTCGTCGCCTTCGTTCGACGTTTCCAGAAAATCCCTCTCCTCCTTCGAAAGATGGAGCAGCAATTTTTTGTACACGGGAACGGTTCCCGACAGAACGAAGCTGTTGCTCTTGAGATAGTGCAGCTTCTCCTCTCCGGCTTCGTTGCAAGACCTGAGCAACACCACGTCTTTCGTCAAACAGACGACGTCTCCTTTCACCACGACGAAGACCAGGTCTTCGTCACGCGTTCGACCTTCCCCTTTCGAATCTCCCCCAGAATCTTCCTTCAACGACAGGTCCACCTGGGCATCGTCCAACAGGTTAGATTCGACGAGGGTGCAATTGCGCAAGGTCGAAACGATCTGGAAAGTCCCTTCCTCGCCGACCTCCCGCTGCTCCCACTTGCACCTGCAATTCGAAGCGTTCTTGGGAACTTCTATCCAAGGCGTTCGAGAGGTCCCGGATTTGCCGGCTGTCGAATGCAGAGGAAATCGCATCATTTTCGCTTCTCCTCGAGCACGGCACGTTTCGGACTCCGATATCCGGTTCTCTTTGCCGGGTATCGGGTAATCTAACTTGAAAGCCCAAGTGTCGTTGTAAATGGAGACTACGATTTGGGGGAATATCGTTTTCATTTTACTTTTTGTTTTCCATCCGGAACCTGTGTGGTTTTATTTTATTCTTTTTAACTACGAAACGAAAGATTGCAGATCGCAAGGGGAAAGATCAACAAATGCTCTCAGGTTTTTGTCGCTTCATAAAAACATGACCGTTTCCAAAAAAGGAAATTAAGAAAAAGGACGGCGCGACCGGGCGAACTTTCGGTCCGGTCGCAGGTGAGCGCGCCGCGTTTCCAGACGCGGCGCTCGAAAGCGCGACATTACCAAAAAAGGAAATTAAGGGAAAGGACGGCGTGACCGGGCGAACTTTTGGCTCGGTCGCGGGTGAGCGCGCCGCGCTTTCGGTTGCGTCGCTTGAAAGCGCGACATGTCCAAAAAAGGAAATTAAGAAAAAGGACGGCGTGACCAGGCGAACTTTTGGCCCGGTCGCGGGTGAGCGCGCAGCGGTTTGGACCGGTCGCGGGATGGTGCGCCACACTTTGGCCGCGTCGCTTGAAAGCGTGACACTTCCAAAAAAGGAAATTAAGAAAAAGGACGGCGTGACCGGGCGAACTTTTGGAGCGGTCGCGGGTGAGCGCGACGCGCTTTCGGACGCGTCGCTGGAAAGCGCGACATGTCCAAAAAAGGAAATTAAGGGAAAGGACGGCGTGACCAGACGAACTTTCTTGTCGGTCGCAAGATAGCGCGCAACACCATTCGCGCCACATGGCATGCACATTTTCAAAAAAACTGAGGAGAAGATTGATAACCAATATTTTTATTTGAACCAAATGGAGAATCAATTAGGAGAATGACAATAGTTTTTGACTGCTCAATCGCGACAATCACGAGCAATTTAATGGACGCTTAATTCGCGTAATAGAAAGGTAAAGGGAAATAGTGCAGACTATTTTCGATAGTACGCCTTTCAGTCGAACGGGTCGAATGTCCTCGACCGATGTGCTTCATGCTTTGGGGGATTTGACTAACGGCGTCCCTGTGGATCTGGAAGAGATAGTCGACGAAAACGACGACGACGACGACCCCAACAAGACGGAATGGCACCGTGGCACGCCCACCACAGAGGTCGATGGGCCTCAAATGACCTCCTGCGAAGAATGCGTGCAATTTTACGTGGTTCCTGTTTTGACCTGTCGGTGCGATAAAATCGACAACAGACACACCAACTGCTGTCACGATAAAGAAAACTGCGCAGAGTGCTTCATAGACTTTTGCAGGGAGTTACTCGGAGGGTTTTATAATTTTTTCGCAGGGTGTTGGCAAAGTGCGGTGACTTCTTGGCGTTCTTTCGATGCCAAGCTGGTCTGGAGCGCGTGTCAAAAAACCAGGACCAAATGGCCCGGTTCGACCCTTGGGTTGGTCGTGGCCCTGCTGATACTGGCCTGCATAGCCCTTTTTTCTAGAGCTCCAACGGTGGGGGGAAACGAGGAAGCGTCGAAGGAGCTGACGCGCGTTATAGTCTGGGTAGGAGTGTTGATCTTCGTCGCATCTGCGATGATGTCGTGTTTCTTGTACTTCTGCTGCTACGAATATTCGTCGACTTTTTCGGGGACCGATAACTCAAAATTCGACGGTCCGACAGAATTCGACCGCGACCGCGATCGCCTCCACGGCGATTGAACCAAAAACAAAATGTGCGGTGTTGATTTATGCAAAAACAACCGCAGGCACTGGCGTTGAATTTCACACATCAAAAAAAAATTTTTAAAAACATGTAAATACACACTGATTATTTTGCATTTTTTCCCTGTCTTACATTATACTTGCCCTAAAATGAATTGCTTGATTTTTGTCGATTGTAAAATCTAAGCTATGGCACCGAACGAGATTTTTTCGCTCTCGGGACCTGCATGTTCCCTTCTGGCCGCTGAAGCTATCTGGGCTATGGTCAACATGGCAGCAGGAGATTTTCCTTCGAAATAAGGCTGACGGTGCGCGTATTGCATTTGGGCCACGGCATCGGCCGATAGCTGGTTTCCCCAGTTGGTCGGCTCTCTGGAAGCTTGCACCGATATCGTTCCTCCGGAGTTCGAAGAGTACACCGAGCTTTGACTGAAATCTAACAGATATCCGTACTGCTGGCCCTGGACGGCTTTCAAAAGAGATCTTGTCTCGTCGACTTCTCTCACCCTGGTTTCCATCGGGGAAACCGCCGGCAGGCTTTCGTTCGTTCCTCGTAGGCCACGCGATGCCCCCTTTTCCAAGTAAATCAAAGCCGATGCCGAGACTTCCACCAGTTGCTGTCTTGGTTGAGAAACGCCGCCGGGATCGAGTTGGCTCAAAGGAGACGGGCTTTGTTGATTCTTGAAGCCAAACACTCCCTGCTGCTGCTGTTGATCGGCCCGCGGACGTTTGTTGGCGATTTGCTGTTGTTGTTTTTTCTCCGGAGCCGACAAAGTCTCTTGGACCAAGGACTCCCAGTCGTTCGGCACCGTGGTTCTAGAAGACACCGTCCCTCCGAGCCTCCCTTCCGAGACGCGCCTTTTTTGGGCTCCGGTGGAATAAGATGGAGTTCTTTGAGTTTGTTGTTGTTGCTGCTGCTGCTGATGCTGTTGTCGCTGATTTTGATTTTGGTCGAATTGGAACGCAGACATGGACGGTTCTCTGGATCGAGCAAATTCTCCAACGTCGGCGGTTTCCCTTTGGTTGGAGTTTATTTTATTTTTCTCGCTAAATGCTTCGTTGTCTCGGTTCGCATTGTTGATCTGCGAAATTCCGGGGATTTGGTCCCTGGAATTTACTTGTTGCGAATTCCCTCCGGTTTTCATGGTGTTTTCGTAAATGACGTCTGCGGTAGATTTGTCGTTTTGATAATATAGCGCCATGAATCGCTCGTATTTCTCTTTTCCTTCAGAATTTCCTTCCCCCGGGAAAAGCTTGTTGGACAGTTCCTTCACCTTGCGCATGTTCTCCTCTTCTTCCTGTTGAATCAAATGACCCACGCGTTCTCGCATTTGTCGGTCTCTTTCGCGTTCCGCTTGAAGCTCGGCTAGCTCTCTTCGGGCGGCCAACAGCTGCCCTTTGATCTGCTCCTTCGTCATGCGTCCTCGGATGGGAGTAGATTGCAAATCGTCGGTCGCTTCCATCGTCTCGGCGCCCAGGTTATCTCCTTCGTCCAAAAGCTGTGCGTCTGGTTGCTCTGCGAATCCCGTTTGTTCTTGCACGGGGGTTTGAGATTGCTGCTGGGAAGATTGTTGGGGTTGTTGGGATTGTTGTTGTTGCTGTTGCTGCTGCTGTTGGAACCTGCGGGATTGTTCTGTCGCGGTAGCGTTCTCGATTTCCATGTCTGCGTTGGCGTCGGCGCGATCGTCCAGGCGTGCTCCGTTATTTCCGGAGGTTTCCCCTTTAAGATCAACGTCCTCATTATTGTGGGAAATCGATCCGCCGTCGGGCACGTTTTTCTCCTCGACGTCGAGTTCGCCGTCCTTTCTTTCTTGGCTTTTCGAAGCGTAGATGCCCACGTGGCAACCGTCGAAGAAAGGCTGACGAACCAAGGAAACCTCCTTCAAGTTGTAACCCACCACGTCCCACCCTCCTTCCGTTTTTTGTACGTCGTAGCCGATGGAGAAAGATTGGTTGGACAAGCTGTCGTGGGATTTCATCTCTTCCACCAGCGCCGGATCGGTGACCTCGGCGGTGACCAAAACCTCGTCGGAATCGGCTTCCACCGATATCGACCGCACGGAACCCAACACCCTGGAGGGCCCGTGCTCGAAGAGCAAGGGTTTCCCTCTCATTTTGGCCTGAGTTTGGAAAAACTCTCTGGAGAGCCTCACCGCAGGATCTCCGTAAACCACTTTCCTGAGCTGGTTGTCGGCCTTCCAGTTTTCTTTGGAGGACAGTATGCCGATGGTCTCGTCCGAAAGCCTGGTGACGCGCCGAACTCCCGCCGAACTCCCGTCGGAAAGTTCCGAGGGGGCGTACATTCCCCTTTCGTCCAAAAGGTACGCCACTCCGTGAAGTATGGCAGATTTTTTGGCTCCCGATTGCTGTTGGGACACGGAGAGACTCCCGGCGTTTCCGCAGCCCACGAATATCTCTATCGGATCAGAAAAAAGCCGAACCTGCGCGCTTTCTGTTTGGGGCGACAGCGTCGTCATCTGTCCATTCGTATCCTTTCTCTTTCGAAAAAATTGATGTCGGACGCGTTTAACAACACAAAAACCCTTAAACCCTGCAACGTCGATTGGCGACTCGTTTTTTTAAAAATGTCTGGAATGCAAAGGAAAAATGCTCACATCGACCCGAACTCTCTACTGAGCCTTTCCCACGATTCTGGAAGCGTTTCACACGCTGCCAACTACGCCCAGGACGATTTCGTAAAAAAGCTTGCGATACATTTGCTTCTGGTAGAGTCGGCGAAAGCCAAAGAAGGAAGAAGGGTGGATCCTCCGGTGCCAGGAATATACTCCGTATACAAGGAGGAAGGAAAAGAGAAAACCTCGTTACAGTGATTTATTTTGTTTGTTGAATAAATCTAAAGGTAGCGTTATTGTTATAGAACGTTGTCCTGTCGGTGGTATTTCCTCATTTGCATCCGATGGCACGGCCCCACCAAAATCCCCATCCTGTCCCAATTCTTCGTTCAACCAAGCTATATCCAAATTCGTGTGATGCTCTTTGAGTTTTCGAGTCTTTTCCCGCTGTTCGTATTTTTGAATCTTAAGCTGAAGTCTAAACAACAGCAAGGCCAGAGTTACAACCACTGCAAGCACGTGTGATCCGTTGCCGCCAAAGTGACAGAAGTAAATTAACCATAAATCCAAAGTTAGCCAGAAGGACATTTCCAACAAATGCAAAACTAAAAACTGACCACCTTGTTTCACCTTGTGTAAAATATAACCGATTATACATTGCAATCGACTACATGCACAGAGAGGATCCATCCCTTTGGAATTTCGTGCATTGGGATTCCATTTGGCCTCTCCCTCACGTCGTGTTGGCTTACCACGCCTACATGTACACCAGAAATTGGATCAGCGTTCTGTGCACTTACTATCTTTTCAAAGTAATTCAGTTGCTTTTGTTTTCGCTTTTTGGCCTAGGGCACGAGCACTTTTTCGCAGAGATATTGCAAAATCGCCCAAACGGCGTCGGATCGTGCGTCGTCGATTTCAACGGCCTCTTCATAGGGGGAACGATTCAAACGCTGTTGGGCATATTTTTGGGAATGGTTCACTGTCACGCGGTGTGTCCTTCCCTCAACAACCCCAGGAATTTTCTTCCGGTCCACTTTTGGAAAGCTCCCAAGTTCCTGACAAGAGGAGACCGACCGGAACCGCACCTCTCGCATCTGCACAACAGAAGGAAATTGGCCGCCGAAAAGATGGCGGGAACCAGGAGCTTCTTCGCGAACAACGGTCTCTGGCCTCCATTCACACTCTTCGGATTGCAAGCCGAAGAAGAATCCCAAGGCACAAGCTCTTATCAGGGTTGGGCCTTTCGCAAGATTTTTTGGAAGAGATGGGTGCAGTTGGTTCTTTTGGGAACTCCGGCATTGTTTTTTTACACGCTGACGCCCAAAAGCTCCATGTTGAGGGCCGGCTCGGTTTTCTACGGCTTCGTCACCTGTTCGCTGGTTCTGATTTACAAGTTCGTCAACCAGGAGACTTATTACGATTGGCTGGTCGACAAGCACGGGGCGGAGGAGCGGCTTCGAGATCGCGAGAAGGCGAGGTTGACCTTGTTGTTGGAACTGACCAGGAGTTCGTACGATTCCACTTACGCGTTGTGGATATTCGCCGTGGCTTTCTTGATAGGCTTTCAGTCGATTCCCGTTTTGAATTCGTTTTACAAGGTTCTTCTGGCATCTACCACACTCGCCGCTTTCGTTTTGCTCTCTTATTACGCGGCAAAGGGCGTCGAAAAATCTCTTCTGCAGAATTTTTCGGAACCAGAGAGAGGGGAGAAAACGAAGGTCGGCAGAATATTTGCCTTGCCGGTTGTGAAGAACGGCGGATGGACCAACGAAGATTTTTCTATAATATTTTAATAAATAGGACGCTGAAAAGAACGCATAGACCGAATTGCAGGTAGGCATCGCGATGAAAGTCGATTCGAACGCGTTGCTTTGGATTTGTTCCCTTTTCGCGCTCGTCGGCGCTTTGGACGTCGGCTGGTCGTCTCAAGGGGGAAACCTCGAAAACACCAGACACGTTTCGGGGACGGCGCTCGACGCCAACTTTTCGTTCGTCTCCCCTACGTTTGTCCTGCGGGTGAACGCCAGCATCTCCGCCACGCCCGCCCTCATCGGAGGGCTGGTCATATTTCCGACGTGGGACGGAAACCTGTGGGCTTACAACGAAGCCAACGGAAACTTGAAGTGGAAAAAAAACATCGCCAGGGATTACTACGGGGTCCGATCGTTTTCCGGAAACAACGCGTCCCTCAAAGTTTACGTCTCGGAAACCACTCCCGCCGTCGTCGACGACAGGTACGCCGCGATAGGGATTTCGGGACCTGCCGACGTTTTGTTGTTTCGCTACGACACGGGGTTCCTCTTCTGGAAGAAAACCCTGGACAAAGATCCTTCGGCGGTGGTGGTTCAATCTCCCCAGGCGTACAAGGGGAGGATGTACGTGGGAACCGACGAGTCTGTCGTCGCCTCTTCGAGGAAACGACAAGGTCCGTCCGGTTTCGTGGGTTCGCTTTACGCCGTCGACGTCGCGAGCAAATCGATAGCGTGGCAGTGGGCGGTCGCTCCGCCCGGCGACGGCGGAATCGGAGGTTGGACCGGAGGGGGCCTCGGAAGGTCTTCGCCGATCTTGGACATTTCCACCGGGGTAATTTATTTCTCGACGGGACCGGCGACGGGCAAGCCGGCGGCGTGGTCGCGCTGCGCCGATGCCGTAGATCCTTCCAAGGTGCCCCTGGTTTGCGAGGAGTTGATGTACCCTGAAGTTTACATGAACTCTATAGTAGGTTTGAACGGAACCACGGGAAAGTTGAAGGTGGGGAGGAGGTTCGATGCTGCGAGTTCCTGGGAAGAAGCGAGCAGGGGGGACGCCTCTTTGAACGGAGGATCCAACATACCTCCTGTGGGACGCGACGGAGAATTTTCGCATTCTCCGACATTGGTCCACAAAGTATTTTGTGACTGTTCGACGAAAAGACCTTCTGGTAGCTCAGGCAATGATACAGACCATTGGGAGACCGGCTTTTGCAACAGTTTCAAAGACCCTACAGCCCCCTATCTCGAAGACGTTACAGGCCCTTATAGAGTCGCGGACTGCCCGCTTGCCGATTCCACTTGGGGTTTGCCGGTGCTCTACGTGGCTCAGAGATCCGGTTTCGTGTGGGCCTTGGAAGGGGTGGCTCTGCGAACGCTGTGGGTCGCGGCGCCGTTTCCCGGGAGCCCTTCCAGAGGCACCGGGAGCACGGGCATCGCGACCGACGGAAATGCTGTCTATCTGGCGCACGAGAACTTTGCACAGAGGAGGTGGTTCAGATCCGCTACTGCCGAAGGCGACGATCCGGACAACGCTCCCCGTTGCGGGGGGTGGGTGGCGTTGAATGCATTGAACGGCACCGAGCTGTGGTCCAGGGTCAACCCCGCCTGCTTCGATCCGACGGGAGAACCCGGAGATCCTCTGTCCAACGGTCGTTCCACCACCGCGCGAGTGACGGGAGCGCCGTCTTTGGCCGACGGCCTGCTCTTCGTAGGGTCGACGGACGTTCTTCGAACTCCCGCCATGGGAACCTTTCTGGTGGACGTGTACGGCGACGGAGAGGAGGTCGTCAACGTGGGGAACGGCGGGTTCAAGCCGAACGCGGGAGGATGGGTTTACGCTCTGGATGCCTCCACCGGCACGATCTCCTCGTCGTTCGAGACTGGGGCGCCGGTGTTCGAAGGATTCTCCTTGGACAAAAAGTGCGCTTGGGTCGGCCAAGGGGGGGAAGACGCGGGAGACGGATCGGGCGCGCCTCGGGGATCTGCCGTGTACGGCTTCTGTTCTTCAAGTCAACCCAGCCCTGTTCCATTATCGTCGCCTCGATCCCCTCCCGCGATGCCTGCTGCATCTCCTTCCTCTTCTTCTCCTTCTCCCCCCGCACCCTCGCCTGCGCCTTCGTCCAGTTCGAGTCAATCTCCTTCTCCAAAAAATTCGTCGTCCAGCAGACCTCCGTATTTTTTTGATGAAAAATAGAAAATTTGAACCGCAGGACCGTGATTGTAAATAAATAGTTTATGACAAGATGTTGTAGAATACGTATTCCTTTTGGTGACATCGTGGTTTCCGGCGACGCGACCGAAAGCGCGGCGCGCTCACCCGCAACTGGACCGAGAATTTGCCCGGTCGCGCCGTCCTTTTTCTTAATTTCCTTTTTTGGACATGTCGCGCTTTCCAGCGACGCGTCCGAAAGCGCGGCGCGCTTACCCGCGACCGAGTCAAAACTCCGTCCGGTCACGCCGTCCTTTTTCTTAATTTCCTTTTTTGGACATGTCGCGCTTTCCAGCGAGTGACCGAAAGCGCGGCGCGCCATCCTGCGACCGACCGAAAAGTTCGTCCGGTCACGCCGTCCTTTCCCTTAATTTCCTTTTTTGGTAATGTCGCGGTTTCCAGCGACGCGGCCAAAACGCGTCGCGCTCACCCGCGACCGGTCCGAAAGTTCACCCGGTCACACCATCCTTTTCCTTAGTTTCCTTTTTGGAAACGTTGGTTTTTGTCTGACAAAACAGAGCATGAATGCTTCCTTGCATTACAAGGAAAACGCAAAACCATGGGAATAAAATGACCTTAAAACGTGAACTTTTATTGAGAATCTTCAAGTGTTGTTGTAACAGGGTCAATGGATTCTGATTTCATTTCAGATTTAGGGAATTCTTTTTCTTCCAAAGAGGAATCCTCGGACGAGGAAGATTTTGCTGGGATCCATCCACCGAAAGTAGGGTAATATTTGCGAGAAGGTTGTCCGGGTCCATCTCCAAAACGAACGGGGCCACCAATTATTGTGTTACTAGTGCAGTGGAAAGTCATGGTTTGCAGAAGTCTGCTTTCGTAATACGCAGCGGTATTTTTCAAGCTTCCAGAAAGTCTGGTATTTTGTAATCATCCCATTATACGAGGCGAAGCAATAAGCGCACTTAAAACCTGTGTAACATCTTGGTATTTTGTTAATTGTATAATTGCTTCTACCGTTTGGATTGTTAAATTGTTTCAATTTGAAATGCACTCCAGACTACACAATTTACTTATATTTAAAGATACTTTTTGGGTACAGCATCATCTGTACATAGATGATTTTAAGAGGTCCGGCATTAGTGCCGCCTATGCGTTACATTTCTACCAGGCTGTGAAGAGCTACAGAGAAGAGTTTTCAGGAACCGGTGAATGCGATGTGATTGAATCCAAATCAACCACTTTTAAGGTGCTGTTGGATTACGTATTCACCTGCAATGAAAACATCGAAAACCCTATCAAAATCCGTCAAAATGCAATGAAGATGGGGTGGCATTATGGGTGGGTTGCAGTTCCAATGGCGAAGTGGCTCAATTATGAAACCCGAAGAAGTTGTACAACAGCGAACAACCCCAAATTATCTGTTTTTATGGAAATATTTACCAAAAATAAATCATCTTGGTCCCAAGGTATAATTAACGATTTTACCTGGATATGTGAATTTCTATATAAGAATGGTTTATAAATGGACAATGGCGAGGAAGCGATATTGAAATGGAGAATTATCCAAGAATTGCTGACTGAAAAAAGAAACGACAGGTCAACCGACTCGATGCAGATTCAAGTTCGACCTCCTATATATATGTATCCTTATCAGTACAGGTTTGGACGAGAGCACCCAAGGTTCTTAGAAATTCAAAGGGGTTGGACAAACTAGGGTTGGACAAACTTGAAGGCAGACTGTGCGGCCTTTTACTATTGCTTCTATTGGGCCGTGGCAACCTCGACTCCCTCGTCTGCCAACAGCGAAACCTAAGGGTGAGAGGGGCACGATTTAAAATATTTTTATTGTATCAACAATACATTATCAAAACCTAATCAGCGTTCTTCTTGCTTTTTTTGAAAAAAATTGTCCAACCCGGCGCCTTCCGATTTGCCCACCAAAGTGTTTACCTTGGCACGCAACGTCGTGTTAGCTTTTTTCCCCTTGTTGGAGGAGGGAGGTCTTTGGCGATCGAACTGTGTCCCCTTGTCCTTGGCGTCGATCAGATCGACCAATTCGCGGGTGGATAGGCGTCCGGGATGTTCGGGAAGGGATATTCCAACTTTTTCGGCCCATTCCAGGTCTCGGGCGTCGACGAGAGGAGGCAAGAGCACTTCCCTCAGGTCGTTCTCGTGTCTCGGTTCTCCGCCGTAGGTTTCCTTGTGTTTTTTCCACGCCGTTTGAAAAGAAAAATAAAATTCTTCGAATTCGTTGCGAGCGGACAATTTCGGGGGATCCAATCGCCGATCCACGAAGTGGAAAGGCAAACCGCCGACTCGAAAGGTGAGACGATACGAGCTGATGCGATCTTTCAGAGTGTTGAATCCGACCGCTTTCCCGGTTTTGGAAACGAAAGCGGAGGAAAGGTCCTTCTCGAAAAGGGCCCTGAAAACCGTGCCGTTGAGGTAAATTTTCTTCGTTCCGAAAGGGGCGATCACTCCGACGTTGGAGAGGGTAGGCAATTCGGCCACCCGGTCGGGATGCGTTTCGTTCAGTTTTTCGAAATCTTCGGAAGAAACGTTGAAGGTTTCGATTCCAGAAGAGCGTTCGGAAACATCGAGGGGTCTAACGTTCGGCCCCTTTGATTGAGAGTTTTTTTTTTTTTTGGGAAGGACCTTTTGCTTTTGGAGTATGTGGCTCGGTTTTTCCTTCTTGTTTTGGATTATAACATCGGGATTTCCAACCGGAAGGGCGTGTGGATGGGAGAATGTGGGTAGTGGG